>Ga0302314_10006334_pt1 | contig 21460 bp, 17 predicted proteins | sample III_Palsa_N2_3_FD_200533 | JGI IMG/M metagenome (GOLD analysis project Ga0302314, IMG submission 200533) | Peat permafrost microbial communities from Stordalen Mire near Abisko, Sweden - III_Palsa_N2_3 | ecosystem: Environmental > Terrestrial > Soil > Palsa > Peat permafrost | place: Sweden...
GTCCCGTAGCAACTGCATGACGGCGCCGCGATAGCCGTCGTATTCACTCGCGGCCTCAGGCGCGTCCTTGACCCCGATGGGTCCCATCGGTCCATGAGAAGCTTGCGCAGCTCTTGGCCGCCCTGGTGTTTCCACCACTGGTGGTAGTCCGAAAGCTCCATGGCCGAACGGTACGCCGGGAGGGAGTACGGCTTCCGCGTTGAGCCGAAAGCAATGGCGTGAACGGCGCTGTGGCTGGCGAGTGCCTAGCCCCACAGTTCCCATGGCGCGCATTCCAAATCTGAGCGTGCAAGGGCGACGATGCGGCGATCGTCTCGGCTGGTCCCGTGCAGTTCGGAGAGGCAGGGTCAGGCGCTGATATTGAGTTCGATCGTCGGGTCGGCTTGCTGTGCGGCGAACAGAGAGGCGGCGAATGCTGCCAGCAGGAGGTCGCGCAGTTGGTCGCGGGCGAGGTCTTTGGCTTCGGTCCAGTCGAGGATTGCGGCGTCCATGAAGCCGAGCCATCCCTTGACCGCGATCCGGAGCGCAGGCGGGGCGCTGTGGTGACCGGTGAGCGCGGTGATCACCAGATCGATCGTGTGTTGGCGGAAGTCGTCGATTAGGTCTCGGGCTTCCGGGACGGTGGTGGCGCTCTTCATGAGGCTTGCCCAGGTCTGGGCGTTGGCGTCGATCCAGGCGAGGTAAGCGTCGAGCGTTGTGGTCAGCTGCTCGAGTGCAGTGTTGGTGCTGTCGCCGGGTTCGATCAGGCCCGTTAGCTCGTTGGCCTTCTCAGCGACCGCGGCCTTGAAGAGCGCGATCTTCGACGGGAAGTAGTGATAGAGCAGCGGCTTTGACACGCCGGCGGCCTTCGCCACCTGCCGCATCGTGATCTCCTCGTAGGCGTGCTGGGCGAATAGCGCAGCGCCGGCATCGACGATCTGGCGCCGACGCTCGTCGACGCTCAGACGTTTGTAAGCGGGTTCGCGGGGCACACAATTATTCTAGTTGACCGGCGGTCAATACGGGGATATGGTTTATCGACCGTGAGTCAACAAGCCTCTAGAAACCCTCCTCCGAGTAGTCGGCCGCGGGTGCGATCCGTTCTGGCAGCAGGCTCTGCCTTGGTTTTTGCGCTTGCCGTGACGCTCGCGGTAGCTGCGGCCGATGGCGGTTCCGCCGAAGCGGCTCTGGTGATCGCGGCCGCTCTGGCCGTCTCGGGTGCTGCGCACTGCCTGGCTCGTCCGCGAGGTTCCCTCGCCCGACGGTTATGGCAGGTGAATGTTGCCGCTGCGGGGTTGCTGCTCGGTTGTCTTGGAGTTCTGGCCGGTCTTATCGGTGCAGCGCTCTCGACTCAATGTCAGGACACGTGCGCTGCTCAGCCGCCGCGATGGTATGCGTACGCAGTCGGCGCCGTCGCGCTGGTAGTAGTTGTGTTCATCGTCACGGTTGCGGTTGTTACTTGGCGAGCCCTTCAGCGTGGGAGAAGCGGAGAAGCTCACTGGCCGCGGCTCGTTTTGCTGGCTCCCAGTGGGCTTGCGCTCATCGTTGCTGCTACGACTGGTGCGCAGCGGAGCCTGCTCGCGCCATTACCAACGGCGCAAGGGCAGGCTCAGGTGCTGGCGAAGGTTCCCTGTGTCGAAGTGAACCCAGCGCGCCCGTGCTACTCGGCTTCCAATCTCACCGTCACGGCCAACCAAGGTGAGCTTCTTGTCCTGTGGGGAGATGCCACCTCTATCCGAGGTGCGCTAGTGACCGCCTCGGGAACACAGAACGTGTTCATTGCCGAGGACCCGGAGTCAAATTCAGAAGGCTCCGACGCCGTCGCCGCCGCACCCCTGGCCAACGGCGCCTTTGCGGTGGTGTGGTCGGATCAGCAGACGGCCGCCTTGCATGCAGCGATCGTCTCCTCCTCAGGCCAGATGGGATCAACCACCGTGCTGACCGGCGACGGCACGGTCGCCGCATGGCCGCTTGCAGCGCTCGCAGCAACCGATCGGCACACCCTGATGCTGTTCGTGGCCGATCAACCACAGCCGAGCGCAGACAACGCGCGTGTCCGCCTGCTGACGCTCGACACTGATAAGCAACTACGCCCGCAGACCCCAATGCGGACACTCCCCATCAAGTACGAAGACTCGTCGGGCTTCCAAGCGGACGAGCTACCAGGAGGCACGGTCGCCCTGCAGACCGGCACCACGGCGCAGGTGTTCACACGGAATGGGCAGCTCCTCGCAACGCATCCCAACACCACGGTGATCTACGGACCGGCGGCCGGCCGGGTCGTGCCGTTATCCGAGCTCAGCACCCGCATCAATTGGTACTACTCGAGCCTCCCCACAGCAGCCACCATCAACAGCGGCAAACTCCGGCTGCTCGTCGAGAACACCGACCAGCCAGGCTTCGGCCAAAGCGACGTCTCCGAGGAACAAGTAACCGGCCCAGGACTGCCAACTGGAGAATGGCTAGCCGCGCTGAACCTCAACCCAGCAGCACTCGTCAACTCCCCAGACGGTCTCGCAGTTGTCGGAGTACGCGACACAGGTAGCGCGAAGTTCGGCGGAGGAAGCAACACCGAAGTCGTACTCGTACGCGTTCCGAACAGTTAGGCAAACGTCCCTGCCCACAGGGTTGCCACGAACGCGCGCGGCCGAAAGCGGGTCTGACCCGCTAAGACCTCAAAGACCCGCTGCTCGCCAGAACCAGGTTCGCCCCTACAGCCGGTTGTCGCCGACTCAGGCGTGGCCAGCGCCGACATCGGACGCCTCTCTTCCGGGCAAAGGACTCGCCCGGCACTCACGCTCTGGTGTCGCTGAGTCTCGCCAAAGAGATAGCGGCGTGCGCGCCCGCTCATCGATGAATGCGATCGTCCGGCGATGCGAGCTTGCCGCGCGAAGCGCAACTGCTCTCGACTGCGCTCCGAGTCGCGTCGTGACAGCAGTGCAAGGCCCCTAACTGGTGGGTGCTGATCCCGCGTCGCCGTAGCGCCCTACTAGAGGGCTGTTCGCAATTGGGCAGAGTCACGGTCCCAAAAACGCTTTCGGCCAAGCCTCGGTCGGGCCCGGGTACCATGTGTCGAACGCTGCTCCGTCTTGACCCTCGACGGACACCGTGGTTGCGGCTCCAGCTTCTGGCCGACTTGGGCGCTGTCGTGATTGATAGGCGCATATCGATGTCTCAGCGCCGGAGCGGTGTGGAACACGTAGCGAAATACGCGGGCCTTAGCGGTGGCGCTAACCGCCTTATCGGCGATTGCTCCAGGAATCAGACTCTTTGCGGCGCAAGGGTCGTCTCAAGCGCCGCTCCTGGATCCCCTACGCTCACTTTCAAATCCGTGGCTCCAACTGCAGCCGCAGAGCTTACTTCGCGACGAACCGTCATATGACGCACGAGTCGAGCAACGCGATTGAGGTCTTCATAGTCGAGGACCATCTCGCGCTGCGCAGCGGTCTTGCACTACTGCTCAAGGCCGCGGGAATGCGTATAGCCGGAACGGCGAGTGAGCTCGGCGAGGCCAGCGCGATGCTGCATCGGCGGCGGTTTGACGTCGCACTCATAGATCTGGACATCCTGGGCGGCAGCGGGCTCGAGCTGGTCTCGGAGATCCTTGTGCTTGATCCAGGGAGCGCGGTTGTCATCTACACCGGGCTGACTGACCGTGACCTGTTGCGCCGGGCGTCCAGGCTCGGCGCGCGCGGCTTCGTGTTGAAGGCATCTCCTCCCGGCGAGCTGATCTCGGCTCTACGGCTCGTCGCTGGAGGTGGCAGCTACACGGACCGTGGCGTCGCCCGATTGCTCTTGCATGATCCTCCGCTCAGCCCGCTGGCGAAGCTGACGCCGCGCGAGCGGGAGATCCTTGGGCTGCTTGGGGAAGGCCTCACCGGTGAGCTCATCGCTCGTCGGCTGTCCCTCTCGCGCACCACTGTGCGCACGCATATCGGCAACGCCACGAGAAAGCTCGGGGCCGGCACCCGGGCGCAGGCCGTGGCGATATTCACCCGCGCCTCGTAGCTGACGCTGAGGCAGCCCCACGGGGAGAGCGTGGGCTCGCTGATTGCGGCCCAGAACTGCTGAGCGTAGGGCGCCGGGACGACGATCTACGTCGTATTGAGGATGTCTCGGGTGACTGTTCAGCCGAGAACAACGGGAGAGCGACGACTTACGGCCAGCGCCGACCGTCGCAGCGAAATTCGCCTTCCATCAAGGAGCAGACGCCATGCCAATCAAACCGGCCGTGCCGGAGCCAATGCAGTCCAACGGTCATCGCGCACAGCCGGAAGTGGCGGAGCGAGTGCGTACAACAGTTACCGGCGGGACCCGTGGAGCTGCGGGCGGAACTGACGCTCGCCGGCGGGCCCGTACGGTCGCCAAGCAGCAGCAGGGCGCCGAACGCATCGCTTCGGCGGCGGCAGAGCTCTCGCGTGGCGTCGCCGAGTCCAGTGAGGCGTCGAGCCAGCTGAGCAAGGCGATGCACGAGATCGCCAAGGGCGCAGAGGAAAGCTCGACCGCCAGCGCCGAGAGCCTTGCTGTCGGCGAGGTTGTAGAGGAGCGAATCGGCCGTCAGAAGGCAGCGGCAGCGCGCGTGCAATCGACCGTGACGACGCTGCAAGGGCTTTTGGACGCAACTACCGTCGGGATGCAGGAGCTGCTGGTCAACGTGGGCCAGGCCGCTGATCGTCAAGACGCGTCGGTCAAAGTCATCACCGAGCTTGAGAAGCAGGCGGAGGAGATCGGCGACATCGTCAAGACGGTCGCCCGCATCGCCGACCAGACGAACCTGCTGGCACTCAACGCAGCGATCGAGGCGGCGCGCGCGCGGCAGCACGGCAAGGGTTTTGCCGTGGTCGCCGACGAGGTCCGCACGCTCGCGGAGACCTCCGAGAAGAGCGCCAGTGAGATCCGCACGCTGATCGATGAGATCCGCACGTCGGTCAACCGCGTCGCGGAGGGTGTCGGCAAATCCGCCGAGACCGCGCGTGGCGAGGTGGAGAAGGGCAAGGCGATTACCGAGCAGCTCCGACAGGTGCGCGAGGTCATGGTCACACTGCTCAGTGGGGCCACTGACATCGCGACCGCAGCCGAACAGGCCGTGACCGCGTCCCTGCAGGCACGTCGCGGCTCAGAGGAGATCGCGGCTGCGGCCGAGGAGCAGTCGGCGGCGTGCGAGGAATCACTGCAGGCCGTCGCACAGCAGTCGACCGCGCTCGCTCAGAGCAACACCGCCGCAGACGAGCTGTCCGAGGTGGCCGAGGAGCTTCACTCCTCGACCGACATCGCCAAGAGCGCCGAGGCGGCCGCGTCCTCGGCAGAGGAGCTGTCGGCAGCGATCGAGGAGATCAACCGCTCGGCAAGCCAGATCACGACGGCGGTCGAGCAGATCCAGACCGGTGCGCGACAGGCGTCCGTGAAGGGGCAGGAAGCCGCTACCGGCTTCCAGCAGATCGGCGAGGCTGCCACGCTATCTGAGGAGCGGGCCAAGGAGTCGGTACGGCTCACCGGTGAAGTACGAGGGCTGCTGGCGGAGAACAAGTCTGAGGTGGACGTGATGATCGAGGCGATCGCCTCGTCGGCCAAGGCCACCCGCGAATCAACGCAAGAAGTCGCAGAGCTCGAGCAGATCTCGCGACGGATCGACAAGATCGTCGACGCAATCGGCACGGTATCGATCCAGACAAACATGCTCGCGGTCAACGGATCAGTTGAGTCTGCGCGCGCCGGTGAGTTTGGCAAGGGCTTCGCCGTCGTCTCGACGGACATCCGCAACCTGGCGCGCGACTCGGCTGAGAACGCCGATCAGATCAAGGAGCTTGTGAAGACGATCCAGGATCGCGTTGTCCAGGTACGCGGGGATCTCGACGAGACCAGCCGCTTGGCCTTCGCCGAGGTAGAGCGGGCGACCGAGACCACTACGCGCCTGGAGCAGATCGAGCGCGACATGGTGGTCGTCAACGACGCGGGCCAAGAGGTTCTGGAGGCCGCCGAGGAGATCGCGCGTGCGACGGGAGAGGCGCAACGCGGACTCGAGCAGATTGCCGCGGCGGCCGAGCAGGCCGAGATGCTCACGCAACAGGCGGCAGGCGCCACCGAGGAGCAGCGCCAGGGCACCGAGCAGTTGGCAACCGCCGTGGAGGAGATCGCGGCTCTCGCCGACGAGCTCCAGTCCGCCTAAGGGCAGCGTCGATCGGAGAAATGAAAGCCATGAGCGATACGCCCGAGCCGGACACAGGCGACCCCGTGATTGAGGAGTACGACAACAACGAGTACGTCACATTCGCCCTTGGAGAGGAGCGCCTCGCCTTCCCGTTAGAGCGCGTGCAGGAGATCATCCGCATGCCCGACACGGCGGAGGTGCCTCTGGGGCCGTCCGTTCTGCACGGGTTGGCAAACCTGCGGGGACGGGTGCTGCCGATCGTCAGCCTGCGCGCCTGCTGCGGCCAGCAGCCGATAGAGGCTGACGACGCAACGCGAGTGATCGTGGTCGACTGCGGGACCCCGTTGGGGTTTGTCGTCGACCGGGTCTCGGCGGTCATCACCGTCGCCCCGGAGGACATCGAGAGCACCGATGCGATGCAGTCGACGCTGGACGCCCGCCTCTTGGCGGGTGTCATCAAGGGTGAGCAGAGCGAGATGACCGCGATTCTGGACGTACAGGAGATCGTCGACCGCGAGTTCGCCGCGACAACGCGTCGGATCGTCGAACCCGGCGCCGTGGTGGCAAGCGGTGAGGCCACCCAGGTGGCCGAGGATGGGGACGACGACGCCGTATTCGAGATGGTCTCGTTCGTCGTCGACGGGCAGGAGTACGCGCTGCCGATCGACGAGATCCAGGAGATCGTCCAGGTCCCTACGTCGGTCAGCCTGGTCCCCAACGCGGACCGTCGTGTACTCGGCGTTATGGACCTGCGCGGGGGACTGCTGCCGCTGATCAGTCTGCGCCGCGTGTTCGGGCTGCCACAGGAGCACGTCGATGAGTCCGCCCGGATCATCGTTGTCCCGTTGGAGGACACCGAGTCCCATAAGCGCGTGCAGGTCGGCGTAGTGATGGACACGGTCCGCGAGGTCCTGCGGGTTCCACTCGACCTCGTCGACGCACTTCCGCAGTTCGTCGGCGGCGCGGCCACGACTGAGGTCGAGTCGGTGTGCCGCCTGGATGGAGGGCAGCGCCTGGTCTCAGTGCTTTCAGCCGCGAGGTTGTTCTCAGGCGCAGACCTGCGGGCGGCCGTGGATTCCTATGACGCGGGCAAGCAGACGGAGGAGTCGATGGACGAAGAACAGGCAGACGAATGGACCGATACCGATGACCAGTTGGTCGTCTTCCGGATCGCCGGCGAGGAGTACTGCCTGTCGGTTGACGCCGTCCAGGAGATCATCCGCGTGCCCGACGAGCTGATTCGCGTCCCCAAGTCGCTCGCCTTCGTCGAGGGGCTAGTGAACCTGCGTGGGGCCGTGTTGCCGGTCATCGACTTACGCGCTCGGCTCGGCCTGACTCGCTCCGAGCGTGGTGACCTGCAGCGCATCGTGGTTGTGATCGTCGGCGGCGTCCGCACTGGTTTCGTTGTCGACTCGGTTGTCGAGGTCCTCAAGCTCGAGCGCGGTTCGCTCGAGCAGGCACCCGAGCTGTCCGAGGAGCAGGCTCGACTCATCTCCGAGGTCGCCAATCTCGTCGATGTCAATCGGATGCTGCTGGTGCTCGATCACGCACAACTACTGGACGCCGGCCAGCGTGAAGCGATCGATCAGACGCTTGCAGCGGCCTGAGGACTGAGATGACTCGAGTACTGGTGGTCGACGATTCGGCGCTCATGCGCCGGTATCTGGGCGGAATTCTGAACGATGCGGGCGGGTTCGAGGTCAGCAGCGCCCGCGATGGCGAGGATGCGCTCGAGCAGCTCGAGCGAGAGCCGGCCGACGTCGTCACGCTTGACATCAACATGCCGCGCGTCAACGGGCTGGATTGTCTGGCGCGGATCATGGCTGAGCATCCCTGCCCCGTCGTGATGGTGTCCTCGCTGACCACCGACGGCGCGCTGGCGACGCTCGAGGCGCTGGAGCTGGGCGCGGTTGACTACGTGGCCAAGCCTGGCGGTACCGTGTCACTCAATATCGAGGCAGTGGCCGGGGAGCTTGTCAGCAAGGTTCGAGCCGCCTCGAAGGCGCGCGTGCGGGGCGCACGTCCGAGCGTGAAGTCCAACGGTTCGCTGAGGGTCGCCAACCCTCCCGCCCGCCCGCGGGTGGCGAGCGGACGGCGAGCGAAGCTCGTCCTGGTCGGTGCATCCACGGGAGGCCCCGGCATCCTCGGCGACATCCTCGGCCCGCTGCCGGCAGGTTTCGGCGCGCCGATCGTGATCGCCCAACACATCCCTGCCTCATTCAGCGAGTCGCTGGCTAACCGCCTGAACAACGTGTGTGCCGTTCGCGTCGAGGAGGTCAACGAGCCGCGCGAGTTGGAGCCCGGCCTGGTGCTGATCGCCCGAGGCGGCGCCGACGTGGTGGTCCGCCGGCGGGGTTCGAGCTTTGTCGCTCGCAGTGTCCCCTCAGACGCATCGCTCAACTGGCATCCGAGCGTCGAGCGGTTGATGCGCTCGGCGATGGAGGTCTGCGAACCATCGGCGATCCTCGCGGTCCAGCTGACCGGGATGGGTGACGACGGGGCTGGGGCGATCGCTGAGCTCCACCGCGCCGGCGCCCACACAATCGCGGAGTCCGAGGAGAGCGCCGTCGTGTGGGGTATGCCCGGCGAGGTGGTGCGCCTCGGTGGCGCGTCGGAGATTCTGCCGGCGGACGCGGTGCCCGATGCACTGCTGCGGTGCTGCTGATGGCAATCGTCAAGCGCACCACGCCCACCCCCGATGCGACTACTGACGCCGCGCAGATCGCCCAAGATCGACGCAGCGGAACACGCGACATCGATGGCCTGCTGCTCCAACTTCAGAAGCCGGATTCAGACGCACGCCGCTGGGCAGCACTGGACCTCGGCGGTGAGCCCGCGGCCGTCAGCGCACTGGCAGCACGACTAGCCTTCGAGCCGTCACGCCCAGTTCGCGATGCGATCGTCACGGCGCTCGTGGAGACCGGGGGCGAGCCCGTCGCCAGGGCGTTGGCTGCCCATCTACACAGCGAGGACGCGGCGGTCCGCAACGCAGCCGTTGGCGCGCTCGCACTGATCCCGGCAACAGCCGAGCTCGTGCCGAGCCTGCTGGACGACGACGATCCGGATGTGCGCGTGCTCTGCGTGATGGTGCTCGCCTCGCTGCATGACCCGCGCGTCCCCGGCTGGTTGCTCGGGGTCATCGAGCACGACGAGGACGCGAACGTCTGCGGCTGTGCGGTCGATGTCCTCTCCGAGGTCGGCGAGGCCGACATGTGCGATGCGCTCGCCGCGCTCCCAGGGCGGTTTCCCGACGACCCGTTCCTGCCCGTGGCGGTCCGAGCGACCGTCGTTCGTCTCGGAGGGGTGATCTCGTGAGCCCCACCTCGACAGCTGCCAAAGGAACACTGAGCAACGCCGACTTCGATCGCTTCCGCGACTGGTTCTACCGACGTTCGGGCATCCAGTTTGCCCCGAACAAGCGGTACTTCGTGGACAAGCGCGTGACGGCATGCATCGACGACTCCGGAGCCGCGAACTTCGCCGAGTGGTTCGCGCGCGTACGCCTGAACGGTGACCAGCAACTCGATCGCCAGCTCATGAACCGCATGACCGTGCACGAGACGTATTTCCTGCGGGAGGACTACCAGCTGGAGTGCCTGACCGCGTCTGCGCTTACGGACATCCTGCGCACCCAGCCATCCACCAAGCCGGTGCGGATCCTCTCGCTGCCGTGTTCGACTGGTGATGAGCCCTACTCGATCGCGATCTGGCTCACCGAGCACTGGAACAGGATCGAGGACATCGATGTCGAGATTGCAGCCATGGACATCGACACTGAATCCGTCGCCGCGGCCCGTGTGGGCGTCTACGGCCTGCGCGCGCTGCAACGCCTGTCCCTCACCCAGCGAGCGCGCTGGTTCACGCCGATCGGCAACTCCGAGTTTCAGATCAGTGAGGACCTGCGCGGGGCCGTCAGCTTCTCGGTCGGGAACGTGTGCGAGGGGGCTGATATGCGCAGCTACCGCGACTACGACGTGATCTTCTGCCGCAACCTGCTGATCTACTTCGATGAGGTGTCGGCGCACCGGGCGGCCGAGAACCTGTTCGGCATGCTGCGCCCCGGCGGACTCCTGTTCCTCGGCCACTCGGAGTCGATGAGTCGAGTGACATCCATATTCGAGCCTGTTCGCTACGCCGACGCCACCGTGTACCGGCGACCGCTAGAGGAGGACGCATGACCCGTATTGCACTGGTGGTGGACGACGCGGCCACCGTCCGTATGTACCACCGTCAGATCCTGCATGACAGCGGCTTCGATGTCAGTGAGGCCGCCAACGGCTACGAGGGTCTGGAAGCCGCGATCGCGCAGCGTTTCGATCTGATCGTCGTCGACGTGAACATGCCGCTGATGGACGGCTACGAGATGGTTACGCAGGTTCGCCGCGAGGGTCTCAATCGCACAACCCCGATCGTGATGGTCTCCACCGAACTGGACGCCGATGACAAGACGCGTGGCTACACCAGCGGCGCGACGGCCTATCTGGGCAAGCCAGTCCCGCCGGACGTCCTGGAATCGGTCGCTGACGCGCTGACCCAGACCCTGCCGTGAGCACCCTCCTCGATCAATTCGTCGCCGAAGGCGCCGAGCTCCTCGATGACGCCACCACCGGCCTGCTGGAGCTCGAGCGTCACCCCGACGACACAGAGATGCTCAACGCGGTCTTCCGCGCCGCCCACACCTTCAAGGGCTCCTCCGGGCTGTTCGAGCACCTCGAGCTGACGCGCGTCGTTCACGCCGCCGAGGATGTGCTCGACGCGCTCAGACACGGCGAGCTCGTCCTCGACGGCAGTCTCGTCGACGACGTGATGGCTGCTCTGGATCTGGCGCGTGTGTGGCTCCAGGCGATCGAGACCGCTGGGGAACTTCCCGGCGACGCGACCAGCGCGGCGCAGGCGTGCATTGCAAGGTTGCGCGCCCGTCTGCGAGACGGCGACGCCGCATCCGTCACGGAGCCCTTCACGGCGGACGCCGCGGAGCGGCCCGAATGGGCGCTGGCTTTGGCCGCCGCGACGCCGGCCGCTGCGCAGGCGCAGGCGGGCGGGTTCGACGTGCAGGCCCTCAGCTACAACCCGCCGAGTGACTGCTTCTTTCGCGGCGAGGATCCCCTAGCGCTCATCGGCGAGATTCCGGGACTGCTCCAGGTCGCAATCGAGCCGCTCGCCGCCTGGCCGCCGCTTGCCGCCTTCGACGAGTACGCATGCGCCCTCCGGTTCGAGGTGCTGACCACCGCCCCGGTCGCCGTCCTTCACGACCTGCTCCGTTACGTGCAGGACGAGATCGAGATCGTCGAGCTGCCGGCCCAGCCGATACCGGTCGCCACGACATCCGTCGGTGCGCAGATGCTGCTCGACGCCCAACGCGACGCACTCGCCGCCCCATGCCCGCCCGAGGATGAGGTCGTTCGGCTGCGCTCTGTGGCCGACACCGTGCTGCGCGCCCTGTCGGCGGACAATCGAGAGCCGAACTCCGTGATGGCAGACGCTGCCGCGCTGCTGTCAAACCCCGACCGCGACGGGCTGACGCGACTCCTGCGCGTGCTCGCGCCCGAGCACCCGCCCGAACCTAGCTCCGCACCTGAGCCGAGCGCCGGGCCGCTCGGTGATGGCGGCATCCCACCTGCGGGTGCCGCGCGCCCGACGTCTACCGCAACTCGAACGATCAAGGTCGAGCAACACAAGCTCGACCATCTGCTTGAGCTTGTCGGCGAGCTGGTCGTCTCAAAGAACGCCCTCCCGTTCCTGGCCCGCTCCGCTGAGCAAGGCCTGGATACAAGAGCGCTGGCCCGGTCGATCAAGGATCAGCACGTGGCACTGAACCGGTTGACCGAAGAGCTGCAAGCCGTCGCGATGGATATGCGGATGCTGCCGGTCTCGGTCGTGTTCGAGCGATTCCCAAGACTCATCCGCGACACCGCCCGCAAGCTCGGCAAGCAGGTGCGCCTGGAGACCATCGGGGAGGACACTGCCGCCGACAAGGACATGCTCGAACAGCTGGCAGACCCGCTCGTACACCTCGTTCGCAACAGCCTTGACCATGGGCTGGAGGGTCCCGATGAGCGCCAGGCAGCAGGAAAGCCGGCTGAGGGGACGATCACGCTCAGCGCCGTTCAGCAACCGGACGGCGTCGTGATCGAGCTACGCGACGACGGGCGTGGGGTCGATGTCGCGGCCGTACGCCGCGTGGCCTACGCCAAAGGCCTGATATCCGAACAAGAAGCCGAGACACTCGACGATGGCGCCACCCACGAGCTGCTGTTCCGCGCGGGATTCTCAACCGCCGAGACCGTCTCCGATCTGTCGGGACGCGGCGTTGGCATGGACGCCGTGCGCGCCGCTGTGGTTGGGCTCGGCGGCAGTGTGTCGCTCGACAGTGAGGCCGGGATCGGCACCACCGCGCGCCTACGCCTGCCGCTGAGCATGGCCGTAACCAAGGTGATGGTCGTAGCCGCGGCCGGACAGCAGTTCGGCCTACCCGTCGATGTCGTGCGCGAGACGGTGCGGCTGCCCCGGAGTGAACTGCAGGTGATAGCCGATCAATCGGTGACGGTGCGCCACGGCAACGTCGTGCCGATCGTCGACCTCGCGCTGGCGCTCGGCCTCACACCGACCCCGCCGCCTGACACCGGCGACGACGACGTTCGACTGCTGGTCATCAGCGCCGGGGGCAGCGACGTCGCGCTCGGCGTAGAACGCTTCGAGGAGCACCTGGACGTCATCGTCAAACCGCTGGAAGGGGTCGTCGCCGGGCTTCCCGGCCTCGCCGGCTCGACGCTGTTGGGCGATGGCCAAGTCCTTCTCATCCTCGACGTTGCGGAGGTTCTGCACCATGCCGATCAAACTCGGTAAGCAAACAGCGACGTTCAGTGGCGCGATCAGGATCGAGGAGGTCGATGGGTTGGTTGCCTGGCTGCGCGAGACACCGAAGCCCACCGTCAACCTGCGCCGCTGCACCCATCTGCACACGGCTGTCCTGCAGTCCCTGCTCGCAGCCGGCGCGACGGTCTCAGCACAGCCTGAGGACCGGTTCCTGCATTCCTGGGTTCTTCCGGCGATCGAGGCGAACGAGCGCCCGGCCACACCAGCGGCCGAACCCACACCCTCCACGGAAAGAGCGTCATCATGAAGAACGCGCTGCTCGTCGACGACTCGCCGACCATTCTCCTCAGCATCTCCGGCGTTTTGACCAAGGCCGGATACACCGTCAAGACCGCCGCTGCGGGCGCCGAAGCACTCTCCATGCTTGCGGCTGGACTCAAACCCTCGGTGATCATCACCGACCTAAACATGCCCAACATGGACGGCATCGAGCTGATTCGCCAGGCGCGGGCCGCGCCAGGCTGCCGCTTCCTCCCGATGCTAATGCTCACCACCGAGTCGCGCACAGACCGGCGCGCCGAGGCGAAGGCCGCGGGCGCCACCGGCTGGTTGGTCAAGCCGGTTCAACCGGCTGAGCTAGTCGCCGTCCTCGATCGCGTCATCCCCGCCTAACCATGCCCGCGTCCTCGACAAAGGCGATACCTCGGGCGGCCGCGCTGCGCGAGATCCTGCCGTTGACCGATGTGTTGCGTGCTCAGCTGGGCGCTGTCACCGACCGCGCTGAGGAGGTCGCCCAACAGTTCGCCAAACACATGTTTGACGTCGATGCCCAGGCAGGCCTCCTTGCCGCTCGCGTGCAATCGCTTGGGGGGGCCGCGAACGATCAAGCAGCCGCCGTCCAGACGCTGAAAGCGCGCAGCGACGAGCTCGTCGGCGCGCTTGAAGCCAGCCTCGCTGACCGTGACCAAATCATCCGCGGGCTGGTCAGTCAGGTTCGCGACCAGAACCGCTTCATCGCAGAGATCCGTACGATCGCCCGGAACACGAAGATCGTCGCGCTGAACGCGACCATCGAAGCTGCGAGGGCCGGTACCGACGGCGCCGGCTTCGGCGTCGTCGCCACCGAAGTTCGGCGACTCGCAAACGGCGCCGACAAGACCGCCGGCGCGCTCGCGGAAGAACTCGCCCAGCTAGGCGGCCGCCTGGCCGAAGCGCTCGACGACAGCCGAGGTCGCGGGGCGCACGCCACCAACGAGGCAATCGGCCAGTTCGGCGAGGCCCAAGCTGGCCTGGTTCAGCAGGTATCAGATGCCGGCGGACGGGTCGAACGCGTCGTAGCGGAGGTCAGTGACGTGAGCGACGTGCTTGGTGCAATCACCACCGAGGGTCTCGGCCTGCTGCAGTTCCAAGACATATCCCGGCAGGCCACCGAGCAGGTCCAGCAGGCACTTGCGCGCATCGCCGAGCACGCCGAGCGGATCGCCGTTCGCCTCGAGGGCACCGAGGAGGGCGACGACGTGCCGACGCTCGACATCGGCGGACTCGAGGCTTCCTATGTGATGGATGAGCAACGCGTGATCCACGCTGCCGCGGTCGGTGGCCAGCCGATGTCGACAGCGTCAGCACCGACGATCGAACTCTTCTGATTCTAAGAGCAGGGCGGCGGGCTCCTCGACATCAGCAGACGACCGAGCAGCAAGTTCTGGATCTAGCCGGCAACGGTCTGACGTGGAGACGACTTCCTCGGCGGTGTCTCGCGAGGCGTCGCGCTCAGGCTGCGCAAGCGACGATCGGGACCGGCACTTCTGGGAGCGGTCCCGGTCGAGCGATATAGAAGCCTTGCGCGAAGTCGACGCCCAACTCGCGCAAAAGCGTGAGCGTCTCGGCGTCTTCGACGCCTTCGGCGACGGTCTGCAGATTGAAGACGTGGGCGAGACCGACTACGGCCTCCACGACGTGGTGACTCGCGACGTTGCTCGTGAGGTCGCGAACGAACTCGATGTCGATCTTCAGATAGTCAACCGGGATCTGCTTCAGGAGCGTGAAGGTGCCGTAACCGGTGCCGAAGTCATCAAGCGCCAGTTTGCAACCTAGTTCGTGCAACCGTTCGGCAAACACCCGAGCTGCGGCCGCGTCTTCGACGATCGCGGTCTCAGTGATCTCGAACACCAACAGTGCGGGGTCCACGCCAGTGCTGCGCAGGCAGCGGTCGATGTGATCGAGCAGTGAACGATCTCCGACCGAGCAAGCTGACACGTTGATCTCGACTGGGTTTCCGCGTGACGCGATCTGGGCGCCCTGCTCGATGACCCACCGGTCAATCTCTCCGATCAGTCCATACTCCTCGGCGATATTCAGATACGCGCCAGGCGCCGTGATCGAGCCATCGGGGTTGCGCAGGCGGAGCAGGAGCTCCTGCTGGACGGTCTGGTGGGTGCGAACATCAATGATCGGCTGGCTGTAGAGCACGAAGCGCTCCTCGGCCAGCGCGTCCTGGATGCGGTCGATCCAGCCGAGCTTGTCCGCGTCTCTCTGCAGCGCCTGATCCCGCGCTCGCCGCTCCGAGACGTCGGTAAAGACGACAGCGCAGCCATTGTCGTCGTCAGTCTGAAGCGGCGACGCCGTGTAGGCCACCGGAAAGACGGAACCGTCACGATGGGTGAAGAAGTGATCGTCGACGCTGACGGTCATGCCATCACGGCACACGCCGAGGACCGGGGACTCTTGCACCAGAACCGTGCTGCCGTCCTCACGCCGGGAAGGCATGATCGCGTGCCAGAGCCGGCCATGGACCTCGGTCAGTGACCAACCTAGGATGCGTTCGGCTGCGGGGTTCATGTAGGTCAGGCGCCCGCCGTGATCGACGGAAAGCATCCCCTCGCTCATGCCATCGATCACCGCGCTGTAGTACGGGCGTTCGGCCAGCAGTGCGTTTTGAGCGGCGACCGGCTCGGTCATCTCGGCGCAGTCGCCGATCGTCCCGTTGGACTGCCCGTCGCGAGCAACGATGGTGCGGTCGCGTAGGGCCCTGACCTGATCCTGGGCTAGCCGGCGAGCCGTGACATCCATGTGAGTCACCACTACACGCGGCGGTCCGGTGCCAGCAGACCGGGTCGCCCGTAGGATGAACCATCGCTGCTCGGTCGGGCTGTGGCAGGCGTAGTCCTGCGTGAATTCGTCCTGCTCACCGGCCAGTATCGCGCGCAACCCGGCGGCTACTTGCCGCGCCGATCCGTCGTCAATGGCCTCGTCGCAAACCGCGAGGTAGTTAGCTGATGACGCACCGTCTCCCAAGCCGTTCGCCACACCGAAGCGCTGCCACGCCAGGTTTGTCTCGACGATCTCGCCATGTTCGTCCAATATGGCCACGCTGGCCTCGAGCGAATCGAGTGTGGCCTTCAGGAGATCACGATCACGAGTCAAGGGCAGCCTCCGGGCTTCGATACTCTCGGCGAGCACCGTCACGCCGACCACGGCGTCAGGTCCGCGGATCGGGATCATGCGAATCCGAAAGGTGGATTCGTCGTCGCCGGGCTTGTGGACGAACTGCTGCACTGCGCCTTTTAGCGTCATCGCGAGGTGGGATCGGAGCTCCCGCCAATCTCCTGTGGATAAGAACTCCGATATGGGTCCACCGGCGAGCGCGGCGTTCCAACCGGGGAGCGCGTCGAGATCACCTTCTACGGCGACGACACGCAGTTCGGCGTCGAGCACGAGGGCGGCTGCCCCGGGGACCCCGAACACCAGATCGCGTCCTAGCTGTCCCACATCCGCCAGATGAGGCACATCGAGAGCGCTCACCGCTCCCCTCCCGGTCCGCGAGGAGTCGGCAACTCGGTGAGCCGTGCCGCTCATGCCGCTGCCTTTGACAAGTGGTCGATCGCGCATTGAACAGCGAACGGCAGGAACGGGTCGTTGGGAAACCGCGACGGGAGAGTAGTCAGGGCATCGCACATGTCGGCCTCCCCGACCTCGGCGAGGACATCGACCGCACAGCCACAGACGTTCGCGTCCTCGTCGTGCTCGATGACCCCGAGCAACCAGCCGGGGACGCGCGGGTCACGCAGCGAGGCGAGCACCATCACACACAACACTCGAACGTCGCTATCGAAGTCGGCCAGCAGCGCCGGTACCAGGGCAGCGGTCGCCTCAACCAGCCCGAGCCCACGGACTGCAGTGGTACGTACAGCGGCGTCGTCGCTTCGCAGGTGTTTGGCCAGCTCGGCGGCGACCAGCGCGCCTCCGGTCTGCGCAAGAGCGGTCACGATCGCGTCGCGCACGGGGCGCGAGGGTTCACGGCCCAGACGGTCGGCCAGCGCGGTTACCGCCGCTTGCTCGCCGGCGAGGTCCAGCGCGGCCCATCGTCGTGCGTCTGCAGCCTCATCGCCGAGCGTTGCTAGGAGACCGGCAAGGTCGCGTGGCTGCCGCAGAGACGTCTGCTCGCGCCCACTTTGGACCTGCCGACCTGCTCCTTCGACGAAGACCATCATTGGCGGCGGAGTACCTTGCGCGGCATGGTCTGAGCGCTGACGACGCTACACGCGACACAAAGCTGGTCGGTCGCTTGCTGGTGCAGACGCACGTCGAACGCCTCCTTGGCGGTTTGGTGTCATGACGCAACGCTTCGCGGCACCTCGCCACGACCATCCGTCATCACCAGCATCGTCGGCGCCCTGGCCGTCGAGCCCTATCCTCGATTTGACGTAGAGCTAGCGCGCATGTCGGCCCGCCTCAAGTGTCTGAGCGATTCTGGAGAGCAGTTCCGCGGCCGTGAATGGCTTCTTGAGCAGATCTCGGCTGTCGATAGGGCTGCGGGCCGAGTCGAGGGAAGGGCGGGCGAAGCCCGACATGAAGAGAACACTCATCGATGGTCTGTCTGCCAGCATCCGTTCAGCAAGCTGCGGGCCGATCAAGTCCGGCATGACAACGTCGGCTAATAGGAGATCGATCGTCCCTTTGCTCGCCCCCGCCAACGCCAGCGCCTCAGCGCTGCCTTGCGCGAGGATCGTGCGGTACCCCGCACTCTCGACGATTCTGCCTGTGACGTCGAGCAATGCGGGCTCGTCGTCCACGATCAGGATCGTCGCGGCACCTGTCGCAGACGGACTCTGACCGCCGGACTCAGTCACCAGATGAGGGACGGTCTCGTCCGTAGCTGGCAGCAGCACGGTCACCGTCGTCCAGCTGCCGGGCTCCGAGTGGATCTCGATTTGACCGCCCGCCTGGGAGACGATGCCGTAGACAGTCGCCAAGCCCAGCCCGGTGCCCTCACCGATAGGCCGGGTGGTGAAGAAGGGGTCAAAGGCGTGCTCGATCACCTCTGGCGACATCCCGACCCCCGTGTCGGTCACCCGAAAGCGCACATACGAACCGGGCGACGGCAGGCCGAGCGATAGCCGCTCGTCATGGTCGAATTGGGCGGACGCCGTCTCGATATCGAGACGGCCCCCGTCAGGCATCGCCGAGCGGCTGTTGATCGCGAGATTCATGAGGATCTGCCCGAGCTGACCGGAGTTGACGCGCACCCGATCAAGATCAGGCGCGAGCGAGGCAGCAACCTGGATCTGACTCCCAAGCGTGCGAGTGAGGATGTCAAGCATCTGCGTGATCGTCTCGTTGAGATCGCTGACTCCGGGCGCCACCGACTCCTCCTGCGCAAACGACAGCAACTGCTGCGTCAGTCCGGCCGCCTGCCCAGTGGCCTTGTCGATGGCCTGGAGGTCGTCGTTCAACGACCCCCAGCTCGGCTCACCGACGGATTCGCGGATCTCACCAAGCCGCAGCGCGATGACGGCGGAGTAGGTCCCGATGACCGCGAGCAGGTTGTTGAAGTCGTGTGCGATCCCACCGGCGAGGTGGCCGAGGCTCTCGAGGCGTTGCGAGCGCAGGAGGCGCGTGCTCATCCGTTCACGTTCCGCATTGGCACGACCTCGCTCCCGGGCGGCCTGCGTCAGCAGGCGGGCGGTGATGTCGCGGTGGGCCTCCAGAAAACCGGTGATCTCACCCGCCTCGTCATAGAGCACGGACCAGCGGCCAGCCGAGCTGACTCGGCGTCCATCCTTGGTGGTGTGAACGAGGTCTCCCTCCCAGGTTCCGTCGTGCGTGAGTGCTCGCTCGATGTCCCCCAAGGCGCTCGGATACTCACTATGCAGTAGCTCGCGGGGATCCCGGCCGATCGCTTCGTGGCTGCTGAAACCGTAGGCATGCTCTGCTGCGGCGTTCCAGAACGTGATCTTGCGGTGCGCGTCCAGCGCGAGGATGGGCTCGGGAGCGAGCTCGAGAAGAGCCGCCTGCTCGGCGATCTTGGCGGCCTGCGCTCGCTCAAACGCGGTGCGGGCCACGATCCCCTGCGCGAGCGCGGCCCGGGCAGCGTCCGCCTGCCCGCGGTCCGTCGCCGCGCGTGCGCGCTCGGACGCCGCTAGCTCATGGTCCCCCGCGGCGCGCCCGCGAGCTTCGGCTGCTGCGACACGAATGGCCCTGCGAGCGTCGCCCTGTTCCGCGACGGAGTGTTCATTGTCGGTCGACTTCGTGCCTGCCAACCGATGCTCTCGAATCGCGGCCGCTTCCTCATGTGCAGCCTCCTCGTCCCGCGCGTCCGCAACGAGATCGCGTGCCTGCGCGACTGCATCACGCCCGGCGGCGTCATGCACCCGCCGATCAGATCCGCGTCGGCGCTCGCTCGCAGCGCCAGCTCGCAGATCGCGCGTCATCTGGTGCACCGTGAGATCGCCACCGTGGTGGAGGTCGCTGTCGCTGGCCGCCTGGTCAAGATCACTGGCCGCCTGATCACGGTCGGCGGCCGTCTGCTCACCATCGGCGGTCCACTGATCGGCATCTGCGAGCGTCTGCTCGCGATTGGCACGCGCCTGGTCGGCTTCCGCCGACGTCGAGGTATCGACTCGCGATCGCATGGGTCGGTCACTGTCTGCGCTAGGTGAATCCGTGGGAGCGCCAGCCGGGGTCTCGTCGGTCACGACCCGTCCTCTCAGGAAAGCCGGGTGGCCCGTCCGCCCCGTTAGTTCATGCGATCTAGCTGCGTATCTCTAGCAAGCTACTCCGAACTCGACACGGGAGCGCGAACCAACCTCCTGGGACTTACAACCAGCGGTCGAGCTACGGCTTACTACGGTGATTCGATGATCGCCAATGCCGTTTTAGAACTCGTGCAGGGCGACCTTAGCTCCGAGGACCCAACCCGGGTGAACGGTCAGGGCTAGCAGCAGAAGGCAGCAGATGCCCGCGCCGACACGAAGGCAGGTCTCGAGCGTCAATACCACCAGGGACGCGCTCCTCGCCAATCTCGAGACTCTCGGCGGAGCGAAGCTCGGCCGCCAAGGGAGCCGTACCCGCGCCGACGGCGAGCGCCTTCATTCCGGGCGAACCGATCGTCCGGCAGTCGCGCTCTGGTGCCGCCGCCCATCGTCAATGCGAACGCGCGGTCCGCGTCGGCCAAAGCGTCGAAGCGATCGCCAGAGAGAGCCTTCAGTTCCGGGCAAGGCTGGTGCCCGGCTGGCGATAGGCGCGGCCCCCGACCAGAATGCACGCCCCTCGCCGTACGGCCAGCTCGGGGCCCCCTCGTCGCCGGTGGCTTGTGACGGAAGGTTGCTCCACCCCTGCGATGTATCACTCAAGGGGCGGGACTTCCCGGGCCACCAATTGGCAGTCGTGTCCAATGGAGAGGAGACGCGGCGCTATCGGTTCGCACCCGCGTTCGGGCCGAGGGGGCTGGCGCGCCCCTGTCAACCTACCCTTGACTTAGCTCTCGAGCCAGCTGGTGCCTTGGCGATTAAAGCGCAGTTGATCGCAGTCGCTGGAGATCTGAGTCCGAAATCTGGGTTCCGCGCGCCGCGACCAACGCCTTCTTATGGCCGATGATTAGTACGGCGCGCCGTGACGTCAGGTGATACGCGATCGTACCGTCGTAGTGCGGGCCGAACCCAAGGCGGGACAACCTGTAGACGACCGTGCCCTTGACTCTGCTCGCCACGCGAGGCCATAGCCAAGCCCCGCCTACTCGTTGCATTGCGGTGAGCCAAGCCGCCGCTGCCGACGGCGGCAGCTCAACGTACGCGGACTCAACTGTTGTGCCAGTGATGTGGTCTTCTGATCGCGCCAGGATCACCGTGCCATCGCGCGTTGTGACGGCGTATACCTCGCCGTTGGCAACTCTGACTGGTGGCGGACCGCCGATGTCCTCGCCATGCCTGATCAGCCTGAGTATCGGCTTGGCAGCAGTTCCAATGAAGATCGCGGCACCGAAACGCTTAGAGTCGGTACCGATACTCATCGGCTGTTGGTGCCGCGAGAACTTACCGATGGTGTAAACGAACTGCCCGTGGGCCGTCAGCGGTTCGTAGACGAGGCTTGTGCAACCTGCTGCGATGGCCCCTTCTCCCTCATGAGTCGAAGAGCCTAGATACTCGGCGTAGAGACCCGCTGCCGCCCATTGCGGTGCGCCAGCACCCGGCCTTGAAAGGCAATACTGCCCCCAAAGCGTTGCTCCCACCGACACAGACT
>Ga0302314_10006335_pt1 | contig 21457 bp, 18 predicted proteins | sample III_Palsa_N2_3_FD_200533 | JGI IMG/M metagenome (GOLD analysis project Ga0302314, IMG submission 200533) | Peat permafrost microbial communities from Stordalen Mire near Abisko, Sweden - III_Palsa_N2_3 | ecosystem: Environmental > Terrestrial > Soil > Palsa > Peat permafrost | place: Sweden...
GCGCAAACGCGGGTTGATCGTGCTCGTCACCAACTGCCGCGAGGAAGACTCCGTCGAGCTTCTGGCCGCCTTGCGTCTGCTGCGTTCGCGGCATGTGGTCGTGGTGGCGAATCTGCGCGAGCAAATCGCCGGCGCGATGGCCGCTCAATCGTTGTCGCGGCCGGAATCCATATTCGAAGTGGCGGCGGCGCTCGAGTACGAGCAAAGACGTCGCGACATGTTGCGGCGCCTGGCGGGGGGCGGTGCGGTGCTCATCGATTGTGAGCCGCGAGCGCTCGGCGTCGAGCTCGTCAAGCGCTACACCGTGTTGAAACGCACGGGAGCGATCTGAGCCGTGGCCTCACGCGCGCGCACGGCCATCGCCATCGCGACCCTTTTCGGCATGCTCTGTTGGGGGAGCGCGCCCGCAGCCCCCACGCCCGAGCGGATCAACTACGGGCGATTTCAGAATCTCGCCGTCTACATGCCGGACGGCACTCCGCAGGGCACGGCGAAGAGCATGGTGCTGCTGCTCGCGGACCCGGGCGGCTCGAACGCAGGCGCAGATCTTGCCTTCGAGCTCGCACGTCATGGCGCGATGGTGGCAGTGATCGATGTCGGCAAATTCGCCGAGGCTCTGGGCGCGGACGGTGCGGACTGCGTGTTCCCCGACGGGGACCTCGAGAACCTGGGCCACTTCCTGCAAGCCTACTATCATCTTCCCGTCTACCGGGCGCCGTTGCTGGTGGGCTATGGTGCGGGCGCGAATCTCGCCTACGCCGTCTTGGCGCAGGCACCCGCGCAAACCTTCGCGGGCGCGATCACGGTGGGTTTTTGCCCGGAGACGAGCTTGCGCAAGCCCTTGTGCAAGGGAGGCGGTCTGCAAACCGAACGCACGGCGACTCAAGAGCTGCGCTATCTACCCGCGCCGCAGCTCGATGACCCCTGGGTTGCGCTGCAAGGCCTGCACGGGGACCGCTGCGGCGTCGACGCTATTCGCGCGTACACCGCGCACATGCCCGGCGCGGCGGTCGTCGCCTTGCCTGACGCGGGTCTCGACAGCTCGAGCCGCTGGATGCCCCCGCTGCTCGCCGCCTTCGACGTTTTGGCGCAACGCACTGCGCGGGAGACGGCGCCGCGCGCGCCGGTCGCGCTCGGCAACCTGCCCGTGGTCGAGCTCACCGCCCGGGCGGGCGCGCCGCCGACCGACCTGCTTGCCATCATTCTCTCCGGCGACGGGGGATGGGCGGGTCTCGACAAGGAAGTCGCCCAAGCGCTCGCCGAGCACGGCATTCCGGTCGCCGGACTCGACTCGCTGCGCTATTTCTGGAGCGCGCGCACCCCGCAGGGGCTCGCCGGCGACCTCGACCGGATGATCCGCTATTACATCGCGCATTTCGGCAAGCAGCGGGTGCTGCTCATCGGCTACTCCCAGGGGGCGGACGTGCTGCCGTTCGCGGTGAATCACCTGGCCGCGTCCACCCGGGCGCACATCGCGCTCGGAGTGCTCATGGGCATGTCCGAGCATGCAGTATTCGAATTTCACGTGAGCAACTGGATTTCGAACGATAATTCGGGACCGGCGACCCTGCCGGAGGTGACCCGTATCACGGGCATCCCGGTTCTGTGCATTTATGGAGAAGGCGACAATGATTCACTTTGCCCGAAGCTCGATGCGGCCAAGGTGCGGATCGTGAAGCTTCCGGGCGGTCACCATTTCAATGGCGACTATGCGGGGCTCGCGCGGGAAATCCTCGCGGCCGCGGCGCAATGATTCGTACGGACCGTCGCTCGTTCTTGAAAAGCGCTTGCGCATGGCCGCTGCTGGCGGCGAGTGCGACCCGACGCGCGGCCGCGGCCGACGTCCCCACAATGGCACCCGCAACCGCGACCGCGCTCCCGCCCGAGCTCAAGCCGATCACCGGCAATGCGCATCCGATATCGGCGGCCGAGCGCCGCGCCCGCATCGCCAAGCTGCAGGCCCTGATGGAGCAGCGCCGGATCGGCGCGCTGCTGATCGAATCGGGCGCATCCCTCGAGTACTTCACCGGCATCCGCTGGCATCGCTCCGAGCGCACCACCGCCGCCATCATTCCGGCGCGCGGCGATGTGCTCATCGTGACGCCGGCCTTCGAGGAGCCGTCGGTGCGCGAGACCCTGCTGGTCGGCGGCGATGTGCAGCCTTGGGATGAATCCGACAGCCCGTTCACCGCGATCGTGCAGGGGCTGCGCGACCGCGGTGTGCGCGGGGGCCATATCGCCGTGGAGCCGACCATGCGGTTCTTCATCGTCGACGGCGTGCGCAAGGCCTCGAGCGCCTACGATATCGTGTCGGGTGATCCCTTGATTCGCGCCTGCCGCATGATCAAATCTCCGGCCGAGCTTGGGCTCATGCAAACCGCGAACGACGTGACCATCACCGCTTTGCGTTACGTGCATGCGCATGTGGAGCGCGGCATGAGCGGGGCGGAGATCGGCGCGCTCATGAACAGCGCGACGGTTGCTCTCGGCGGATCGCCCGAGTTTGCGCTGGTTTTGTTGAACGAGGCTTCGGCCTATCCGCATGGAAGTTTGCGGCCGCAAAGCGTGCGCGAGGGCTCGATCATTCTCATGGACTGCGGTTGCACGGTGGAAGGCTACCAATCCGACATCTCGCGCACCTGGGTCTACGGCCCGCCGACCCCGCGCCAGCGCAAGGTGTGGAACACCGTCAGGCGGGGTCAGGAGATCGCGCTCGAGGAGGCCAAGATCGGCATCGCCGCCGGCGCGCTCGACGACGCGGTGCGCGCCTATTACGAGAGCGAAGGCTGGGGACCGGGCTATAAGCTCCCCGGGCTTTCGCATCGCACCGGTCACGGCATCGGCCTCGACGGTCACGAGCCCGCTTATCTGGTCCACGGCGATACGACTCCGCTCGAGTTCGGCATGTGCTTCTCGGACGAGCCGGGAATTTACATTCCCGGAGAATTCGGCGTACGTTTGGAGGACTGCTGGTACATGACGTCGAACGGCTCGAAGCTGTTCACGCCGCTCGCGAAGTCCATCGACGATCCCGTTTGAGTACCCAGCCGGTCATCGCCGGCTGCTCATCGAAGGAAGCCCATGCTCACTGTCCACCATCTCGGCATTTCCCAATCGGATCGCATCGTCTGGCTTTGCGAGGAGCTCGCGATCCCCTATCGACTGATGCGCTATGAGCGCGATCCGAAAACCCAGTTTGCGCCGCCCGAGTACCGCGCGCTGACGCCGTTCGGGACGGCGCCGGCGATCACCGACGGCGATCTCACCCTGGGCGAGTCGGGAGCCATCATCGAGTACATCATCGCCAAGCACGGCGAAGGTCGGCTCGCGGTAACCCCCGACCGGCCGGAGTTTGCGAATTACCTCTTCTGGTTCCACTTTGCCAACGGCTCGTTCATGCCGAGCAGCATGCTGGACATGGTCGTCACGCGATTGGGCATCGATGCCCGGAACGAGTTCATCCACGCCCTGCGCGACCGGAGCGACCGCGCCTATGCCCTGGTCGAGACACGCCTCGGGCAAGCGCCCTATTTCGCGGGCGATCAATTCACGGCGGCGGACATCATCATGTTCTTCCCGCTGTCGACCATGCGCGCTTTCGTGCAGCGGGACCTGTCCGGCTCACCGCACACGCGCCGCTACTTGAAGCGCATCGGCGAGCGCCCGGCCTATCGGCGCGCGATGGCCGCCGCGGATCCCAATTTCACGCCACCGCTCGAGTAATCGGGCTTTAATCACACAGGAGTCATTCGAATGAGACTGAATGTTCATCCCCTCGGCTCGGCAGTCGCGCTCACACACGAGATGGACGATGCCGCCCTCGACCGGATTCCCTAGTCGTCTCGGCCCCGGCTCGGCGTCGCCTGCATGGCCACAACTGCTCTGGAATTCAGGCACATGGAGACGCTCCTCGCCCTGGCCGAGTGCGGCAGCCTGTCGAAGGCGGCTGAGCGCCTCTGCCTGACGCAGTCCGCGCTCTCCCACCAGCTCAAAGCCCTGGAGAGCCACTATGGCGCTGCCCTGGTCGAGAAGAACATCCGACCGCTGCGCTTCACGGCCATTGGACAGCGCCTGCTCACGCTCGCTCGGCAGGTGCTGCCCCTGGTCGCGGAAGCGGGACGCGACGTGGCGCGCCTCGCGCAAGGGCATGCGGGCCCGCTGCGGGTTACCGTGCAATGCCACAATTGCTTCGATTGGCTCATGCCGGCGATGGACTCCTACCGCTCGCTTTGGCCGGAGGTCGAGCTCGACATCATTTCGGGATTTGTCATCGACCCGCTGCCCTTGCTCGAGCGGGGCGAGGCGGAGCTCGCGGTGGTTCACGACCGGCCCCCGCCACACCCGCATGTGACGTTCAGCCCGCTGTTTCGTTATCAGAGCGTTGCGCTCATGAGCCCCAAACACCCGCTCGCCGCGAAGAGCTGGCTGGAAGCGCGAGACTTTGCGGACCAGACGCTCATCACCTATCCGGTACCCGATGAGATGCTCGACGTGATGAAGCACTGCTTGACGCCGGCGGGCGTGAATCCCCGGCGCCGCACGGCCGAGCTCACTGTCGCGATCCTGCAGCTGGTCGCGAGCGGCCGCGGTATCGCGGCGCTGCCCTCTTGGACGGTCGGTAACTACATCGATCGGGGCTACGTCGTATCGCGGCCCATCGGACCCTCGGGGCTCTCGTGCGAGCTCTATGCGGCGACCACGCATGCCGGCGCCGAGGCAGCCTACATCCGCGAGTTCATCGCGTTGACGCGCGAGCAAAGCCTGACCGAGCTCACCGGCGTCTCGGCGCTCTGAGCCGCAGCGCGCACCGCCGGCAGGATTCGTGGGGCCGCAAGAGTCCCGACCCGGCTCCCGTCCCTGTTAGCGCGTCGTAAAGCGAGCGACACGGGACTGTCACAGTCCTCGCCTAACCTAACCTCATCAGACGCGAATTTGATCGCTCGCGTCTGCGACACCGCCGTGAATCTCCGGGAAGTCCTGGGCGGCCCGCTCGCGAGTCGAGCAAGAACATATAACTGGGGGTACTCCATCCATGAAGAAGTTTACAATTGCCTCATGTATTGCAACGCTCATTACGGCGGGCAGCGCCAACGCCGTGCAGGGACCCGTTTGCGAGGGTGTCCCGCGGCTCGATCACGTCTTCGTGATCATGATGGAAAACCATGCCTACGGACAGATCGCGAATAACCCGCAGGCGCCCTTCATCAATTCGCTGATGGCCAAGGCAAACCTCGCAACGAATTACTTCGCCATTGCGCACCCGAGCAACACCAACTATCTCGAGGTGGTCGGCGGCTCGAATTTCAACAAGCTGTCGGATCAATATCCCGATTGGCACAACGCCAACTGCGTCCCAAACATCGTACCGGGACAGACAACCAACACCGACAGCCCGAATTCCGGCACCTTTTGCCCGATTTCCGGCAAGAACGGCGCGGATGCCGCGATTCCTGTGCTCGATAACACCACCAACGAGACCTCAGCTCCGCCGCTCACCAACATCAACGGCAAGTTGTCGATACCGGCCGGCACCAAGATTGACGGTATCTCCATCGCGGATCAGCTGGTTTGGGCGGGCAAGTCCTGGAAGTCCTACCAGGAAGGTCTGCCGATCATCGGCGCGGATGGCGTGAACGTGAGCGACGGCTACTACACGATCGGCGGCAACAACGCTGAGGGCGTCAATGTCACCTCGGATTTCGCCGCGCTCTCGACCAGCGGGAACCCCGTCAGCGCTTCGGACGTCGTTTACCTCTACGCCGTGAAACACAATCCGTTTGTCTATTTTGCCTCAGTTCAAGAGGGCCGGGATCCGGGCCTCAGTTTAAACCGGACCGTCGCTTTCGAAGGCCAGAAGGGCCTGTACGCGGATCTCAAGAATGGGTCTGTACCCGATCTCGCCTTCATCGCCCCGAATCAATGCAACGACCAACATGGTCGCGGCAACGGCACGGCGTTCTGCAACTACGATGCGGATGACAACGGCACCCAACAGGGCCTCAACCCCTCCTTGATCATGCAAGGCGATCTTGCGGTTCAACGCATCGAGACAGCGATCAAGGCATCGCCCGTCTGGCACAACAGCCGCAGTGCCATCGTTATCCTGTGGGACGAGAACGACTACAGCACGCTCACCACCAATCAGGTTGTGTTCATCGTCGAGACCAACTATGGCTCCGGGCGGCGGGTCCAAAGTTCGAAGTTCTACAACCACTACTCCCTGACCAAGACACTCGATGCGGCCTTCGGGCTCCCCTGCCTGAATCATGCCTGCGATGCCAATGTCGAGGTGATGTCGGATTTGTTCTAGGAATACGCGGCACGCTCTCGTACCGTGGCGCATGGAGGGAGGGTATCCTCCCTCCATGCGATCTTTCTTCCGGTCAGGCTCCGCCAGAATGTGCGGAGCCTCTCTTTTATGCTCGCTGGCACTGGTTGATGTGGTCGCCGGAGCCGATGCTTCGGTATTCGATGCGCGCAGCACCGGCGCTGCGCCCTGCGGCACGGGTACGCCTCCGCCCGGACACACGCTGCCCGAAGTGCGTCCACAGTCCGCCGGAATCACCCTCACCGTGCGCCAGGATGGCAACCGCTTGTGCTACGTCGCCAATGGCAACGCGGACGCCCCGGTGATTCGAGCCCGGCTTGGGTCTGAACTCACGCTAACCCTCGCAAATGAGATCACAGACCCCGGGGCGATCGATGGCGTCTCGGGCCCGGGAAAACTGACATCGCCGAACGAGCCTGTGCCGAATACCGCCGGCTTCTATCCAGTCCTCCCGGGGATGAGACACCCGGCGACAGGAGCCACGAACCTGCATGTGCACGGTCTTGCCGTACCACCGGTCAGGCCGCAGGATGATGTGCTCACGGTCTGCACGGACCCCGCCAGCGGCCCGGTGGGTTGTGGGCAACGAAGTTTCACGTACCACTACCACGTACCGGCTGACATGCCCGAAGGGCTGTACTGGTATCACCCCCACGTGCATGGCGAGGTGCAGGCGCAGATGCTCATGGGGCTCACCGGCGCCATTGTCATCGAGGGACCGCGTGATGACGCGCGTCGCGACCTTGGCATGGAGGAGCGCGTGCTGATCGTGCGCCAGACGCAGGATCTCGATGCCGGAAAGACCCAGGCTGCGGCCATGACGGCGGCTCCCTCGACAACACCCGATGCGCGACGACCCGAGCCTCGCGCGGTCGCGATGACGGTCGATACCGCGCACGAGCTGCTCTGCAATCGCAATTCGGCGATTGACGCAATCAGTCTGAACGGCACGCCGGTCCCGCTGGGTGATGCACCCGACAGCGCCCTCGCCAACATCAAAATCGCGGCCCCGGGGAAGCAGATTTGGCGAGTTCTGAATGCCGCGACCGATGCGTTTCTCGATCTTTCGATCGCGGATGCAAGTGGCCAGGCGCTCCCGTTCGAGGTCATCGCCCGTGACGGCAGCCCGCTCACCGACGATGCGGGGGCGGCACTTCCGTCCGTCCAGACGCGGGCAGCTCAACTGGTGCCTCCCTCCGGGCGACTCGAAATCCTCGTGAGCGCACCCCCGGCGGGAACCAAAGCGTATCTGGTCACTCATGCGGTCGACACGGGGTGCGCGGGGGATCGGGTGCCCGAGCGCCGCCTCGCGGTGATTGAAGCCACACCGGGAGCCGCAGCGGCAGCATCGGCACCCATTACGGAGCGCACCAGGCGGCCTGACCTGTTCAGCGGCCTTCTCAGACGCCACACGGATCGTCAGCGGGTGATTGCCCTGGCCGAGTATCCGAGGCCGGGGAGCGAGGACCAAATTGATTTTTACATCGTCGAACGCAGGCCGGGAGCCGTGCTCAAGCCCTACGGGATGGGCGACCCACCGGCGATCACGGTCAATGCGGGTACCACGGAAGAGTGGATAGTCGAGAATTGGACCAATGAGCTACACGCCTTTCATATACATCAAGTCCACTTCCGGTTGCTCGAGATCGATGGCCAACGCGTGGACAATCCACCCCTGCTCGATGTCGTGAATGTCCCCTACGCGACGGCCACGGGTTATCACAGCAAGGAGGGGCCAATCCGGCCGGGACGAGTCCGCATAAAGCTTACTTTCCCACCGGCGTTGGCTGGAGACATCCCGTTTCATTGCCATCTCGCCGATCACGAGGACAATGGGATGATGGCGGTTCTACGAGTCGTCCCGGGAAGCCGTCGCTGAGCGCATTCAAGAAGGCGACGATGTCGCGCACATCTGCATCGCTCAACCGGGGCGGCTCGCCGGGGTGCCCGCCGAAGGGAGGCGCTGCGTCGACATTCTTGCGGTACCGCACCGGCAGGTCGTCGAATTTCAGAGGGGCGCCGCTCGCGTCCCGCGGATACCATTCTTCGGGCGCCGTATCGCGCTCAGCATAGAAGCGCACCACGTCCTCGAGCGCATGGAAGATCCCGTTGTGCAGAAACACGCGCTTGCGCGCGACGTTGCGCAGCGTCGGCGTGCGGAACAGTCCGCAATATTCGGCTCGTCCCGCCAGATCTTTGCGCAGCGGACCGCAGAGACCCAGGTCGTAATAGCGCGGATCCGCATTTGCGGGAATGGCGCGGTTGCGCGGCGCGCCAAGCGCGGCGAAACCGAAGTCCGTGAATTGCGGAAATGCGCCCTCGCGCAGGGCGCTCGGATGACAGCGTGCACAATTGCCCCGCGCAGGATCGTTGAACGCCGCCAGGCCGCGCTGCTCGGCGGCGCTGAGCGCGGCGGTTCCTCTCAGGAACGCATCGTACTTGCTCGTGTAGGGATAGAAGTCGGCGGGCGACTCCTCGAACGTCTCGAGGGCAAGCAACACCGCCTTGAAGGCGCGTCCCCGATCATCGAATACGCTTGCCCCGAACGCGCGGCGAAACTGCGCGGCATAGGGCGCATGCGCCACCTTGACTACAATGTCATCGGTGGACGTGTTGGCCATCTCGAATTCCGACAGCAGCGGCACGCGTGCCTGTTCGTGCCCGGACTGTGCGCGCCCGTCCCACAGAGTTCCCCCGGCGGGTCCCTGATCGACACTGTCGTCTCCCTCGCCGGAATCAAAGAAGTGCTCCGTGAACGGCGGCATGTTCTGCTCGTACATGAGCGAGGGCACGGCACGCACCCCGGGTTGCCCGCGATCGGCGCCGCCGCGCTGCACGGCACGGGCGTTCGGCGCCGCAAACGCATGTGCCGGATCGTGACAGCTCGCGCACGCGAGCGATCCGGAGGCCGACAATCCAGGATCGAAGAAGAGCGCCCGGCCGATGGCGGTCAATGCGGCGGGGGTCGGAGTCTTGTCGAACGAGTTCAAGTAGAACGGCGCATCGGCGCCCGGCGCATCGGCGCCCGGCGCATCGGCGCCCGGCGCATCGGCGCCCGGCGCATCATCGCCTGAGGCCGCTGCGGTCGCCGCCCAAAGGAGAAGTGCGGCGCCGAGCAGCGCGCGGGCTAACCTTGATGTCCACGTTCTCGTGGGCATCAAGGTTAGTGAACCCGGCCTCCGCCGTCGCTCGATGCGCCGGCATTGAACAAGCGCGCAACGTCGACGGCGTCGAAGACATAAGCGCGGTTGCAGAAGTCGCAGCGCACCTCCACCGCCCCGCGCTCGGCGATGATGGCGCGCGTCTCGGACTCGCCGAGCCCCTGCAGCATCCCCGCGACGCGCTCGCGCGAGCAGCGGCAGCGAAAATACACGGGCGACGGCTCGAACAAGCGCAGATCGTCCTCGTTGAACAGCCGCCGCAGGATCTCGAGATCGGTGAGCGTGCGCAGCTCCTCGCGCGTGAGCGTATCGCCGATCAGTTGCACGCGCCGCCAGGCATCGTCGACCTCGGCGTCCCCCGGTTTCGAGCCGCCGCCACCCTCGCCGGGCAGGCGTTGCAGCAGCATGCCCGAGGCGCCCTGCGCGTCGGCATACAGCCAGAGCCGCGTGGGCAGCTGCTCCGAGTTCTCGAAGTAGCCTTGCAGCGACTCGGCCAGCCGGCCGCCGATAATCGGAACGATCCCCTGGTAGCGTTGCGCCCCCTCGTCCGTCTCGAGCGTCACGGTGAGATTCCCGGCGCCGATCAAATCGGCGACCCGCGCCTCGGCCGCCGAGGCAGTCTTGCGCTCTCCGTCTTCCTGGTAGCGCGCGAGGCCGCGCACACCGAGGCCGCTCGTGCATTGCGCGAGCAACAGATGCACGAATCCGTCGCCCTGCAGCTGCAAGGAAAGAACACCATCAAACTTGATGGTCGCGGCCAGCAAGAGCGACGCCGCCACCGCCTCGCCGAGCAGGTCGCGGATGCCGTCGGGATAATCGCGATGCTCGATCAGCGCGCGCCAGGCGGCGTCGAGGTGCACCAGGTGACCGCGGATCGGGTAATGCTCGAACACGAAGCGGTGCATGCAGTCCCGGTCATGCATCTCGTCACGAAAGCCGCGCGGGCGCGGCTTACCCGCCGCCCAACTTGGTCTTGAGCAGCTCGTTGAGCTGCGCGGGATTCGCCTTGCCGCCGGTAGCCTTTTGGACCTGCCCCACGAAGAACTGGATGAGCTTGTCCTTGCCGCTGCGATAATCGGCGAGCTGCTTGGGGTTCGCGGCCATGACTTCGTCGATCACGCGCTCGATCGCGCCCGAATCGGTGATCTGCTTGAGGCCGCGCTCCTCGATGATGGCATCGGCGCCTTTGCCGTCGGACCACATCGATTCGAACACCTCCTTGGCAATCTTGCCGGAGATGGTCGCATCCACGATGCGCTTCAGGAGGCCGGCGAGCGCCTCGGCCGGGATGCGCGACTTCGTGATCTCGAGATTGTCGCGGTTGAGCATGCCGGAGAGCTCCCCCATGACCCAGTTCGCGGCCAGCTTCGCGTGCGGCTGACCCAAGGCCGCGACTACGGCCTCGAAGTAGCCGCCCAGCTCCCGGCTCGCGGAGAGGACACCGGCATCGTAAGTAGACAGCCCGAAGTCGCTCGCGAAGCGCGCGGCCTTCTGATCCGGCAGCTCGGGGAGCGTCTCGCGGACCGAATCGATGAAGCCCGCCTCGATTTCCAGCGGCAGCAGGTCGGGGTCGGGGAAGTAACGGTAATCGTTGGCCTCTTCCTTGGAGCGCATCGAGCGGGTCTCGTTCTTGTCCGAGTCGTAGAGCCGGGTCTCCTGAACCACCTTGCCGCCGCTTTCGATGATCTCGATCTGGCGCGCGACCTCGTATTGAATCGCCTTCTCGACGAAGCGGAACGAGTTCAGGTTCTTGATCTCGGCACGCGTACCGAACTTCGCCGAGCCATGCTGCCTCACCGACACGTTGGCATCGCAGCGGAAAGAGCCTTCCTGCATGTTGCCGTCGCAGATCTCCAGATAGCGCACCAGCGTGTGTATCTTTTTCATGTACGCGACCGCCTCCTTGGCGGAGCGCATGTCGGGCTCGGAGACGATCTCGAGGAGCGGTGTGCCGGCGCGATTCAGATCGATGCCGCTCGCGTTCGCGAGGCCTTCGTGGAGCGACTTTCCCGCATCCTCCTCGAGGTGGGCGCGCGTCACGCCCACTCTTTTCACGGTGCCGTCGTCGAGCAGGATGGTGATCGCGCCCTTGCCGACCACCGGCTGCTCGTACTGGCTGATCTGATAGCCCTTCGGCAGGTCGGGGTAGAAATAATTCTTGCGCGCGAATATCGAGCGCGGCGCGATTTGCGCGTCGATGGCGAGCCCGAACTTCACCGCCATGCGCAGCGCCTCGCCGTTGAAGACGGGCAGCACGCCCGGATAGGCCAGGTCGACCAGATCCGCCTGCGTGTTGGGCGCGGCACCGTACGCCGTCGGCGAGCCCGAGAATATCTTCGAGCGCGTCGCGAGCTGCGCGTGAATCTCCAGGCCGATGACGACTTCCCAGTTGCTCATCACTCGTACCCGCGCGGCCGCCGGGTGTGCCAGTCGGTCGCGAGCTGGAACTGATGTGCCGCGCTCAACAGCCTTGCCTCCGCGAAGTGCGGCCCGATAAGCTGCAGTCCCACCGGCAACCCGTCGACGAAACCGCACGGCGCCGAGACACCGGGCAGTCCCGCGAGGTTCGCACCGATGGTGTAGATGTCGTTCAAATACATGGTGACCGGGTCGTCGATCTTGGCACCGATGGGGAAGGCCGGAGTCGGCGTGGTAGGCCCGGCGACGAGGTCCACTTTCTCGAATGCGGCGCGAAACTCGTCGGTGATCAGGCGGCGCACGCGCTGTGCCTTCAAATAATACGCATCGAAATACCCGGCCGACAACACGTAGGTGCCGGTCATGATGCGGCGCTTGACCTCGGCCCCGAACCCCTCGCCCCGCGAGCGCTCATAGAGGTCGGTCAGATCCTTCGGGCTCTCGCAGCGGTAGCCGTAGCGCACGCCGTCGAAGCGCGACAGGTTCGACGAGCACTCGGCCGGGGCGACTACATAGTAAGTCGGCACCGACATCGGCAGATGCGGCAGGCTCACCTCCACGGTCTCGGCGCCGAGCGAAGTGAACACCGCGAGCGCATCGCGGATGAGCTTCGCATTGCGCGGCTCGAGGCCGTCGAAGAATTCGCGCAGCAGGCCGATTTTGAGGCCTACGAGCGGCGCCTCGAGCAGCGCCGGATAATCCGGCACCGGCGCATCGACGCTGGTCGAGTCCTTCGGATCGAAACCCGCCATGACCTTGAGAACCGCCGCCGCGTCCGCGGCGCTCTGCGCGAGCACGCCGGCTTGATCGAGGCTCGAGGCGAAGGCGATCATGCCGTAGCGGGAAACACGTCCGTACGTGGGCTTCACCCCGGTGATGCCCGTGAGGGCCGCCGGCTGGCGAATCGACCCGCCGGTATCGGTCCCGGTGGTGAAGGGCGCGAGCCGGGCCGCTGAGGCCGCAGCGGAGCCGCCGGAGGAGCCGCCGGGCACTTTGGTCGTGTCCCAGGGATTTCGCACCGGCCCGTAGAAACTGGTCTCGTTCGACGACCCCATGGCGAATTCATCCATGTTGGCCTTCCCCAACATGACGACGCCGGCGGCCTTGAGCTTCGCGACGACCGTGGCGTCATAGGGCGCGACAAAGTTGTCGAGCATCCGCGAGCCGCAGCTGGTGCGGACCCCGTCGGTGCAGAAAATATCCTTATGAATGAGGGGGATGCCGAGCAAGGAGCCGCGCTCGCCGGCGGCCAATCGCGCATCCGCACGGGCGGCGTCGGCGAGTGCCTGCTGCGCCGTCACCGTGATGACGGCGTTCAACCCCGGATTAAGCCGCTCGATCCGCGCCAGGAAGTGGCGCGTGAGCTCGACGCTCGATAGCTCCCGAGCGGCGAGTCGGTCGGCGAGCGCGCCGATGGACAGGTCGTGCAGCATCACGGGACTCAAACGTGCGGCTACTCAATGACCCGCGGGACGAGGTACAGCCCCGCTTGCACTTGAGGTGCGTTGCGCTGATATTTTTCGTGGTGGTCGCTGGCCGTGACCGCGTCCGGCCGCAAACGCTGGTGCTGCCCGACCAGCGGGTGCGCCATCGGCTCGACGTTCGCCGTTTCGACACGTGATAACTCGTTCACGAACTCGACGATGCTCGACAGGCTCGACACGTACACGGGCATCTCGCGCTCGGTGATCGACAGGCGTGCGAGGTGCGCGATCTTTTCGACGTCTTGGCGGGTCAGGCTCATAAGGAGTTGTTCAAAATGCGCGCGAGTGCGCAAAAATAAGCACATTCCATGATACACGTTGCCTTGCTGAAAGTCGTGTCGGTTGTTACATTAGCGCAACTTTTTTCACCCCCCTCCTCACTCGAAATACCGCATGTTCAAACGCCTCAGGGGTTATTTCTCCAATGACCTCTCGATCGATCTTGGAACCGCCAACACGCTGATCTACGTGCGCGAGCGGGGCATCGTGCTCAACGAGCCGTCCGTCGTCGCAGTGCAGGACGAACCCACGCGCGGCGGCAAGATCATTGTCGCCGTCGGGGTCGAAGCGAAGAACATGTTGGGCCGCACGCCCGGGCACATCACCGCGGTGCGCCCCATGAAAGACGGTGTCATTGCGGACTTCACCTACACCGAGAAGATGCTGCAGTATTTCATCAAGAAGGTGCACGGCAACCGCTTTCTGAGCCCGAGCCCGCGAGTCCTCGTGTGCGTGCCTTTCGGCTCGACGCAGGTCGAGCGGCGCGCCATCAAAGAGTCCGCCGAGGGCGCGGGTGCACGCAGCGTCGACATCGTGCCCGAGCCGATGGCGGCCGCCGTGGGCGCAGGGCTGCCGGTGCAGGAAGCACGCGGCTCGATGGTGCTCGACATCGGCGGCGGCACCTCGGAAGTCGCCGTCATTTCGCTGAACGGTATCGTCTACGCCGCGAGCGTGCGCATCGGCGGTGACAAGTTCGACGAGGCGATCACCAACTATGTGCGGCGCAACTACGGCATTCTGATCGGCGAGGCCACCGCCGAGCGCATCAAGCTCGAGATCGGCTCGGCCTATCCCGGACAGCAAGTGCGGGAAATCTCGGTCAAGGGCCGCAATCTTTCCGAGGGTGTGCCCCGCAGCTTCACCTTGAACTCGAACGAGATCCTGGAAGCGTTGCAGGAGCCGCTGCAGGGCATCGTCGGGGCCGTAAAACAGGCGCTCGAGCAAACACCTCCCGAGCTCGGCGCCGATGTGGCCGAGCGCGGCATCGTACTCACCGGCGGCGGGGCACTGCTGCGCGACGTCGACAAGCTGCTCATGGAAGAAACGGGTTTGCCGGTCGTGGTCGCGGACGATCCGCTCACCTGCGTCGCTCGCGGTGGCGGGCGTATCCTCGAGCTCACCGAGGAACATGGACCGGGCATCTTCGGACTGGAGTAATGCAAGCGACTAGGGAACCCCCCGCCCATGGTCGCATTCCGTAGTACCGACACGTCGGGGCGCACCTCTGGGCTGCTGCTTCGTTGCGTGTTGTATTGCCTTCTGGCGCTCGGCCTCATCATCTTCGACAAGCGCTACGATCACCTCGGTAAGATTCGCCGCGCCCTGTCGTTCGTCGCCTACCCCGTGCAGCTCGCGGTCGCGAGCCCCTTCGAGGGTTGGCATTGGTTCCGCGAGAGCGTCAGCACGCGCGACACCTTGCGCGCGGACAAGGCCCGGCTCGAGGCGGACCTGCGCGTCGCCCAGTTCCGCCTGCAGCGCTATGAAGCACTCGAGGCGGAAAGCCAGCGCCTGCGCGCGCTGCGCGAGAACACGGCGGGCGTGGCCGACCGATTCATCATCGGCGACATCATGGACGTCGACCTCGACGCCTTTCGCGAGCGCGTGCTGGTCGACAAGGGCGCGAGCCAGGGCGTGTTCGTCGGCCAGGCCGTCCTCGATGCGGGCGGCGTGTTCGGCCAGGTCGCGCGCGTCGAGCAGTATACGAGCGAGGTCATCTTGATCAGCGACCCCGCGCACGCGATTCCGGTGCAGATCAACCGCACGGGCTTGCGCACCGTGGCGGTCGGCACGGGCGACACTTCGCGCCTGAAGCTCCCTTATCTGCCGACCAGCGCCGACGTGCAGGCCGGTGACTTGCTGGTCACCTCAGGTCTCGGCGGCGGGTTTCCCGTGGGCTACCCGGTGGGCACGGTGTCCCGGGTGAGGCGCGATCCGGCACAGTCACTGGCCGAGGTCGACATACAGCCCGCCGCAGCGCTCGATCGCTCGCGCGAACTCATGCTCGTTTGGCTCAAGCCGAGCCCCGTGCCGAGCGGCGCTGAGGCGGCCGCTCTGCCGCCGACGCCGGCAATCGCGGCCGCCCCGAAAACGGCTGCGCCGGTCCCGGCGAAACTCCCCACACAGAAGACGGCGCCGGCAGCCCCCGGCACGAATCAGGCCAAGGCGCCGGTAAGCACCCAGGGGAAATTGCCCGCAAGCCCACCGGCCAAGACGCCGGTGCAGGCCGCCAAGGCGCCGGCGCCGGTAAAAAATGTGCCCGCCGCCGGAGCGAGCCACCCATGATGCGCGAGGAGAAAATTCGGCGCGTGCCCATGCTGACATCGGCGCTCGTGGCGCTCGCGCTCGCCGTCATTCCCCTGCCGTCGGTTCTCGATCAACTGCGCCCCGACTTTCTCGTGCTGGTCGTGTTTTACTGGTCGATCGAATCGCCGCGCGCGGGCGGACTCGCACTCGCCTTCTTCTCCGGCCTCGCGCTCGATGTGATCAACGGCGTGGTGCTCGGCCAGCACGCGCTGGCATTGACGCTCATGGCGGCCTGGGCCACCCATTTGCGGCTGCGACTGCGTGTGTTTTCGGTATTGTCGCAATCCTTGACCATTTTCATGCTGCTCACGCTGTATCAATTCGTATTGTTCTGGATAGACGGCGCCACGGGCAATCCCGTGGTGAACTATGGCCGCTGGCTCGCGCCCGTGATCGGCGGGGCGATCTGGCCGATTCTCTCGGCCATGTTGAGCCGGGCCAGAGAGCGCTAGCGGGAAGCCACCATGATCTTCGATGAAATGTCTCAGTCGCGCACGCGCCGCACGCTCACCGCCGGTGGCCGTGCCTTGCGGGCGCTCGGCCTCGACGGACCGCTCACCGGCGTGCTCGCGCTCATCGTGTGCATCGGCATCTTGGTCGTGTACAGCGCCTCGGGCCAGAACGTGAAAATGGTCGAGCATCACCTCGGCAATATCGCCATCGCCGTCACCGCCTTCCTGGTTCTCGCCAAGTTCTCGAGCCCGCAGTACCTGCGCCTGTTCACGCCCGCCATTTATATCGCCGGCATTCTGCTGCTGGCCGTCGTCGCGGTGACCGGGCACATCGGCAAAGGCGCGCAGCGCTGGCTGGACATCGGCCCTTTGCGCTTTCAGCCCTCCGAAATCATGAAGCTCGCCGTGCCGATGATGTGTGCCTGGTACATGCACGAGCGTCCGCTGCCGCCGACGTTCTGGGATCTGCTGGTGATGGGCGTGATGATCATGATCCCGACGGCCATGATCGTGGTGCAGCCGGACTTGGGCACGGCGCTGCTGATTGCCGCCTCCGGGCTCATCGTGATGCTCCTTGCCGGAATGGACTTTCGCATCATTCTGGTTTCCATTCCGCTGCTCGGCGGGGCGGCGATGGGCGCGTGGCATTTCATCCACGACTACCAGAGACAACGCATTTTGACGTTCATCAATCCGGAGACGGACCCTCTGGGCGCGGGCTATCACATCATCCAGTCACAGATCGCGATCGGCTCGGGGGGCGTGTTCGGCAAGGGCTACATGAACGGCAGTCAGGCGCAGCTCGAGTTCTTGCCCGAGCGCTCGACCGACTTCATATTCGCGGTGATCGGCGAGGAATTCGGCTTGCTGGGGCAGCTGCTGATTTTGACGCTGTACGCCGCGGTCACCGGGCGGGCGCTGTATCTGGCGATGCAGGCGCAAGACACGTTCGCGCGTCTCACCGGCGGAGCGATCGCCTTGAGCTTCTTCGTCTATGTGTTCGTGAATTCCGGCATGGTGAGCGGCATCCTGCCGGTGGTTGGTGTGCCGTTGCCCCTGATCAGCTATGGTGGCACCTCCATGGTGACCTTGCTCGCGGGCTTCGGCATCCTGATGTCGCTTCACTCTCACCGCAAGTTGATCGGTTCGTGACCCCGCGCGTCCCCGCTCCCCGCTCGACCGCACTGCTCGCCGCCCTCCTCTGCCTCGGGGGCTCGCAGCCCGCCGCCGCGATAGACACCCATCGCGCCGACGTGAAGGCGTTCGTCGCGGAGATGGTGGATCAGTACGGGTTCAAGAAGCGGGTCGTGCGTAAATGGCTCGACGCCGCGAAAAGCCAGCCCGCGATTCTCGAAGCCATGGAAAAGCCGGCCGAGAAGGCCAAGCCGTGGTACGAATACCGGCCGATTTTCATTAACGAGCGGCGCATCCGCGAGGGCACGGAGTTCTGGCTTGCGCATCGCCAGGAGCTCGATCGAGCGAGCGTGCGTTCGGGCGTGCCGCCCGAGATTCTCGCCGCCATCCTCGGGGTGGAGACTTACTACGGGCGTCTGACGGGCTCCTACCGGGTCATCGATGCGCTGGCGACCCTGTCTTTCGACTATCCGCCGCGGTCCAAGTTCTTCAAGGATGAGCTCGCTCAGTACCTTCTGCTGACGCGCGAGCTGCACCTCGATCCGCTGAGCGTGAAAGGCTCGTATGCCGGCGCGATGGGCGCGCCGCAATTCATGCCCTCGAATTACCGGCGCTTTGCGGTCGACGCGGATGCGGACGGGCGCATCGACTTGTGGAGCAACTGGTCCGATGTGTGTGCGAGCGTCGGCAACTACCTCAAGGAGCACGGCTGGAACGAAGGCGAGCCCGTGCTCAGCGAGGCCACCGTGGACCCTGCCAAAGCGGAGGAGCTCGACGGACGCAAGCTCGCGCTCGACGACACCGTGGGATCGCTCAAGGCCAAAGGCGTCGAGTTCGACTCCTCCCTGCCGGCCGATGCGCCCGCTCTCCTGATCGCCGCGGACGAGGCCGATGGCGTGCGCTGGCGCGTCGGCTACGGCAATTTCTACGCCATCACCCGCTACAACCACAGCGCGCTCTACGCCATGGCCGTGTACGAGCTCGCCGCCGCCGTCAAGCAGCAAGTGCTGGCGAGTGACGCACAGCGAGGCATCGCGCCCGGGCCTGCACCGCCCGCGGCCGCTCCCCCCTCACCCCTGGCCGCCGGGTCGGCGCCGCCCGGCAACTACCCGTGACGGCCCATCGTCTCGCCTCGCTCGCACTCGCGCTCGTGGCGGGCTTGAGCGGCTGCGCCAGCGCGCCGCCGCGTGCCGGCGCGCCGCCCCCCACGGCGCAAGTCCCTCCGCGGAGCGCCCAGGCGCCGGTGCCTCCCGCCCACCTGCTCGACGTGCCCGATGCGATACCGCGGGCAGAGCCGCGCGCGTTCTACGGCAATCCGGCTTCCTACGAGGTCTTCGGCAAACGTTATTACGTCATGGACTCGAGCGTCGGCTACGTGGAGCGCGGCGTGGCCTCCTGGTATGGGCCGGGTTTTCACAAAGAGCTCACCTCCGTGCGCGAGCCCTATGACATGTACGGCATGACGGCGGCACACAAGACACTGCCGCTGCCCGCCTATGTGCGGGTCACCAACTTGCAGAACGGGCGCAGTTGCGTGGTGCGGGTGAACGATCGGGGACCCTTCGTGGGCAACCGCATCATCGATCTTTCCTACACGGCCGCCGCGAAGCTCGACATGCTGCGCGACGGCACCGCAATGGTGGAGGTGCGCGCGCTGCAGCCCCTCAATCCCGCCCTTGACCCTCACCTGACCGTGGCCTCGGTCGGCGCATTGCCTCTCGCGAGCCCGCCCTCGAATCCCGCCGTGCCCGTGAGCTCGCCCGCTCCCGCGGCCGCAGCGCTCACGACGGCCGCTCCCGTCGTCGCGCCGCTCACGAGCCAGCCGGTGACCACTGCCGCGGCCTCACTCCCTGTCATCGTGCCGGCTCCCGTGACCTCCGCCCCGGTGCGCACGCTGTTCGTGCAGGCGGGCGCATTCGCGGCGCCCGACAATGCACAGCGGCTCGCCGACAAGCTCCGCGCCGCGGGATATACCCAGGTATTCGTGCGCGACGACCTCATCGGCGGCCGCAAGCTGTATCGCGTGCGCATCGGTCCCATAGCGGACGTGCCGGAGTTCGATCGCATCGTTGGGGCGCTCGAGAAGCAAGGCGTGCCTGACGCGCATCTCGCGCTCGACTAGCCACGACGGAACTGTGGCCGAATGCATTTCCTCTTACCCGAAGCCCGACTACACTCTGTCACTTTTTATTCGAGGTGTCCGTTCACCATGTCTCGTCCCCTGATCGCCCTGCTGCTGCTGACCGCACTCACTTCCCGCTCCTTCGCCGCCGACGTTCCCATTCCGACGGCGCCGGCAGTCGATGCGCGCTCCTACCTCGTCGTCGACTATCACACCGACAAGACCGTGGCGGCCCTGAACCCCGACGCCCGCATGGAACCGGCGAGCCTCACCAAGCTGATGACGGCCTACATCGTCTTCCAGAAGCTCGCGGCAGGCGCGCTCAAGCTGAATGAGCCCGTGCTGGTGAGCGAGCACGCCTGGCGCTCGGAAGGCTCGCGCACGTTCATCGAGCTCGGCAAGCCGGTGACCGTCGAGTTCCTGGTCCTCGGCATGGTCGTGCAATCGGGCAACGATGCCACCATCGCGCTGGCCGAACGCATTGCCGGCACCGAGGAGACGTTCGCGCAGCTCATGAACTCGAACGCCCAGCGGCTCGGCATGACCGGCACGCATTTCGAGAACAGCTCGGGTCTTCCCTCCCCCAACCACTACACCACCGCGCACGACATGGCGCTCCTCGCGATCGCCTTGATCCGCGACTTCCCGCAGTTCTATAAATACTTCTCGGTGCGCGAGTTCGAGTACAACGGCATCAAGCAGCAGAATCGCAACGGGCTGCTCGAGAAAGACTCGACCGTCGACGGCTTGAAGACCGGCCACACCGATTCCGCCGGCTTCTGCCTCGTGACCTCATCGCTCCGCGACGGGATGCGCCTCGTTTCCGTGGTGCTCGGCTCCACGAGCATGAAGGGGCGGGAGAACGCGAGTGCCGCGCTGTTGAACTACGGCTTCACCTTCTACGACACCAAGCTCGTGGTCCACGGCGGCGCCAAGCTCGCCTCCGCTCCCGTATGGAAAGCGGCCAGCACGCCGTTCGACGTGGGCATCGACCAGGACCTCTACATCACCTTGCCACGCAGCCAATCGGCCGACATCAAGACGAGTGTGGATTTGCGGCCGCGGCTCATCGCGCCGCTCGCGCGTACCGCCGATGTCGGGCAACTGCACGTAACGGCGCAGGGACAGTCCCTCGCGACCCTGCCCGTGCATCCTTTGGCGGCCGTGGATCAGGGCGGCTGGTGGCGCCGCCTGATCGACACCATCAGGCTTTGGTTCAATTAATGCCGCTACCTGTTTGCTATCTGAATGGGCAGTTTCTGCCGCTCGCCGACGCGCGCGTCTCACCCCTCGACCGGGCGTTCTTGTTCGGCGATGCCGTATACGAAGTGGTGCCGGTGTACGCCGGCCGCCCGTTCCGGCTGCGCGAGCATCTCGACCGGCTGGTGCGCAGCCTTGCGGGCATCCGCATGGAGCCGCCTCTCACGCATACCGAATGGGACGGGATCCTCCACACCCTGATCGAGCGCAACGGCGGCGGCGATCAATACGTCTATTTCCAGGTCACGCGGGGTGCAGAGCTCGCGAGAAATCACGCCTGGCCTGCGGGGCTCGCGCCGACGGTGTTCGCCTTCGCCAACCCGCTCGAGCCCGTGTCGGCGGTCTTGCTCGAGCAAGGCGTTGCAGCCATCACGGCCGAGGACATCCGCTGGGCCCGCCGCGACATCAAATCGACCGCGCTCTTGGCAAATACACTCTTGAAGAAGCTCGCGGCCGACGCCGGTGCCTTCGAGACCATCCTGCTCGAGCTCGGCGAGCTCACCGAAGGCTCTTCC
>Ga0302314_10006336_pt1 | contig 21452 bp, 5 predicted proteins | sample III_Palsa_N2_3_FD_200533 | JGI IMG/M metagenome (GOLD analysis project Ga0302314, IMG submission 200533) | Peat permafrost microbial communities from Stordalen Mire near Abisko, Sweden - III_Palsa_N2_3 | ecosystem: Environmental > Terrestrial > Soil > Palsa > Peat permafrost | place: Sweden...
GCCGGGGACGCGGCCCGGGCCGGGTGCCGGGCAGTTCGCCGCTCCCCTGCGCCAGCATGGTCCGCAGCCGCTCGGTGAAGGCCGCGGCGGTGGGCGCCTCGAACAGGGTCCGGACGCCGGGCGCCACACCCAGGACCGTCTGCACCCGGCCGATCAGCCGGATCGCGAGCAGCGAGTGGCCGCCGACGGCGAAGAAGTCCTCCTCGACGCCGATCCCGGGCAGGCCGAGCACCTCGGCGAAGAGGTCGGTGACGATCTCCTCCAGCGGGGTGCCGGCGCCCCGGGAACCGCCCGCCGTCGTGCTCTCCTCGGGGAGCGGCAGCGCCGCCCGGTCCAGCTTGCCGTTCCTGGTGACCGGGAGCGCGTCCAGCGGGACCACCAGCGGCACCATGTGCTCGGGGAGCCGCTCGGCCAGGTAGGCGCGGAGCTCCGCGGCGCCGGGCCCGGCGCCCGGGTCCGCCGGTACCGGGTAGGCGACCAGCCGGAGCCCGCCGGAACCGGTGTCACGCACCACCACCGCGGCCGCGGCCACCTGCGGATGCCCGCTCAGCACCGCCTCGACCTCGCCGGGTTCGACCCGGAAGCCGCGGATCTTGACCTGGTCGTCGGCCCGCCCGGCGAACTCCAGTACCCCGTCGGAGCCCCGGCGCACCAGGTCGCCGGTCCGGTACATGCGCTCCCCCGGCGCGGCGAAGGGGTCGGCGGTGAAGCGCGCCGCGCTCAGGCCGGGACGGTGCAGATAGCCGCGGGCCAGGCCGGTGCCGCTGAGGTAGAGCTCGCCGACCGTGCCGTCGGGGACCGGCCGCAGCCAGCCGTCCAGGACCCGGCAGGCGACGTTGTCCATGGGCCGTCCGATCGGCACCCGGGCACCGATCTCGGCCTCGCCGCCCAGCGGCAGGTGGGTGGCGCAGAGGGTGATCTCGGTCGGGCCGTAGATGGCCAGCACGGTCAGCCCCGGGCAGCTGCGCAGCACCGCCCGGACGGCCGCGGGCGAGACCACGTCGCCGCCGGTGGCCAGCCGGGTCATCCCGGCGAAGCAGCCGGGCACCTCTTCGGCGAGGACCCGGAACAGTCCGGCGGTGATCAGCGCCGAGGTCAGTCCCTCCTCGGCGATCAGCCGGGCGACGACGGCGGGCTCCAGGTCGCCCGGCGGGGCGAGCACGATCCGGCCGCCGGTGAGCAGCGGCGCCCACAGTTCGTAGGTCGCCGGGTCGAAGCCGGCCGGGGTGTGCATCAGCACCCGCTGCTCCGCGCCGTCGCCCCAGCAGCGGTCCAGGGCCAGGCCGACGACGTCGCGATGGGTGATCGCCACCCCCTTCGGGCGCCCGGTGGAGCCCGAGGTGGACATCAGGTAGGCGAGCTGCTCCGGGTGGACCTCGGGCGCGGGCAGCGGCGCGGCCGGGCCGGGCCGCGCCCAGGTCGAGGCGGCCTCCAGCACCGTGCAGCCGGGTTCCTGCCGCGCCAGCTCCGCCAGCGGGTGACCGGCCAGGGCGGCGTCGGTCACCAGCACCACCGGTGCGACCTCGGACAGGAAGCCGCTCAGCCGGGCGGCCGGGTCGCCGGGGTGCAGCGGCACGTACACCGCGCCCGCCTTGGCGATCCCGACGAGTGCGGCGACCAGGTCGGCGGAGCGCTCCATCAGCAGCGCCACCGGGGACTCCGGGCGGGTGCCGAGGCGGCGCAGGTGCTGGGCCAGGTGCTCGGCGCGGCGGTCGAGTTCGGCGTAGCTGAGCCGGGTGGCCCCCGCGGCCACGGCGATCCGGTCCGGGTCCTCGGCCACCCGGGCCGCGAAGAGCCCGGGCAGGCTGCCCGGCGGCAGCTCGCGGGCGGTGGCGTTCCAGGCGTCCAGGGCCCCGGTCTCGGCAGCGGTCAGCACCGCGAGCCGGGCGACCGGGCGGTCCGGGTCGTCGGCGAACTGCTGGAGCAGGCTCCGCAGCCGCGCGCACAGCGCCTCGGCCCGGTCCGCGCCCACGATGTCGGCGCGGTGGTCGAGCCGGAAGGAGAGCGTCCGGCCCGGGACGGCCACCAGCACCAGCGGGTAGTGCATGGCGTCCATGCCCTCCAGGCCGGTGACCCGGACCGCCGCCGGGTCCGCCGGATCGCCGGTGCCGGCGTCCGGGTAGCTCTCGAAGACGACGGCGGTGTCGAAGAGTTCGACGTGCCCGGCGAGGCTGTGGATCTCGGCCAGCCCCAGGTGCTGGTGCGGCAGCAGCGCGACCTGCTCGTCCTGGAGCCGGGTCAGGAACGCGCCGACCGACTCCTCGGGGCGGGTGCTCGCCCGGACCGGGACGGTGTTGATGAAGAGCCCCACCATCCTTTCGGCGTCCGGCAGTTCGGCTGGACGACCAGCCACGGTGGTGCCGAAGACCAGGTCCGAGCGACCGGTCAGCGAGCCGAGCAGCAGCGCCCAGGCGCCCTGGACGACGGTGTTCAGGGTGACGCCCCGGGAACGGGCCAGCGCGGTGAGCCCGTGGGTCAGCTCCGGGGTCAGCGTCAGGAACACCCGCTCCGGCAGCCGGGCCCGGGAGGCGTCGGCGCCCTCGGCGATCAGGGTCGGCTCGGCCAGCCCGGCCAGCGCCCCGCCCCAGGCCGCGCGGGCCCCGGCCCGGTCCTGTCCGGCCAGCCAGCGCAGGTGGTCCCGGTGGGCCGGGGCCGGCGGCAGCGCTCCGGCCCCGCGGTGGTAGCAGGTCATCAGCTCGGCCACCAGCACGGACAGCGACCAGCCGTCGAGCAGGATGTGATGGAAGTTCAGCAGCAGCTTCCACTCCCGCTCGCCGACCCTGGCCAGGGTGGCCCGGAGCAGCGGTGGCCGGCCCAGGTCGAAGCGGTGGGCGCGCTCCTGGGCGAGCAGCCCGGCGAACGCCCCGGCGTCGCGCCCGCGCAGGTCGGCCTCCGCCCAGGGCAGCTCGACCGCGTGCGGCACCAGCTGCACCGGCTCACCGTTGGGCCGGGTCCTGAAGGCGGAACGCAGGGTCGGGTGGCGCTCCATCAGCGTGCGCAGCGCCGCCCGCAGCCGGTCGGGCCCGACGGCACCGGACAGGCCCAGCACGAACTGCACGGTGTAGACGTCGGTGTCCCCCTCGCCGGCCAGGCCGGCGTGGAAGAACATGCCCTCCTGCAGCGGTGTCAGCGGCAGGACGTCGGCGAGTCCCTTGGTGGCCATCACAGGTTGCTCCAGTCGGCTTCGAAGAGGTCGATCTCGTCCTGGTCCAGGTGGACCAGGGCAACGTCGGAGGGGGTGAGCCCGCCTGCGGCCGGGTCGTCGTCGAGCGCGGCCAGCGCGAGCAGGGCCTGCTGGTAGCGCTCCGCCAGCCGGGCCGCGGCCGGCTCCGCCAGCAGTCCTTCCGGCCAGCTCAGACGGACCGTCAGGCGTGGTCCGTCGGCAGCGACTTCGGTCCAGGCGCTGACGTCCAGCGGGTGGGTGACCGGGGTGTCCGGGGCCTGGCCCGCGGAGAGCACCGCGCTGCCTGCGGCCGGCTCCCAGTCCGCCGGGGCCGCCGCGTCCGCCGGGCCCTGGTAGCGGCCCAGGTAGTTGAACGCCAGCTGGGGCGTCCCGGCGGCCGCGAGCAGCGGCTCGGCGTCCGGGTTGAGGTAGCGGAGCAGTCCGAATCCGAGCTCGTCGCCGGGCCGGGCGCGCAACTGCTCCTTGACCGCCTTGAGCGCGCGGTCGGCCGGGGCCCCGCCGCGGAGCACGGCGGCCGGGTCGACGGCGCCGAGGTCCAGCCGGACCGGGTGGATGGCGGTGAACCAGCCGACGGTCCGGGACAGGTCGGCTCCGCCCAGGTCCGTGCGGCCGTGCCGCTCCAGGTCGGCGAGCAGCGTGCGCGGGCCGCCGCCCCTTTCCGCGCGCCAGCCCGCGACGGCCGCCACCAGCGCGGTGAGCAGCACCTGGTCGACCTCGCCGTGGTAGCGGGCGGGCAGGGTGGTCAGCAGCGGGGCGGCCTGCGCGGGCTCCAGCGTGAAGCCGGTCTCGCGCAGCGTGGCGACGGTGTCCACCGCCGGGTCCAGCGGACGGTCCGTCAGCAGCGGGTCGGGCCCGCTCAGGACCGAGGTCCAGTGGTCGAGTTCGCGCCACCGCTCGGGCCGGAGCGCCTCCTCGGCGAGCAGGCCCGCCCAGCGGCGCAGGGAGGTCCCGACCGGGTCGAGTTCCTGGCCCTGGGCGGCCGCGGCCAGGTCCGGCAGCAGGATCCGCCAGGAGACGGCGTCCACGGCCAGGTGGTGGGCCACCAGCAGCAGCAGCCCGGGGCGCCGCGGTCCGCGGTCCAGGTGGACCGCCTGCAGGACCTCGCCGGTGGCCGGGTCCAGCCGCTCCCCGGCCGCGGCCCGCTCGCTCTCGACCAGGGCGTCGACCGCCTCGGACGTGGTGTCGGGACCGTCCGCGCGGCCGTCCACCAGGACGGTGCGCAGCAGCCGGTCCACCGCGGCGCCGGGCGGCCGCACGGTGGCCGCGCCGTCGGCGACGCGCAGCCGCAGGGCGTCGTGCCGGTCCACCACCCGCTGCAGGACCGCCGTCAGTCGCCCCCGGTCGAGACCGGCCGGGACCTGGAGCAGCATGGACTGGTGGAACACCCGCCGGTGCCGTACCGCCGACCAGCGCATGACCGGGGTGAGCGGCAGCGGCCCCACGCCGTCGTCGGCCTCGCCGGCCGCGCCCGGCCCGGCCGTGCTGCCGGCGCAGGCGGCGAGCGCGGCCACGGTCCGGTGCCGGAAGACGTCACGCGGCGTGATCACCAGTCCCCGTTTGCGGGCCCGGCCCGCGAGCTGGACCGAGACGATGCTGTCGCCGCCCAGGTCGAAGAAGTCGTCGTCCGCGCCGACCCGGGACAACTGGAGCAGTTCGGCGAAGAGCCCGGCCACGGCCAGCTCGCGCGGACCCTGCGGCTCGCGTCCGGCCGGGCGGCCCGACTCCTGCGGCGCGGGCAGCGCGGCCCGGTCGACCTTGCCGTTGGCGGTCAGCGGCAGCGCGTCCAGGACCACGACGGCGGCCGGCACCATGTACTGCGGCAGGGCCTGCGCCGCGAAGTCGCGGACCTCCGCCGGGTCGCAGCCGGACCCTCCGGCCGGTACCACGTAGGCCACCAGACGCCGGTCCCCGGGCCGGTCCTCGCGCAGCACCACCACCGCGGTGGCGACCTGCGGGAAGCCGCCCAGGACCGTCTCGATCTCGTCGGGTTCGATCCGGAAGCCGCGCAGCTTGACCTGGTTGTCCACCCGGCCGACGAACTCCAGCGTCCCGTCGGCCCGTCGGCGCACCACGTCGCCGGTGCGGTACATCCTCTCGCCGGGGCCGCCGAAGGGGTCGGCGAGGAAGCGCTCGCAGGTCAGCCCCGGGCGGTCCAGGTAGCCGCGGGCCAGTCCGGCACCGGCGAGGTAGAGCTCGCCCGCGGTTCCGGGCGGGACCAGCCGCATCCCGGCGTCCAGGACGTAGGCCAGGTCGTGGTCGAGCGGGCGCCCGATCGGCAGCCGGGCCGGGCCGCGCGGGGGCTCGGTCAGCCGGTGGCTGGTGGCGAAGGTGGTGGTCTCGGTCGGTCCGTAGCCGTCCACCACGACGACCCCCGGGGAGGCCGCCATCACCCGGCCCACCGCGTCCGGCGGCACGACATCGCCGCCGGTCCACACCTCGCGGACGTCCGCGAAGGCCTCAGGGCACTCCTCGGCCATCAGCCGGAAGAGTCCGGCCGTCAGCCACAGCGCGGTCACCCGCTGCTCGCGCAGCACCGCCGGGAGCGTGACCGGGTCCAGCAGCTCGACGGGGGTGACCACCACCTCGCCGCCGGACAGCAGCGGCGCCCAGAGTTCGTAGGTGCTGGCGTCGAAGGCGAGCGGGGAGTGGAACAGCACCCGGCTGTGGGCGCCGGAGCGGAACCGGGAGTCCAGGGCGAGCGCGGCGACGTTCCCGTGGCTGACGGCGACGCCCTTGGGGCGGCCGGTGGAGCCGGAGGTGAACATCACGTAGGCCAGCCGGTCCGGTTCGATGCCGACGGCCGCGCCGGTGACCGCGGGTGGCGGCGGGAGGGGGGCGTCGAGGTCGGGTCCGGGCAGCACGGTGACCGTGACGCCGTCGTCCTCACCGAGCCGCAGCCGCTCCGGATCCCGGTCGGTGATCAGGGCGGTCGCCCGGCCCTCCCGCAGCACCTCGCGCAGCCGGGACAGCGGGGCCCGGGAGTCCAGCGGCAGGTAGCAGCCGCCCGCCTTCAGCACCGCCAGGGTGCTGACCACGGCCTCGGCCGAGTGCCGCTGGAGCAGGGCCACCCGGCTCTCGGGGCCCACCCCGGCGGCGGCCAGCCGCCGCGCCAGCGCGTCGGCGCGGGCGTCCAGTTCGGCGTAGCTGAGCACCCGGGCCCCGCAGCGGACCGCCGGGGCGTCCGGCGTCCGCGCCGCCTGGGCGCGGAAGAGCTCGGGCAGCGAGCGGGCGGGGGCGGCCGGGCCCGTGCCGGAGCCGGAGCCGAGGAGCCGGCCGCGCTCGCCCGGCAGGAGCAGCGGGAAGGAGTCGACCGGCCGGTCCGGGTCGGCGCATAGCGCCGACAGCAGCAGCAGGTAGCGCTCGGCCAGCGCCTCGGCGGTGCCGGGGTCGAAGAGCTCCGCCGCGTACTCCAGCACCAGGCCCGCACCGGCCGGGTCGCCGGAACCGGTGCGCTGCTCGGTCAGGTCGAAGGAGAGGTCGAACTTGACCGTGCCCAGCGCGACCGGGGCCGCCGCCATGGTCAGTCCTGGCCCCGCGCCGTGCTCCGGCAGTTCCCCGGCCAGGCCGAAGGAGACCTGGAAGAGGGGGTTGTGCGCGGTTGTCCCGCCGCTGCCGGTCAGCTCCACCACCCGGTCGAAGGGCAGCCGGGCGTGGCCGAGGTCGTCCAGGTCCGCCTCGCGGACCCGGGCCAGCAGTTCGGCGAAGGTCGGCGCTCCGGACAGATCGGTGCGCAGCGCCACGGTGTTGGCGAAGAAGCCGACCAGGTCCTCCAGGCCGGGCGTGTCCCGGCCGGACACCGCCGTGCCCACCGCCAGGTCCTCCCCCGCCCCGAGCCGGCCCAGGAGCACGGCCAGTGCCGCGTGGGCGGCCATGAACACGGTCACTCCGTGCCGCCGTGCCGTGGACACCAGCGCCAGGTGGCGGTCCGCGCCGATCCGCCGGTGGACCAGGCCGCCGCGGCGGCCAGGGCGGGCGGCACGCGGACGGTCGGTCGGCAGCTCGGTCAGCTCCGGCAGCCCGGCCAGCCGCTGCCGCCAGTAGGACAGGTCCTGTTCGGTCTCCCCGTCGGGGCCGTGGGCCTGGTGCTGCCACAGCACATGGTCCAGGTACGCCAGCGGCAGCGGCGGCAGTTCGGGCTCGCGTCCGGCGGAGCGGGCCCGGAGGAACTCCCCCAGGTCGCGCAGCAGTGGTTCCATGGAGACGCCGTCGCAGACGATGTGGTGCAGCACCAGCAGCAGCACGTTGCGGTCCCCGGGACCGGGGAAGAGCCGTGCGCGCAGCGGCGGGCGGACGGTCAGCTCGAACGGCCTCGCGGCCTCGGCCGCGAGCAGCCGGTCCAGCTCCGGCGCCGCGTCCTGCTCCGGGTCCAGCACCGCGAAGTCAGGTGCGGCCGCCTCCGGCGCCAGCACCTCCTGGTACGGGACTCCGTCGCGGGCCGGGAAGCGGGTGCGCAGCGGCTCGTGCCGGGCGACCAGGTCGCCGAGTGCGGCCCGCAGCACCGGGATGTCCAGCGGACCGGTGAAGGTCACCGCCACCGGGACGTTGTAGGTCGCGGCCGGGCCGTCCAGCTGGTCCAGGAACCAGAGCCGCGCCTGCGCGGGCGCCAGCGGCGGGAACGGCGGACGGGGTCCGGCGGCCGGCACCGGCAGGCTGCGGGCAGCGCCGGTCGCGGCGTCGAGCAGCGGCGCCAGACCGGCCACGGTCGGGGCGCGGAACAGGTCCCGGACCGTCAGCTCCGAGCCGAAGACCTCACGGATCCGGTGCAGCAGCCGGGTGGCCAGCAGCGAATGACCACCCGCCTCGAAGAAGTCCTCGTCGGCGCCGATCCGGTCGAGGTCGAGCACCTCGGCGAAGAGCTGCGCCAGCAGCTCCTCGCGCAGTCCGCGCGGTGCGCGTCCGCCGCCCGCCGCCGGCGCCGAGGGGGCGGGCAGCGCCTGCCGGTCCAGCTTGCCGTTGGGCGTGAGCGGCAGCTCGTCCAGCAGGACGACCGCGGAGGGCACCATGTGCCGGGGCAGCAGCTCGCCGACCCGGCGGCGGACGGCCTCGGGTTCCGGCGCGGCCGTGTCCCCGTCCGGGCCTCCGGCGGCGCGGACCGCGTAGGCGACGATCCGGCGGTCACCGGGCCGGTCCTCGCGGACCAGGACGGCCGCGGCGGTGACACCGGCGCAGCGGGCCACCGCCGCCTCGATCTCGCCGAGTTCGATCCGGAAGCCGCGCAGCTTGATCTGGCCGTCGGCCCGCCCGGCGAACTCCAGGCTCCCGTCGGGCCGCCAGCGCACCACGTCACCGGTGCGGTACATCAGCCCGCCGGTGCCGCTGAACGGGTCGGCGACGAAGCGGCCGGCGCTCAGCCCGGGCCGCCCGAGGTAGCCGCGGGCCAGACCGGCGCCCGCGAGGTAGAGCTCCCCGCGTACCCCCGGCGGCACCAGCCGCAGCCGGTCGTCGAGCAGGTAGACCCGGGTGCCGTGGACCGGGCTGCCGATCGGCGGCTGGGTGTGCCCTTCGAGCGGCGTGCTCATCGTGGCGCAGACCGTCGACTCGCTGGGCCCGTAGGCGTTGACCATCCGGCGTCCCGGCGACCAGCGGGCCACCAGTTCCGGCGGGCAGGCCTCACCGGCGACCACCAGCGTGCCGCCGCGCAGGAAGTCCGACTGCTCGGGCATCGCGGCGAGCACCGTGGGCGGCATCGTGACGTGGGTGATCCGGTGCTCGGTCGCCAGTCTGGCCAGCTCCGGTCCGGGCAGCACCCGCTCGGCCGGGGCGAGGACCAGTGCCGCACCGCTGAGCAGCGCCATGCACACCTCCCAGGCCGCCGCGTCGAAGCTGAGCGCGGCGAACTGGAGCACCCGGCTGTGGCCGTCCAGGGCGAAGGCCTCGATCTGGGTCCGGGACAGGTCGGCCAGCCCGGTGTGGGTCACCACGACGCCCTTGGGGCGTCCGGTGGTGCCGGAGGTGTAGACGAGGTAGGCCGGGTGCTGCGGCAGCAGCGGTGCGGTGCGGTCCGGGTCGTGCGGGGAGCGCGCCGGGGCCTGCGCGAGTTCGGCGGCCAGGGCGGCTCCGTCCAGTTCCGCCGTCGGGCAGTCGACCCCGGCGAAGGCTCCCCGGGCCGCCAGTTCGGCGCCGACCTGCCGCGTCGTCAGCAGCAGCGCGGGCGCGCAGTCGGCCAGCATGAAGGCGATCCGCTCGGCCGGGTAGTCGGGGTCGACCGACAGGTAGGCCGCGCCGCACTTGAGCACCGCCACGACGGCGACCACGAGTTCGGCGGAGCGCGGCAGCGCCAGCGCGACCACCTGCTCCGGGCCGATGCCCCGGGCGATCAGCCGGTGCGCCAGGCGGTTGGCCGCCTCGTCCAGCTGCGTGTAGTCCAGCCGCCGGTCCTCGAAGAGCACCGCCGGGGCGTGCGGGGCGGCGGCGAGGACGGCGGCGAACAGGTCGGGGAAGACCGCGGGCGTACCGGCGGCCGGACCGCTGCCCCACTGCTGGAGCAGCCGGTCGCGGCCGGCCCGGCCGAGGACGTCGATCGCGCCGATGGGCCGGTCGGGATCGGCGCAGCCCTGCACCAGGACCGCGACCAGACGGTCCGCCAACTGCTGTGCGGTGGACCGGTCGTAGAGGTCGGCGGCGTACTCGGCCTCGATCTCGACGCCGACCGGGGCGCCGTGGGCGTCGAACCGCTCGCGCAGGCTGAAGCTGAGGTCGAAGGCGGAGCCGCCGGTGGGCGGTTCCGCCGCCTCGGCGGTCAGGCCCGGCAGTTCCGGGGCGGGCAGCGGGGACTGGAAGGCCAGCATCACCTGCGCCAGCGGGTGCCGGGCGGTGGAACGCTCGGCCCGGACCAGGTCCACCAGGTGGCCGAAGGGCAGCCCGGCGTGCGCCAGGTCGGCCAGGTCCGACGTGCGGATCCGGTCCAGCAGGTCACCGAAGGCCGGATCCCCGGAGGTGTCGGCGCGCAGCACCAGGGTGTTGGCGAAGAAGCCCACCAGCCGCTCGGTCTGCGGGGCGTCCTCGCGACCGGAGACGACGGCGCAGACCGGCAGGTCGGTGCCGGCGCCGAGCCGGGTGAGCAGGGTGGCCAGGGCGGCGTGCGCGACCATGAACGGGGTCGCCCCGTGCCGCGCGCCCAGCGTGCGCAGCGCGCGGTGGGCGGCGGCGTCCAGTTCGGCGCGGACCAGCCCGCCGCCGCGGGTGGGCGCGGTCGGCCGGGGCCGGTCGACCGGCAGCTCCAGCTCCTGGGGGGCGCCCGCCAGCCGTCGGCTCCAGTAGGCCGAGAGCAGTGGCAGCTCCGCTCCCCCGGCGGCCAGCGACTCCCGCTGCCAGAGCGCGAAGTCGGCGTACTGAACCGGTAGTTGCTCCCACTGTGGGGCGGCGCCGGTCAGCCGGGCGCGGTAGCCGGCGGCGAGGTCGGCCAGCAGTGGTGCGGTGGATTCGCCGTCGCTGGCGATGTGGTGCAGCACCAGCAGCAGCGTGTGCTGCTCCGGGCCCTCGCGCAGCAGTGCGGCGCGCAGCGGCAGGTCGGCGCCCAGGTCGAACGGGCGGGAGATCAGGGCCCGGGCAGCGGCGTCGGCGTCCGCGTCGGCGTCGGCCCAGGGGGCGGCGAGCAGGCGCGCGGCGGCCTGCTCCGGACCCAGCACGAGCTGGCAGGGAACCCCCTCGCGTTCGACGACCAGGGTGCGCAGCGCCTCGTGCCGGGCCACCAGGTCGGTGACGGCCGCCCGGAGCGCGTCCGGGTCGAGCGGGCCGGTCAGCCGGAGCGCGAGCGGACGGTTGTAGACCGCGCCCGGGCCCTCCATCCGGTCCAGGAACCAGAGCCGGGCCTGGCCGAAGGAGGCGGGCAGCGGGTCGGGACGGTCGGTCCTGGCCCGCAGCTGCGACGTGCGTGCCGGGCCGTCCCCGGCTGTCCCCGCCTCGATCCAGCGCGCCAGCGCGGCGACGTTCAGGGCCTGGAACACGGTGCGGACCGGGAGCGGGCAGCCGAGTTCGGCGCGGATCCGGCCGGCCAGCCGGGTCGCCAGCAGCGAGTGGCCGCCGAGCGCGAAGAAGCTGTCCTCGGCACCGACCGCCGCCCCGCCCAGCCCCAGTACCTCCGCGAAGAGCACGGCCAGCCGCCGCTCCAGCGCGGTTTCCGGCGGGCGCGAGCCGGAGGCGGCGCGGGCGGCCGGGGCGGGGAGCGCCGACCGGTCGAGCTTGCCGTTGGCGCCCACCGGCAGCGCGGCCAGCAGCAGCACCTCCGCCGGGACCATGTAGTCGGGCAGCGAAGCGGCCAGGTGGGCCAGGAGCTGTTCCGGGTCGGGTGCGACCGCGTCGGCTTCGGGTACCGCGTAGCCGACCAGCCGCTGGTCCCCGGGGCGGTCCTCGCGCAGCAGCACCGCGGCGTGCGCGACCGCCGGGTGCGTGGTCAGCGCGGCCTCGATCTCGCCGGGTTCGATCCGCAGGCCGCGCAGCTTGACCTGCTGGTCGGCCCGGCCGAGGAAGGAGAGGGCGCCGTCGGCCCGGCGGCGGGCCAGGTCGCCGGTCCGGTAGAGCCGCTCCCCCGGGGCCCCGAAGGGGTCGGCGACGAAGCGTCCGGCGGTGAGCGCGGGCCGGTTCAGGTAGCCGCGGGCGAGGCCGACCCCGGCCAGGTACAACTCACCCGCCACACCCGGCGGCTGTTCCCGCAGCGAGGCGTCCAGGACATGGACCCGGGTGTTCCAGATCGGGAGTCCGATCGGCACCGGGGCGTGGTCCGGCTGCTCCGGGCAGGGCCAGGCGGTGACGTCGACCGAGGCCTCGGTGGGCCCGTACAGGTTGTGCAGCCGTGCCCCGAGCGGTGCCAGTACCTGGTGGAAGCGGTGCACCAGCTCGGCGGGCAGCGCCTCGCCGCTGCAGACGACGGTCCGCAGGCCGGCGCACTCCCGCGCCAGCGGCTCGTCCAGGAAGGCGGCCAGCATGGAGGGGACGAAGTGGACCGTGGTGACGCGCTCCCGGCGGATCAGTTCGGCCAGGTAGGCCGGGTCGCGGTGGCCGCCGGGGTCGGCGACCACCAGCGCGGCGCCCTCGATCAGCGGCCAGAAGAACTCCCAGACGGAGACGTCGAACCCGGACGGCGTCTTCTGCAGCACCCGGTCGCCGGAGCCGAGCCGGTAGGCGTGCTGCATCCAGCGCAGCCGGTTGACGATGCCCCGGTGGGTGACCTGCACTCCCTTGGGGCGGCCGGTGGAGCCCGAGGTGTAGATGACGTAGGCGGGGTGGTCCGGCGCCGGTTCCGTCGCCGGCCCGTCCGAGCGGCGGCCGGCCGGGTCCTGCTCCGGTGCCTCGACCAGCAGGGTGAGCCGGTCGGCCGGGTCCGCCGCGGGCAGCGAGGGCAGCACCGAGGCGGTGGTGACCAGGCAGGCGGGCGCGGAGTCGGCGAGGATCCAGGCGATGCGGTCGGCCGGGTAGTCGGGGTCCACCGGCAGGTAGGCCGCGCCGGTCCGGACGATCGCGTGCAGCGCGGTGACCAGCTCGACGGACCGGGGCAGGGCGACCGCGACGGTCCGCTCCGGTCCGGCGCCCAGCGCGGACAGCCGCCGGGCCAGGTGCTCCACCCGCTCGTCGAACTCGCGGTAGGTCAGCGCGGTCGCGCCGTGCACCAGGGCGACCGCGTCCGGGCAGGCGGCGGCGCGGGCCGCGACCAGTGCCGGAAGCGTGGTCGGCAGGTCCTGGTGGCCGGTGCGGTTCCACTCCGCCAGCAGTCGGCGTTCGCCGGGGAGGGTGAGGTCGAGGCTGCTGATCGGCTGGTGCGGGGCGGCCGTGGCCGCGTCGAGGAGCGCGGCCAGCCGGTCCACCAGGAGCCGCACGGTGCCGGGGTCGAACAGGTCGGCGGCGAAGTCGACCTGACCGGTGACGCCCAGCGGCGCGCCGTCCGCCCCGGTGCGCTCCGAGAGCGCGAGGAGCAGATCGAACTGGGCGCCGCCGGTGGGCGCCAGCGCGGCCTCGGTGCGCAGGCCGGGGAGCTGCGCCCGGAAGACCTCGTCGTCCTGGAAGGCCAGCATCACCTGGAACAGCGGGTGCCGCGCCGCCGTCCGGGACGGGTTGATCAGCTCGACCAGCCGGTCGAACGGCAGGTGCGGGTGGTCGAGGTCGTCCAGGACGCCGTCGCGCACCCGGTCGAGCAGCTCGCTGAAGGCCGGGTCGCCCGAGGTGTCGGTGCGCAGCACCAGGGTGTTGACGAAGAAGCCGACCAGCCGGTCCAGCGCCGGGTCCTCACGGCCGGCCAGGACCGTGCCCAGGGGGATGTCCTCGCCCGCGCCGAGCCGGGTGAGCAGGGCCGACAGGGCCGCCTGGACCACCATGAACACGGTGGCTCCGCTCGCGCGGGCCAGGTCGGCCATCCGCCGGTGCAGGGCGGCCGGGAGCTCGACCGGCAGCGAGCCGCCGCGGCCGCTCGGGCGGGGTCCGCGGGGCCGGTCCACCGGCAGCTCCAGCGCCTCGGGAAGTCCCGCCAGGCGCTCCAGCCAGTAGCGGCCCTCGCCGGTCTCCCGTCCGGCCGACGCGTGCTGCCAGGCGGCGTAGTCGCCGTACTGGACCGGCAGCGGCGCGAAGGCGGCCGCCGGGTCGGCGCCGGGCGCCCCGCAGGCGTACCGGTAGGCGGTGGCGAGGTCGTCCAGCAGCGGGCCGATGGACCAGCCGTCCGCGGCGATGTGGTGGACCACCAGGAGCAGCAGGTGGTCCTCCGCGGCCAGCCGGAACAGCCGGGCCCGCAGCGGCAGTTCCCGGGCCAGGTCGAACGGCCGGGCGACGGCCTCGGCCACGGCGGCGGCCAGGGCCCCGGGCCCGCCGTCCGGCCCCGGCACCTCGGTGTACTCGACCGGCGTCCCCACCGCCTGGACCCGCGCCTGGGGGGCACCGGCGACCGAGCCGAACAGGGTGCGCAGCGGCTCGTGCCGGGCGACGACCGCGTCGACCGCCGCCCGCAGCGCCCCGGTGTCCAGGCGGCCGCGCAGCCGCAGCGTGAGCGGGAGGTGGTAGGCGCTGGAATCGCCCTCGAGCTCGTGCAGGAACCAGAGCCGGTTCTGCGCGGGCGCGGGCGGCCGGGACGCGGGGCGGTCCTGCCGCCGCAGTCCGGCCGGGTCCGCCGCCGGGACCGCTGGTGCCGGGGCGGCGCCCCGGTCGTCGAGCAGCCGTTCCAGCCCGGCCACGGTGGGCGCGTCGAAGACGTCGCGCATGCCCAGTCGGAGCCCGGAACCGGCCTGGATCCGGGTGATCAGACGGACCGCGACCAGGGAGTTCCCGCCCAGTGCGAAGAAGCTCTCGTCGACGCCGAAGCCGGTCAGCCCCAGCAGGTCGGCGAAGAGCCCGTGCAGTTCCAGGGCGCGCGGGGTCCGTGGCGGCCCGCCGGTGCCGGCCGCCAGCCGGGGCTGCGGCAACGCCTGGAGGTCGACCTTGCCGTTGGTGTTGCGGGGCAGGGCATCCAGCACCAGGACCGCCGCCGGGACCATGTACTGCGGCAGCCGCGCCACCAGGTGGCCGCGCAGCCGCTGCGGCAGCGCCAGTCGGCGCTGGGCGGCCAGCGGGTCGTTCGCGACCGGGATGGTGCCCGCACCGGCGGCGGGCCGGTAGGTACCGGCGACCCGCGAGACGTCGCGGCCGTCCGAGGCGTCGGCGAGCAGCAGGTCGAACCGTCCCTCGGCGCGGCCGTCCGGGTCGGCGGTCCAGCCGGCCCACGCGGCGTAGCCGAAGTCCTCGGCCAGCGCCAGCAGGGCTTCGGGGGCCGACGGCTCGGTGTCAGCGGCACGGTCGCTGCGGGCGCTGCGGGCCGGGTCCTGCCGCCCGGCCTCGGCCAGGTCGCCGGTCAGCCGGGCGTTGCGGATGCCGGTGATCCGGAGCAGGTCGGGCCGCCGCACCGCGAGCAGCCGCTCCAGCGTGTCCGGGCCGGACGGCTCCCGGCTCCAGTCGAGCACCGGGGCGTCGTCGAGCCGCAGCACCGTGCCGCCGCGCTTGTGCAGCACGGCGTCGAAGCGGTAGCTGCTCAGCTCGTTGCGGTAGTGGCCCGGCTTCAGCTGGATGTCGACCCCGGCCAGCTCGTCCAGGACGGCGTCGAGACCGGTGCAGTACTCCGGTGCGAGCAGCAGCTCGACCTCGTCGTCGAGGGCCGCCCGGGCCGCCGCCCGGCGGGTGGCGGCCGACTCGTCCGGCATGGCCGCCGCGGCCCGCGCGGCGTGCTGCACCGGGGCGAGCGGCAGGCTGCGCAGGTCGCCGAGGAAGACGGCGCCGCCGGGTGCCAGCACCGACATCGCCTGCCGCAGCACGCCGGTGAGGTAGTCGGCGCTCGGGAAGTACTGGGCGACCGAGTTGATCAGGACGACGTCGAAGCGACCTTCGGGCAGCCCGCCGAAGTCGTGCGCGGGCTGGACCGAGAGCCGCACCCTGGCGCTGAGTTCGGGGTGCTCCGCCAGCCGGCCCCGGAGCCGGGCGATGACGGCCGGGGCCAGGTCGGTGCCCCAGTACTCCTCGCAGGACGGCGCGATCCGGCTGAGCAGCAGGCCGGTGCCGACGCCGATCTCCAGCGCTCGCCGCGGCTGCAGCGCCAGCACCCGGTCGACGGTGCCGGTCCGCCACAGCTCCATCTGCTCGACCGGGATCGGGGCCCGGTCGGGCCCGGCCGTCCAGATCCCGAAGTCGTCGCCGAACGCGGGCTGTCCGGCGTCGGTGCGCTGCCCCGCCACGGCGTCGGACTGGTCGTAGGTCTCCCGCCACCGCTCCACCTGCTCCAGGGCGGCGGCAGTGTCGTCGGCGGAGGCGGAGGCGTCGTCGCAGGCGGCGGCGGCGGACGGATCGAGCGTCACATAGGCGGTGAGCAGCGGTCCGCCGGGGGTGGACCGGGCGGCCACCACTGCCTCCGCGACCGCCGGGTGCTCCTCCAGCTCGGCCTGGATCTCGCCCAGTTCGATGCGGTGGCCGCGTATCTTCACCTGGTTGTCGACGCGCCCCAGGTAGTCGACGGCCCCGTCGGCACGTCGGCGGGCCAGGTCGCCGGTGCGGTAGAGCCGTTCGCCGGGGCCGCCGAACGGGTCCGCGACGAATCGGCCGGCGGTGAGCGAGGGGCGCCGGTGGTAGCCGCGGGCGAGTCCCGCGCCGCCGATGTAGAGCTCCCCCTCGGCCCCGGGGGCGACCGGCCGCAGCCGCTCGTCGAGGATGTGCACCTGGGTCCGCAGGATCGGCCGGCCGATGTGCGGTCGCTCCCCGGCGGCCACCGGCGCGGCCGTCGACCACACGGTGGTCTCGGTCGGCCCGTAGAGGTTGGTCGCCCCGGCGCTCAGTTCCGCCAGCGCCGTGGCCAGCCCGGGCGGCAGTGCCTCGCCGCCGACCAGCACGCGCAGGCCGCGGACGGCCTCCGGCCGCTGGGTGACCAGGCCCTGCCACAGGGAGGGGGTGGCCTGCATGATCGTCACCCGGTGCCGCTCCAGCAGCGACGCGAGCAGGTCCGGGTCCGCACCGGCCTCCTTCGGCGCGACGACGACCCGGGCCCCGAGGCAGAGCGGCAGCAGCAGTTCCAGGCCCGCGATGTCGAAGCCGAAGGTGGTCACCGCGAGCAGCCGGTCGTCGGCGCCCAGCGGGAACCGGTCCGCCATCGCCCGGAGGAAGTTGAGCAGCGCCCCGTGCGGGACGACGACGCCCTTGGGCTTGCCGGTGGAGCCCGAGGTGAAGATCACGTAGGCGGGATGCGCGGCCGCGAGGCCCACCCGCAGCGAAGCGCTCGGGCCGTCGGCCGCGCCGGGGGCGGAGGCGGAGGCGGAGGCGGGGTCCGAGGCGTCCGGACCGGTGGCGTCGAGCAGCAGGTGCGGCGTGTGCTCCGGCAGCGACCCGGCGAGCTCCGCGGTGGTGAGCACCAGCCGCGGGCGGACGTCGTCGAGCTGGTAGCGGATCCGCTCGGCGGGGTGGCTCGGGTCCAGCGGCAGATAGGCGCCGCCCGCCTTGAGCACCGCCAGTTGCGCCACCAGCAGCCCGGTACCGCGCGGCAGCAGCAGCGCGACGAAGCGCTCGGGGCCGACGCCGTGGGCGGCGAGCAGGTGTGCCAGCCGGTCCGCGCGCCGGTCGAGCTCGGCGTAGCTGAGTTCGCCGTCCGGGCCGGTCACCGCGCTGGCCCCGGGTGTGCGCGCGGCCGTCTCCTCGATCCAGTCCACGACCGTGCGGTGAACGGCTCTTCGGCCGTCGCTCCCCGGCTCCGCCATCACGCCGAGCCCCTGAATGACTGACACCTGCATCCTCTCCCTCGTGCGGTCCGTGGTGCTCGGTTGGTGGCGCGCTCACTCGCCCGGCGCCGTCCCCGGGCGTGGCTGCCCGGGGACGGCCGGGGCCGCGGTTCAGCCGCCCATCGCGGCGATCAGGCTGGCGGGCCGCATGTCGGTCCAGTTCTGGTCGACGTACTCGACGGCCGCCGGGCGCAGCCCGCGGAAGACGCTCCGCCAGCCGGCCGGGACCTCGGCGAAGACCGGCCAGAGCGAGTGCTGGCCCTCGTCGTTGACCAGCACCAGGTACTCGGCGTCCTCGTTCTCGAAGGGGTTGGACATGATGGGTTCCTCTCTGGCGGGCGTACTCGGATGGGTGGGTCGTTCCTGCGTTGGCTCGTTCCTGCGGTGGGTCGGGCCGGGGCTCAGCGGCGGCGGTTGATCCAGCCGCGTTCGAGGTTGGCCACCAGGTCGGGGCTGTACATGCGGCGCACCTGCTCCAGGGAGTACTGGGCGAGGTAGGTCCGGAAGACCTCGACCGGCTCCTCGGCCTGGCGCAGCACCCGGCGGTTGGGCACCACGGCGGGGTTGTCGAGCATCGCGGCGACCCGCGCCAGCGCCTCGTCCAGACCGGCCGCGGGCAGCGCCTCGTCGCAGAGCAGCGCCGCGATCGGTTCGGTGGCCGCCACCTGCCGGTCGGCGAAGATCATCTGACGGGCCGCCCGGGGACCGGCGTGCCGGTGCAGCCGCAGGTTGGCGGCGCCGGGGATGATCCCCTCGCGCAGGGCCGGCAGGCTGAAGTAGGCGTCCCGCTCGGCCAGCACGTAGTCGAGGGCCAGCAGGATCTGCGCGCCGCCGCCGATGGCGAAGGTGTCCACGACGCCGATCCACGGCTTCTCCTGGCCGTCCGCGCCGGGGTCGCCGGGGACCCCCAGGCCTCGGTACAGCTTGTTCAGGTAGCCCAGTTCACGGCGGAGCATGAAGCCGGTGAAGGAGATCAGCCCCTCGTAGAGGCCGGTCAGGTTGATACCCGCGTTGAAGATCCGGCGGCCCTGGTAGCGGGGGTGGTCGATGGTTCCGCCGCGCAGCACGCCGACGCCGATGCGGTCGTCCAGCAGCACCAGGTCGACCGCCGTCTCCAGCGCCTCGACCACCGCGTCGTCCTCGGCGTTCAGGAAGCGCGGGTTGCGCAGCGTCACCCGGCCGACCCGGCCGTCCCGTTCGACCAGGGCCTGCCCCAGGTCGACCCGGTCGGTCGCCAGCAGCTCCGGCAGCAGCTGCTGGGCGCGGCGGGTCGGCAGGGTCATCGCGTGCACCACCCGCGGCCCGGCCTGCGGAGCCCGCAGCAGCGCCCAGAAGAAGACGCCCTGCCAGACCTCCCGCCCGCTCTTGGTGCTCTGCCCCAGGCCGCGTTCGGCCGCCAGCTCGAAGCCGGAGGGGACCAGGCCCGGCATCAGCCGGGCGGCGGCCTCGGACAGTTCGTCCAGGCGGAGTTCGGCGGCGCCGTCGTCGGTCAGCCGGGCGTGCAGCGCGTCGGCGTGCCGGGTGAGGAACTCCCGGCGCATCCGCACCCCGGCCTCGTGCGGTCCGGTCTCCGGGCCCGCGGCCTCCTCGGCCAGCCAGCCGACGGCCGCCTCCAGGTCGATGTCAAAGGCGCCCGTCCAGGTGGGCGGCTGCGGGTAGGGGCCCGGTGACGGTCTGTCGACCGCCCGGCCCCGTGGGGAGCCGACCTCCGTCATCACATCAGTCATCAGCTGTCCTTCCCTGCTCTCGGGCTGCGGATACTCTCGGGCTGCGGATCCGGTCGGCGACCTGATCCGGGACGTTCGGCACCGGGCGTCGCGGCGCGGTCAGTGGCCGTCGTCCTGCGGCCAGCGGGCGGCCCGCAGGGTCCGGCTGCGCAGCGCGACCAGCACCGCCGCGGCCACCACCGCCGCCAGGACCAGCAGCGCGGACCGGGCCGACAGGGTCTGCAGCAGCAGCCCGCTCAGCGCGACGCCCGCCGGGGCACCCAGGGTGAACAGGGTCATCACGCCCGCGATCACCCGGCCGCGCAGTTCGGCCGGTACCTGACGGAAGATCAGCACATCGACCAGGACCCGGAGCGCGGGCACCGGCAGCATCGACAGGAAGAGCACCGCGGCCACCCAGGCCGGCCCCCAGCCGAGGGTCAGCAGGGCGAACATCGCCGCCTCCACCACACCCAGCCCGAGCAGCAGCACGCCCGGGCGCAGCCGTCCGTGCAGTGGCCCCACCAGCGCCGCGCCGACCAGGCCGCCCAGGGCCAGGGCCGCCATCACCAGCCCCATCTGCCAGGCCGGCGTGCCGTGCCGGCGCAGCACCACCAGCACGACCAGGACCAGCGGAGCACCGGCCGCGTTGAGCACCGCCACCAGCAGCACGGCCCCGCGCACGGTCACGTCCTGCCAGACCGCTCCCATCCCGGCGAACATCCGCGTCCAGTACCGCGGAGCGGGCACGGCTTCGGCCCGGGGGGCCGGCTGCTCCTTCTCCGGCAGCCGCAGGAAGACCGCGGTCAGCGTGGAGACCAGGAAGAAGGCGGCCGTCGCCACAAACGGCAGCATCCGGGCGACGCCGAGGAGGACCCCGCCGAGCGGCGGCCCGGCCAGCGAGGCGGCGCCGCTGCGCACCTCGTCGGCCGTGAGCGCGGCGGTGAGCTGCTCCTTCGGCACCGCCGTCCGCAGCGCCACCATCCTGGCTCCCCCGCTGAAGGGCTGGACCAGGCCGAGCAGCACCGCCACCACGAAGAGCTGGACCAGCGTCAGCTCGTGCAGGCCCAGGGCCACGGCGACGCTGGTGGTGGCCAGCAGCCGCAGGCCCTCCGCGGCGACCAGCAGCCGGCGCGGGTGGTGCCGGTCCAGCAGCTCGCCGACCGGGAGCCCCGCGAGCACCGAGGCGGTCAACTGCACCGCCCCGAACAGGCCCGCCCAGCCGGGCGATCCGGTCAGACCGAGGACCACCAGCGGATAGACGACGTCCGCCGCCTCCAGCCCGAGCAGGCTGAACGCCGAGCCGACCCAGATGAGCCGGAAGGCGCGGTTGCGGCGCAGCGGCGGCTGCTCCGGCTCCGGCGGCGGGGAGCCGGGCGGCGAATCCGCCGCGGGTCTCTTGATGACTTCGGTCATGAGTGCGCTCCTTCGAATTTCTGCCGGGCCGATTCGAATCTCCGGCGGAAAACGGGGTCGATTCCGGGGCGGTGCTGTCCGTAGTGCCGCCCGTAGCGCCGGGAATAGGCATCGAAGAGCCGCGGCTCCGAATCGAGGAAGAAAATGTCGTGAAAGGCCATGGACCGCAGCGCCAGCATCGGCACCGGTGACCTGGACACCAGGAACCCGGGGTTCCTGGCCGCCGTCTCCCAGCAGTCGGGGTGGAACTGGCCCAGCATCAGCCCGGCCTCCGCCAGCCGCGTCTTCGAACGCGCCTGGACCAGGTCGAGCCCGCCCCAGTGCTCCCGCGCCAGGCGGGGCAGCGCGACCACCACCGCCCACAGGCTGCGGTTGGGGTGTGCCCACGAGGTGGTCCGGAAGGTCCGCTCCATCTCGATGACGAGCCCGTCCAGCGCGGCGTCCGGGGCGGCCGGGTCGTCGATCGCGTCCCACGGTCCGCGGGTGTGCACCAGCAGGGTGCCCGCCCGGCTCGCCGACTCCACGAAGGGGCAGACCTGGCCCGGCCGCCCGAGCTGCGGGTGCGGCCGCGCCAGGTGCTCGGCGAACCACCGTCCCAGCCGGGCCAGCGCCTCGGCGTCGGGATCGCCCCCGGCGTCGGCCGCGGCGTCCCAGCGGAAGTCCACCAGCTCCCCGGCCATGGCGGCGGGGCCGGGATCCGGACCGGTCACCGGGCAGGCCTCGGTCTCCAGGACGGTCATTGGACGGTCCTCGCCACGACCGCGTACGAGCCGGGCGCCACCTCGGCCACGTCCCGGCAGCAGAAACCGGACTGCTCCAGCAGCCGGACGACCTCGTCGAGGGTCCGCTCGCGCCCGTCGACCACCGACATCATGTAGAGGTCCATCAGCGCCGCGGCCCGCCGGGTCGCCTCGTCCGCGTCGGGCGCCGCCATCAGCG
>Ga0302314_10006337_pt1 | contig 21451 bp, 20 predicted proteins | sample III_Palsa_N2_3_FD_200533 | JGI IMG/M metagenome (GOLD analysis project Ga0302314, IMG submission 200533) | Peat permafrost microbial communities from Stordalen Mire near Abisko, Sweden - III_Palsa_N2_3 | ecosystem: Environmental > Terrestrial > Soil > Palsa > Peat permafrost | place: Sweden...
AGGCGCGGTCGGTCATCGTCGCGGGCCGAGCTGGTCGGCAAGCGCGCTCAGGGTCGGCCCGAGCGGAGCGTCGAGGGTGGCGGTGGCGTACGGGTCACCGCGGGTGGCTCCCTGGTTCACGATCACGATGGGCCGCTGCAAGGTGGCCGCGTGCCGGACGTAACGGAACCCGGACATCACGGTCAGCGAGGAACCGAGAACGACCAGGGCGCGGGCTCTTTCCACCAGCGTGTAGCAGGCTTCGGCCCGCGGCCTGGGGACATTCTCGCCGAAGAAAACCACGTCCGGCTTGACCACGCCCTGGCACGCGGAACAGCCGACGACCTGGAAGGACTCGGTTGCCTCGGCCGCGAGCACGGCGTCCCCGTCCGGATTGATCACGGTCGCCTTCGCCGCGTCCCAGCCGGGGTTGGCGGCCGCGAGCCGCCGGTCGAGTTCGGTGCGCGACGTCCGCTGCCCGCATGACAGGCAAAGGACCCGGTGCAAGCTGCCGTGCAGCTCGGTCACCTGACCGGCGCCTGCCGCCTGGTGTAGGCCGTCCACGTTCTGGGTGATGATCCCGGTCAGCAGCCCGCGGCGGCTGAGTTCCGCGACGGCACGATGACCATGGTTCGGCACCGCCCGGGCGATATGCCGCCAGCCGAGGTAGCTGCGGGCCCAGTACCTGCGCCTGGCGGCGGCGCTCCCGGTGAAGGTCTGGTAGGTCATCGGCGATGACCCAGAAGCCTGCCTGGCCAGGCCGGTCGGCCCGCGGTAATCCGGGATGCCTGACTCGGTGGACAGCCCGGCTCCGCTCAGGATGAGCACGCCGCCGGAGGCGACGAGATCGACCATCATCCCGAACGATCCGGTCGTTCTCGCCTCGGTCAGCTGAGTCACGATTCCATAGTGCCTTATAGCGCGGCCGCCCTGATCGCCTGGGACACGGCCGCGGCGGCCTCCCGCTCGAACAGGATCGTGTAGTGATTCACCCCGGGTACCGTCTGCGGCCGCAGTGCCGGGACGCGCTCCTGCCATGCCGCGACCACCTCGGGCGGCAGCAAGGGCGGCGGCGCGCCGAAAAACCCCGCGGGGGCCGTCAGCAGGGGCGTCGGCCGGGTCAGGCGGCCGAGTGCGTCCGCGAACGGTTTTTCCGCCAGCACATCACGGGCGTCGGCGCGGACCGCGTCCTCGGCGGCCCGCGAACGCAGGTGGCCCTTCTCACCGATGAGGTCGTAGCGCGCATAGGCCTCGACGTCGGCGGTCCAGTGCTCGGCTAGGGCCGGATGCGCCCGCCAGAAATCCAGGTAGGCCTCGGTGTCGGGATAGGTCTGCCGCAGCCGGGTCATCGCCGGACCCAAGGTCGCGTCCAGTGCGGCGTCCGGGTCAATTCCTTCTGGCAGCGGCAGCGGCAGGCCGCCGTCCACCAGGATGAGCCGGCGCACCAGCTCCGGGTGCGCGTCGCGGGCCAGCAGGGCGACGTATGCGCCCATCGAGTGCCCGGCGAGCACCGGACGTCCGCCGAAATGCCTCAGCACGGCCGCCACGTCCGCGGCGTGCCGATCCAGTCCGTAGGGCCCGGGCAGGCCGTTGCTGTAGCCACGACCACGCAGGTCAGGAGCGGCCAGCGTCCAGTCAGGGGGCATGTGGCGCGCCACCGCCTGCCATGACATGCCTGAAGCGGTAATCCCGTGGACGGCAACCGCAATGCGCTTGCCCGTGCCCCACAGGAGCACCCGCAGATCGCCGCCGTCCACAGGAACGTTAAGCAGCCGGAGTCGCATCTTCACCCTCCACGGCCCCGGCGGTTATATCCAGGGCCGCCTGTATATAAGAGCTATTATCCGCCGTCAAGCCGGGTGCGTGAGGCCAGGTCGCGGATAAAGACTGACACGCAAACCGTGCCATGCTGGACGGCGACGCTAATGCCAGGTAAAACCAGGCTTGGAGGTGAGCGGGCATGTCCGCAGCCCTTAGTTACTCGTCGGGAGAATCCGCGACGGCGCTGCTCGGCGACACGATCGGCGGCAACTTCGACGCCACCGTGCGCGCGTTCGGGGACCGCGAGGCGCTCGTGGACCGGGCCGCGGGACGGCGCTGGACCTACGCGGAGCTCGCCGCGGATGTCGACGCGCTGGCCCTCGGCCTGCTCGAGACGGGCATCGGCAAGGGGGACCGGGTCGGCATCTGGGCACCGAACTGCGCGGAGTGGACGCTCACGCAGTACGCCACCGCCAAGATCGGCGCGATCCTGGTGAACATCAACCCCGCGTACCGCACCCGTGAACTTGAGTTCGTGATTAACCAGTCGGGTACGCAGCTACTGGTCGCGGCCGAGAAGGTGAAGACCTCCGACTACGCCGGGATGATCGCCGAGGTGCGTCCGCGCTGTCCTGGGCTGACGGACGTCGTCTTGCTCGGCAGCTCGCGGTGGCAGTCGATGCTGGACGACGGGCGCCGGCTTGACCGCGGCGCGCTGGACCTCATCGAGCTGGACATCGACGATCCCATCAACATCCAGTACACCTCGGGGACCACTGGTTTTCCGAAGGGTGCCACGCTCTCGCACCACAACATCCTCAACAACGGGTTTTTCGTCGGCGAGCTGTGCAACTACACCGAAGCTGACCGGATCTGCATCCCAGTGCCGTTCTACCACTGCTTCGGCATGGTGATGGGCAACCTCGCAGCCACGAGCCACGGGGCCTGCATGGTCATTCCCTCGCCGACCTTCGATCCGGTCGCGGCCCTGGAAGCCGTGCAGGCCGAACACTGCACCTCGCTTTACGGGGTGCCCACGATGTTCATCGCGGAGCTGTCCGCCCCGGGCTTCGACGATTACGACCTGTCCAGCCTGCGGACCGGGATCATGGCCGGATCACCGTGCCCGGTAGAGGTGATGAAGCAGGTCATCGAGCGGATGTCGATGACCGAGGTGGGGATCTGCTACGGCATGACCGAAACCTCGCCGGTATCCACCCAGACCCGTGCCGACGACTCTCTTGATCGCCGCGTATCGACCGTGGGCCGGGTCGGACCGCATCTCGAGGTCAAGGTCATTGACCCGGCGACGGGCCGTACCGCACCTCGGGGCGTACCAGGCGAGCTCTGCACGCGGGGATATTCGGTCATGCTCGGCTACTGGGAGCAGCCCGATAAGACCGCTGAGGCGATCGATTCCGCGCACTGGATGCACACCGGCGACCTCGCGGTCATGGACGACGAGGGGTATCTCGCCATCACCGGGCGGATCAAGGACATGGTCATCCGCGGCGGCGAGAACGTCTACCCGCGGGAAATCGAGGAGTTCCTCTACACTCACCCAGACATCCTGGATGCCCAGGTCATCGGCGTACCGGACGCCCGATACGGTGAGGAGCTCATGGCCTGGGTGCGGCTGCGGCCCGGCGCTGCTGCGCTGACCGCCGAGTCATTGCGGAAATTCTGCCGCGGCCAGCTGGCGCACTACAAGATCCCGCGGTACGTGCACATCGTCGACGATTTCCCGATGACGGTGACCGGCAAGGTGCGCAAGGTGGAGATGCGCGAACGCTCGGTGGAGATCCTTAGCCGCACCGCCGGTCAGCAGCCAGCCGGGTAGGCTCAGCCGGATACGCTCGACGGGGGTTGGGGGTGGGAACCGCGATGAAGGTCCTGATCGCAGGGGGCGCGGGCTACATCGGCAGCACGATCGCATCGGCCGTGTCCGACGCGGGAATGAGCCCGGTGGTCCTGGATAACCTGGTGACGGGCAGGCGTGAGTTCGCGGCCGGCCACGAGTTTTACCAGGGCGATATCGCGGACGGTCCGCTGATCGACCGCATCTTCGCCGAACACCGCGACATCAGCGCCGTCATCCACTGCGCGGCCCTGATCGTGGTCGCGGACTCGGTGGCTGATCCAGTCGGGTACTACCGGGCGAACGTGACGAAGAGCCTGGATTTCGTCACCCACCTGCTGCGCAACGGCTGCCGCCGGCTGATCTTCAGCTCGTCGGCCGCGATCTACCGCGCCCGCGATGACCTCACCGTTGACGAGGACTCGGCGATCGACCCGCAGAGCCCGTACGCAAGGACCAAAGCGGTGTGCGAGGCGATGTTCGCCGATATCGCCGCCGCCGGGCTCATCCGCGTGCTGTCCCTGCGGTACTTCAACCCGATAGGCGCGGATCCTAAGATGCGCACCGGCCTGCAGCTGCGGCGACCGACTCACGCCCTCGGCAGGATGCTTCAGGCGTACGAAGAAGGCGCGCCGTTCCCGGTCACCGGAACTGACTGGCCCACCCGCGACGGCTCGGGCATCAGGGATTATGTCCATGTCTGGGACCTGGCCGCCGCGCACGTGACCGCCCTGACCCGGTTCGAGGCGCTGCCCGGGCCGGCCGCGGCCATCAACCTGGGCACCGGAACCGGTACCACGGTCCGGGAGCTTCTCGGCGCGTTCAACCGCGTCGCCGATCGCCGGGTCGAGGCCGCCGACGCGCAGCGGCGGCCGGGTGACACCGTCGGGGCCTACACGCGTATCGACCGCGCGGAGCGCCTGCTCGGCTGGCGACCGCGGTACGACGTCACCGACGGCATCGCTCATTCCCTCCAGTGGGCCGCGATCCGCGACCAGATCCTCGGCTCGTTACTTCGGATAGGACCCAGGGGAGACTCGCCCCTATGCCGAGGCCGGTCCGTCCGAGATGTGATCTTTCAGCACCTCAACCATTGCGCCAAAGCAAATGAGGTGAAAGATCTTTCCGCGTTCCGGCCAGGCGATGACCGCGAAGTTCAAGGCGGTAGTGACCGGATAATGGTTGTATTGGCCTAAATAGGAGGAGAGCGTATGATCGTACAGCCTTGGTAGACGGCCCTGCCAGCTTGCGGGACCATGGGGGAGCGGAGATGAGCCAGGAGCTTGAGCGACGCACACCGGGAACGGTTAGTCAACGGCCAGAGCCATCGTGGCGTACGGTGGCGGGCACCACGGTGCGTCTGTGGCTGGCACGTCGCGTCGTCAATAAGCGCCGTCGCCGGCTTGTCGTCGTGGTGAGCGCTCTTGTCGCCATGGCCTTCGGGGCGGGCATAACGCTTGCCTTCACGGGGACGAACCAGCAGGGGTCGCCGGCAGCGCGGTCCGGCGATCCGGCGCAGGGACTGACTCCGCTGCAGGTCGCCGCGAACAACAACCGGCTGGCGGCGGCGAAGTGGGTCGTCGCGCAGGTGAGCACCAGCCAGATCGTGTCGTGTGACCCCGAGATGTGCGGTGAGGTGCAACAGCACGGCTTCCCCGCAGGCCAGCTGATGGTCTTGTCGCCGACGGCCCCCGATCCGCTGGGCTCTGAGGTGGTGATCGCGACGCCCGCCATCCAGAGCCAATTCGGCCTTCGGCTCGCCACCGTCTACGCGCCCGAAGTGCTCGCGAGCTTCGGTTCGGGTCCCGAGCAGATTGTTGTCCGCGATATCGCGCCTGACGGCGCCGCCGCCTTCAACGCCCAGCTCGCCAAGTATCGCCAAGATCGCATTGGCGCGGGCAGGCAGCTGCTGAAGAACAGCAATATCCACGCCAATGCGACCACCCGCGCCCAGCTTCTCACCGGCCAAGTCGACCCGCGCTTGCTTGTAACGCTTGCACAACTTGCACACGGAATAGCACTAAAACTGGTAGCGTTCGACGACAAGTCGCCAGGTGAGGGTTATGCCGTTCCGCTGCGCGGTGCTGAAATCAGTGCCACGCCGGCTGGCCTGTCGGCGATACTCCAGATCCTGGATGCGCAGCAAGGCAACTTCGCGCCGGCGGGGAAGGGGCTAACCACCATCCCCGGCGGACAAGCAGTCGCCGTTTGGTACGGCGCTCCCGGTCCCCTGGACACCACAGGCCTGTAGAGGTTTCGCTCGGGGAGGGAACAACATGAGGTTTCCGCGTATAACGCGCACGATAAGACGTATCACCATGCTGCTGGCCGCCACGGCCCTGGTACTCGGGGTTCCGGCTGCCGCCGCGGCTCACGCGTCCTCGGCCACCACGGGTACTGGGTGGATCAGGCTGGCTCACCTGTCCCCGAATACGCCCGCCGTGGACGTGTACCTGTATTCGTTCGGCAATTCCAACGCCCAGATTGTCCTTCATCACGTCGCCTACGGCACGGTATCGCCCTACGAGGCGGTAACCGCCGGTGACTACAGCGTCGCTATGCGGGCCGCGGGTGCTTCGGCGTCAAGCCAGCCTGTGCTGTCCACCAGCGTGACCATCGAGGTCGACCACGCCTACACGGTGGCCGGCATGGGACCCGAGAAGGGCCTGCGGCTCCAGGTCATGGACGATGACCTGACCACGCCGACTGGCAAGGCCCTGGTGCGAGTGATCCAGGCCTCGCTGAAGCAGCAGACGGTCAAGGTGACCTGCGATGGTAAGACCATCGTGCCCAAGGCGTCATTCGCCTCCGTGAGTTCCTACCAGGCCATTTCGGCAGGTACCTGGACGATGGCCGCGGTCGGAAGCGGCGGGACGGCGACCCAGAGCGTCACGCTCGCCGCCGGGACAGTCCACACGCTGGTAGTCCTGGACGGATCCAACGGCCTTGAGATCCTCAGCCTGGAAGATGCCGCCGGCGCGGGCAAGCCACCCCTGGGTGGCGCCGCGACCGGATTCGGCGGAACCGCGCCGCACGGGCCTGGCTCACCGTTGCCGTGGGCGGCGCTCATCGGAGCCGGCTCTCTGCTCGCCCTGACCGGCGGGCTCAGGCTGCGCCGCCACGGGCTACGTAGTCAGCTGCGCGCTAGGGTCTGAGGAATGGCGTTCCGCAGGCCGGCCGCGATCATTTTCGCGGCCGGCCTGGTCGTAGTCGCGGCCGGGACGGCCGGCTTGCTGCTGACGCGTCATTCGACCCCGGCCATGCGACCCGTCGCGGCCGGAGTTGGGGCACTGCCCGCGCCGACCGGCCCGATCGTGGCCCCGCCGCAGTCGGCCGCTCCGCGTCCGGTGGCCGCGCCGGTCTCGCTCACCATCCCGCTGATCGGCGTCAGCACCAAGCTGATCACGCTTGGCCTGGCGTCCGACGGTTCGCTGCAGGTGCCGCCTATTACCGACACCGCCGTCGCCGGCTGGTACACCGGGAGCCCCCGGCCCGGAGCCATCGGATCGGCCATCATCGTCGGGCACATTGACACGGTCCACGGTCCCGCGGTGTTCTACCGGCTGAACGAGCTGCGCAAGGGTGATCAGGTCTACGTCCGGCGGGCCGACGGAACCTTGGTGAAGTTCTTGGTGACCACGGTCCAGACGTACCTGAAGGACCAATTTCCGACGCAGACTGTGTATGGCCCCACCCCCGACGCCGAGCTGCGCCTCATTACCTGCGGCGGGACGTTCGATCCCGCCACCGGTCACTACGTGAGCAACATCGTCGTCTACGCCACAGAAGCGAGCTGATGGACGCCAGGCATGTCCGGTCATACGGGCCCGTGGGTTCCGCCGCCTCCACCGCCCGGATGTCCGGCAGCCGCGAAGAATTTATCCGTTTGACGGGCGGTCAGGGGCAGCTCGGCAGAATCCCGGACAGCCTCGGACAAGCTTAAGAACACGGAACCCGGTAGGTTATCCCGGGCACGCTGGTATCCCACGCCGACCTGCTGAGCGGCTGGCCTTCGTTCGCGCACACCGCCGACGCCGCCTGCGCCGCGCTGGTGTCCCATAGCCGGACCGTGCCATCGGCGCTGCCGGCGGCCACCACTTGCCCGGAATGAGAGAACGCAACCGAGTACACATGCCCGTTCGGCCCGGTGATGGTCGCCACCAGGGACGGGTGCGCGGGTACGGCCAGATTCCACAGCCAGACCGTCCCGTCGGTGACCCCCGCGGCCAGGGTTTTCCCGTCCGGGCTGAAGGCGACCGAGTAGACGTAGCTCGCCGGGCCGGTCAGCGGCGCGCCCACCGGCCGGGGCCGGGCCGGGTCGCTGACCGTCCAGAGCCGCACCGTCTTGTCCGCGCTGCCGACGGCGAGCAGGTTGCCGTCCTGGCTGAAGGCCACCGAGTAGGCATAGCTCGCCGGGCCGGTCAGCGGCGGACCCAGCGGGACCGGCTCGGACGGATCGCGGACGGACCACAGCCGGGTCAGGCCGTCGGCACTCGCGGCAGCCAGCGTCTGCCCGTCCGGGCTGAAGGCCACCGAGAACACGTAGCTGCCCGAGTCGTGTTCGGTGGCCAGCAGGCTAACGGCACGAGCGCGAGCCGACCCCGGAGGAGGAACCGACCAGAGCCGAACGGTGCCGTCGTCACCGCCCGTGGCCAGGATCCTGCCGTCCGGACTGAAGCTGACGGACTCGATCATGCCAGCGTTCGAGGCCGGGAGTTCAGGCCCGAGGGGCGCGGGAACCTTACCTGTCGTGCGCCATAGCTGGAACGTCCCGTTGCCGTAGCCGGCCGCCACCAGCCGCCCGCCGGGCGCGACCGCGACCGCGTTCACGAACGTCGCGGCGGGCGCGGGCAGGCTCGCCAGCAGGGAGTGGCTGGCCGGGTCCCACAGCTGCAGGTTCTGGCTGCCGACGGCGAGCATGCCGTCGTCCGAACTGAACGCCACGCTGTTCACCGGAGCGCCCGCGAGCAGGATCGGCGACGGCAGCGACCAGAACGACACGGTGCCGTCCGCGTCGCCCGCGGCCAGCCGGCCGGCGCCGTCCCAGGCCAGCGAGGTGACCGGATCCGCCTGCGGCAGCTGCGCGGTCAGAGATCTGGAGGCCAGGTTCCACACCAGGACGCTGTTCTGGCTGCTTCCGGCCGCCACTGTCTGGCCGTTCGGGCTGAAGGCGACCGCGTTGACCCAGTCGGTGGCACCGGTCAGCGTGCCCTCAGGGGCGGCCTTCGCGGGCGCCGCGACGTTCCAGAGCCAGACCTTGTCATCCTGGCTGCCCGCGGCCAGGGTCTGACCGTTGGGGCTGAAGGTGACCGAAGTGACGATGTTCGCCGGTCCGGTGAGCGGCCGGCCGAGGGCGGCCGGACGGGAGGGATCGGCGACGTTCCACAGCCGGACCGTCTTGTCCGCGCTCCCCGCGGCCAGCACGCGGCCGGACGGGGAGAACGCGACCGATTCCACGTACCCGCTCGGCCCGCGCAGCGTGGCCAGGGCCTTGGGGGCCAGCGGATCCGCCAGGTTCCAGAGCCGGACGGTGTCATCCGCGCTCCCGGCCGCCATGATTAGGCCGTCCGGGCTGAAGGCCACCGAGTACACCGTGCTGCCCGGACCGGTCAGCGGCTTGCCGACCGGGATGGGACGGCCGGGGTCGGTGATGTTCCACAGCGAGACCGTGCGGCCGGCGCCCGCCGCGGCCAGGATTTTGCCGTCGGGGCTGATCGCCGTGGTGTACAGCGGACTGTCTCGGTAGTTCATCAGCGGCCCGCCCACGCCGGCGGGATGGCTCGGGCTGGCCACGTTCCACAGCCGCAGCGTCCCGTTGGCGGCGGCCACGGCCAGCAGCGTGTGGCTGGGACTGAGGCTGACCGCCTGGACCAGTTCCGGCGCATCGGTCAGCTGTGCCGCGGACGGAGTGCCCGACGACTCAAGCAGGCTGGCGTCGGCTTCCGGGGTCCGGGCGATGCCGTAGGCGGCCACGCTCAACTGCGCGGCCAGCGGAACGTCCTGGCCCCTGAGCTGCCCGGCCATGACGGCCACCTCGCGGGAGTCGGCGTCGTCGCGCGCGGTGGCGGCCGTCGCACGCTGCTGGAACGAGTAGCCCGCCAGCCCGACCACCACCACGACCAGGACCGTCAGTGCGCCGACGAGCCGCCGCAGGCGGCGGGCGCGATGGCGTTCGGCGCGCTCGCGGGCCTGCTCCTCGGCGATCGCCGCGGCGACGAACCCGCTCGCCAGCGGGCCTAGCGAATCCCGGTTGTCCGCATCGGCGTTCCAGTCCCTGAATATCGCCAGCTGCAGGCCGCGCGGCAAGGCCGAACTGTCCCGGTCGTTCTCCTGCCAGATACGGGCCGCCTCGATGATGCGCCGCCTGGTCCGCAGGTCGTCCTGCCCGGTATCGATCCAGGACCGCAGCCGCGGCCAGGCGGTCAGCAGCGCGTCGTGGGTGATCTGGACGGTGTCCGCGTCCACGGTGATCAGGCGTTCGTCCACGAACCGCCCAAGCAGCTCCTCGGTATCCTGGCCGCCCAGGGGAGTCAGTTCGGTCAGGCGGACCGCGCTTCGGGTCGGCGGGGCGTCATCCGCGACGTGCACCAGACGCAGGAACAGGCGCCGCGCCATCTGCTGCTGGTCGGCGGTGAGCAAGGCGAAGACGCCCTCGGCCGTCCGGGTGATCGCGTCGGAGATCCCGCCGCTGGCCAGGTAGTCGGCCACGGTGATCGCGCCGGTGCTGCTGTGTTCCCACGTACTGAGCAGGGCGTGCGAGAGCAGCGGCAACGCCCCCGGTTCGTGCGCTCCCTGCTCAGCCGCTCCGGGTTTCTGCGCGTTCGGGGTCCTTGGGTCGAGGTCACGCAGCAGCAGCTCGACCAGCCCGTCTTCTACCTCGAGGTGAGCCCGCCGGGCCGGCTCCACGATGGCCCGGCGCACCTGATCCGCGGTCATCGGCCCGAGGACGACCTGCCTGGCCTGCAGCGCGGCGGCCAGCACCGGATAGCGCAGCGCCTGATCGTAGAAGTCAGCCCGCAGCGCCAAGATCACCGTGGCCGTCTCCGCCAGGTCGCCGACCACCCTGATGAAGGCCTGTCGCTGCTCTTCGTCCTGGCACCGGGTGAAGACCGCCTCGAACTGGTCCACGATCACGTATCGCGGCTCGGAACCCAAAGACCCCGAAGCCCCGGCGACCCCGGAAGACGCTGGGAGACTGGCCACCACGGCGGCGAAATCCGCCGCGGGCGTGGCCGTCGGCACGAACAGGGCCACCGGCCCGGTGAGCTGTGCCATCAACCCAGCCCGGAGCAGTGAGGATTTTCCGGAACCCGAAGGTCCCACCACAATCAGCGGCAGGCTGGCACCACGGTCGAGCTCGAACAGGCGCTGGATCACCTTCTCCCGGCCGAAGAACCAGGGTGCGTCCTCGCGCTCGAAGCTGGCCAGACCGCGGTAGGGCGCGTCCCCGCCGGCCCGAAGCGCCATCCGCCGGGCTGGCTGGCGCCTGGCCCGGCCCAGGGCGTGCGTCCATGACCTGAGCCGCGCCGGATCGGTCTCCCCGCAGGCGGTCAGGATCCGGAGCAGTGATCCTGCCTGCCCGGTCGAGGGCAGGTGCCGACCGGAGAAGTAGTCGCCGACCGTGCTGGCGGGCAGTCCGGAAGCCCGTGCGACCTGCCGCACGGTCAGCCCGGCGCGATTGCGCAGTAAGGTCAGCGCGCGGCCGAAATCCTGCTGGGTCACGATCCGGTCCGGGCCGGGAACGTCATCGCTGACTGACGAATGGTCGCTCACTGGCTTCCCCCCGAGCGATCTGTTCTGTTGTGCATAACTTGCGCACGATGCTACGGCCTTACGGCTTGCCGCAAGGCGGGCTTAGCGGACGAAAGCGAGATTATCGCGATCTAGCGCCGCAGCCGGGCGAGGGCAACTGCTCCAGGTCAGCTCCGTTCCGGTGGGAACAGGCGGATAGCCTACGGGTCGGAGGTGGAAATGGACCTGCAGGTTACCGACAATCCGGACGAGTCGCGGTTCGAGATTCATGCGGACGGCGAACTCGCCGGTTTCGTCCTGTACGAGGTGGGCGACAATGAGATCGCCTTCATCCATACCGAGACCGATGACCGTTTCCGCGGTCACGGCATGGCCGGACGCCTCGTCCAGTCGGCTTTGGAGGCAGCCCGGGCCCGGAACCTGGCGGTCTTGCCCTACTGTCCGTTCGTGCGGAGCTGGATCACCGGGCACCACGAATATGCCGACCTGGTCCCGGCGGACCGCCGCTCGCAGTTCGGCCTGTGACCACACCGTCTTCCAGACCGCAGCACCACGTCCGGTTACCGTCGGATGCCGTAGTTCTGACTGTCCCGCGGCGGCCAGGTGACCCACCAGGTGCGGATCGTGACGCCTCCCTGCGGGCGGCCGCCGGCCAGCGCCGCGACCCGGACGCAGAAGTGCGACCACATGTTGAGCTGGATCTCCTTCGCCAGCCGCAGCTTGTTGTAGAGCAAGTCGGCGAGCCGGTCCCCGGCCCGGGCCCAGGACTCAATCTCGAAGTGGAGGAGATCCCCGGAGGCCGTGGCCCGGAACTCGATTTCTCCCGCTTCCAGGTGACCGGTCAGGGTGCCCAGCCGGAAGGAGGCATCGTCCCGGCGGATTACCCGGACCGGGCCGTCCCACGGCCCCGGCATCCGCACCACGAACTCGTCGCCGCGGCGTAGCTCGTCGCTCCTGCCGCGGGTCTTGCGGAACACCGCCATCTCCGGCGAGGAATGGTTGAGGTTAGCGGCCACGAGATCGATCAGCGGCGCCGGGTTCATCGCGCTGCCCGCGATCCGCACAGTGTACGAACGGTGCAGCAGCGGACCGACCCCCGCGGCGAGCGACTGGCGCCCCTGCTCGGTGTCGTTGTCCTCGTCCGGCGGACCGGGCAGATCCGCGCTGGTGCCGACTTCTTCGGAACGGTGCAGGGGAGTGGTCCGCCACATATAGCGCCAACTGACCAGGGCGATCCCGATCGGCCAGCGGAGCACGATCCCTAGCCGGTCCGCTCGGCTCGTCGTCGCCATGGCAGGATCGTCCCATGCCCGGCAGCCGTTCCGTGCTGCGGGTGCCGGACAGGGAGGTTCCGTTGACCACGGGGGAGATTTTGCACCGGGTCGGGCTGCGCAGTACGTATCTGCACGCCGCGTCGATGGCGTCAGTCGGGCTATGCATTAGCCTGTGGATCCGCGCGAAGACCGTCGATCAGGACGAACGCGGCAATGCCGAGCGGCGTGCGCTGTTCGTCGGACTGTGGCCACCCACGCTGTGGCTCATCGGCGACTCCGTGCAGAGGGCCGAGTAGTAGTTGCGGCAGGAACTGCTCGGCTCGGTCGACGAGGGCACCGCGCTCGCCGGATTGAGCGGTCGCCAGGTCAACTACGACCCAGCCCGGGCGCCGCAAGATGGCCGGCCCGACGGGCACTGGCACGTCGACTCAGGCGACGCGGTCATCGGCCACGAGCTTCCCGGCCCGCCCGTCCCCGGAGGCCCCTGGGAAACGGGATGCATTCTGGTCCGGCAGTACGAGTTCATCGAGCCCCGGATCCTGCGCGCGGTCTACCGCGGCGACAGTGAACTCGCGGGTCGCGACATGCTGCTCGAGGGCAGGTTCTTCGGCTTGCGGTTTTATCTCGGCGTCAGGATCGCCGGGGTCATCGATGAGACCAGGGACGCTGACGGCGGCCCCGAGCGGGTCTGGGGCTGGAGCTACCAGACGCTCGAGGGTCACCTGGAACAGGGACGCCTCAGCTACGAGGTGATCAAGAACCTGGGCACCGGCCGGGTCACCTTCCGCGTGTCCGGCTATTCGCGGGCGGCTCCCATCCCGAGCCCGGTCATCCGCTGGGGGTTCGCCTTGTTCGGCCGCTGGACTCAGCGGCGCTTCTACCTGGCCATCCAGCGCCGGATGCGCAGGCTGGTGCAGGCCGCGCAGCGCGGTGGGGCGTTGCCGGTGCCGACGATCAGGGCCGACGGCGTGGTTCTGGCCCCATCGGGAGCGCCACCGCATCCGCTGGAACGATTCGCCCGGGCCTGGCTGCATCCGGGAACATAGGCCAGGTCATCTCATCGCGGCGCTGTCGGCCCCCGCACCCCCGTCCGCCCCGGATACCAGGCACGGGCGATAGCCTGGCCCGCGTGCTCGAACATGTCACGGTCAGAAAGCCTTGGAGCGCAGCACACTAGAGGGCATGATCTTCCAGGAGAGCCTTGAGGTTGCTGCCGCCGGTGTCGAACTGCCGCTGGGTCATGCGGACGACCAGCGGCTCTGCGAATTTGAAGAAGCCGCGGCTTTCTCCCTTGCAGTGGACCGTCAGCTTGGTGCCTGCGCCGTCTGGCTCGAGCCGCTGGTCGACTTCGAGGAAGAACGGCCCTCCGGTGGTCGTGGTGGTCAGCTGCTTGTTCTCGATGAGAGTCGTGCACGTGGTCGGCGATTCGTAGCGTCGGCCCAGGAACGTGCCCACATGGACCATTGTGCCGCCCACTTCGAGCGGGTCTTCGCTGGTCCGCTGCACTTCCAGCAATCCCGGAGTCCACAACGGGGACTTGGCGACGTCCCGCACCGCTGCGAAAACGTCCTCGACGGGGCGGTTGATGACCGTTACGACCTCAAATTCATTCATTTCTCTTCCGATCTGCGTCCGTTTCTGCTGTCTTGCCTACGGTCCCAGCGCCAGAGCAAAGCCGGAAGGGTACTGGCACGAAGGATGCCAGTAGTGGCAGCCGCACTCGCTGCGGGCAGGCTGCCCCCACATGCCCACGGTTCTGGTTCGCCGAGCTCACCACCCGCAAGCTCCGCCGCTCCGCGCACCGCACCGTCACCAAGCTCGAAACCGACATCCGCAAATGGATCACCGAGTGGAACAAAAACCCCCGGCCGTTCGTGTGGACCAAGACCGCGGATGAGATCCTCGAATCCCTCGCCGCCTACTGCCAACGAATCAGCGACTCAGGACACTAGAAGTACTTTCAGAGAAGCTAAGTAGCATACCGCCGCCGGCTATGCCAGATTGCCTTCGGGTCTTGTTCCTCCGGGCTCCCGGCTCACGCAGCATCGTAGATGTCCTTTACGCAGAGCAGGAGAAAGATGCCTTTTTCGCCCCGGATAACTGGGGTGGCGGTCACTTGCTCCTGGGGGGCGAGAATACCTTTACGCTTTCTCCGGGAATCGAATACCGTGCCGATATGGGATACTGCTACAACATTCAGTACCGGATCGAAGCGATGGAAATATCTCAAGTGGCGGACCTGAGGTATCCCGATACCCAGGAGGCGTTTGTCCGCGTATTCTGTCCCGGACTAGATCCCCAGGATCCCACCAGCTTCCTGGCGATACTGCCCACACTAGTCGCCCCCAGCCTGGGCGGACCGGAGGCGACCAGCCTCATCGGCTCCTACCTCCGCACTCACGGAGCGCAGGCTGCCCGCTTTCGATGCGGGGCTGTTCCGCCCGGAGCCGGGTAGCACGCTGATAGAAGTGCCCCCAGGTAATCTCGGTTACGGGCATGGATCATGGAAGCTCCGCCGGGTGATGGAAAAGGCCGAACTACGACACATAGCCCAGCTGAAGCGCTACGTCGAGGCCGGGTTACCGCGCGTCCGGCCACAGCCGCGCGCTGGCCAGCCGCGCCCCGTCGGCCATGGCGGCGAGCTTGGCCCAGGCGATCTCCGGCTCGACGGTGATGAAGCTGGCGAAGGTGGCGAAGCCGCAGTCCGTGCCGGCCATGACGTTCTGGCGGCCGACCAGGCCGGCGTAACGGCTGATGCGCTGCGCGACCAGCTCGGGATGCTCGATGTAGTTCGTGGTCGAGTCCAGCACGCCGGGCACCAGGATCTTCCCGTCCGGCAGCTTGACCTCCTCGAAGATCTGCCATTCGTGCTCGTGCCGGGGGTTGGCGCCCTCGAACGACACCGCCATCGGCCGGGCCTGCAGCACCAGGTCGATGATGTCGGCCAGCGGGATGTCGGTGTGGTGCGGGCCCTCATAGTTCCCCCAGCACAGGTGCAGCCGCATCGCCTCGCCCGGGATGTCGCGGGTGGCGTATTCGAGCGCCTCCAGCCGCTGCGCCACCGTCCTGCGGAACTCCCCGAGCGTCCGCTGCTCGCCCCGGGCCCAGTCACACGCCAGGTCCGGGCAGTCCAGCTGCAGCACCAGGCCGGCCGCATAGATCGCGTCGTATTCGGCCTTCATCGCCTCCGCCAGCGCGAACAGGTAATCCCCGGTGCTCGGGTAGTACCGGTTCGGCATGAACATCTCGATCACGCCGGGCGAGGCCGCGGACAGGAAGAGCTCGGCGGCACCTGGCGCGCTGGCCGCCGCCGCCTGCAGGTTCGCGATGTCGGCCGCGACCAGCGAGGTGCCGGTGTAGGCGACCGGAGCGTCGCAGCTGGGATTGCCGGCGGTGACGCTGCGGACCGGGCTGGCCGCGTCGCCCCACTGCTTGCGCGCGTACTCGGGGAAGTCCTCATAACCCCACCGCCGCACGGACACGGGCTCGCCGCCGAATCCGGAAAGCCGCTCGGTCACATACGTCGAATAGCTCGCCTTGCTGGCCTCGCCGTCGTTGATGACGTCGAGGCCCGCCGCCAGCTGCCGCCCGACCGTATCCCGCACGGCCGCCTGCACCGCCTGCCGGTCATGACGGTCGGTCAGGCTCGCCGGGCGCGGCAGGCTGCCCGTGTGAGTGGTCAGGATTCGATCCGAGCTTGTTCTCATCGCTACTCCTCCGGGCTTCCGCCGCCCCCCATCGAGCGTCTATTGACCCGACCGAGTCATAGCGTAATGAGCGCGCGCTTGAACTCGGTCATGGCGCCGGCGAAAGCGCCGCAGGCCACGGGCAGCCGCTGCCGAAGCACCGGGTCGCTGAGGCCTGCGGATAGTTTGTCAGCGGCTATCGACGGGGATTCCGAGTGCTTCGGGATGCGCCCGGCGATAGTGCTCGGTCAGGACCTCGCTGAGGTTGCCCGGCCGGTACGCGACGGTGCGTTGGCAGATCTTGCAACGCGTGACCGGAAGGTGGGTAACGGTCACAGGAAAGCGGCGGGAACGTGAATTACTCATCGCCTCTATTATGCCACCCCAATCGGAGTGACTTTGCCCGGCGCGCCGGCATCGCGGGCTCCCCGTGAGCAATCGTTATTGCGGATCGTTACCTCCCCTATGAGGACAGTAACGATCCGCAACAAATTCGGAAAAGCTCGCCTGGTGCCGTTAGATGCCACCGGGGCCTGGAGAGGCGGCGCGACCGTGCATTCCGGGCGCGGCCAAGCTAAGCGGCATTGTCCTTAGCTGCACCTTCTCGTGGCTGATGCTCTTTCTATTTCAGAACGAACGGTGGTTTCACTCCCCGGCCCGCCGGACGCGCGGCCCGCGAAGCGTTTCCGCGGAGACGTCGGCGTGATGGGCGACGCTATACCGAGTCCGGCACCGGCACCGGCACCGGCTCGAGCCCGGTCGCCACGTTCACCGTCTCCCCGCCGGGCAGCGCACCCCAAAACCCTCAGCCACCTCAGCACCATCGTCATCTTGGCGCCGCACGGAGAACGTTTCTCAGTCAAGCTAAAATTCACCGCGACTGATAAAAATTAACCCGCCGTTGACATGGTTGACCGCAACCGTAGGTAGGTTGGATCCTGGCACGAATACCGCCCCGAAGACACCTTGCGAGGTGTTACTGCGTGAAAGGCGGGTGAAAAGTCATGAATAAATCGGCTGATTCCGCGTTGGCCGCGTATCCGCTGGCCCAGAGGATCCCGCGGCAGGCGGCCTACAGCGAGGACGCCTGCTCCTACGATCAGCGGACGGCCGCGTTCCAGGCCTACCGCCAGGCCATCGTCGAGGCACTCCCGGTCGACCCGGGGCAGGTGGTCCTCGACGTGGGATGCGGAACGGGCCTGTGCTGCGGCCTGCTGCTCGAGAAAGTGGGCTCGCAGGGTGCCGTCATCGGCATCGAGGCATCACCCGAGATGGCGGCGATAGCCCGCGAGCGCGTCGCGCGCGAAGGCTGGCCTAACGTCACGATCGTGCAGTCGGGGGCGCAGGACGCCCAGATCGCGGGCACCGCGGATGCCGCCCTGTTCTGCGCCGTCCACGACATCCTGCAGTCCCCGGACGCGCTGCAGAACGTCATGGATCAGCTGCGTCCGCAGGCACCGGTGGCCGCGGGCGGCGGCAAGTGGGCCGCGCCGTGGCTGGTCGGCGTGAATATGCAAGCCAGGATGCTGCATGCTCCCTTCGTGCAGAGCTTCGAGGGATTCGACCGGCCGTGGCATCATCTGGAGCCGCTGATCGAGGACGTTCAGCTGCGTGAGGTGGCGTTCGGCAGCGGGTATGTGCTGACCGGCCGGTCCCGGCAGGCCGGTCCCGTCGGGCCGGTTTAATGGCGGGTCCGTACCGCGGGCCGGCCGCATCAAGCGGGCGTGCGCAGCGTGCCGTCGCGGCCTGACTCCAGCGACCAGCACGCCTCGAGCAGGGTGCGCGCGAACGCCTCGGGCGCGTTGATGCAGGCCCCGTGTCCGGCGCGGAGCTCGTGTACCGATGCGCCAGGGACCGCCCGGGCCAGCTGAAGCTGGCGGCCCGGCGGCACGACCCGATCCCGGGAGGTGATCACCACCGCGGTGGGGACAGCGACCTGGCTGACCCAGCCGGCCGAGGTGAACTCGCAGACGGCCCGGATGGCCGAGACCGCGGTGGCCAGAGTGGTCCGGCTCAACTGGGCGCGGGCCCACCGGCCCGTGGCCGGATCGGCCACGCCGTCAAGCAGTACCGTGCCAAAAACCTCGGCGCCGACCAGATGCAGAACCGGATTCCACTGCAGGGCGGCCGCCACCGCCGGCGTGGCCAGAGCCGCCAGCTGCTCGCCCGGGGACCCGCGGACGTCGCACGCGGTTGAGCACAACACCAGTCCCGACACCAGCGCCGCATGCCGCCGGTACACCAGCTGGGCGACCATGCCGCCCATCGAATAACCCACGACGGTAAACCTGCCGATGCCGAGGACACCCGCCAGCGCGGCGACATCATCAGCGCAATCCTCGAGCCGGAACCGCGAACCGGCGCGGATCCCGTCGCCATGGCCACGCAGGTCCGCGGCGACGACACGGAAGTGACGTCCGAGCGCGGCGAAGACTCCCCGCCAGTTCAGCTCCGCGGTAAACGTCACCCCGTGGATGAGCACGAGCGTCTCGGCGCCGCGCGGGCCAGCGCACTCCCACACCCGCGTCGTGCCGCGGCCAGGCAGCTCCACTAGGCGGGTAACCGGAGTCGCACATTCGCCGGGCACCCGCTGCACGCTGTCACTCTCCCGCCACGCCCGGGCCGGGCCCAGGGCCCGGCCCCACACGGTGTTCGCCGTATACCGTCAGGATACCCACGAGGCTGACGGGCAACCGGCCCTTCGACCAACAGGACACCGTTCCGGCCGCGGACGGGACGGCGGCCTCCGGCCCGGCGAGCGCGCCGATCTGGACGTATCTGGTGTCGGCGCTGTCCTCCCGCCGCGCCGAGCTCCTCGCCCTGCTCTTGGACACCATCGCCCGGCTGCGGCCCTGATCACGTCCCGCTGACGGCCGTTCTACAGGCCGCGCTCGATGGGCACGATGCCCCGGTCGGCGGCCTTGACCAGGGCGGCGTGGTCGGCCTCGGTCTGGTCGGCGTACCGCCTGGCGAACCGGGCCAGGGCCAGGGCGAGGCGGTCGGAGGAGCCTACGTAGCCGACGATCATCGATGCCCCGCTGGTGCGGGCGTGCCCCTTGGCCAGCAGGTGCCCGACGATCGCGGCGTAGTCGGCCAGCGCCGCGGCATCGATGGAGTCCAGGGCCACGGTGCCTTTCATGTTCCTGAACTGCCGCACGTAGTACTGCTGCTCGCCGACGGTGGCCCAGCCGAGCAGCGGGTCGCTGACCGTCTGCAGCGCCTGCTGGTATTCCACCACCCGCTGGCCCTGGTGGGCGTGCCAGGCAGAATCACCGTGCACGTAGCGGGCCAGAACCGACCGGCGGGCCTGCTTGAGCTGCAAGAAGACCACGTCATCGGGGCTGCTGCCCTCGAGCAGCGCCACGTAGGCGCGCAGTCCGACACTGCCGACGCCGACCACCTTGTGCGCGATATCGACCAGCGTGTAGCCCCCGAGCGCCCGCCGCCAGTGCGGAGCCAGGGTGCGCAGGTACTCATCAAGACCTCGGGCCAGCTCGTCGGCCTCGGCGTAGCTGACCCGGGTCATCAGCGGCGGATCCTCCACGATGCGACGGCGCCCGTCGCGTTCGCCGGTGAACTTAGGCAGCGCCCGGTCGCTGGTCCTACGGCGCGCCTGGTCGGCCGCCCGCCTGATCTCGGCCCGCAGCGACTTGGCCGTCGCGCCCTGCTGCAGGCGATCCGCGTCCAGGCGCTGGTAGGACCGGGCCAGCAGGGGTGTCGAGGCCAGATCGCGAACCTCGTCGCGGTATCCGGCCACGCACTGCAGCACCGCCGATTCGCACTCCTGCTCGCTGGCGCCGTTCTGCCGGCCCGCGACCCAGATGCTCGCGACCAGTCGGCGAAGGTCCCACTCCCACCCGCCCGGGTGCGCCTCGTCGAAGTCGTTCAGGTCGATGACCAGGTCTTGCTCCGGGGAGGCGTAGAAGCCGAAGTTACCCAGGTGCGCGTCACCGCAGATCACCGGCGTGATCCCGGTGCTTGGCAACCGGGCTACATCTTCCGCCATCACGATCGCGGCCCCGCGCAGGAACCCGTACGGGGTAGCGGTCATCCGCCCGACCCGCACCGGGATCAGCCAGTCAAGCCTGCCCTGATGCGACTCGATGATCAGCTGTACCGGATCGGGCCGGCTCGCCGAGGAGGACCAGTCGCCCAGCGAGCGGCGGGGCACCTGCCGCCGGAGCTCCCGGCCCATCCGATACCGGTCGGACCGCGACGTCGACCGTTGTCTTAGCGACGTGAAAGCCTCGCTGTCAGCCGAGGCCAGGACAACATGACCGTTCCTAGCGGCGTCCACATCGGTTCGCTGCACCATCGATTTCCTCAACCTTCGCACGAGGTTCGCGCTCACCTCGAACACCAGAGATCCGTACCGGACCCAAAGCCCAGAGACCCGCGCCGGACCCAAAGGCCAGAGATCTGCGCGAGACCCAAAGGCCAGTTTCCCTGCTACGGAAGGGTTAGTACAGCTCGAGGTCGCCGGTGACGGGATCGATGCGGTCGTCGTAGTCGGGGCCGATGCCCAGGCAGGTACGGGTGGGGACGCCGCCGAACTCGGTCAGGCCGCCGTCGGTGATCAGATGCACCACCAGCCCGGCGCGCAGCGCCTGCTCGTAGACCGCCATCAGCTCCGGCTCCGAGCCCACTTTGACCGTCACCTTCCGGTTGCTGCGCTCGAGCCAGGTCCGCTCGACTTCGGAAAGCTCGACCAGGCCGGTGGCCGCTGTGGGGGTCAGGCCCTGCAGGACGCGCTGGCGGAGCCAGGCCATCGACGCATGCGCGCCCTGGGCGATCTCCTTGCCGCGGCGCATCCGCAGGTCACGCCGGATGACGATGACCTGCTTGATGAATCGCTCTTCCGTTGCTTCGTCCACCTGCCGTACCGTACGGCAGGTCGGCTACCGGGAGCGGAGGAAGTCGAGCACCCGCTGGAGCAGCAGCGCGGTGGCATCCGCGTCGTAGGACGGCAGCGTGCTGTCGGCGAAGTAGTGCTGGTCGCCGGGGTAGAGGAACAGTTCCGCGTCCTTGGCCTGCTCGACAAGCTCGCGGGCAGCGTCGATGTCACCCTCGTCGACGAAGATCGGGTCGGCGTCCATCCCGTGCACCTGCACCGGCACCCCGTCGGGCCAGCCGGAGCCGAA
>Ga0302314_10006338_pt1 | contig 21450 bp, 20 predicted proteins | sample III_Palsa_N2_3_FD_200533 | JGI IMG/M metagenome (GOLD analysis project Ga0302314, IMG submission 200533) | Peat permafrost microbial communities from Stordalen Mire near Abisko, Sweden - III_Palsa_N2_3 | ecosystem: Environmental > Terrestrial > Soil > Palsa > Peat permafrost | place: Sweden...
GCTCGGCAATGACCAGGAGTGCCATCAGATAACCCTCGCCTCGTTCTTCAGCTTATCGACCAGTTCGGCGATGGAGCCGACCTTCTTGCCGCCCTGGCGCTTCGCCGGCTCTTCGACCTTGAGGGTCACCAGGCGCGACGTCAGATCGACGCCGAGCGCGTCGGCCGTCGTGGCGTCGATCGGCTTCTTCTTCGCCTTCATGATGTTCGGCAACGAGGCGTAGCGCGGCTCATTGAGGCGCAGGTCGGTGGTGACCACCGCCGGCAGCTTCAAATCGACGGTCTCGAGGCCGCCGTCGACTTCGCGGGTGACCGCGACCGTGCCGTCCTTCATGTCGACCTTGGACGCGAACGTGCCTTGAGACCAGCCCAGGAGCGCCGCCAGCATCTGGCCGGTCTGGCTGCAATCATCGTCGATCGCCTGCTTGCCGACGATGACCAGGGTCGGGTTCTCGTTGGCGACGATCGCCTTCAACAGCTTGGCGACGGCCAGCGGCTGGACCTCGGCATCGGTCTGGACATGGATGCCGCGATCGGCGCCCATGGCAAGCGCCGTGCGGATGGTTTCCTGCGCCTGGGCCGGGCCGATCGAGACCACCACGACCTCGGTCGCCGTACCGGCTTCCTTGAGGCGCACGGCCTGTTCGACCGCGATCTCGTCGAAGGGATTCATGGAGAACTTGACGTTGGCGGTCTCGACCCCCGTCTTGTCCGCCTTCACACGGATCTTGACGTTGTAGTCGACCACCCGTTTGACGGCGACGAGCACTTTCATCGTTTCACTCCGACCGGACGCGTCGCAGGGGAGGCGGTTCCGGTCTTGGGCAGGTTATCGTTGATCGGGGAGGTCCCCGACGGCTTTGACAGATACGCCCATCCGGCCATGAAGCGGCCGAACGGCGCAGGATCGCGCGGTCATCTCTGGACCGCGGACGATAGGGAGAGGGTGGACGGGAGTCAATTCGCCGAGCCGGCTCACCTCCCCCAACTTCGTCATGGCCGGGCTTGACCCGGCCATCCACGCGGGAAAGGCAGGCGTCTGCGCTGACGACGTGGATCCCCGGGTCAAGCCCGGGGATGACGAAAGGAGAGGGCTAGCGGTTCGCACCGGGCACCCACAGGACGTCGGCCTTGCCGCCGTCGTTGACGTGGCGGCCGAGCACGAACAGATGGTCGCTCAGGCGGTTCAGATACTTGACCGCCTCCGGATTGACGGTTTCGCGTTCGGCCAGCGCCACCACCAGCCGTTCGGCCCGGCGGGCGACCGTGCGGGCCAGGTGCAGATGCGCGGCCAGCACCGTGCCGCCGGGCAGGATGAACGAGGTGAGCGGCGCCAGGCCCGCATTCATCTGGTCGATCTCCCGCTCCAGCCGCTCGACCTGGGCGGCCACGATCCTGAGCGCGCCCGCGTGCTTGCGGCCGTCCTCGGGCGTGCACAGATCGGCGCCCAGATCGAACAGGTCGTTCTGGATGCGCGCCAGCATGGCATCGGTCTCAGGCGTGTCCTGGCTGTGCAGGCGGGCCAGGCCCAGCGTGGCATTGGCCTCGTCGACCGTGCCATAGGCCTCGACCCGGGCATCGTGCTTGGCCACGCGTTTGCCGTCGCCGAGCGAGGTCTGGCCGGCGTCGCCGCCGCGGGTATAGATCCGGTTCAGCGCGACCATGGCACCCTCACGAGCGATAGAGCGTCATGAACAGCACGACCAGAAGCAGCACGGCGAACTGCAGCAGCACGCGCATCTGCATATATTTGTTCGAGCGCCGCGCATCGTTGCCGCGGATCATCTGGATGATACCCCGGACGAGCACGGCCAGGGTGGCGAGGGATGCGGCGACGATGCCGATGATGATCAGAGTGTGCATCCGCCGTAATATAGTCGCGGCATACTGCCCTGCCCAGGCCGCTCTGGCGCTTTGCGTCGGCGGCAGTTCGCCCTATGCTAATGTGGCAGTCTGAACCTGTCCCCGAGGCCCGCCGATGCGCTTGCCCCTGCTTGCATATTCCTTCGCCGCCGGCCGCCCGGCCGCGGCGCCGCAACGCTGACCCGGACGCTCCGTGGCAATCGCCATCACGCTTGACCTGGATCCGAGCGCCGTCGCCATCGTGGATTGGCTGGCCGGCACCTTGGAACATAGTGCCGGCCTGCCCAGCTATCGGCAGACCGGTCTTGCCCCGCATATGGCGCTCGCGATCTACGAGGACCTGGATATTGCCGCGGTGGCACCGCGGCTCGACCTGTGGGCGGCCGGCCAGATGCCGCCGGTGATCCGCTTGGGCAGCCTCGGCGTGTTCGGCGGCCCGTCCGGCACCCTGTTCCTGGCGCCGATCGTCGGGCCCGAGCTGTTGGCGCTGCACGGCAGTTTCCACGACGCCTTCGCCGACTTGGCGCCGCAGCGCTGGCCGTTCTACGAGACCGGCAACTGGATTCCCCATGTCGTGCTGGCCCAGGAACTGGACGGGCTGTCGCTCGCCGGTGCCGTCGAGGCGCTGGCGCCGACCTTCGCGCCGATCGACGCCCAGCTGCCGGCCCTGCGCGTCATCAGCTACGATCCGCTCGACACGATCCACATGTCGATGCTGGGCGCGGGGCTGTTTTAGATATCTCGCCTCGGTCATTCGCCGGCTAATTCCGCCCCGCCAGCAGTCCGCGCGCGATCACCTGGGCCTGGATCTCGGCGGCGCCCTCGAAAATGTTGAGGATGCGGGCGTCGCACAGCACGCGGCTGATCTTATATTCCAGCGCATAGCCGTTGCCGCCGTGGATCTGCAGCGCGTTGTCCGCATTGGCCCAGGCGACGCGGGCGGCGAGCAGCTTCGCCATACCGGCCTCGATGTCGCAGCGGCGGTCGCTGTCCTTCTCGCGGGCGGCGAAATAGGTGAGCTGGCGGGCCACCATGGTCTCGACCGCCATCCAGGCGAGCTTGCCGGCGACGCGCGGGAAATGGATCAGCGCCTTGCCGAACTGCACCCGGTCGAGCGCATAGCCGAGGCCGATCTCGAGCGCGTTCTGGGCGACGCCGACGGCCCGGGCCGCGGTCTGGACGCGCGCGCTCTCGAACGTCGCCATCAGCTGCTTGAAGCCCTGGCCCTCGATCCCGCCCAAGAGATTCGCGGCCGGGACGGTGAAGCCGTCGAAGCCCAGCTCATATTCCTTCATGCCGCGATAGCCCAAGACCTTGATCTCGCCGCCGGTCATGCCGGGCGCCGGGAACGGATCCGCCTCGGTGCCGCGCGGCTTCTCGGCCAGGAACATCGACAGGCCCTTGTAGTCGCCGTTCTTGGCGTCGGTGCGCGCCAGCAGGGTCATGAGGTCCGACCGGCTGGCGTGGGTGATCCAGGTCTTGTTGCCGGTGACGACATATTGCTCGCCGTCGAGCACCGCCCGGGTCTTGAGCGCGCCCAGGTCCGAGCCCGTGTTGGGCTCGGTGAAGACCGCGGTCGGCAGGATCTCGCCCGAGGCGATCTTGGGCAGGTAGTGCCGCTTCTGCGCCTCGGTGCCGCCCAGGCGGATGAGTTCCGCCGCGATCTCGGAGCGGGTGCCGAGCGAACCCACGCCGATATAGGCGCGCGACAATTCCTCGGTCACGACGCACATGGCGAGCTTGCCCATGCCGAGCCCGCCGTATTCCTCGGGGATGGTCAGGCCGAACACGCCCAGCTCCGCCATCTGCTCGACGATCTCGATCGGGATCAGTTCGTCTTTCAGGTGCCAGTCATGGGCATGGGGCTCGACCGCCTCGGCGCCGAAGCGGCGGAACTGGTCGCGCACCATCGTGAGCGTCTCGTCGTCGAGCGCCTCGTTGCCGAAGCCGCCGCCGTCGCGGATCAGCTCGGCGATGCGCAGGCGCGCCGGTGCCGCGGTGCCGGCCGCGATCAGGGTCCGGACCGGCTCGGTCAGGAACGTCTCCACGTCTTCGGCCGCGATGCCGAGGTCGGCGGGGCGGATGATCTCGACCTGGCTCAGGGGCACGCCGCCGTCGAGCTGGGCCAGGTACTCGCCGAACGCCACCTGCAGGATCAGCGCTTCGAGTTCGCCCAGGCGTCCGGTCTCGTCCAGGCGCAAGGCCCAGGCGCGCATTTCCGCGAGCGCACGCGCGTAGGTCGAGACCCAGGCCAACCCATGGGCGGCATATTGGTTCTGTTCCAGCAGATCCGGATCGAGCTTGCCGCCGGGGGCGACCAGGGACAGCACGGCCTGGCGGCCGGCCGCGACCAGCCGATCGGCCGAATCGCTTGCGGCGGCGGTCAAGGCCAGCAGGTCGGGCAGAAGGAGCGTCATGGGTTTATCCGATTAAATCTCCGTCATTCCCGCGCAGGCGGGAATCCAGCGTTACGCGCGGTAGCGCGGATAATGAGCCTTATCGCCGCAGACGCGGCTCTTGCTGGATTCCCGCCTACGCGGGAATGACGGCTTTGGGTTCAGGCGTGAATGGCGTCGTCGAGCGTGCGCATGCCCGGGTGCTTCGCCTGGACCAGCACCGCCATGTTGCCGGGCTTGTGCAGGTTCTTCATCATCTTGGTGTGGGCGCGCGGGATGTCGGCCCAGGAGAACACCTCCGACAGGCACGGGTCGATCCGGCGTTCGACCACCAGGCGGTTGGCTTGGCTCGCCTGCAGCAGATTGGCGAAATGGCTGCCCTGGATGCGCTTCTGCCGCATCCAGACGAAGCGGGCGTCGAAGGTCAGGTTGAAGCCGGTGGTGCCGGCACAGAACACGACCATGCCGCCGCGCTTCACGACGAAGCAGCTCAAGGGAAAAGTCTGCTCGCCCGGATGCTCGAACACGAAATCGACGTCGTTGCCCTTGCCGGTGATCGCCCAGATCGCCTTGCCGAACTCCCGGCATTTCTTCATGTACTCGGCATAGCCCGCCTGGTCGTCGACATCGGGGCATTGGCCCCAGCAATCGAAATTCTTGCGGTTGATGACGCCCTTGGCGCCCAGCTGCTGCACGAAGTCGCGCTTGTCATCCTCGGAGATGACGGCGATCGGATTGGCGCCGGCGGTCGCGATCAGCTGGATCGCCATCGAGCCCAGACCGCCCGCCGCCCCCCAGACCAGCACGTTGTCGCCGGGCCGGAGGATATGCGGGCGATGGCCGAACAGCATGCGATAGGCGGTGGCGAGCGTCAGCACGTAGCAGCCGCTTTCCTCCCAGGTCAGATGGCGCGGCCGTTCCATCAGCTGCCGGCCCTGGACGCGCGCGAATTGCGCGAAGGAGCCGTCGGGCGTCTCATAGCCCCAGATGCGCTGGCTGGGCGAAAACATCGGGTCGCCGCCGTTGCACTCTTCGTCGTCGCCGTCGTCCTGATTGCAATGGACCACGACCTCGTCGCCGACCTTCCAGCGCTTCACCTTGGAGCCCACGGCCCAGACGATGCCGGAGCAGTCGGAGCCCGCGACGTGGAACTCGGCCTTATGCACGTCGAACGGCGAGATCGGCTTGCCCAGCGCCGCCCAGACGCCGTTGTAATTGACGCCGGCGGCCATGACCATGACCAGCACCTCGTCCTGGCCGATCGTGGGCGTCGCCACGGTTTCGACCTGCATGGCGGCCTCCGGCTCGCCATGGCGCTCGCGACGGATCGCCCAGGCATACATGCGCTCCGGCACGTGACCCAGCGGCGGGATCTCACCCACCTCGTACAGATCCTTTGTCACTTGTTGCGCCGCTGCGCCATTTTCAGACCCGCTATTGTGCAGTTTGATGACTTCAGCCGTGCCGTTCATGGCTCTTCTCCCGGTTCCTCAACCTTGTCGCACCCATTCGGGTTGCAAGTGCGTTTTTGTTCGGCGATCGTAGGCAACGCTTGGCGTGTCTCGACGTTATTGCACTGCATCCTGCCCGGACGCAAATCCGTTTGCAATGCACAAAACGACGGATTATTACTCATGGTTCCTACCATGAGATATTTTATTACTAGAATGGCGCAATTTGCATGAAATTGCGCATCTGTCAGCAGATTAATGACAAGAGAAAATGCTGCCGAGACCAGGGATTGGAGGCCCGCATGAGCGACGAGAAGCGTGGATTTGCCGAGCGCGAGCAGCCCTGGCTGATCCGGACCTATTCCGGCCATTCCTCGGCCGCGGCGTCGAATGCGCTCTATCGCACGAATCTGCAACGCGGCCAGACCGGGCTCTCCGTCGCCTTCGATCTGCCGACCCAGACCGGCTATGATTCCGACCATATTCTGGCCCGCGGCGAGGTCGGCAAGGTCGGCGTGCCGATCGGCCATCTGGGCGACATGCGCGCGCTGTTCGACGGCATTCCCTTGGAACGCATGAACACGTCGATGACGATCAACGCGACGGCGCCCTGGCTGCTGGCGCTCTATATCGCCTGCGCCGAGGAGCAGGGGGCGAGCCGTGCCGCCCTGCAGGGCACGACCCAGAACGACATCCTGAAGGAATATCTGTCGCGCGGGACCTATATCTTCCCGCCGGGACCCAGCTTGGCGCTCACCGGCGACGTCATCGCGTTCACCTATCGGGAATTGCCGAAATGGAACCCGATGAATGTCTGCTCCTACCATCTGCAGGAGGCGGGGGCGACGCCGGTGCAGGAACTGGCCTATGCGCTCGCCAATGCCGCGGCCGTCTTGGACGCGGTCAAGGCCGGCGGCCAGGTGCCGGAGGCCGAGTTCGGCCAGGTCGTCGGCCGCATCAGCTTCTTCGTCAATGCCGGCATCCGCTTCGTCACCGAGATGTGCAAGATGCGGGCGTTCGTCGAACTGTGGGACAAGCTGACGCTTGACCGCTACGGCATCACGGACGAGCGTTTCCGCCGCTTCCGCTATGGTGTGCAGGTGAATTCCCTGGGATTGACCGAGCAGCAGCCGGAGAACAACGTCTATCGCATCCTGTTGGAGATGCTGGCGGTCGTGCTGTCCAAGGATGCCCGCGCGCGGGCCGTGCAACTGCCGGCCTGGAACGAGGCGCTGGGCCTGCCGCGCCCGTGGGACCAGCAATGGAGCCTGCGCCTGCAGCAGATCGTCGCCTATGAGACCGACCTGTTGGAATATGGCGACCTGTTCGAGGGCTCGCCGGTCGTGGCCGCCAAGGTCGCGGAGCTGGCGGCGGATGCGATGGCCGAGTTCGACCGGCTGCAGGCAATGGGCGGGGCGGTCGCGGCGATCGAGAGCGGCTACATGAAGCAGCGCCTGGTCGAATCCAATGCCAAGCGCCTGTCGGCGATCGAGCGCGGCGAGCAGAGCGTGATCGGCGTCAACCGCTTCACCGAGTCGGCCCCCTCGCCGCTGACCGGTGGCGGCGATGCCGGCATCATGACCGTCGATGCCGCGGTCGAGCAGGAGCAGATCGAACGGCTGGCGGCCTGGCGCGCCGGCCGCGACGCCCAGGCCGTGGCGGCCGCCCTCGATGGGTTGCGCAATGCGGCGAGCCAAGGCGCCAACATCATGGAACCGTCGATCGCGGCGGCGCGCGCCGGCGTCACCACCGGCGAATGGTCGGAGGTGCTGCGCCAGGTGTTCGGCGAATATCGCGCCGCGACCGGCGTCGCCGCCGCCTCGTCGTCGGGCGCGACGCTCCAGCCCAAGGACGCGCTGAGGCCGGTGCGCGAACGGGTGACCGCCGTGTCGGACCGGCTCGGCCGGCGTTTGAAGATGCTGGTCGGCAAGCCGGGCCTGGACGGCCATTCCAATGGCGCCGAACAGATCGCGCTCAAAGCGCGCGATGCCGGGTTCGAGGTCGTCTATGAGGGCATCCGCCTGACCCCCGCCCAGATCGTCAATGCGGCGCTGGAGGAAAGCGTCCATGTCGTGGGCCTGTCGATCCTGTCCGGCAGCCATGTCGCCCTGGTCGGCGAGGTGATGAAGGGCCTCGCGGCGGCCGGCATCGACGATATCCCCGTGGTCGTCGGCGGCATCATCCCGCCCGAGGATGCAGCCGCGCTCAAGGCGGCCGGCGTGGCGCGCGTCTATACGCCCAAGGACTACGACCTGACCCGCATCATCGCCGACATCGTCGACCTGATCGACGAGCGGGGGGAACTGGCGGCGTAACGGCGGAACTCCGTCGCCCCCGACGCGCCCGTGGAAGCGAGTGCGGATATTTCAAAGAATCTCTCGTAAAAGTAGCTGAATCCATTTGACTCGCCGACTCTCTTATCGAATAAAATTTTCAATCTTTAATTGAGAATCTTATTGGCAAAGGGGTCGTCATGTCCACTCGCCGCAGCTTGCATCGCATTGTACAAGTCGCATGCGTCGCGATCCTCCTGTGCGGTTGCAGCCATGTAGAGCCAAAGTATTTTGAGAGTGCGTATGGCAATGCGTTGACGTGTTCGACGAAGGGCGACGACACTGTCTTTAGGACTCTAGGCTTCACGTCGGATCCCTGTCCGTCCGCGCAATCTGATGCGGATCAACCTGGGGGCGACACGTCGAAATCTACAACGAACGTATCGGAATCAAAGACCAATAACGGAAAGGTCGAAACGGACGAAACGACGACGACGACCTCGATTTCGATCTCACATAGCATCGCACCCACAGACAAACCGCCCGCCACAAATCCCCCTCAGACGCAAGCGGCGAAAACGCTACACCTCGTCAAGGCATGTCCTGACGACACTGTTCCCTACGCCTCCGCGTCGAGTTCTTCGGCGAATTCACTCAGTTCCACATCGACCGCAGGGGCTGCATCCGCCTCAGATGCTTCGGCGAGCACCAGTTCGCATCCGAAATATTCTCCTTGCGAGACGAGTATCATCCAAGCTGCCGTTAATTATTGCGTCGCTCGGACGATGAGTTCCGATTTCAAAGATGAACTCTTCGAGTGGGCCAGCGGAGGCACCACGATACTTTCTGGCTTGATCGCAGGGGGCATCGCCGCGGCCACGGGAGCTTCCGCCCCTGTCAGCGTCACGATCGCGGCAGCTGCGGGCACAATCAGCACCTCTGGAACAAGCTTTCAGAAATTGCTTCCAACTGGAACGGCTACGGTAAGTATACCCAGTTTGATCAGCGCGGCGGACGCGTATATCCAGCTGACCGGTGGCATGTTGACCATATCCGGAGCAATACCACTAGCCGACTGGAAGAATCCGTCGGAGAATGATCCCACGAAAATTGATCTCCACTATCGCTACTATGCAGGACTCTGGAACGCGGTGGGATCGGCATGCCCGCCCAATGTCTTTCGCGCGGTTGTCAATTATAAAGTCCCAGACAAGAATTAATTGACCGCGCGACCCAGATACCCGCCATCGGAGCCTCGGCCCTCAAGACCACCGGTGTTTCCTGGTCGATCCGGCCGAGAACGGGTCATGGAGCATTCCTCTCTGACCGGCACGCTCCGCGCCGGGAAAACCTCGATCGCCCGCCGGCTCGTGCTGGTCACGGCCGATCAGAAGATCAAGCAATACGGCGTGCCGCTGCTCTGGGCCCGATAATCGCCCCTGTGGCGTGGGAACGACGAAGCTCGCTGAAGGACCCGCCATGCAACGCTACATCCTGACCGGCACGCCCGGGGCCGGGAAGACCGCGATCATCCGCCAGCTGGAGCGGCTGGGCCGGGTCGTCGTTGACGAGGCCGCGACCGACGTCATCGCGCTCGACCAGGCCCAGGGCATCGCCGAGCCGTGGCGGGAGCCCGGATTCATCGACCGGATCGTGACGCTGCAACGCCAGCGCCAGACCCTCGCGGCCGACCTGCCGGCGCCGGTGCAGTTCTTCGACCGCTCCCCGGTCTGCACCTTAGCCCTGGCGACGTTCCTGGGCATGCCGCCGTCGGAGACGCTGCGGACCGAGCTGGCACGGATCGACCGCGAACGGATCTACGAGGCCCACGTGTTTTTCATCGAGAACCTGGGCTTCTGCACGCCGAGCGAGGCCCGGCGGATCAGCTTCGACGACGCGCTCAGGTTCGAGCGGGTGCATGAAGAGACCTACCGCGCCTTGGGCTATCGCTGCATCCGGATCCCGGCGGGCAACGTGGCGGAGCGGGTGCAGCGGATCCTGGCCGCGATCGGGCTCAAGCAAAATTATGCTTAATGAACCGTAAATATTTCCGATTTTGTCACGCTAAGTTCAAACTCCCCTGGTACCCCTTGAAGCCTCCCAAGCCCCTTTGAATGCCGACGGCGCCGCGAAGTGTGGCCGGGTATTCGCGCGCACCTTGGTGATCGGACCTTTCCGCTAAACCTCTGGGGGGATACCATAATGACTTCACGCAAAGCCTTGCGTGCAGGCTGCTCGGCGCTTGCCTTGCTCGCCACCCTGCACCCGTTCTTGGCCAGTGCCGCGACCGGCGCACTGGTCGAGGCCGCACCGAAATCCAGCGCCGAAGTGCAGCAGTTCGCGAGCGATCCGACGCGTGAGCCGCTGCTGTCCACGGCCGAAAAAATCGCGCTGCTGCGCCAGAAGGTCAAATACGTGTTCGTGCTGTTCCAGGAGAACCGCTCGTTCGATTTCTATTTCGGCACCTATCCGGGCGCCCATGGCCTGTTCTCGCAGGCGCCGTCGGCCACCGCCGGCTTCACCCAGCCGATCGTCAATGTGGACGGCACGGTCGGCACGATCCAGCCGTTCCGCATTCCCGACACCGTGACCGACGTGAACCATAAGACGGTGCCGATCTATGGCGCCGACACGGATTCGGTCGACCATTCCCATACCGGCATCGACAACAGCCTGAACATCGACCGCTACGGCATCGCCGCCAACAACCGCTATGCGCTGAACGAGGAGGGCCTCACCACCAAGGCCGGCAAGATCGTCTCGCTCTCGACCGGCCTGGCGCCCACGACCAAGCCGAGCCTGGCCCAGAAGCAGGCCGGCGAACTGACCATGGGCCATGTCGATTGCACGGTCGCTCCGTTCATGTGGCAATATGCCGACCGGTTCGCGCTGTTCGACAATTTCCGCCAGACCATCATCGGGCCGTCCACGCCCAACGCCATCGCCATGATCGCGGGCCAGTCGGGCGAGACCCAATGGGCGCTGCACCCGAACGAGGCGAGCAGCAATACCGCGAGCCCGGTCGTGGCCGAGAGCGGCGGCGAGCCGGTCGTCGGCGACCCGGGCCCGTTCGCCGGCTCCAACCTGGATTTTTCGGCGACCAAGCCGCCCTACAATGCCGGCGACGAGAATCCGGCGACGCCGGGCCTGAACCAGACCTATGCCTCGCTGCCGCTCTCGTTCATGGGCGGCCAGATCGACCAGACCATCCAGAGCGACGAGAACCCGGCACTCGACCTGCTCGACGTGCAGGATGACATCAAGGCGATCTGGAGCCGGCATCTCTCGCCCGTCAATTGGGGCTGGTACCAGGAAGGCTACGACCACGAGACGACCGATACCGGGGCGACCGCCAGCCACGCCAGCTACATCGTCCATCACAATGGCCCGCAATATTTCGGTTATGTCGGCGACAATCCCAAGGTCGCCTCCAACCTGCATGGGCTCGGCGATTTCTTCGGCGACGTCTCCGCCAAGAAACTGCCGGCCCAGGGCGGCGTGTTCTACGTCCGCGGCGGCTATACCAACATCAACGGGTTGGCGCCGGTCGATCCGAACCCGGCGGTCCAGGCCAACTTCATCGGCGACGACGATCATCCGGGCTATTCCGACCTGCAGATCAGCGAGGCCGAGGTCGCGAGCGAGGTCAACGCCATCGCCGCCAGTCCCTATTGGAAGGACAGCGCGATCATCATCACCTATGACGAGACCGACGGGCTCTACGATCATGAGGCGCCGGTCATCCGCAGCCACGATCCAGAGGGCGAACCGCTGGGGGCCGGTCCGCGCATCCCGGCGATCGTGATCTCGCCCTATGGCGAGGCCCATGTGATCAGCCATGAATATTCCGAACATGGCTCGGTAATCAAATTCATCGACGAGCTGTTCGACCTGACGCCGCTTGCCTTCCTGCCGGACGAGACCAAGGCGCGGAACCTCGGCAAGCAGGAGTTCGGCCAGGATAATCTCGGGCCGTCCGACGGCTATCCGAGCCAGGGCGATCTCTTGACCGCCTTCGACAATGGCCGCCTGACCGGCGTCACGGCACCCCTGCCGGCCAGCTACGCCACCATCGCCGACGCCCAGGTGAAGCACCTGCCGCATTACGACGGCCAGGGCTGCTACGCGCTCAACATCGTGCCGACCGACTATGCCGGCGACAAGCTGCTCGACCCGGCACCGGCCGACTTCAACCCACGGCCGGGTACCACGCCGGGCATCCCGACCTCTGGCACCTGGACGCCCTGAGACGCCGGATGGGGACCGGGCGGCAACGTCCGGTCCCTTGCCGCCGATTCCGATCCTTTAGGGAGCGCACCCATGCGCAGATTTCTGATGAGCGCCCTGGCGCTCGCCGGCCTCGTCGCCACGTCGGAGGCGCGCGCCGGCGCCACGCTCGACCGCATCCACGCGTCGCATCTGCTGACCTGCGGCACCACCGTCGCCACCGACGACTATTCCAAGAGCTGGACCCACGGCAACCTCAGCCGGCTCGCCGTCGATTATTGCCAGGCGCTGGCGATCGCGGCGCTGGGCCCGAACGGCAAGGCCAAGCTGGTGGGCTATCCCGGCCGCGACCAGGCCTTGCGCGCGCTCAAGGCGGACAAGATCCAGGTGCTGATCGGCGACACGCCCGACCCGGCCGGCGCCGCGCTCTATCACATCGCCTATGGCCCGACCCTGTTCGAGGACGGCCAGGGCTTCCTGGTGGCCAAGACGGCCGGTATCCATGAGCTCGCGGACTTCGCCGGCCGGCAGATCTGTTACATCGCCGGCACTGCCGCCGACCGCAATCTGATCGCCAGTTTCGGGCAGCACCATATCGCCTATCTGCCGTTCCCGTTCGAGGAAATGGGCGAGATGGAGGCGGCGCTGGTGACCGGCCATTGCGCCGCCATCACCGCCGATCGCTCGGCGCTCGCCGTCATGCGCAGCGCCTTCCACGGCCGCATCCACGACTTCACCATCCTGGACCAGACCATCACCGCAGAGCCGCTGGCGCCGGCCTATCGCCGGGGCGATCCGGCCTGGGCCGCTCTGGTCGACGGCACGGTCCGCACGCTAGCCGACGCCGAGCGGCTGGGCGTGACCCAGGCGAATTTCACGGCGATGCGGGCGAACCCGGACCCGGCCATCGCCCGGCTGATCAAGACCCCGCCCGCCCGCGCCATCCCCCGGGTCGGCAACCAGGGAGAAATCTTCGCCCGCGATCTGGGCGAGCACTCGCCGCTGGGATTGGAACGGCAGGCGGCACTCAGCCAATGAACCCTCTCCCGCAAACGGCGGGAGAGGGCCTTTTACTCCACCAGCTTCGCCGTGCCGTTCACGACGGCGGCGTCGAGCAGCTTCGCCAGCTTGACGTCGCCGTCATGCGCCACACGGGATTGTTCGCGGCCGAGTTTCTCCTGCTGCGCGCCGAGCTTTGCCTGTTGAGCGCCGAGGCGGCCCTGTTCGCGGCCCAACTCGCCCTGCTCCTGGCCCAGTTCCGCCATCGCCTGCTTATAGTCCTGCTGCATCTCATCGCGGGCCTGGGCGGCATCGGCCTCCTCGTCCGGGCTCGCCGACGCCTTGATCGCGCTGGCCGCCTGGCTCGCCAGCTTCTCGGAATAGCGCCTGGACAGCTCGCCCATCTTGCGGCCGAGGTCGCCCTGCTGGCGGCCGAGATCGGCCTGCTCGTGGCCCAGTTCCTTCTGCTGCTCGGCGACGTCGCGTTCCTGGTCGGCCAGGTCGTTTTCCGGGCGGAACAGGTCGGCGGCCTGTTCGACCTGGATCGGATCGGTGATGCCGTAGAGCTTGCCGTCGGCCAGGAACAGCACCGCCTCGCTGCCGACCTTGTCGCGGGCGGACAGCAGGCGCTTCAGGTCGTCGCCATCGGCGCTGAGCATGGTGTGGCCGCCGGTCAGGATGGCGAAAGGCCGGGTCGGGCCATCGCTACGGCTGGCGGCCGGGATCGCCGGGATGGCAGGAATGGCTGGGATCGCGGGAATGGCCGGAATGGCGGGGATCGCCGGGATGGCCAGCATCACGGGCACGCCCGCCGCCTTGGCATGCCAGGAGGTGCCGCCGATCAGCAGGGCGGCCGGCAGCAGTGACGCCGCCAGCAGCATCCGGCCGCGAGGCGCCAGTGCTACGACCGGGGCGGCCTGGGACAGGATATGTTCGATGCGCTGGCGCAGCAGCGCCGGCCGGGCCATGGCGATGCCGGCCGGCACGCCGCGGGCGCCGACGGCGATGTCGAGCAGGATCTCGGCATAGCGGACCCGGTCGCCGACATTGCGGATCGCGGCCTCGTCGCTGGTCGTCTCGGCCAAGGCCGCCAGACGAACCTGCAGCCACCAGGCGAACGGGCTGAACCAGAAGATGGCGCTATGGAGCTGGCTCAGCACCTGGATGGTGAAATCATGATGTTCGATATGCGACAGCTCGTGGCCCATGACCGCGCGGCGCTTCGGCGCCGACCAGCCGATGAACGAGATCGGCACCAGGATGACCCGGCCGAACGTGACCGGCGCCAGGATGCAGGCGGTGACGCGCACGTCGGCGCCGCGCGTCCACTCGGCCCGGATCGGCCGGGCTTCGCGCACGATGCGCCAGGTCACCATCAGCCCGGTCAAGAGCCGCAGCACCAGCACGGCCGCCACCAGCCCGTAGGTGATGGTCACGAGATCGAGCCAGGACCAGTCGCCGACCAGCCCGCCGATCCAGTCCGCGACGGCGGATTGCGGGGCATGGGTATGAATATGGATATGCGGCACCGGTACCGAGGGCAGCTGATGGCCGGCGCCGGTCATGATGGCATGAGGCAACACCGCCATGCTGCCCGGCAGGCGCAGCAGCACCAGCTGCATCAAGAGCGGCATGGCGAGGGCTGCCGCCAGCACGGTCGCCCAGGCGGTCATCTCGACCTGCGGATTGCGGACCTGCAGGAGCTTGAGACCAACCCCGACCGCGAGCCCCAGAGCCAAGGAGCGAATGGCGGCTTCGACCAGCAATGCGATCATTTCCCCTGCTCCTGCTTCGCCCGTTCGATCCGCGCCGCCAAGGCCTGCAACTGATCATCATCGAGCGTATCGACCATGCCGACCAGAACTTCTTCCATCGAGCCGTTGCAGAACCAGTCGACGATGCGCTTCACCGCCTTCGCCGCCACATTCTGCCGCGCCTCGGTCGCGTGAAAGGTAAAGGTGCGCTGTTCGACCGTATGGCTCAAGTAGCCCTTCTCCTCCAGCCGGCGCAGCACGGTGCGGACCGTCGATTCCTTGGGCGAGCGCGGCAGGCGCTCGCGCACCGCCTCGGCCGTCATCGGCCCGCTCGCCCAGATCAGCTGCATGGTTTCAAGCTCGAGATCGCCGAGGTCGGGAGGACTGTTGGACATCGTAGCGTTACCTTTCGTAATGCTACAAGTCGTAACACTACGGAAAACGACCGTCAATCACCTCTCTTCATCGGAAATATGAGGGGCGAGAAAAGATGCTCTCAACATCATAGAAGCTGCCACGTTTGGGCGACCGCCGCGGCGTTACCGAGATTGAGCTGCCCCCGGTTCCGTGGACACGGCCTTAAGCTAATCGCATCTGACACTCGAACTCCGTGGGGCTGAGATAGCCGAGCGTGGCATGCCGGCGCTTCGGGCTATAGAAGCGCTCGATGTAGTCGAACACGTCGGCCCCGGCCTGATCGCGGGTCCGATAGACCTTTCGGGCGACGCGCTCGGTCTTGAGCGACGAGAAGAAGCTTTCCATGGCGGCCCGAGCGAAAGGTGGCGAACCGGCTATATCGGCTGTACAATAGGCGGTTCGCTTGAGCATCTCAGAGAACTCGGCCCACGCACGGCGCTCCGGGTGAAAAGGGTTAACCATGTCAGTCGCTCCAACGGGTGACACCCTGAGCGTCGTCCTGGTCGGTATCTTGTTGGCGTGCGTGATCGGCTTGGTCGCCTACGTCTGGGTCAGGCTCGGGCGGAAAAAAAAGACGCTTGAGTACCGCGGCGCCAGTCTTCACCTGAATCCAGCATTGCCCACCGGCAAGGTCGTCTTCATCGATGCTGCCTCGCAACCGATTGGCGAGACGGCTTTCGAAAAACTCGATGCCGTGCCATTGCCGCAAGACTGTACCGGGGTGCTCCTCTCGACGGCAGACTATGCGTCGCTGCTCGAACGCCAAGCCGAAGCAGAAGGAATCCCGGCAACCCGGCGGATGCAAGCTTAGTCGGCGATCGCCATCGTTGGATTTCGGCCGGGTCGAGGGAACGCCTTCGCCGGTCAGAGGTTGTTAGGGTAATCGATCCAGGAGATGGCGATGCCTTGGCGCATCTTTGCAACCAACCGGACAGGCGAAACCATCGACAGCGTGGTCGGGCTGCGTTGTGTCGTGACCTCGACAGAAGACGAGGCCCGTGGTTGTGCGCTCCGCCTGTCGCGGGAAGGCGCCGTGCGCGTGATGGTTCGCCCGCCGGCGCGAGGCAAATTATTGGATGGGCCGATGCTGCACAATTGGCTGATAGCCGGGGATCTGCGCAAACTTAAGCGCTGACGCCGCAAAAGGCGGCCCGATCAGCCGTGCCCACCTGGCGCGACAAAATAGCCTCCCCGCAAAAAACCATCGTCTGTGCGCCGAAGCTCGGGAACTGACCGGGATGCCAGTCGGTTTGGCGGATGAGCGACGAGAGTCGTGCGTGTTTGCCGATACCGTTTCAATCGAATGCGTCGGAAGGCGGTATGTACCGATCGAACGATGGCACTGGAAACCGATCCTAAGGCGGCTCGGATCGACGATCATTCGACGAAGACCGTCGACCCGCTGTCCCGCAACGGTGACATGTTCGCCAGCGGTACGGGACGAAATTCATTCTTGTTTAGACACAGTTTGAGCGACCATCCGCTGTTCGATCTGCCCAACCTGACGCTGCTCGCCGAGCGTTTGGCGCGGCATGATGCGGTCTATTGGTCGGCCGGCCCCATCGGCGTGTCCGACCGTTGGGAGACGGGCACCGAGGGCCGCCCGCCCCTGATGACCGCCCTTGAAGATATTCACCATGGCAACGCGCTCGTAATGCTGAGGTCGGTTGTGCACGACCCCATCTTCGCCCCGGTCATCCGCCACACGCTCGAACGGATCATCGATCTGACGGGGCCGACGCTGCGGGACGACTTGATCGGTGCGCGGGCAACAATCCTCATCGCCTCGCCCCACCGGATCACCGCCTATCACATCGATTCCGATCTAAATTTCCTGATGCAGATATCGGGGAAAAAGCTGTTCCGCGTCTATGATCGGACAGACGGGACCTTGATTACCAACGAGGAATTGGAACGCTATTTCGGTGGCGACGCGAATGGGGCGGTCTATCGGAAAGAGCGATTGAACGATGCTGACGCCTATTTCCTGGATGCCGGACTGGGCGTCCATGTTCCACCGATGTCACCTCATTGGGCGCAAAACGGCGACGACGTGTCCATTGCGGTCAGCTTCAACTTCGATCTTCACTCGATCGAGCGCGTCGCGCGCATTCACAAGGTCAATCGGCGGCTGCGAAATCTCGGCTGGCGGCCGCGGCCACCTGGCGCCGGTCGTGTAGCGGATCGCGCGAAACTCGCCCTTTATCGCCTCTATACCGCGAAACGGCGATGGAACAAGGGTCCGGAAGGGCCCGACGGCTCGGCCTGGCAACCACCCCTGCGGCCATAGGCGCCCCCTATTCCGCCGCCCCGCGTTCGTTGCTTCTGGCCAGCAGGCGATCGAAATAGGCGATGGTGCGGGCGAGGCCCACTTCCAGCGGCACGGTTGGCTGCCAATCCAGCACGCGCTTCGCCTCGGTGATGTCGGGGCAGCGCTGCAGCGGGTCGTCGGCCGGCAGCGGGCGATGGACGATCTTGGATTTGGAGCCGGTCATGGCAATGACGCGCTCGGCCAGTTCCTTGACCTGGATCTCGTGCGGGTTGCCGATGTTGATCGGGCCGGTGACGTCGTCGCCGGTCGCCATCAGGCGGAGCCAGCCTTCGACCAGATCGTCGACATAGCAGAAGGCGCGGGTCTGGCTGCCGTCGCCATAGAGCGTGATGTCCTGGCCCTGCAGCGCCTGAACGATGAAGTTCGACACGACGCGCCCGTCGTTCGGATGCATGCGGGGGCCGTAGGTGTTGAAGATGCGCACGACCTTGATGCGCACGCCGTGCTGGCGGTGATAGTCGAAGAACAGGGTCTCGGCACAGCGCTTGCCCTCGTCGTAGCAGGCGCGCGGGCCGATCGGGTTGACGTTGCCGCGGTAATCCTCGGTCTGGGGATGCACGGTCGGATCGCCATAGACCTCGCTGGTCGACGCCTGGAACACCTTGGCCTTGGCGCGCTTCGCCAGGCCCAGCATGTTGATGGCGCCGATCACGCTGGTCTTGGTCGTCTGCACCGGATCGAACTGGTAATGCACCGGCGAGGCGGGGCACGCGAGATTGTAGATCTCGTCGACCTCGACATAGAGCGGCCAGGTCACGTCGTGGCGCATCGCCTCGAAGTTCGGGTTGTCGAGCAGATGGGCGATATTGTCCTTGCGGCCGGTGAAGTAATTGTCGACGCAGAGCACGTCGTGGCCTTGGCCGATCAACCGCTCGCACAGGTGCGAACCGAGGAAGCCGGCACCGCCGGTGACCAGAACGCGCTTACGGGTCAAACTCATGTGCCGGTCTCCAGCTTGACCCCGCAGGGACGCCGGTTTGCAAACTCAGGAGTGCAAATAAAGTTCCGGCGGTCACATGGGGCGGAAGCGGCTGCGCAAAAGCGAAAACCCCGCCGATAGGCGGGGCTCTCAATCAAGGTGCGCGTACTTCCTCGAGGACCTAAAGCGCCTTGCCGAGCGGGTTGTTCGCCGGAAATGACGCGGCCCGCGTCGTATTGTCGATCTGATAGCTCTTGCCGCCGGTCCTGGTGTCGAAGTTGGCATTGTTGGTCCAGACGACATTCACGGTCGCGGCACCGGAATGACCGTCGAGCACAGCGGTATTGTAGATGCGGTCGTCGGTCGAGACGCTGGTCGCCGCCGCCTGGTTGTTGGTCCAGCTGTTGTTGTTGCCGAAGGCGTTCGACAGTTCGCCGCGCCAGGTGCCGTTGATCGCCGTGTCGAGATTGTCATTGTAGGCGATGTTGCCGGTGACCGTGACATTGTCGGTAAAGAACAGGTGCACGCCGCGGGCGCCGTTGTTGTAGGCGGTATTGCCCTGCACCAACGATTTGTAGGGATAGGCGGCCAGCCCCGACTGCGTGTTCTGGAAATCGTCGAGGATGATGCCGTTGCCGTCGGTGTGCGCGCCGGCGACGTACCATTCGCCGTTATCGTGCGACACGTTGTTCTCCACGATGATGTGATAGGTGGCACTGGTATCGGCGCTGGTCGCCGTGTAGCTGACCGCCCGTGGCTCGTAGATCGAGATGCCCGACATCTGATAACCGTTGAAATGGGCATTATTGTAGGTCGTATTGCCGACGATCCAGTACCAGTCCATGTAGAGGGCGCCGATGCCCTCGCCGCCGCAATCATGGACCAGGTTGTTCAACGCCTGAAAATGATGCCCGGAGCCGACCAGGCCGCTGCCATAGGTGATCGGCGAACTGGTGAGGCCCAGGTTGCCACCGTCGATCTCGAACCCGTCGATGATCATATAGTTGGCCTGGGCATCGACGACGTCCTGCATATTCTGAGCGGACGCCTTGATCTTGGCGCCTTGCGGGGTCGAGGACCGATAGACCACGTAGCCGGTCGCCGAATTCGCGGTACCGCCGTGATTGAGATAGACCGTGTTGGTCACCGGATAGGTCCCGGCCGCGACGTTTACGCAGTCGCCCGCGGCGAGCAGGCCACTGTCATTCGCATGCTGAAGCGTCAGCCACGGCGTCGTCGTCGTCGAACCCGCGGCCTTGTCCGACCCGTTCTGAGCGACATACCAGTTCCGGACGCAGGTGTAGCTGGCCGTGCTGGTCACCGGCGTTGCCGGTGTTGCCGGCGTCGTGGTGGCCGTCGCGGCGCCGAAAATGGTCACCGAAACCGTGTTGCAACTGGAAGCGGCCGCCGCATCGGTCAGGCAATAGGTGAACTTGTCACTGGCACTCGCACCCTTGGCCAACGTCGCGTAGTAGCTGCCGGGTGTGTAAAGGACCGTAGTCGAATTCTGCTTCGTCACCGTGCCATGGGTGCCGGAGGTGGAAATCGATTGAATCGACGCGCTTTGCCCCGCAGGGACGGTCGCGTGCACGGTAAGGCCGACGCTTAAAGACAAGTTCGCCATAACGGCCGGCGCCTGCGCCGCGGCGACCAAGCTAGAGGCGGCTATTGCGCTGGGAGCGGCAGTCGATCCGACACCGGCAAATAACATCGCGGCAAACGTCACTACAAGCCTATGACGGGCTGCAAATGTACTGTTCATTTTCGCTCTCATTCACAAGATCCTGCAATGTGGAAGTCTATCCAACCGCCTGCCCGGATTCATCCGGCGATAGGCGCGCTACATTTGGTATGGTTGTGTGGTAACTGCAGTATAATTAATGGTTGGTAAAATTTTGTACTGAAATAAAATCGATAATCTGTCGATTTTCGTAAAAACTTAGACAGTTTATAGGCAAAGACAGAATTTTATATTACGCATATGCAGCAATTTTTGGCTCGCACAATTTTTTTTATTCAAAAATGAGGGCAGATTCGCGCCTTCCGGGTGGAAATTTGGCCGGCAAGGGAGAAGCTTATGGATAGACCGAATGATTCTTAATTTTGAATTCTTATTTCAGCGTTCTCGTGTCGAAAACCCTCATCTCCAAGCACAAAAGATCCAAGGCAAGCAAAGAATATGGTTCGGACCATATAAAATCTGCCGAAGATAGGCTGTGGCATTTTTTAGATTTTTACATTAATTATTTGTTCACTATTGATTTTGTCGGATACTGTGATGGGCAAGATCTTCTAGATGCAGCGCGGCAACGCATTGATTTATATTGAGGCAGGCGCAATCCGCGGCTGGCCCGCCAATGACTCTATCGCGCAAGAGGGCGCCGCTCCCTAAACACACTGTACCCAGCACAACCCATTGAGCAAAAATGCTCTATTCCCGGTTAGGGAGTGTTTTTCGTTGGAGTTCTAATAAAAGAATTGCGACACTAAAAACCCGGATAAATCGGGAACTTCTGTTTTTGAGTCTCGTTTGATGATTGGCGACCCGTGACAATTTCGGGTCGTACTAATGTATGCGACCTTTACCCGCTCATCTGCTCGCCGATGAGTACCCTCGAACATTTGTGGGTATTCCCATAGGCGAGTGAGCAGATCATGCAGTTAGATAAATCTAACGAAGCACAATCTCCGGCAATCGACGAGAAATCGCTCAAGCGTTTGCCGATTCTTTTTGCCTGTGTGTTTTTATTTTATCTTGTCAGCGCATTTTTCCTGATGATTGCTATTCGGTCAGACAACGGAAATCCCGAAATTGTGGAG
>Ga0302314_10006340_pt1 | contig 21448 bp, 21 predicted proteins | sample III_Palsa_N2_3_FD_200533 | JGI IMG/M metagenome (GOLD analysis project Ga0302314, IMG submission 200533) | Peat permafrost microbial communities from Stordalen Mire near Abisko, Sweden - III_Palsa_N2_3 | ecosystem: Environmental > Terrestrial > Soil > Palsa > Peat permafrost | place: Sweden...
CCGGGCTGCTGGAGAAGGTGGGCCTCGACGCCGCCGTGCTGCGCCGCTACCCGCACGAGCTGTCCGGCGGCATGCGTCAGCGCGTCTGCCTGGCGATCGTGCTGTCCCTGCGGCCGAGGCTGATCGTATTCGACGAGCCGACGACCGCGCTCGACGTCCTCACCCAGCAGCAGGTGATGCAGACCATCGGGCAGCTCCAGCGCAGTGAGGGGTTCGCCGGGCTGCTGATCAGCCACGACCTCGGGATGGCGCTCGAGCGCACCAGCCGGGTACTGATCATGTACGCCGGGCGGATCGTCGAGGAACTCCCCTCGGACCGGGTATTCGACGATGCCCGTCACCCTTATACCCGGGCCCTCATCGGCTGCTACGGAGACGCCCGGGCGGATGAGGTCGTGCTGGCCGGCATCCCCGGCAGCCCGCCGGACCTGTCGCTCGGGGCGGAGTCGTCGTGCCTGTTCGCGCCGCGCTGCGCCCGCGCGCAGGAGCGCTGCGACGTGGAGCGCCCGGTGCTGCGGCCGGCCGGATCAGGGCAGGCGGCCTGCTTCTTCGCCGACGATGCCGACGACACGCTCACGGAGGCTCTCCATGCAGGCTGATCCCGTCCGCGCCGAACGGCTCCGGCTCGAGGCGGTGACCAAGGTATACGGCGGACGCGGCCGGGCCGGGTCCGGCGGCAAGCGCGCCGTCGACCAGGTGAGCTTCACGATCGAGCCGGGCACCTCGCTCGGCCTCATCGGGCAGAGTGGCAGCGGCAAGACAACGATCGCGCGCATGATCACCGCCATCGACAAGCCCACCTCCGGCGCCATCCTGCTCGGGGACACCCGGGTCGACCAGCTCGGCCGCCGGGAGCTGCACCGCTACCGGCGCGACGTGCAGTTCGTCTTCCAGGACCCGTACGCGGCGCTCAATCCGGCCAGCCGGATCGGCTACATCCTGAGCCGCCCGCTCGCCAACTACCTGAACGTCCCCGCCGACCAGGTGGGCGAGCAGGTGAGGGAGCTGCTGGTCAAGGTCGGGCTGACTCCGCCGGAGCAGTTCGAGCAGAAGCTGCCGCACCAGCTGTCCGGCGGCCAGCGCCAGCGGGTAGTAATCGCCCGGGCGCTGGCGTCCAGGCCCAGGCTGATCGTCGCGGACGAGCCGGTCTCCATGCTCGACGTCTCGCTCCGGGCCGGGATCCTCACGCTGCTACGCGAGCTGCGCGAGTCCGACGGCATCAGCCTGCTCTACATCACCCATGACCTGCTCAGCGCCCGCGCCGTCGCCGACGAGCTCGTGGTGCTCCGAGACGGGCAGGTCGTCGAGCAGGGATCCGCCCGGCAGGTGCTCCAGCACCCCGGGCACGAATACACGCGGCGGCTGATCGACGCGCTGCCGCAGTCAGTTACCAGGAGGAATTAAGTGAGCCAGTTCAGGGACCTCAACCACAACGGCACCATGGAGCCCTACGAGGACCCCGGCCTGCCGGTGGAGGAGCGGGTCAGCGACCTGCTGGGCCGGATGACCCTCGAGGAGAAGGCCGGCCTGCTGTTCCACGCCATGATCACCCCCGGGCCTGACGGCTCGGTGACGGAGAAGCCGAAGGCGCTCACGGACGAGGACGCCGCGCAGCGGCGCGTCAGTGACAAGCACCTCAACCACTTCAACATCTTGCAGATGCCGCCGGTGCGCGAGTTGGCGCAGTGGCACAACCGCCTGCAGGAAGTCGCGGCCGGCACCCGGCTCGGCATCCCGGTGACCTTGTCCAGCGACCCGCGGCACTCGACGGTGGCGATCCCGATCGCGAGCTGGCGGGCCCAGGACTTCTCGCAGTGGCCGGAGACGCTCGGCTTCGCGGCGATCGGCGACGAGCAGCTCCTCGAGCGTTTCGGTGACATCGCCCGGCGCGAGTACCTCGCCGTGGGCCTCCGCGTCGCGCTGCACCCGCAGGCCGACCTGGCGACCGAGCCCCGCTGGGCCAGGATCAGCGCCACCTTCGGCGAGGACGCCGAGCTGGCGGGGCGCATGGTCGCCGCCTACATCCGCGGATTCCAGGGGCCGACGCTCGGCCCGGCCAGCGTCGCCGCGATGGTGAAGCACTTCCCCGGCGGCGGACCGCAGAAGGACGGCACCGACCCGCACTTCGCCACCGGCCGCGAGCAGGTGTACCCGGGCGGTAACTTCGAGTACCACCTGCGTCCGTTCGAGGCCGCCTTCGAGGCGGGCGTATCGCAGGTCATGCCCTATTACGGGATGCCGGTGGGGACGCAGTACGAGGAAGTCGGCTTCGGCTTCAACCACGACGTCATCACCGGCCTGCTGCGGGAGCGGTACGGCTTCGACGGGATCGTCTGCACCGACTGGGGCCTGGTAACCGACGCCGAGTTCCTCGGCCACTCGTTCCCGGCCCGGGCCTGGGGGGCCGAGCAGCTGAGCCGTGAGGAGCGAGTGCTGAAGATCCTCCAGGCGGGCGTTGACCAGCTTGGCGGCGAAGAGTGCCCCGAGATCGTGGTCGGCCTGGTCGAGTCCGGTGCGCTGCCGATGGAGCGGCTGGACGTGTCGGTCCGCCGGATCCTGCGCGAGAAGTTCGTGCTCGGGCTGTTCGACGACCCGTTCGTCGACGCGGAGGCGGCGGCAGCGATCGTTGGGGCGGCCGAGTTCCGCGAGGCCGGGCTGGCCGCCCAGCGCGCGTCGCTCACGCTGCTCAAGAACGAGCGGCCCACCGCGGGCGACGGCCCCGCGCTGCCCCTGCGCGAGGGCATCGGTGTCTACCTGCAGGGGGTCGACGCGGCCGTCGCGGCCGACTACGCCAAGGTCACCGACAACCCCGATGACGCGGCGTTCGCCATCGTCCGCCTCGGCACCCCCTATGAGAAGGGCACCGGCGGGCCGATGGAGCAGCTGTTCCACGGCGGCAGCCTGGCGTTCACCGACGAGGAGCTGGCCGGGATACTGCCGCTGCTGCGCCGGGTGCCCACCGTGGTCGTCGTCGCCCTGGACCGGCCGGCCGTGCTGCCGGAGATAGCCGAGCACGCGGCCGCACTCGTCGCCAGCTTCGGCTCCAGTGACCGGGCGGTGCTCGACGTGCTGTTCGGGCGGGCCAAGCCGGAAGGGAAGCTGCCGTTCGACCTTCCGTCGTCGATGGCGGCGGTGCTCGCCCAGCGATCCGACGTGCCGTTCGACACCGCCGACCCGCTCTACCGGTTCGGCCACGGCCTGAACTACGTCGAAGACTAAGCACGGCTGCGGCATATGCTGGCAGCTAGTGCAGTCGCCCAGTAGTCCAGTTGCGAGGAAACGACGGTAGTGCCCAAGAAGAGGCCAGTGAGCGAGTACCTGGGCGGCGCGCAGCGCAAGGCCACCATCATCAAGGCGGCCGTCCGGCTCTTCGCCAACCGCGGCTACCGCGATGCATCGCTGGCATCAGTGGCGGAGGCGGCGGACCTCACCCTGCCCGGTCTGCTGCACCATTTCCCGTCCAAGTCCGACCTGCTGTTCGCCGTGCTCAGGCACGGCGAGCAGCAGGACAAGGCGCTGGCCGCCGACGCCATCAGGGAGCACCCGGACGATGTCGCGCAGCTGCTCGGAGCCCTGGTGGCGCAGAACGAATCCGCCCGCGAGGACACCCTGCTGCGCACCGTCATCGCGGCCGAGGCGACCTCGCCCGAACACCCCGCGCATGACTTCGTCAAGGCCCGTTACGTCCGGGTGCGGACCGCGCTCCGCCGCAGCATCGCCAAGCAGTCGGCGCCCGCCGGCCTGTCCGATGAGCAGGTTGAGGCGCTGGCGATCATCTCCATGGCGGTCATGGACGGACTCCAGGTCCAGTGGCTGCTCGATCCCGAGGTCGACATGGTCGCGAACTTCAAAGTATTCGGCGACCTGCTGCGCCGGGCAATAGCCGAGCCGTCCGACTAGGCGTCACACGGTGATCGACGCCAGGCAGCGGCGCGTCGGGTTCCTCGTCGCGGGCTGCTTCTTCATGGAGATCATGGACGGCACGATCGTCTCCACCGCCGCCCCCCGGCTGAGCGAGGCGCTGCGGGTGCCCGTCAGCTCGATCGGGCTGCTGATCACCGCCTACTTCGTCACCCTGGCGGTGTTCATCCCCTCGAGCGGCTGGCTGGTCAGCCGGCTGGGCACGAGGAAGGTCTTCCTGTCCGCCATCGTCGTGTTCACGGTGGCGTCGCTGCTCTGCTCCACCAGCGCCAGCCTGGGCGAGCTGACGGCGTTCCGGGTGCTCCAGGGCGCGGGCGCCGCGATGATGACCCCCGTCGGACGGCTGTCGGTGCTGGCCAGGACGGCCAAGTCCGACCTGATGCGGATGATCTCCTACATCGTCTGGCCGGCCCTGCTCGCCCCGGTGATCGCGCCGCTCGCGGGCGGCATCATCACGACCTACGGCAGCTGGCGCTGGATCTTCCTGATCAACGTCCCGCTCGGGGCGGTCGCGTTCGTCGCCGCCGTCCGGATCGTCCCGGCCGTGCCGCCGAGCGCGCCGCCGCCGCTTGACCTGGCCGGCGTCGCGCTGACCGCCCTGGGCCTGGGCGGCCTGGCCTACGCGGCCGGCCTCATCTCGCAGAGCGCGACGCCGTGGGCGCTGGTGGCCGCCGTCGGCCTGCCCGCCCTGCTCGCGATCGCCCTCGCGATCCGCCACCTCCTGCGGGCCCGGAACCCGCTGGTCGATCTGCGGACGCTGCGGATCGCGACCTTCCGGGTCTCGGTCGTCAGCGGCGCGCTGTCGACGATGGCGATCTACGCCGTCCCGTTCATGCTCACGCTGCTGTTCCAGAACGTGTTCGGGTGGTCACCGGTCAAGTCGGGTGCGGTGGTCCTGTTCGTCTTCGTCGGTAACATCGGGATCAAGCCCGCCACCAGCTTCATCGTCAACCGGTGGGGCTTCCGCCGGGTGCTGCAGGCGGCCTGCCTGACGCTGTCGGCGTCCATGGTCGGCGCCGCGTTCTTCACCAGCGCCACCCCGATCGCGCTGATCGCCGTCACCGCGGTCATCAGCGGAATCGGCCGCTCCGTCGGCGGAACCTCGTACAACACGCTCAGCTACGTCGACGTCCCCGAGGCGACCATGCCGCACGCCAACACCCTGGTGGCGACCACTCAGCAGCTCGCGGCCGGGCTCGGGGTCGCCGCCGCGACCCTCGCGCTGCGGCTCGGCGGGACGCTGGACGGCCGCCCGGGGCCGGCGACTTCCCAGGCCAGCTACTCGATCGCCTTCGGCTGCCTGGCCCTGCTGCCGCTCGCGGCGATGCTGGGCGTCTCCCGCCTCCGCCGCGACGCCGGCAACGTCGCCCGCCGCCAGCCGGATGCGAACCAGGCCCCGGCCGAGCTCGACGACGTGATCGGCTGACACCCGCGACCGGGCCGGCCAAGACCCGTGCCGCTCCTGTCAGCCGGTGTCAGGGCCATGCCAGCGGCGTGTGCGCGTGCTGACAGTGACGTCCCGCAAGCTGGAGGCATGACAGAAACAGAGCTATCGATTGAGGCCACCGGCCTTGTTAAGTCCTTCGGTGAGACCAGGGCGCTGCGCGGCGTCGACCTGCACGTGCGCAAGGGGACCGTGCACGCGGTCCTCGGGCCCAACGGCGCGGGCAAGACGACCGCTGTCCGCATCCTTGCCACCTTGCTGCGGCCGGACGGCGGCAGCGCCCGGGTGAACGGTCTCGACGTCGTTTCGCAGGCCGGGAAGGTCCGCGAGATGATCGGCCTGACCGGCCAGTTCGCCTCCGTTGACGAGGACCTGACCGGGACCCAGAACCTGGTCATGATCGGCCAGTTGCTCGACCTGACCAAGAAGGAGGCCAGGGCGCGCTCGGCCGAGCTGCTTGAGTGGTTTGACCTGACCGAAGCCGCGGGCAAGGTCGCCAAGCACTACTCGGGCGGCATGCGCAGGCGGCTTGACCTGGCGGCGTCCCTGGTCGGCAGGCCGTCGGTGATCTTCCTGGACGAGCCCACCACCGGGCTCGACCCGGCCAAGCGCGAGGATATGTGGGATGTGGTCCGCCGCCTCATCAGCGACGGCTCCACCGTGCTGCTGACCACGCAGTACCTGGAGGAGGCGGACGCGCTCGCGGACGAGATCACGGTCATCGACCACGGCCGAGTGATCGCCCACGACTCCCCGAACGGGCTCAAGCGGGTGGTTGGCGGCCAGCGGCTGACGGTCCGCGCCGCCGACCCGGCCCGCGAGGACGACCTGCGGGAGCTGCTGGCCCAGATCGCCGGGGCCGTCCCCGCCGACGAAGGCCGCGGCACGCTGACCGTCCCGGTCGACGGCGAAGACGTGCTCCCGGACGTGGTGTCCCGGCTGCGCGCGTCCGGCATCTCGGTCGAGGAACTCTCCCTGCACCTGCCCTCGCTCGACGAGGTCTTCTTCACGCTCACCGGCACACGCTCGGCGGGCGACGCACGCACAGCTTCAGAGGTGACGGTATGACCGCGGTAACATTCGACTCCCCGGCCGGCGCGCCGGCCCGGCCTCAGAGGCAGTTCAAGCAGCTCCGGTACGCCGGCGTGCTGGCCAAGCGGAACCTGATCAAGCTCACGCGCACGCCCGAGCAGTTCATCGACGTGACCCTGCAGCCGATCATCTTCCTGGTCCTGTTCTACTACGTGCTCGGCGGCGCCCTCGGCGGTTCGCTCGGCAGCGGCGGTTCACGCCACCTCTACCTGGAGTTCCTGGTGCCGGGCCTGCTCGCGCAGACGATCGCGATGAGCTCGATCTCGATCGGGCAGAACATGAACGCCGACATCGAGAAGGGCGTGTTCGACCGGTTCAGGTCGCTGCCCATCGGCCGCGCCATCCCCTTGGTCGGCGCGGTGCTGGCCGAGTTCTTCCGCTACCTGCTGGTGGTGGTCATCACGATCGGCTTCGGCTACATCCTCGGCTTCCGGGTCGAGACCAACTTCATGTCGCTGCTGGCGGCGATCGGGCTGTCGATCTGCTTCGCGCTCTCCTTCGCCTGGATCTCGGTCTGGGTCGGGCTGAAGATGCGCAGCGCCGGATCCGTCCAGGGCGTGATGATGCTGCTGGTGCTGCCGCTGACGTTCGCCAGCAGCACCTTCGTGAAGGTGTCGTCGATGCCGGGCTGGCTGCAGGCGTTCGTGAAGGTCAACCCCATCTCGCACGTCGTCGACGCGGTACGCGGGCTGCTGCTCGGCAGCCACGCCCAGCTGACCGACGGTGTCACCACCGCCAGCGCGGTCGGCTGGACGTTCGTCTGGATCGCCGGGATCCTGGTCGTGTTCTTCCCGCTGGCCATGCGCGCGTACGTGCGGCGCACCTGATCGGCCGCCCCGGCTGGACCGTCACCCCGTCAGCGCGGCATCCAGCAGCGCCAGCGCCGCCGCGCGGCTCAGCTCCGCCCCCTGCGCCTGGCTCTCGGCGAACGTCACGTCGCCGAGAGCCAGGCGCAGTCGTTCGCTGAGGCTGCGCACCTCCATCGCGGTCGGGTCGTCGGCGCCGCGCACCACGGCGGCGGCCGCGAGCAGGCCGGCCGCCCTCGTCTGGTCCCCCTGCGCCAGCGCGAGTTCGGCCGCCACCAGGGCGACGGAGGCGATCAGCGGCATGTCCGCCGCCTGCACCGCGGTGCTGTGCGCGCTCCCCGCTCGCTCCCGCGCCAGCGCCACGTCGCCCTCGGCGAGGGCGACCATGGCACCCGCGCTGTGCACGATCGTGCTCAGATGCTGCCAGATCGGCGAGCTGAGGCTGACCCCTCGCAGCCGCGCCGCCGCCGCCGCGTGCATGTCCCTGGCCCGGGCGGTGTCACCGGCCGCCACTTCGAATCGAGCGCAGGCGGCCAGGATGATGGCATCGTCCGGCCCCCAGCCGCTGGTCTGCACCGCGGCGAGCGCGGCCTCGAAGCCCTCCCGGGCCGTGGCCGGGTCGCCGCGCCGGCTGGCCAGATCCGCCAGCTGGAGCCGGAGCATGAACTCGTCATCCCGCGATCCGAGCTCCTTCAGCACGGCCAGCGCCTCGGTGTAGGCGGCGGTGGCGCCGTCCAGGTCACCGTCGAGCATGCACAGCGTGCCGACGAGCCGGAGCGTGTTCGACAGCCCCCACCGCTCGCCGAGGAGGCGGTACCGCTGCAGCGCCCCGTCGGCGGCGACGCGGAGCGCGTCGACCTCGCCGTCGTTCTCGGCCAGGATCGCGCGCATCATCCAGCTGACCGCGACCAGCCACTCGTCGCCGCTGCCGATCGCCTCGTCGATGTAGCGGCCGAGCCGCTCCCGGTCATCGCTGAAGAACGCGTACATCTCCCGCAGCAGCCCGATCATCGGCTGGGTGCGGAAGTCGAGCGCGTCGACCCGCTCGGTCAGGTCGGCCGGGCCGGCCGGCACAGCGGCCGCGGCCGTCGACGGCGCTCCGTCCGCCGGGGCCCGCTCGTACATCTGCATGTTCTGGTTGACCTGGTACAGCGCCTCGGCGATCGTGCGCAGGTCCTCGCCCGCGCCGACATCGGCCGGCACCTCGAGGGCCTGGCCAACCCAGTCAGTGATGTCGGAGTAGTTGCCGAGCAGCAGCGCCATGCCGCTGACCCCGACCGCGAGGGTCAGCGCCTGCCACGCGTCTGCGACGTCGCACCAGTAGCGCAGCGCGGCCAGGATGTTGTCGCGGTCGGCCTTCACCGCCGGCAGCCACGTCACCTGGTCCCTGGTCAGCAGCCTCGGCGCCGCCTCGGCCATCAGGGCCGAGTAGTGCACGGCGTGGCGTCGCAGCAGCTCTGCCAGCTCGCCCCGGCCGGCCAGCTGCTCCGACCCGTACTCCCGGACCGTCTCAAGCATCCGCACCCGGGCGCCGCCCGCCTCCCGCGCCGCCTCTCCCTGCGCCTCCCGCACGGGCTGCAGGAGCGACTTGTCCACCAGCGACGACAGCAGATCGTCGACGTCGGCCGGATCGACGTCAGCGCGCCCACCCCCGGTGGCCGGCCCGCCCGGACCCGCGCAGACCGCCGCGACCGCGCCGGGTGTCGCCCCGGCCGGGAAGACGGCGAAGCGCTCGGCCAGCAGCCGTTCCTCCGGCGTCAGCAGGTCCCAGCTCCACTCCACGACCGCGCGCAGCGTCCGATGCCGCGGCAGGGCGGTGCGGCTGCCGCCGGTGAGCAGCCGGAAGCGGTCGTTCAGCCGCCGCGCGATCTCGGCCAGCGGCAGCGTCCGGAGCCTGGCGGCGGCCAGCTCGATCGCCAGCGGCAGCCCGTCAAGGCGTCGCACGATGTCGATGACGAGCGCGGCGCTCTCGTCGTCAACCTCGAAACCGGGGCTGACCGCCGCCGCCCGCTCGGCAAACAGCCGGACGGCCGGGAAGCCGACCGCCTCCTGCGCGGTGACCCCGGGCATCGGCTGGCTGAGCGGCGCGATCGACAGCAGCGACTCGCCGGTGATGCCGAGCGGCTCCCGGCTGGTGGCGACGATCCTGAGCCCCGGGCAGTGGCTGAGCAGCTCGTCGGCCAGGTGCGCGCAGGCGTCGATGAGGTGCTCGCAGTTGTCGAGCACGAGCAGGGCGTGAGCGTCGGCCAGGCCGTCAAGCAGCCGGGTTCTGGCGTCCCGGTTTCCCGCCCGCTGCGGGCTGTCGAGCAGCAGGCGGGGCTCGCGCAGGCCGATCGCGTTAAGCACGGACTGCGGCACGTCGCCCGGGTCGGTGACCGAGGCGAGCTCGGCCAGCCAGACCCCGTCGGAGACGTCGTCGGCGTCCGCCGGGGTCCCGTCAGCGGCGCCGGCGGCGGCCACCGCCGCCACCTCGACCGCCAGCCGCGTCTTGCCCGTCCCGCCCGGGCCGACCAGCGTCACCAGCCGGTACTGCCCCAGCGCCTTCGCTACCCGGGCCACGTCGTCCTCGCGCCCGACGAAGCTGGTGAGCTGCGCCCGCAAGTTTGTTCGCGCCCGCGGGGTTCCGTGCGCCGCGTCCGCGCTGGCGGCGGACCCGTTCGCCGGGCCGGCCCCGTTCCCCGGTCCGGCAGCGGTCCCCGCCTCGCCCCTGAGCACGTCGAGGTGCATCGCCTGCAGTTCGGCCCCGGGGTCGATGCCGAGCTCGTCCGCCAGGCGCTCCCGCATCGCTTCGTACGCGGCCAGCGCCTCCGCCTGCCGCCCGCTCGCGGCCAGCGCCCGCATAAGCAGCCCGGTCAGCTTCTCGTGCAGCGGGTGATTGGCGACGAGCACCTCAAGCAGCCCGACGTTGCCCGCCGCCGGGTCCCTCGCGATCTCGCCCGCCAGCCGGGTGACCAGCGCGTCGAGCTGCAGCCGCTCCAGCCGCTGGGCGTGCGGGGCCGCGAATTCCCCCGCGTCCGCCAGCGCCGGGCCCCGCCACAGCCGCATCGCCTCGTCGGTCCGCCCCTCCGCCAGCAGCCGCTGGAAGCGGAACGCGTCCACGTCGTCGGCCTTGATCGCCAGCCGGTACCCGGCCGCCGACTGCTCGACCGCTTGGGCGCCACCGAGCGCGCGCCGGGCCCGCGACACCAGCGTCTGCAGGGCGTTGGCCAGGTCCGCGGGCGGCTCGTCGCCCCACACGGCGTCGCCGAGCTCGGACGTGCTCACCGGCCGCCCCCCGGCCAGCGCCAGCCGGACGATCAGATCCCGCAGCCGCGCGCCGGAGATGACGACCGGGGTGCCCCCGTCGTCACTGACCTCAAGCGGACCAAGGATCGCGACCTGCACCCGTCCATTGTCGCCGAACACCAGCGTTCCGGACGCTCCCCGCCGCGCCGCGCGCCGACTCGGCCGAGATCCGCCGATCCCGGTTCGCGGTCATGCCCCGTCCTCCGTATGCTTGCACGGGCGCTCCACGACGGACATCACTCGGCAAGCCTTATGCTGGCTGGGTTCCCGCATGCGGGGCACCTCAGCACACGGGCGCATAGCTCAGCGGTAGAGCATCCGGCTTACAACCGGACGGCCACAGGTTCGATCCCTGTTGCGCCCACAATTTTCAAATTCCCGTCCGACTCCGGACTCGTCCCGTGACTGCCGCCTAGAGGCCGGGAAACCCGCCACGCGGGTCGCGGATCCACAAGTGCACGAACTCGGGCCAGCCCATCGATGTCAATATTTTTGACTGCTTTAGTGGCTTTATCATGGTCGGCGTCACTGGTGCGCGTTAGCTGGCGCGATCGCGAAGAGGGGAGCCCTAGTCCCATGAGACAGGCACGGCAGAGCAGACAGGCAAGGCGAATGAGGCGAACGGCGGTGGCTGCCACCGCTGGCGCCGCGATCGCCCTCGTCGCGGGGTGCTCGAGCATCTCGTCGAGTAGCAGCGCCACCAGCAGCGCGGGCGGCAGCACGGCAAGCGCCGCGGCCTCCTGCTCGAACGCATCGATCCAGCCCGACCTGTACGCCAAGGGCCAGCTCACGGTCGCGACCGACTCCCCGGCCTACTCGCCCTGGTTCGAGAACAATCAGCCGGCCAACGGCGAGGGCTACGAGTCCGCCGTCGCCTACGCGATCGCTGACCAGCTTGGCTTCAGCAAGCAGCAGGTCAAATGGGTGGTCGAGCCCTTCGACAGCTCGTACGCGCCGGGGCCGAAGCGGTTCGACTTCGACATCAACGAGATTTCCTACAGCGCGCAGCGGGCACAGGCCGTCTCGTTCTCCAACTCCTACTACGACGTCCAGCAGTCGCTGATCGCGCTGAAGGGCTCCCCGATCGTGACCAGCCACTCGCCGGCCGAGCTCAAGGGCTACGTCTTCGGTGACCAGATCGGCACGACGAGCCTGTCGTTCATCAACACCATGATCCAGCCGACGCAGACGCCGAAGGTCTTCGACACGCTCAACGACGTCGCCCAGGCGCTGGCGACCAAGCAGATCGCCGCGTTCGTGACCGACACGCCGACCGCGCAGTACATCACGTCGTCAGCAGAGATCCCCAAGTCGGTCATGGTGGGGCAGTTCCCGTCCACCGGCGAGCATTACGGCCTGCTCTTCAGCAAGGGCGACCCGCTGGTGTCCTGCGTCAACCAGGCGCTCGCCACGCTGACCTCCAACGGCACGCTCGCCGCCCTGCAGAAGAAGTACCTGCAGGTGTACCTGTCCGTCCCGACGATAAAGCCGTAAGTGACCGAGTCTCCGCTTGATCTCACCCGGCGCGGCCCCCGTCTGCTTGGGGGCGGCGGGGGCGGCCAGGGGCGCGCGGTGGCGCTGTCGACCGCGAGCACCGTGGTCGTGGTCGCCGTCATCGCCGCGCTGTTCCTGCTCGCCCCGGGCAGCGCCCAGGTACGGCACACCTTCTTCAGCCCTCCGGATCTGTGGCACTCCCTGATCGGCGATCCGGCCAAGGGCTACTACAGCATCGGCGTGGCGATCTGGCTCAACATCCGGATGTTCCTCGTCGCCGAGGTCTTCATCCTGGTCTTCGCCCTCATCCTGGCGATCATCAGGCAGTCGTCCGGCCCGGTGCTGCTGCCACTGCGGGTCCTCGCGCTGCTCTACGTGGACATCTTCAGAGGGGTGCCGACGATCCTGGTCATCTACGCGGTCGGCTTCGGCCTGCCGGCGTTGGACCTGAGCGTCGTCTCCACTCAGGGGCCGGCCGTGTACGGAGTGATCGCGCTGATCTTGTCGTACTCCGCGTACGTGTGCGAGGTCTACCGGGCCGGGATCAACGCCGTGCCGCTCGCTCAGGCCAGCGCGGCCCGCTCGGTCGGCCTGACGCAGGCGCAGTCGATGCGGTACGTGATCCTCCCGCAGGGGATCCGCACGATCATCCCGGCCCTGCTGAACGATTTCATCAGCCTGCAGAAGGACACCGCGCTGGTCTCCGTGCTCGGCTCGATCGAGGCCAACCGCGCCGCCGAGATCTACAGCGCCACGGTGTTCAACTACTCCTCCTATGTGGTGGCCGCGGCGCTGTTCCTGCTCCTGACGATCCCGCTGGCACGCTTCACCGACCATCTCATCGCGCGCGACCGCGCTCGTCGCCTGGCCGGTGCCGGCCGATGAGCATCCCGCTTTCCCCGTACCGGGGGTCTTCGCCGAATTCTCCCGCCGCAGTCGAGCTGCGACAGGTGCGCAAGTCCTACGGCAGCAACGAGGTGCTGCGCGGCATCGACCTGACGGTCGCCTCGCACGAGGTCATCTGCCTGATCGGCGCCTCTGGCTCGGGCAAGTCCACCCTGCTGCGCTGCGTGAACCTGCTGGAGCCGGTGACGGCCGGCTCGATCTTGCTTTCTGGTGCGGAGATCACCGCCCCCGGCGTGAACGCTGACGTGGTCCGGCGCCATATCGGGATCGTGTTCCAGTCTTTCAACCTGTTCCCGCACATGACGGTGCTCCGCAACATCACGCTCGGCCCGGTCAAGGCGCTGAAGATGCCGCGGGCCGAGGCTGATCAGCTGGCGCGGGACCTGCTCGGCCGGTTCGGCCTGGCGGATCGGGCGGGGGAGTACCCCGACCGGCTCTCAGGCGGCCAGCAGCAGCGGGTCGCGATGATCCGGGCGCTGGCGATGAGCCCCCGCCTGATGCTGTTCGACGAGGTGACCAGCGCCCTGGATCCTGATCTGGTTGCCGAGGTCCTCGATGTAATCAGGGAACTCGCGTCCAGCGGCATGACCATGCTGCTCGCCACCCACGAGATGGGCTTCGCCCGCGACGTCGCGTCGCGAGTGGCCTTCCTCGCCGATGGCGAGATCGTCGAGCTGGCTCCGCCCGCCGACCTCTTCGGTAACCCTCAGCAGGAGCGCACCCAGCGGTTCCTGCGGAGGGTGACGGACGCCGGGCGCCTGTAGCGCGATCAGGAGGCGGTGTGCCGAGCTCGGATGGCGGCACCGGACTCGGCCAGCCAGTCGGTGAGGGTGCGCAGGCCGGGGTGGATGACGCGCAGCGCCTCGATGTCGGCGTGCCAACGGTCGCCGGCCTGCCAGCGTTTCCTGATCTCGGCGATGTCCGGGCTGATGGCGGCCGCCTCGACGTCGGTCAGCTGCTCGTACCGGACCGGGATGCCGCTGGCCGCGCTGATCGCGGCGGCCGCCTCGACCGGGGTGGGCTCGTCGCCGGCCAGCTCCAGGGTCCGCCCGGCGAACCGGGCCGGGTCGGCGAACGCGAGCGCGGCGAACTCGGCGACGTCTTCAAGCGCGATGACCTGCATGGGCTCATGCGGGGGGAACAGGTGCCGGTTCACCCCGCCGGCGATGCCGTCGATGCCCATCACCCCGACACTGAGGTAGTTGGTCATGAACCGGACCGGGCGCAGCACGGTCGGCCGGGTGATGTGGTCGCGCAAGTACTGCTCGATCAGCGCCTTGCCGGCCGAGCCGGTCGGCCCGGTCGAGGTGACCGATGCCGAGGCGACGGTGCTGAAGACGATCTGCTCGATCCCGGCCGCCGCGGCCGCGTCGATCAGCGCCCGGCCGCGCGTTACTTCAGCGCCTGCTTCCGGTCCTCGCGGGCCGATGGCCACCGGCGGTATGCCGAACACGGCGCCGACGCCGTCGAGCGCGGGCGGCAGGCTCGCAGGGTCATCGAAGTCGCCGCGGACAAGCTCGGCCCCCGCGGCGGCCAGCTCGGCCGCGGCGGGCGCGGCCGGGTCGCGGACCAGCGCGCGCACGGGTCGGCCGTCGGCCAGCAGGCGCCGGGCGGTGGCGCCACCCTGTTTGCCGGTGGCGCCGGTGACGAGTATCGGAGATTGGGAGCGGGCGGATGTCGCGCTGCTCATGGCGTCCCTTCCTGGGCGGGCGGATACTGGAGCAAGCGGAATGCTCCACCCGTTTTACCGTCGCAGGCAAGGATTACGTGACATGACAGCAGCACCGGCGCCAGAAGCGGCCGCGGCGCTTACCGGGCGCACCGATGCCCGGCGCAACCGGCAGATCGTGCTGCGCGCCGCGGCACGCGCGTTCAGCGACGAGGGCCTGGAGGTGTCGCTCGGGCGTATCGCGCAGCGCGCCGGGGTCGGCGCGGGGACCGTCTACCGGCACTTCCCCAGCAAGGAGGCCCTGTTCGAGGCGGTGCTGGCCGAGCATGTAGATGCCCTGGCGGCCGCCGCCGACCGGTGGGCCGCCCGCGCCGCGCCCGGGGACGCGCTGTTCGGGTTCCTGCTCGAGGTGATCGAGAAGTCGGCCGGCCGCCAGCACTTCTGCGACGCGCTCAGCGCGGACAAGAGCTGGCCGCGGGCGCTGCTGGCCGCCGCCGGACACCGTTTCCACGCGGGCCTTGAGCGCTTGCTGCGGGAGGCGCAAGACGCGGGCGCGGTCCGGGCCGACCTGCGGGCCGACGATCTGGCGGCGCTGGCTTTCGGCGGTGCCGCGCTGTGCTCAGCGCATCGGGACCGGGCTCGCGGCCTGCGACTCGCCCGGCTGCTGCTTGACGGACTGCGCATCCCCGCCGTCACGAAATCTGCTCAGTTCCGTGACGTGGCCTTGCCCGCGGGTCACGGAACCGTCGCCCGCGGCACGCGGAACTGTGCGGAATGCGGCGCCCGGCTGCGCGTCCAAGTCACCGGCAGGCCACCCCGTTACTGCGGCGCGGCCTGCCGCCAGCGCGCCCGCCGTCGCCGCAACGCCAGCGGAAGCTGACGGCGCCAGGTTACGAGTGCGGGCACCACGCCTCCAGGACCACTCCCCGGAGAGCCCGCGACTGCTTGCGGCCCTGGCGCACGAGGTGCCGGCCACCTCGATCGAGAGCCTTTCCCCGGCCTGACCGGCGCTTCAGCGCAGGTAGATGCGGCCCGGATCCAGAACCTCCCGCAGGACCCGCAGCTCCTCGGCCGTCGGCGGCTCGGCGTCGCTGACGGCGTCAGCCACTTTCAACGGCCACCCCGTAGCCGCGCGGATCTCCGCTATGTCCACCCCAGGGTTAACGGAGCTCAGCACGAGCTCGTCATCGTCCCTGGTCAGCACGCCGAGCGGCGTGATGAGGCGGGTAACGCCGCGGCCGGTCGCCTGCCGTCCGTTCCCCGGAGCTGGCGAGGTGACAAAGTCGAGGCGGTCAACCAGGGTCTGCGGAGTGTGCCGCCGCATCACGACAAACACCTCCCGTGCGTGCGCCATCACCTCGATGGCGCCGCCGGAGCCCGGTAGCCGGTGCTCCGGCCGCGCGTACGACCCGCCGATCATGGTCGAGTTCAGGCTGCCGTACCGGTCGATCTGCGCCGCGCCGAGGAATCCGGTGTCGATGCGCTCTCCCTGGATCACGTAGCCGAACAGCTGCGGCATCGGCAGCACGGCTTCCGCCCCGGTGACCAGGATCGAGTCGGAGATCGTGGTCGGCAGGCCGATCGGGTGGGCGCCGGTGACCCCGGACTCGTAAATGATCTCGATGTCCGGCGCGACGGTCCGCTCAGCGAGGGCGGCGGCGAGGGTCGGCAGCCCGATGCCGGCGAAAACAATGCGACGGCCCGCCAGCTCCCGCGCGGCCAGCACGGTCAGCAGCTCGGTGACCGTCGTCGGCGGACTCATCGGGCGGCCTCCTGATCGGCGCCGGGGCGGGCGGCGGCAGGCCGTAGATGCAACCCGTAGTTCACCCGTCCCGACAGCGCCTCGCCGACCTGCAGCTTCCTCCGCACTTCGGGTCCGACAAGGGCCATGTATTCCTCGTGGTCGGCCGTGCCGCGGACGAACGCGTCCAGCCAGCGGTCGACCGCGCCCTCAGCGCGTCCCATGTCCGACCACTCACGGAAGAACGCGTCGTCACGGTCGTAGTACCCCTGGACCGGGGCCGGATAGGAGCCGAACGGGCACTCGACTACCGCGTCGACGATCTGGGAGGGCACGATCGTGCGATTCGGGTCGGCGCGGATCACGTCGTCATCGACGATTTCCTCGACCGTGACGATTACGCGGCGGCCGGCGAAGGCCACGTCCTGCTGCACCCCGAGGATTCCCCAGGCCTGGACGTTTCCGCGGCGATCGGCTCGCTGCGCGTGAATGATCGAGACATCCGGGTTGAGCGGCGGCACCACGGACACCGCGTCTCCGCTGTACGGGTCGATCACCTGGCGGATGGAGTCGTTCACGGCTGGGAGGTCGCTGCCCTCGTAGGAGCGGATGGGGTAGAAGGGCAGCTTGGCCGCCCCGGCGACGTACCGCGCGATCATCCCGCCGTGACTGTACTCATCGAGCGTCACCACCCGGCCGCTGCGTCCCTCCAGGGCCCGCCGCAGCTCGTGCAGCGAACCACCCGAGCTGTTGCCGATGAACGAGGAGACCAGAGCGCGGACGCAGCCGGCCGCGATGAGCTGGTCGATCATCATGTCGCAGGACATCCGGCAGACGGTCAGCTCCCCGATCCGCTGCCGGATGATCTCGTGCGCGGCCGCCGTGGGGACCAGGTGCCCGAATCCCTCGAGGGCCACCGTCATGCCCGGCTTCACGTACGTGGCGATTGCCCCGGCAAGCGTCGTGACCCGGTTCGCCGACATGCTCTCACAATCCTTCACTCAGGCATCGTAGGCAAGCACTCAGGCATCGTCGGCAAACCGGCCGAACCAGAAGACGTCACCGCGTCAGGCCGGCCTATCCGTCGACCTCGCCGCCGGGGCTGTAGTCGGTCCGCTCGGCCGACTCGCCCCGTCCGACGAAGACGGTCGCCACCATCCGCGGCGGGAACAGCCCGTGGGCAACGACCCCGGGCGTCGATGACAGCCGGACCGCGAGCGCCGCCGGGTCGTCGACCGACCCGTGGTAGTCCGCGATCACGCCGCCGTCCGGGCTCAGCGGGACGTCGCGCAGCGAGGCCGGGTCGACCAGGCGCATGGTGGCGCGGAGCCCGAAGGACAGCAGCTCCAGGGGGATAGGGGCGTGCAGGGCCTGAACCGGCTTGGACGAATCGGCGATGACGACGAACCGGTCTGCCGCCCCGGCGACGATCTTCTCCCTGGTGTGAGCGCCGCCGCCTCCCTTGACGAGCCAGCCGTCGGGGGAGATCTGGTCCGCGCCGTCGATGGTGATGTCGAACCGGTCGATGCTGTGGACGTCTTCGATCCGAAGGCCGAGTTCGCGCGCGGCGTGCTCGGTCCGCGGCGACGTGGCGGCGCAGACGATGTCGAGGGACCGCTTGGCCAAGGCCGGGAGCAGGTACGCGACGGTCGAGCCGGTGCCGAGCCCAACGGTCATGCCGCTCTCGACCAGCTCCGCGGCCGCTTCCGCGGCGACCTGCTTCTCCCGCTCAATGCTCATGACGGTGTCCCTCCCGACGGAAAGCGTTGGTGTCCACCACCACCGTACGGTCAGCGATAGCCGACTCTCGCGACGACCCTAGCGCGCTGGCTCCCGCACCGCGATCACCGGGAACGAGAAGGGGTATGGCACGGATGTGACTGAGATGCCGCCGACGATGATGGCGCTGCGGGCGCATGCCCGGGGCGGACCCGAACAGCTCGTCTACGAGCGGGCCCCGACCCCCGGGCCGGGTCCGGGCGAGGCCCTCGTCGAGGTGCACGCCGCCGCGATCACGTTTGCCGAACTGACCTGGGACCAGACCTGGACCACCCCCGACGGCCAGGACCGGACGCCGATCGCGGCTTCGACGTCGTCATCGACACCGTCGGCGGCGCGGTTCTTGAGGCCTCCTATGGGATGACGCGCCGGGGCGGCCGCCTGGTGACCCTCGGCGCGCCACCGGACGCGGACAAGGCGGCGGCGCTCGGCCTGCGCGCGGTGTTCTTCGTCGTCACGCCGGACGCCGCCGAGCTCGCGCACCTGGCCGAGCTCGTCGACGACGGTCGGCTGCGCCCCGTCGTCAGCCAGACGTTCCCGCTGCAAGACGGCAGGAAGGCGTTCGAAAGCGCCACCGTCCCGCACCCGCCGGGCAAGACGATCCTGATCGTCCGCTGACCCGCGCCGTCACGCCGCCGAGCCCCGAAATCGTTTTGCGGTCACGCGGGTCTAACTAGGTGTTGGACGAAAGGAAGGAACCGAAAGATGCGTAAGGCCCACACCACCGAGTCCGCCGCCCGCGAGGTCAGCAAGCCGGCCGAGCAGTGGCGCCAGGAGCTGACGCCGACGCAGTACAGCGTGCTGCGCGAGGCCAACACCGAGCGGCCGTTCACCGGTGAGTACGTCCACAATCACGCCGACGGCTTCTACCGCTGCGCCGGCTGCGGCAGCGAGCTGTTCCGCTCGGACGCCAAGTTCGACTCGGGCACCGGCTGGCCGAGCTTCTCCGAGCCCGCCGTCGCCGAGGCGGTCGAGCTGCGACCGGACAACAGCCTGTTCATGCGGCGCACCGAGGTCGTCTGCCGCCGCTGTGGCGGACACCTCGGACACGTCTTCGACGACGGCCCGACCCCGACTGGCGACCGGTACTGCATCAACTCCTGCTCGCTGGCCTTCGAGCCTGCGGCAAACTAAGGGCAGGACGGCGGCGTGCGACGGGAGGCGTGATGGGTTATGCCGACGACCACCAGTGGTCGCAGCGTCATCTCTCGCACTACGTCGAGGGGGATCTGAACAACCGCGCCCGCCGCCGCCTGGACCGCCACGCGCGGGACTGCGCGGACTGCGGGCGCGGCCTGCGCGCGCTGCGGGCCCTGGTCTACGCGGTCCAGCGGCTCGACGGGCTGGCCGGCGTCTGCGCGCCCGCGACGATCTTCGACCGGGTCCGCCTGGCGGCCGGCGGCCCGCCGCCGCAGAACCCGTGATCCCAACCGAGGCGAGTCTCCTGGCCCGGGCCCAGGCCGGGGACGTCGACGCCTTCGAGCAGCTGTCCGGCGCGTACGCCGATCGCCTGTTCATGCTCCTGCTGCGCCTGCTTGGCGACCCCGAGGAGGCAGGGGAGGTGGCTCAGGAGGTCATGGTCCGCGCCTGGCGCGGCATTACCCGCTTCCAGGGCCGCTCCAGCTATTTCACCTGGCTCTACCGGATCGCGGTCAACGAGGCCAACCGCGCGCTGGCCAGGCGGGAGCGGCAGCCGCCCAGCGTGCCGCTCGGCCCGCAGGAGCTCGATCTGCCGACCTCCCCCAACGACGACCCGGCCCGGCAGGCCGAGGCCAACGAGCTGCGCCGGGCACTGGCCGCCGCCCTGGCCATGCTGCCGCCGCCGCTGCGAACCGCGATCGTGCTGCGCGATGTCGAGGGCTTCTCCACCCAGGAGGCGGCCGAGATCGCCGGCGTCAGCCAGGCCGCCTTCAAGAGCCGCCTGCACCAGGCCCGGCTGCAGGTCCGGGCCGCCATCGGCGACGAAGTGCTAGCAGTCGGCGGCTAATGGCAACAGGGACACCCCTCAGGGACACGGCAAAGTCGTTAAGTGGGGCTGTGGCCTGCGGTGTCGTGATTGGGGATGATGTGCCCGGCGTGTCTGCGGGAGGCGGGCGGGGCCCGGGCGAAACGATGGAAGTTCCTACGCTAGCCATTGCCTGCCCCGAGGGACTCCCGCCCGCTCATGACATCTTCCCCGATAACGGATGCTGCCCGCATCCGGTACCTGCTCGATCTCCTGTCCCAGGTCCCTGACCCGCGCAAGAGACGGGGCCGCCGGCATTCCCTGGCCGGGCTGCTGGCCGTCGGGACCGCGGCGGTGATCGCGGGATCACGGTCGTTCGCCGCGATCGGCCAGTGGGCCGCCGATGCCGGCCCGGAGGCCCTGACAGCGCTCGGCGCGGTGCGCGGCCCGGCGGAGGAGTCCACTTTCCGCCGCGCGTTCGCGCTGGTCAGCGCCGACGTGCTCGACCAGGTTCTCGGTGCCTGGCTCTGGACCAGGGCTGCGCAGGCCGGCGGGCGGCTGGTCATCGCGATCGACGGCAAGACCGTCCGGGGCGCGAAGGGCAAGGATGGGAAGGCCCCGCATCTGGTCGCGGCCCTGGCGCACGGCATCGGCGCGGTCCTCGGCCAGGTCGCCGTGGATGCGAAGAGCAACGAGATCCCCGCGGTGCGCGAGCTGCTGAAGGCGTTCTCCGACCTGGCCGGAGTGGTCCTGACGATCGACGCAATGCACACGCAGCACGACACCGCGCAGCTCATCCTGGGCCGGGGCGCCGACTACGTGATGACCGTCAAGGCCAACATGCCCACCCTGCACCGGCAGCTCAAGAAGCTGCCGTGGACCCGCATCCCGTCCGTGTCCTCCGTGAGCAAGGACCACGGCCGGCACGCCCGGCGCACGATGAAGGTCGTGCTGGCGCCGGCCTGGATCGGGTTCGACGGCGCCGCGCAGGTCGCCCAGCTGCGCCGCACCGTCGTCAAGAAGGGCAAGAAGACCGTCGAGGTCGTCTACCTGATCACCAGCGACCGCAGCGCGAGCCCGGAGACCCTGGCCTCCTGGGTCCGCCGCCACTGGCACATCGAGAACAAGCTCCACTGGGTCCGCGACGTCACCTACCAGGAGGACAAGTCCCTGGTCAGGACAGGAAACGCGCCCCGGGTCATGGCGTCGCTCCGCAGCCTGGCCATCAGCATCCTGCGCTTGGACGGCCACACGAACATCGCCGCCGCCAACCGCCACCACGCCCGCGACCCCCAGCGGACGCTCAAGCTACTTCAAGCTGCATGAATACGACTTTGCCGGGTCCCTGCGTTGTCATCGAACAGGT
>Ga0302314_10006341_pt1 | contig 21448 bp, 22 predicted proteins | sample III_Palsa_N2_3_FD_200533 | JGI IMG/M metagenome (GOLD analysis project Ga0302314, IMG submission 200533) | Peat permafrost microbial communities from Stordalen Mire near Abisko, Sweden - III_Palsa_N2_3 | ecosystem: Environmental > Terrestrial > Soil > Palsa > Peat permafrost | place: Sweden...
AATTTAGTCTCCGGCCAGTCGGCGGGAAATACTTATTTTCCGCTGAGTGGGACGTCCCGGTCATTGGAACGGAGCCCTTGCCGCCGCGCGACACGTCGCTAAGCTGGCATAACTTACTAACTGCATGGAGGCGTCCAGTGCCGGAAAGCGCCGTAGCTGGAAATTCCGCGCCCGGAATTCCGAATTACAAGTGGGACGAGATCGTCGACGTTGTCGTGGTCGGCAGCGGGGGCGGGGCGCTGACCGCCGCGATGGTCGCCGCCCGCGGCGGCGCCAGCACCCTGGTCGTCGAGAAGGACGAGTTCTTCGGGGGCACCACCGCCGTGTCCGGCGGCGACATGTGGATACCGAACAACCGCTTCGTCTCCGGCCGGGACAGCCGCGAGGACGCCCTGGCCTACATCCGGCGGCTGTCGGACGGCCGGGCCTGTGACCCCGGGCTGCAAGAGGTCTACGTCGACACCGCCCCGGAGATGTTCGAGTACCTGCTGGAGACCACCGGGTACGACTCCGAGCCGCACATTCAGCTCGACGACTACTACTCGGTGATCGGCGACCGCATTCCCGGCGTGCGGCACTTCCCCCGCACCTGCGCGGTCAAGCCCTACCCGGCCGGCGCCGAGCTCGGCGAGGAACTCGCGGGCAAGATCGCGTCGGGCCCGTGGATCCCGCCCCAGGAGATCAGCTTCCCCGAGCAGCGGCGGGGCGAGGTCGGGGCCGAGGAACTGGCCAAGCGCCAGCGCGAGGTCTGGCGGGCCAAGGGCGGCGGGCTGATCGCCCCGCTGCTCAAGGGCGTGATCGACGCCGGCGGCGAGCTCCGCGCGTCCACCCCCGCGGTTGAGCTGGTAACCGACGACGCGGGCGCGGTGGTCGGCGTGGTCGTCGACGGCCCGGACGGACGGCGCCGGATCGGTGCCCGCCGGGGCGTCGTGCTGGCCTGCGGCGGCTTCGACCGCAACCCCGAGATGGTCAAGACGTTCATCGGGTACGAGGTCAGGCCGGTGACGCCGGCGCCGAACACCGGTGACGGGCACCAGATGGCCCTAGCCGTCGGGGCCAAGCTCGGCTCGATGAACACCTTCTTCGGGTACGGCGTCATCTACGAGCCCTGGGACAAGGGCCGTGACGGCCAGCCGGTGCCGCAGATGATGATGGGCCTCGGGGCCGGGTCGATCATCGTCAACCAGCAGGCTCAGCGGTTCATGCACGGCGGCTACACCTACAACGACTTCCCCCACCCGTTCGGGTTCTTCGACCAGCGCAACCCGGGGTACACCAACCAGCCCCCCGGCTGGGTCATCTTCGGCAACGACATCGTCGAGCAGGGCATCATCGGCTCCAAGCCGGGCATCGCGATGAGCATGACCGGCCCCAACGGCGAGGAAGCACCCGACTGGCTCAGGCTCGCGGGCTCGGTCCGCGAGCTGGCCGAGCAGACCGGCCTCGACCCGGACACCCTGGAAGCGACCGTCGAGCGGTACAACACCTACGCCGAGAAGGGCGAAGACCCGGACTGGGGCGACCCCGGGCAGACGCACGTGCTGACCGGGCCGGACACCGTGAACCGCAAGCCGATCACCGGCCCGGTCTACGGCGCCATCCAGCAGTGGCCGGGCACCCTCGGCACCAACGGCGGCCTGCGCATCGACGCGAGCGCGCGGGTCCTCGGCTACCGGACGCCGGTCATCGACGGGCTCTACGCGGCGGGCAACACCTCCGCCTCGGTGCTCGGCGCGATCTACGGCGGCGGCGGCAGCTGCATCGGCCCCAGCGTCACCTTCGGCTACATCGCCGGCCGCCACCTGGCGGACAAGGCATCCCGGGAGATCGGGAAGGTGGACTCATGAGCGACCTGCTGGATTTCGACGAGACCAGCCGCTTCCTCGACACCCCGAAGGGGAAGCTGCACTACCACGTGGCCGGCGACGGGCCCCCGCTGCTGCTGCTGCACGGGTCGGGTCCCGGGGTCAGCGGCTGGGCCAACTTCCGCGGCAACCTGCCCGTGCTGGCCCGGGACTACACCACCTACGTGCTCGACTTCCCCGGGTTCGGCAAGAGCTACTCGCCCGACGCCAACCCCCTGGCCGTCGGGCCGGCCGGGGTGCTCGACTTCCTCGACGGGCTCGGGCTCGGCCCGCTGCCGATCATCGGCAACTCGATGGGCGGCAACGTCGCCGCCCGGATCGCGGCTGAGCACCCCGAGCGGGTGAGCCGGCTGATGTGCATCGGCGGCGTGGGCCTGTCCCTGCTCAGCCCGTCGCCACCGGAGGGCATCAAGCTGCTGGTCGCGTTCGTCGAGAACCCGACCAGGGACCGGCTCGTCCAGTGGATGGAGTCGATGGTCTACGACACCGCCATCCTCACCGACGAGTTCGTCGAGATGCGCTGGCAGGCGGCGACCGACCCGGCCGCCCCGACCGACATCAAGAAGCTGTACAACCGGGCGATGCTCGAGGGGATGCGCAAGGGCCGGGCGTTCGGCGCGGTCGACAGCGTGGCCATGCTGACCAAGATCAAGGCGCCGACCCTGGTCATGTTCGGCCGTGACGACCGGGTCACCCCGATGGACGGCTCCCTGGCCGCCATGCGCCTGATCGCGCGGTGCGAGCTGCACGTGTTCTACGACTGCGGGCACTGGGCGATGATCGAGCGGAAGGACGAGTTCGAGAGCACGGTGCTGTCGTACCTGGCGCGTGATCGCGGGTAGAAGCGGAACGCGCGCGAAGAGCGGGGGCGGCCTGGTCGCCCCCGCTCTTTGTCGCTTGGCCGTGTTACCCGGGGAGTTACTTGCGCACCCAGCCGAAGTCGTACCAGACGGTCTTCAGCTCGCGGACCGACACGCCCCAGGTCTCGATGTAGGTGACGCCCTCCGGGCCCGCCGTCATCGTGTACGGGGTACCCGCCCGGCTGGTGAAGAAGTTGCCCGGCTTCACGATCACGTGCTCGCCCTTGGCCGGGTCGCCGAACTCGATCTTGTACTCGCCCTTGAAGACGATGATCGTCTCGTCGATGTTGTGCAGGTGGCGGGGCACGGTGAAGTTCGGCACGACCTTCAGCGGGTTGCGGAAGAACGTCATGAACTGGATCGGCTTGGTGCTGACGAACATGTTCTCGGCGAACGTCGCGTCGAAGTCCACCGGCGCGTCCTTGAGCAGGCCGCCGTCCTCCCAGTAGTAGGTCGGACTCTCCTGCTGGCCCTTCAACGACATGGGGATCCAGTCGGTGTCGGTTAGCAGACTGTCTACAGAAAATGGCATAGGGTCAATATAGGAGCCGGGACCCTTTTCTGTCACTATCGACGTTCTATTATTCGGGACGAAGAATCGCAGGTCAGGGACCGTCCCACCTAGCGGAACGTACGTATTGACCTTGGCTGCCCGCCGGACAACGATGGTTCCGTGCCTATCTCTTTTTTCGATCTCCTCGCCGACGATGGCTGGGAGCCACTCGATTTCTTTCAGGGTGACCCGACGTTCTATTGGAATGACGGCGGATTCATCGCGAATGCGCCGGTCGACATCGCCGCCACCCTGGACGGGGCGATGTGGCGCTCCACCAACGTCGAAGCCGCGTTCCGGTGGCAGGGACGGCGCATCCGCCCGGACTTCACCGTGCCCAAGCGGCACGTGAACCACCCGCAGCTCATGGTCGTCGTCGGCGGGCAGCTCGCCGTCGAGTACGGCGAGAACGGCGAGGAGACCAGGCAGATCGGCCCGGGCGAGTTCTGGACCGGCGACGCCAAGGTGCCGTTCACCATCACCTCGGGTCCCGAGGGCGTGACCTACCTCGAGTGCTGGGACCTGCAGCCGCTGGCCCTCATCGAGACCACCTGGCACGACGACGGACACTGGAAGCGGCGCGAGTCCGGCTCCAAGACGTTCCCCCAGCCCTGACAGGGAGATACCCCCAGTGCCAATTCTTTCGCTCGGCTACCTCAGGCTGGACGCGACCGACCTCGAGGCGTGGAAGACCTTCGCGGGTGACTTCCTCGGCCTGATGCCGGTGCACGCCGACGGAGACGAGTCGCTGCGCTACCGGATGGACCACTACCCGCCGCGCCTGGTCGTCTCGGCCGGCGCCGAGGCCCGGGCCACCGCCATCGGCTTCGAGGTGCTCAACGAGCGCGACCTGCGGCGGACCGTCGCCGCGGTCGAGGACGCCGGGATCAAGGTGACCGAGGGCTCGGACGCCGAGGCCGACGAGCGCCGGGTCACCGGGTTCGTGTCCTTCGACGACCCCGGCGGCAACCCGATCGAGCTGTTCTACGGCCCGATCCTCGACCACAAGCCGGTCCGGACGCCCCTGCTGGTGAGCAACTTCGTGACCGGCGACATGGGCATGGGCCACGTGATCGTCACCGCCGAGGACGGCAAGGCACTCAAGGACTTCTACATCGACGTGCTCGGCTTCTACGAGCGCAACACGATGGGCGGCCGGCAGCGGACGGTCTGGTTCATGAGCTCCAACGACCGGCACCACACGCTCGGCGTCACCTCGATGCCCGGCCGCGGCCGGCTGATCCACCTCATGGTGGAGGCGGCCAGCTTCGACGACGTGGGGCTGGCCCTGGACCGGCGGGAGAAGTACGACGTCCCGCTGATGAACAGCCTGGGCAAGCACACCAACGACGAGATGACGTCCTTCTACGTCTACTCGCCCGAGCTGTACGCGATCGAGTTCGGCTACGGCGGCCTGCGGGTCGACGGCGAGCAGCCGGTCTACGAGATCACGTCCGGGCAGCACTGGGGGCACAAGTTCTTTCCGCCGCCGGGCAACGCCAAGCCGTTCTCATGACCGGCCTCGACGGTCCGGGAATCCCCGGCCTGGGCATCCCCGCCCTGGAGTGGGGCGAGGTGTTCCACATGGGGATCCGGGTGGCCGACCTGGAAGCGGCCCAGCACGAGCTGACCGAGTCCACCGGGGTGAGCTGGACCAAGCCGGCGACCATCCCGATGCGGGCCTGGGCTCCCGGCACCGGCTACCAGAGCTACGACCTGACGATCTCCTTCACCGTCGAGGGCCCGGTGCGCATCGAGCTCCTGTACGGGTCGCCCGGCAGCTACTACGACGTCAGCGAAGGCGGCGCCGGCCTGCACCACATCGGCGTCTGGGTCGACGACGTGACCAAGGTCAACCAGGACCTGGTCGGCCAGGGCTACACGGTCGAGCTGGCCGGGGACAGCCCGGAGAACGGTTACGGCGCCTTCACCTACGTCCGCTCGCCCGGCGGGGTCCTGTTCGAGCCGGAGTCCGGCCTGCACGGGTCCAAGGAGCGATTCGAACGGTGGTATGCCGGTGGAAGCCTCTTCTAGCGCGTTCCGTGAAGCCATGGCGTCGTTCCCCAGCGGGGCGACGATCGTCACCACCAGCGACGCCGACGGCCGCTGGTGGGGCTTCACGGCCAGCTCGTTCTGCTCGGTGTCGATGGACCCGCCGCTGGTCCTCACCTGCCTGGCCAACAGCGCCCAGTGCTTCCCGGCGTTCGCCGGGGCGGCCCGCTGGAACATCCACGTGCTCCAGCATCAGCACGCCGACCTGGCGATGCGCTTCGCCACCCGGGGCGCGGCCAAGTTCGACGGAGCCGGCTTCCAGCCCGACGCCGACGGCCTGCCGCTGCTGCCGGGCGCCAGCATCGCGCTGCGCTGCGCGGCCTACTCGAAGGTCGACGGCGGCGACCACCTGGTGCTGATCGGCCGGGTCGACGAGGTCGGCCTGGGCGAGGAGATGCCGTTCGTCTACTTCCGGCGCAAGTTCCACTCCCTGCCCGCCTCGGCCACGGAGACGGCTCCGGCCCGGGCCGGCCTCCCGGTCGTGATCGAGCTCGACCTCGGCTGGATGTAATGGAGAGTCGCATTGCTTGAGGGGACGCACTACCAGAACGCCTACGTCACCCGGAACCTGGAGAAGGCGGTCGCCCGGGTCACCGGCGTCGCCGACGTGCGCAGCGAGGTCCAGTTCGAGGGCTCGGTCCAGGTCATGACCGCGCTCGGCCGCCGGACCCAGACCCTCAAGATGGCCTTCGTCTGGATCGGCGACCTGCAGTACGAGTTCATCGAGCCGGTGGTCGAGGCCGTTCCCGTCTTCAGCACCATGCTGCCGGACGACGACCGGCCGCTGTTCCACCACAGCTGCATGCGCGTGCCCGACTGGGCCGACTTCCGCCGTCGGGTCGACGAGCAGCCCTACCCGGTCGTGATCGAGGGGGAGAGCGGGGACCACCTGAAGTTCCTCTTCCTGGACGCGCGCGACCTGCTCGGCCACTACCTCGAGTACACCTGGATGACCGACACCTGGTGGGAGCGCCTCGGCGGCCGCCCGCCCGCCCCCGCCCCGGCCCCCGCCCCGCCCGCCGCGTAACCCGCGCTCATGATCACGAAGGGTTGATTCCTGACGAAGGGAAAGCATCGTATAGGTGTACGAATCCTTCGTGATCACGCCCCCGGCTCGTGCTCGTGTCCGGAATATGGCATATGCACCACCGGTCGTGTCCGCTGGCCGGGGTCAACGGGCATGCACCCCGGTCAATTTTCAACTTTTCATAGCGGCCGGACATTTTCGGCCTTACTAAACCGGTTTATTTTGTCCGGGCGCTAGGTAATGTCGCGCGGACGAGGGCGGCGGTCGCCTCGGCGGCGGTTACGCGTCCTCGTTGAGGACCAGGGCCGGGTTCGGCGCGAGTGTCACTCCCGTGTCCGGCTCGGTCAGCGCGACCCCGGCGCCGGCGAGGTGGTCGGACGCCGCCGGGTCGCTGGTTACCGCCGGGGTGCCGCCGCGCAGCCAGGAGGCGGCCGCGGCGACCAGGCACATGGCCAGGGCGAAGGTGAAGACGACCGCGAGCCCGTGGTGGAACGGGCCGGAGATCAGACTGGGGAAGAACGCGTGCCCGGTCACGGTCGCCTGCCGCGCCGGGGACAGGCTGTTCAGTGCCGGGCCGAGCAGGCTGCGCATCGGGTTGTAGCCGAGGAACGCGGCGAACAGCACCGAGACCGGCGGGAGCCCGGCGACGCGCGCGGCCGCGGCGGGCGACAGTCCGGCCGCGGTCAGCCCGTGGGACAGCGACGCCGGCAGGCTGGCGGACAGGCCGGCCACCATGATGCTGAAGAACAGGCCGATGGACAGCGTCATCCCCGCGTTCCGGAAGGTGGCGCTCATCCCGGACGCGACGCCGCGCCGGTTCGGCGGGACGGCGTTCATCACGCCGGCCGTGTTCGGCGCCGAGAACAAGCCCATGGCCAGGCCGTTGCCGAGCAGCAGCGACGCGAACCAGGGGTAGCCGAAGTTGACCGGCAGCAGCATGAGCAGGCCGAACGTGACCGCGGCGGCGATCATCCCGCCGGTCGCGAACGGGCGCCGGCCGAAGCGGTCGGACAGGAACCCCGACGCCGGGCCGGCGATGAGGAATCCGCCGGTGAGCGGCAGCATGTAGATCCCGGCCCACAGCGGGGTGTCGGCGAAGCTGTAGCCGTGCAGCGGCAGCCAGATGCCCTGGAGCCAGATGACCAGCATGAACATCAGCCCGCCGCGTCCGATGGAGGACAGCAGCGACGCGATGTTGCCGGCCGCGAACGCGCGGATGCGGAACAGTCGCGGGTCGAACATCGGCTGCCGGGTGCGCGTCTCGGTCACCACGAACGCGACCAGCATGGCCACGCCCCCGATGAGCAGGGCCAGGACGAGCGGGTTGCCCCAGCCCATGGTCGAGCCGCCGTACGGCTGGAGCGCGTAGGTGATGCCGACGAGGACGGCGATGAGGCCGGCGCCGAACAGGATGTTGCCGGGCAGGTCGAGGCGCCCGCCCTCGCCCTTGGCGACCTCCTGGAGCTTGAGGTAGGCCCAGAGCGTGCCGGCGACGCCGATCGGCACCGAGATGTAGAAGATCAGGTGCCAGTCCACCGCGGCCAGCAGGCCGCCGGCCACCAGGCCGATGAAGGACCCGGCGATGCCGGCCACCGAGTTGATGCCGAGGGCCATGCCCCGCTGGTTGGCCGGGAACGCGTCGGTCAAGATCGCGGTCGAGTTCGCCATGATCATCGCGCCGCCGATGCCCTGGACGAGGCGCATCGCGATGAGGAAGACCGCGGCCGGCACGCCGTCGAAGTAGGTGAGCGACGCGGCCAGCGAGCCGGCGGTGAAGATCGCGAAGCCCAGGTTGTACAGCTTGACCCGGCCGAACATGTCGCCGATCCGGCCGAAGGACACCACCAGCACCGCGGTGACGACCATGTACCCCATCAGCATCCACAGCAGGTAGCTGGTGTTGGACGTGGTGAGCGGGTTCATGTGGATGCCGCGGAAGATGGCGGGCAGCGAGATCAGCACGATGGAGGAGTCGATCGTGGCCATCAGCGTGCCGATGGTGGTGTTGACCAGAACGGTCCACTTGTAGCGGCCGTCACGGCCGGCGCGGCTCACGCCCGGGCCCTCCCCCTCGTCGACTATTTAGTTTCAGTGTAACAAATAATGAGGTCATTGTCTGTACTGACCAGTTGGTCTATATTTGCGCCATGGACAGTGCCGGGATGCCCGTGATCTCCTGCGCGCTCGCGCCGTCGCTCGACACCCCGGCCCACATCGAGCTGGCCGAGCGCCTGGGCTACCGGCGGGCGTGGTGCTATGACTCGCCGGCCGTCTACGCCGACCCCTGGATGGTCCTGGCCCTGGCCGCCGGGCGCACCAGCGCGATCGGCCTGGGGCCAGCCTCGCTCGTGCCCAGCCTGCGGCATCCGGTGGTCACCGCCGCGGCCCTGGCCACGCTGTCCGGGCTCGCCCCCGGCCGGGTGAGCGCGGCCTTCGGCACCGGCCTGACCGGCCGCATGCTGCTGGGGGAGCGGCCGCTGCGCTGGGCCGCGGTCGAGGAGTACGTCGCGGCGGTCCGGGCGCTGCTGCGCGGCGAGGACGCGACCTGGAACGGCAGCCTGGTGCGGCTGGCCCAGCCGCCCGGCTTCACCGCCGCCCGCCCGGCCGACATCGCCGTGCTGATCGCCGCGGACGGCCCCCGGGGCCGCGCGGCCGCCGCCGGGCTTGGTGACGGCGTGGTCAGCACCCGGGTGCCGCGCGACGCCGGCGGCCCGGGCGGGCGGCGGGTGCTGCTGGCCTTCGGCACCGTTCTCGACGACGGCGAGGACGCGGCCAGCCCGCGGGCGGTGGCAGCCGCCGGTCCCGCCCTGGCCGCCGCCTATCACGCCATCTACGAGTCGAAGGGCGCCCCCGGGGTGGACAAGCTGCCCGGCGGCCGCGAGTGGCGGGCGGCGGTGGAGGCGGTCGAGGAACCGCGGCGGCACCTCGCCGTCCACGACGGCCACCTGACCGTGCTCGGGCCGCCCGACCAGGAGCTGCTCACCCGGGCGGCGCCGCTGCTGGCCAGCTGGACCATGACCGGGACCGGCGCCGACATCGGCGCCCGGCTGCGGGCGCTGCCCGCGGCCGGGATCACCGAGGTCGCCTACCAGCCGATGGGACCGGACATCCCCCGTGAGCTGGCCGCGTTCGTCCGCGCGGCCGGTATCGCCGCCGGAGAGGCCGGCCCCGGGCGCCCGGAGGAGGAAGCATCATGACGACCCTGGTCAGGCTGGCGAAGCGGGTTCCCGGCAGCGGCATCGACGCCTTCCAGGGTCAGGCCGGCCTGGCCGGCGAGTGGTCGAGCGCCGTGCCGTACGGGCTGCGCGGCGCGACCCAGGCCCTGACGCTGGCCGGCGCCTACCGCCGGGGCGAGCCCGCCTGCGACGTGATCGACGAGCTGTCGTTCGACGACGAGGCGAGTGTCACCCGGTGCCTGGCCGATCCCGCCTTCCGCCGCGCCTGGGCGAGCCCCCTGCTCGACCCGGCCTCGGTCGCCTGCCTGGTGGTCGAGGAGCACGTGGCCAAGCCGGGTGCGGTTCCCGCCTCGTTCGTGAAGAACTACGAGCTGGTGACCAAGCGGCCCGACCTGGACCGGGCCGAGTTCGACCGCTACTGGGCGCAGGTGCACGGGCCGCTGGCCGCGACCATCCCCGCGATCAGGCGCTACGTGCAGGCCCACCTGTCGCCCGGCACCATGGAGTCGGGGACCGCACCCTACGACGGCCTGGCGATCACCTGGTTCGACGACGTCGCCGCCATGCGGGCCGGCGCCGCCACCGAGGCCTACGCCCGGACCAGGGCCGACGAGGCGAACTTCCTCGCCGGTGAGCTACCGTTCGTGATCACCACCGAGCGGGTCACCTTCCCGCCGGCCTGACGCCGAACCCGGCTCCGGTGTTCCGCCCCGACGCCGAACTCCGCGCAGGTGAGGGCTGGCGTCGCGGTGCGGATGCCTGTTAGTTTTGTTCTGACCGGACAGTACAAAGTAGTAGGGAGGCCAGCCGTGGCGAAGCGGTGGGAACGACGGCCGGAAGGCTCCACGTGGGGCGACTGGGGCGAGGACGACGAACTCGGCCGGATCAACCTCATCACGTCGGAGAAGGTGCTCGAGGGCGTCCGGGAGGTGCGGGCGGGCAAGAGCTTCTGCCTGAGCCTGCCGCTCGACTTCCCCGGCGGCTCCTCGCTGAACCAGCGCCGGTACCCCCCGATCATCCGGCCGACCGAGGACCTGGCCCACAAGCCGGACACCTTCTACAACGTGGTGGCCAAGGACTCGATCGCGCCTGAGTACATCGACGTCTGGTCCGATGACATGGTGACGCTCTGGACCCAGTACTCGACCCAGTGGGACGCCCTCGTCCACCAGGGCGCGCTGTTCGACGCCGACGGGGACGGGGTCGACGAGCCGCTCTACTACAACGGCTTCAAGCCGCACGTGGACATCATCGGGCCGCGGGAGGACGCCAAGGGCGACGGCAGCGGCAGCGTCGCCTTCGCCCGCCACCTCGGGCTCGAGCACATGGCCGCGCACGGCGTGCAGGGCCGGGCGGTGCTGATCGACGTGGCCCACCACCTGAACAACACCGAAGACTGGGTCGCGGTCCCGATGAAGACCATCCGGGAGATCATGGCGGCCGACAAGGTCGAGGTCAGGCCGGGGGACATGGTCATCATCCACACCGGGTTCACCCAGAAGATCCTCGACTGGGACAAGAACCCCGACGCGTCCCGGATCCAGGCCATGTACCCCTACCTCGACGGCGAGGACCCCGAGGTGCTCGCGTGGATCACCGACTCGCAGATGTCGGCCCTGATCGCCGACAACTACGCGGTCGAGGGCTGGCCGGCGCCGAGCCCCGAGCCGCACACGCTGATCCCGGTGCACAACCTGTGCCTGTTCAAGCTGGGCATCCCGCTCGGCGAGATGTGGTACACCCAGGAGCTGGCCACCTGGCTGCGGGCCAACAACCGCAGCAGCTTCCTGCTGACCGCCCCGCCGCTGCGGCTGCCGGGCACCGCGGGCGGCCCGCTGAACCCGATCGCGACGGTCTGACCCGGGCCGGCGAGGCGCGATAGAATGCTCTCGCATCCGATAGTCAGCTATCCATGGAAAGGCCGGCGTGGCTCCGCAGGGCGACAGGGACCCGATCCTCGAGGCGTACCACCTCTGGAACGAGAACGGCTGGGAGGACTGCGCCGCGGGCTGCACCGCCGTCACCTCGCTGATGCGCGTCCACCAGGTGCTCACCCGGCAGGCCGACCAGATCCTGGCGCCGATCGACCTCACCTTCGCCCGGTACGAGCTGCTGGTGCGGCTGTACTTCAGCGGCGAGTCGCTGCCGCTGAGCCAGCTCGGCCGCCAGCTGCAGATCCACCAGACCAGCATCACCAGCCTGGTCGACAAGCTGGAGAAGCAGGGCCTGATCGAGCGCCGGCCGCACCCCACCGACCGGCGCAGCACCATCGCCCAGATGACCCCGTCCGGCCGGGTGCTGACCGGCAAGGCGATCAAGCTGCTCAATTCGGAGCTCTTCCGTGACCTGGGCCTCGCCGACGGCGAGGCCCATCAGCTCATCGGCCTGCTGGCCAAGATGCGCCGTTCCTGGAACGACATCGAGAACCCGGCCGGCTGGGAACCCTTCGAGGTCGGCCCAGGTTCCGCTCCGGTCGACTGACCGATCGATCTCATCTCAAGCCTCGGGCACGGCCGGATTCCTCACGGCCGCGTACCGGAAGGGAAGACTCTGATGGCAAGCACGCGGCGGGTCATCGCCATTCTCGGAGCCGGGGGGACGCTCGGCACCGCCCTGTCCCGGCAGTTGGCGGCCGAGCCGGACACCGATCTCGTGCTTAGCGACCTGAGCGAGGACGCCCTCGCCGCGGCCCGCGAGGGCCTGGCCGCGAGCGCCGGGGACGTGACGACCGTGGCCGCCGACGTCAGCGACTTCGCCTCGGTCGAGCACGTGGTCACGCACACGGTGGACCGCTTCGGCCGCCTCGATGTGCTGATCAGCAACGCCGGGGTGCTGTCACCCAACGGCCGGATCCACAACCTCGGCACCGAGGACTGGGAGCGGGCCTACCGCGTCAACGTGCTCGGCCCGGTGAACGGCATCAAGGCGGCCGTCCCGGTGATGCGCGCCCAGCGGTCCGGGTCGATCATCCTCACCGCCTCGGTCGCCGGGCTCACCGCCTGGTCGCACTCCGCTCCCTACTGCGTCACCAAGGCCGGGGTCATCCACCTGGCCAAGGTGGCCGCGGTCGAGTACGCCAGGGACGGCATCCGGGTCAACTGCGTGTGCCCGGGCACCTTCCTGTCGGGGATGCACACCGGCCTGCCGGCCGAGGCCGTCGACGCCATCGCGGCCAAGCACCCCCTGGGACTCGGCTCGGCCGAGGACCTGGTCGGCGCCTACTCCTACCTGGCCAGCGACGCGTCCCGCTGGACCACGGGATCGGCGATCGTGGTCGACGGCGGCTACGCGGCCCCGTAAGCCCAGCGGCTACTCGGCGATGTAGCCGCCGTCGACCGGCAGCGCCACCCCGGTCATGTACGACGAGTCGTCGCTGGCCAGGAACACGGCGGCGGTGGCGATCTCGCGCGGGCTCCCGTAACGGGCCATCGGGACCGGCATCTTCCGGTCCGGCACCGGCTCGGAGTTGTCGGCCGGGGCGCCGCCCCGGCCGGTGTAGATCATGCCCGGGCAGATGCAGTTGACCCGGATGTTGTCGGCGGCCAGGTCGAGGGCCGCGCCCATGGTCAGCGACACCACCCCGCCCTTGGTGCTGCCGTAGGCGGCGATGCCCTTGCGGCCGACCAGGCCGGTGGCGGACGCGGTGCTGATGATCGACCCGCCGCCGCTGGCCCGCAGCGCCGGGACGGCGTACTTGATGCCGAGGAACACCCCGCGCAGGTTCACCGCCACCAGGCGGTCGAACAGGTCGTCGTCGGTCTCCTCGATCGGGTGGTGCGGGGCATTCCAGCCGGCGTTGTTGAACACCACGTCCAGCCGGCCGAACGCGTCGACCGCCGCCGCGAACATGGCCTTCACGTCGGCGGCCTGCGAGACGTCGGCGTGCACCGCGATCGCGTCCTTGCCGATCTCCGCCGCCGCGGCTTCCTCGTGCCCGCTGACGTCGGCGCAGACCACCTTGGCGCCTTCCTCCGCGAACAGCAGCGCCGACGCCCGGCCCATGCCCGACCCCGCGCCGGTGACGACGGCGACCTTGCCCTCAAGCTTTCCCATAACGCTCCGTTCCCGGTTGACGGTGTTGACGGTGTTGATGGAGTTGACGATGGTGACGATCTAGCGGCACTCACACCTTGACTCCGCCGCTGGGCGCGGTCAATACTTTTTGTGCCAACCGGTCAGTAAAAAATTCACTGACCACCGCCGTGAGAAGGGACGCCGCTTGAGCGAGCCACGGATTCCGCCGCAGCCGCCGGAAGACTGGGACGCGGCGGTGGACGAGGCCCTGGCCGCCCTGCGGCCGCCGGGGAGCACCCGCCCGCCCGGAGCGCCGCGGCCGGAGCGCCCGACCTCCAACATCCTCGGCATCTTCTCCTGGCACCCGGACCTGGCCAAGGCCTGGTTCGCGTTCAACAACCACCTGTTCCACTCCACGCTGTCGGCCCGGGACCGGGAAATGGCCACGGTGCGGATCGCCTGGCTGCGGCGCGGCGAGTACGAGTGGGCGCAGCACGTGCGCATGGCCAAGTCGGCCGGCCTGGCGCCGGAGGAGGTCGACGCGATCATGACGGGCCCGGACTCCCCGGTCTGGGGACCGCGCGACGCGGCCCTGCTGCGGTCGGTGGACGAGATCGCGGCCGACCACCGGGTCAGCGACGAGACCTGGAAGCGGCTGGCCGACGATCTCGACCGCCAGCAGCTGATGGACCTGGTGTTCACCATCGGGGCCTACGACCTGCTGGCGGTGGCCATGAACACCTTCGGCCTGCGGCTCGACCCCGGCCTGCCCGGGTTCCCGCCGGAAAGCCCGCAAAGCCCGGCCGGCGACTAGCGCGGGCGCCACTAGCGCAGGCCCCGGAAGAAGGCGCGCACGTCGCCGACGAACAGGTCAGGCACCTCCAGGGCGGGGAAATGCCCGCCCCGGGGGAGTTCGGTCCAGTGCGTGATGGTGAAGTAGCGCTCGGCGTCGGCCCGGCGGGACCGGGTGAGCTCGCCGGGGAAGTTGGCGACCCCGGTCGGCACCGTGACCCGCCCCCGCGGCAGCGTCGTGTCCAGGTGCTGGCGCCGCTCCCAGTACAGCCGCGACGATGAGGCGCCGGTGCGGGTGACCCAGTAGAGCATCACGTTGGTGAGCATCAGGTCCAGGCTCAGCTCGCACCGCTCCTGCGGGCCTTCGGTCCACTCGTGGAACTTCTCGATGATCCAGGCGGCGAGGCCGGCCGGCGAGTCGTCGAGCAGGTACCCCATCGTCTGGGGGCGGGTGCCCAGGATCGCCTCGTAGCCGCCGCCGGCCGCGCCGACGCGCTGGCGCCACGGGGTCGGCGGGGGCGCCTCGCCGGCGGGCGGCGGCACGTTCATGAGGTTGACGTGCAGGCCGAGGACGCGGTCCGGGCGCAGCTCGGCCAGGTTGTAGGAGACCAGGGCGCCCCAGTCGCCCCCCTGGACGCCGTAGCGCCGGTAGCCGAGCCGGTCCGCGATCTGGCCGAAGGCGGCGGCGATCCGCCGCGGTGTCCAGCCCGTCTCGGTGACCGGGCCGGAGAACCCGTACCCGGGCAGGGAGGGCACCACCAGGTGGAACGCGTCGGCCGGGTCATCGGGGTCGGTCAGCGGGCCGATCACGTCGAGGAACTCGACCGGGGAGCCGGGCCAGCCGTGGGTCAGGAACAGCGGGACCGCCGCCGGGTGACGGGACCGGACGTGCAGGAAGTGCAGGCGCTGGCCGTCCACCGTCGTGGTGAACTGCGGGTAGCGGTTGAGCCGGGCCTCGTGGGCCCGCCAGTCGTAGTCGTCGAGCCAGTAGCGGACGATTTCCCGCAGGTAGCCGAGGGGGAGACCGTGCCGCCAGCCGATGCCGGGAACCTCGTCGGGAAACCGGGTTCGCCGCAGGCGCTCCCTCAGGTCAGCCAGGACGGCCTCCGGCACATCGACCAGGAACGGTTCCAGGGCCGCCGCCTCGGGGATGCTAGGCCTTGACTCAGTCACGTGGGCTGCTCCTATTACACTGACTAGTTGAACTATTTAACCTGATGGTCCAGGATGTTCTCAACGGGATACCGCCGCGCGGGCCGCGCGAGCCGGTGCCCGGGGCTTGCGTCCTGCCCCGCCCGCGAGTCATAGTGGACCGACCGGTCAATCAGTTGTTATAGGGGAACTAAATTGGCAGTGCCAGCGCAGCGCCGCGACCAGCAGGCCGACCAGGCCGACCAGGCCGAGAAAGCCGGCGACGTGGACGTGGTCATCGTCGGCGCCGGGATCCTGGGCATCTACCAGCTCTACCGGGCCGTCCAGGCCGGCTACTCGGTGCGGCTGCTCGAGCAGGGCGGCGGCGTCGGCGGCACCTGGTACTGGAACCGGTACCCGGGGTGCCGGTTCGACTCCGAGAGCTACACCTACGCCTACCTGTTCTCCGAGGAACTGTGGCAGGAGTGGGACTGGTCGGAGGAGTTCGCCCCCCAGCCGGAGACCGAGCGCTACCTCAACCACGTGATCGACAAGTTCGACCTGCGCCGCCGCATCCGCTTGAACAGCAAGGTCACCGAAGCCGTATGGGACGATAAAACCAGCACCTGGACGACCGGCACCGAGGACGGCTTCCAGATCCGCTCCCGGTACGTGATCGCCACCACCGGCGTGCTGTCGGTCCCGCAGTACCCCGACGTGCCCGGCCGGGAGGACTTCCGCGGCGAGTCCTACCACCCGGTCCGCTGGCCGGACCAGCCGGTGGACTTCCGGGGCAAGCGGGTCGCCGTCATCGGCACCGGGTCCTGCGGCGTGCAGGTCGGCCCGGCGATCGCCGATGAGGTCGAGTCGCTGGTGATGTACCAGCGCAGCGCCACCTGGGCTACCCCGCTGAACAACCACCCGATCGAGGCCGAGCAGCGGGCCTACCTCAAGGCGAACTACGGGCCGATCAAGGCCGAGCTCGACGCCTCGGTCGGCGGCTTCCTGCACAAGCCGTCCGGGAAGAAGTGGGCCGACGACAGCCCCCAGGAGCGGCAGGCGTTCTTCGAGTCGATATGGAACAGCCCCGGGTTCGCCCACATCAGCACGAACTACGAGGACCTGGCGCTCAACAAGGAGGCCAACGCCGACTGGTGCGCCTTCATGGCCGGCAAGATCCGCGGCCTGGTCAAGGACCAGGCGATCGCGGACAAGCTGATCCCGAAGGACCACCTCTACGTCGGCCTCCGCCCGCCGTACGTCACTGATTACTACGAGATGTACAACAAGCCGAACGTGGAACTCGTCTCGCTGCGCGAGACGCCGATCGTCAAGGTCACCGAGACCGGGATCGAGACCTCCGACGGCCTGCGCGAGTTCGACATCATCATCTGGGCGACCGGCTTCGACTTCGGCACCGGGGCGATGCTGCGGATGGGCATCGTGGGCGCCGGCGGGCTGACGCTCAACGACTACTGGGCCGACGGCCCGCTCACCTACCTCGGGATCATGACCCACGGGTTCCCGAACCTGTTCTTCCCCGGCGGCCCGCACGGCGCCGCGGGCAACAACCCGCGCTACGGCGGCCTCCAGGTCGACTTCACCCAGGACCTCATCGACTACGCGCAGCAGCACGGGCACAGCCGGATCGAGGTTCCGAAGGAAGCCGAGCAGGCCTGGATGGAGATGATCGCGCAGTTCCTCGCGTACTCGCCGTTCGAGCGGCGGGGCCAGTACTACGGCGGCAACACGCCGGGCAAGCCGACGGCCTTCCTGCTCAACCCAGGCGGCAGGCCGAAGCTTGACGAGTTCATGGCCAAGGCCATCGAAAGCGATTACCAGGGCTTCCTTGCCTAACGACGAACGTGCCTCACGACGAAGGAGTGGTGTGATGACCGGACTGCGGCTCGACGGGCGCGTCGCGGCGGTGACCGGCGCCGGACGGGGGATCGGCCGGGCCTACGCGCTGCTGCTCGGCCAGCTCGGCGCGAAGGTCGTGGTGAACGACCTGGGCGGATCGACCCTCGGCACCGGCGGCGACGAGAGCCCGGCCGACGAGGTGGTCAAGCAGATCGAGGCGGCCGGGGGAGCGGCGGCGGCCAACTACGCCGACGTGTCGACGGTCGAGGGCGGCAGGTCGGTCATCGACACCGCCGTCGAGTACTTCGGCACCATCGACATCGTGGTCAACAACGCCGGGAACATGGTGTGGGCGTCGCTTCCGGAGGCGACCATCGAGACCATCGACGCCCACTACAAGGTGCACGTCCAGGGGTCGTTCAACACCCTCGCCGCCGCCTGGCCCTACTTCCTGGAGAAGAACTACGGCCGGGCCGTCCTCACCACCTCGGTCGGCATGTTCGGGCTGATGGACAACATCGGCTACGCGATCGCCAAGGCGTCCATGATCGGCATGGCCAAGAGCCTGACGGTCGGCCGGAAAGACGCCAACATCAACGTCAACTGCATCGCCCCGAACGCGATGACCCGGCTGGCCGCCCGCACCGAAGAGGAACAGGCGGAGCTCGTGCCGCCCCCGCCCGGCATGGACGGGGACAACGTCGCCCCCATGGTCGCCTACCTGGCCCACGAGTCGTGCGCGGTCAGCGGGGAGACCTACGTGGCCGGCTTCGGCCGCTTCGCGCGCCTGTTCGTCGGGGTCACCCCGGGCTACCTGCACCCCGGCCTGACCGGCGCCACCGTCGACGACGTGGCCGCCAACTTCGCCGCGATCAACGACGAGGCCGGCTACTACGTGCCCGCCAACCTGATGGACTGGACCGGCCACTACATGTCCCACCTGAACCGGACAGCGTCGTGAGCGGCGTCCTGTCCGGGAAGACGGCCCTGGTCACCGGGGCCTCGTCGGGGATCGGCCGGGGCGCCGCCGTGGCCCTCGCCGCCGCCGGCGCCCAGGTGGCCCTGGTGGCCCGCCGGGCCGAGCGGCTGAAGGACCTGGCGGCCGAGATCGAGGCGGCCGGCGGCAAGGCCCTGGAACGCCCGGCCGACGTCACCGACGAGGCCGAGGCCAGCCGGGTGATCGACGACACCACCAGCCACTTCGGCGGCCTCGACATCCTCGTGAACGCGGCCGGCATGACCCAGACCGGGAAGGTGGAGAACGGCGACATAGCGGACTGGCGCTACGTGTTCGAGCTCAACTTCTGGGCCGGGTTCTACACCGCCCGGGCGGCGATCCCGGCGCTCAGGGTCGGCGGCGGCGACATCGTCAACATCTCCTCCACCGCCGGCAGGCGGCCGGTCGGCGCGACGTTCGGCCCTTACGCGGCCAGCAAGTTCGCGCTGACCGCGTTCACCGAGTCGCTGCGGGCGGAGGTGACCCAAGCCGGCATCCGGGTCTCCATCATCGAGCCGGGCGCGACCGCCACCGAGGTGCACCAGCACATCAAGGACGAGCGGGTACGCGAGAGCACCCGCCAGCACGTGGAGAAGGACGGCGCGATGCAGCCGGAGGACGTCGCCGCCGCCATCGTCTTCGTGGTCAGCCTGCCCCGGCACGTGAACGTCTCCCAGCTGATGATCCGCCCGTCGGTTGACGCCCGCGTGATATGACCGCCCCGCCCCCTTCCCCGAACCGCGAGATCAGGAGCAACGACGTGGACCTCGACAGCATCGACTACACCGACCCGTCGCTCACGTCGGACCCGTACCGCCTGCTCGGCTACCTGGCCGAGCACCGACCGGTCTACCGTGAGCCGCGCCACGGGGTGGTCATGGTGACCGGGCACGAGGAGGCGATCACGGTGCTGCGCAGCCCGGACGTGTTCTCCTCGGCCACCCTCATCGTCGGCCCCGACCCGTGGTCCCTGTTCCCGGAGCGGCCGGAGGGAGACGACATCACCGAGTACGTCAACTCCCACCGGGAGTACCTGCCGCAGAACGACCAGATCGTCACCGCCGACCCGCCCAGCCACACGGCCCAGCGGGCGCTGCTGATGGGCCTGATCACGCCCAAGCGGCTGAAGGAGAACGAGGAGTTCATCTGGCGGCTCACCGACCGCCAGCTGGACGCGATCTTGCCCCTGGGCACGGCCGAGATCAACGCCGACTACGCGCAGCCCTACACCCTGCTGGTCATCGCCGACCTCCTCGGTGTGCCCGAGGAAGACCACGCGATGCTGCTGGCCCGCCGGGGCATCCGCCAGGTGCCCGGCGCGATGGGCGCGGAGATGCCCGGCGGCGCCGACCACCTGGCCGGCCCGGACGACCGGGCACGGGCCGGCGGCAGCCACAACACGCTCGACATCTTCTACGACTACTTCTCGGAGAAGATCGCCGAACGCCGGGAGCGGCCGCTCAACGACGTGCTGACCGGCATGGCCCGGGCACTGTTCCCCGACGGCAGCGTCCCCGAGCCGATCGAGGTCGCCCGCATCGCGTCGAACCTGTTCGCGGCCGGGCAGGAGACCACCGTGCGGCTGATCGCCACCGCCCTGCGGCGGATCGCCGAGGAGCCCGAGACCCAGGCCCAGCTGCGGGCCAATCCTGAGCAGGTCAGCCGGTTCGTCGAAGAGGTGCTGCGCACCGAGGGGCCGATCCTGGGCGAGTACCGGCTGGCGCTCAAGACGACCGAGCTCGGCGGGGTGCCCATCCCGGCCGGCACCCAGATCTTCCTCTCCAACGGCGCCGCCAACCTCGACCCGCGCCAGTTCGAGTGCCCGGCCGAGTTCCGGGCGACCCGGGAGAACGTGCGCCGCCACATCGCCTTCGGCCACGGCGTCCACACCTGCCCGGGCGCCCCCCTAGCTCGGTCGGAGACCCGCATCACGCTGGAACGGCTGCTCGAGCGGACGACCGACATCCGCATCAACGAGGCGGCGCACGGCCCGGCCGGCCACCGGCACTACGACCACCTGAAGACGCACATGTTCCACGGCATCGCCACCCTCCAGCTCGACTTCACCGTGCGAGACTAGAGCCCATGGCCGAGACCGCGCACCGCGAGATACGGGTCGACCGGAGCCTGTGCATGGGCTCGGGGCAGTGCTGCTGGTACGCCCCGAACACCTTCGACCAGGACGACGAGACGATCGCGATCGTGATCGACCCCAGGGGCGACCCGGCCGACGCGATCACGACCGCGGTCGACTCCTGCCCCACCCGGGCACTGTCGATCGTCAAGGAAAACGAAAAGGCTTAGAAGGAACGGACGTGGCCGGCTCCCAGCCGGCCACTTTCCCTTCTCCGGCGGCCGGCGCCGGCGGCCGGCACTACCGGCCGGCGCCCGCTGGCCGCAAGGCCTGGCCGGCGTCGGCCGCGAGCCCCGGCGGTATCTCCTGCCCGGCGGCGAGGGCGCGGCGGACCGCCAGGTAGTCGCGCGGCGAGTTGACCGCGTGCACGGCCAGCAGCCGGCCGTCGGCGTAGTAGAGCACCGAGAACCGCTCGTGGGCGGGGTCGCCGCGCAGCACCGTCTGGTCGAACCCGGACGACAGGCCCGCGATCTGCAGCTTGAGCGGGCCCTGGTCGGACCAGAACCACGGCACCGCGTCGTAGCGGGCCGGCACCCCGGCCAGGGTGGCCGCGGCGACCCGGGCGTGGTCGGTCGCGTGCCCGTACGACTCGAAGCGGACCAGGGCGCCGCGGGCCGCCGCGGGGTGCGGGGTGACCGCGCAGTCGCCGGCCGCGACGATCGCGGGATCGCTGGTCCGGGCGAAGGCGTCGACTACGATGCCGCCCGCGCAGGCCAGGCCGAGCTCCTCCGCTAGCTCGGTGCGGGGCTCGGCGCCGATCCCGACGATCACCAGGTCGGCCGGGATGAAGCCGCCGTCGGCCAGGTGCGCTCCGGTGACGGTCCCGTCGGCGCCCGCGAACCGCGACACGGCCGCGCCGAGCCGGACGTCGACACCGCGGCGGCGGTGCGCGGCGGCGTAGAAGTCGGAGATCACCGGAGCGACCACCCGCCCGATGAGCCGGGCGGCCGCCTCCACCACCGTGACCGCCTTGCCCTGGGCGGTGGC
>Ga0302314_10006342_pt1 | contig 21447 bp, 21 predicted proteins | sample III_Palsa_N2_3_FD_200533 | JGI IMG/M metagenome (GOLD analysis project Ga0302314, IMG submission 200533) | Peat permafrost microbial communities from Stordalen Mire near Abisko, Sweden - III_Palsa_N2_3 | ecosystem: Environmental > Terrestrial > Soil > Palsa > Peat permafrost | place: Sweden...
TTCACGGCCCTGGGTAGGGGCAGGAGAGTTCGATGCGCATAATCACCCTGACGTTCATCCTGGCTACGGCTCTGATCGCCTCCGCGGCGATGGCCCAGCAGAACCCGCCCCCCTCGTCGCCGGCCAGCGAACCCGATGTCCACCCGCTGCCCGGCCTTTCGTCCGAGACCACATCGGTCACCATTCAGCCCGATCGATCGGCCACGGCGATGGCCGATCCCGAATCGGCGGCGGAATACGGCTCGCCGTCGGCCGTGGATTCGCCTGGGTCGGCGATGCCCAACACCGGCGCGTGGCCGGCGATGCAGCCCAGCGCCAAGCGGCCCAAGTGGCTGCAAAAAGCGCCAGATGCGAGCCCGCCGCCGCCAGCCAATCCGCATTGAACGCCGATCCTTGACGCAGGGTCGCGGTGGCGCGAGTCTCAGGCTCTAGCCGTTTTCACTTAAGGAGCGTCGACATGGCCGACGGATCGCTGGCGAGTCCGATCTCGCTGAAGGGCAAGGTTTCCGAGGAGGAGTGGGCCGCACGGGTCGAATTGGCGGCGCTCTATCGCCTGGTGGCGCTGCACGGCTGGGACGATCTCATCTACACCCATATCTCGGCGCGCGTACCGGGACCCGAACACCAGTTCCTGATCAATCCCTACGGCCTCTATTTCGACGAGATCACGGCCTCGTCGCTGGTGAAGATCGATGTGGAGGGCAACATCCTCCAGGAGACCGATTTCTTCATCAATCCGGCCGGCTTCACGATCCATTCCGCGATCCACACCTCGCGCGAGGACGCTCATTTCGTGATGCATCTGCATACCGATCAGGGCGTCGCGGTCTCGGCTCAGAAGGAGGGGTTGCGGCCGCTCAGCCAGCACGCGCTGATCATCCTGCCCTACGTCGCCTATCACACGTACGAAGGGATCGCGCTCAACCATGAGGAGAAGGAGCGGCTGGTGGCGGACCTCGGCGATAAGAACGCCCTGATCCTGCGTAATCACGGCACCCTTTCCGTCGGGCGCACGGCCGCCGAGTGCTGGATCCACATGTACTATCTGGAGCGCGCCTGCCTGCAGCAGGTGATGGCTCAGTCCGGCGGAGACGACGGTCTGCTCATTGCGCCCCAGGCGGCGCAGGACGAAGTGCGCAACCAGGTGCGGCACGGCATCGGCGGCGCGCTTGCCTGGCCTGGCGCCCTGCGCCGGCTAGACCGGAAGAGCCCCGGCTACGACGCCTGAAGTGGCGCGAAAAGGTCCTGCTGGTCATCACTGACGCCCGGCCGGCGGAACTGGGTCAGATCAAGCGGCGCTGAGGGGCGATCCAGCCCGAAGCGACGCCTTGCGATGGAAAAGCGCTTGGCGAGCAGTTCGGCGATGGGGCCTTGGCCCTTCATCCGCTTGCCCCATTCCGGGTCGTAGTCCCGGCCGCCGCGCATCTGGCGCAAAAGTGAGGTGACGCGTCGGGCCCGGTCGGGAACCTGGGCCTCTAGCCACTCGCGGAACAGATCCTTGATCTCTCGCGGTAGCCGCAGGACGACGTAGCCCGCGCCGACCGCGCCCGCCTCGGCCGCGCGCTGCAACACCACCTCGAGCTCATGATCGTTGAGCCCCGGGATCACCGGCGCGAACATGACGATCACCGGCACGCCCGCCGCCGAGAGCGCCGAAAGGGCTGACAGTCGGCGCTCGGGTGTCGCCGCGCGCGGCTCCATCCGCCGCGCCAGGGTTCGGTCGAGGGTGGTGATCGAGATCGCCGCGCGGGCCAGGTTCCGGCCGGCCATCCGGCCGAGGATGTCGCTGTCGCGAGTGATCAGCGCCGACTTGGTGATGATCGAGAGTGGGTGGGAGGCGCGCTCCAGCACCTCCAGGACTTGGCGCGTGACCTGCATCCGGCGTTCGCTCGGCTGATAGGGATCGGTGTTGCCGCCGATATGGATGACGCCGACCTTGTAGGACGGTTTGGCGATCTCACGCGTGAGCAGGCGGGCGGCGTCGGCCTTGAAGAACAGGCGGCTTTCGAAATCGAGGCCGGGCGAGAGGCCGACGTAGGCATGCGACGGCCGTGCGTAGCAGTAGATGCAGCCGTGTTCGCAGCCGCGGTAGGGGTTGATCGAGCGATCGAAGCCGATGTCGGGACTGTCGTTGCGCGCGATGATGGTGCGCGCCCGCTCCGGGGTCAGCGTCGTGCGCAGGGGAGGCGGGGTCGCGTCGGCTTCGTTCCAGCCGTCGTCAAAGGCCTCGCAAGCCAGGGCTTCGAAACGCCCCGTCGCGTTGGAGCGCGCGCCGCGGCCGCGGGCCACACCGGTATGTCCAGACATGGCTCAATCCTAGCCACGTGGCATGAACATAACAAGAACATTCGGCTTGCCGTCAGAGGTCCGCGCCACCCTCGCCGGGGCGCTCACCGCGATCGAGCCGCTCGGCAAGCATGAGGAAATCCTGCCAGGCTTTCTTCTTGGCCCCCGGCTGACGCAAGAGAAACGCAGGATGCAGGGTCGGCAGCGCGGGAATCTCCAGGTTCGCATAACGGCCGCGCCACTCGAACCAACGCCCGCGGAGGGTCAGTATGCCCTCGCTGCGATCGAGCATCGACTTGGCCGCCGCCGCCCCCACGAACAACAGCAGCTTAGGTCGTACGAGGTCGATCGCGCGCTCCACGAAAGGCGCGCAGGCGAGTTGCTCGTCGGCGGTGGGAGTCCGGTTGCCGGGAGGACGCCAGAAGACGGTGTTGGTGATCAACACCCGGCCTTCCAGACCGGCGGCGGCCAGAATGCGGTCGAGAAGGCGTCCGGCGCGACCGACGAAGGGCGCGCCTTGAGCGTCCTCCTCGGCGCCTGGCCCTTCACCGACGATCATCACCGGCGCGTCCGCCGCGCCGCGCCAGCAAACCGCCTGCCGGGCGCCCTGGGATTTCAGCGCGCAGCCGTCGAAGGACGCGATAGCGGCGGCGAGCGCATCGAGATCGGACGCCGCCCAGGCCAGTTCACGACCGCCGGCGGAGTCGGCTGGCTGGGCGCGTTCGGCCGGCGCCGCTGGCACGGAACGCAATACGGGCCGCGCCTCGCGCGTCGCCGCCATGCGATCTCGCGGCGCGGTCTCGTACAGGCAATCGACACCGGCGTCGGCCCAGAAGGCCAGAAGGCTGTGAACGGCGTTGCGAGCCGGGGGCATGAGCCTATCCTACACCGCGCGCACGGCCACGGGGAGCGCCCCGCCACGCCGGCGTTTGTTCTTGACCGGATTGCCCACGACTTCGATTAAGGCTCATTGCGAGAACGATAAAGGGCGAGATCCATGAGTGAAGAGGCGGTCCCAGGGCGCGAGGCGATGGAATACGACGTCGTCATCATCGGCGCCGGCCCGGCGGGACTGTCCGCCGCCATCCGCCTGAAGCAGCAGGCCCAGGCCGCCGGCGCGGAGATCACCGTGGCCGTGGTCGAGAAAGGCTCGGAGGTCGGCGCCCATATCCTCTCGGGGGCGGTGATCGATCCCAAGGCGCTCGACAAGAACGCGCCGCTCGAAACGCCGGTGACCGAGGATCGCTTCCTGGCGCTGGGTCCCCAGGGCGCCATCAACGTGCCCATGTGGCCCATGCCGAGCTTCATGCACAATCACGGCTGCTACGTCGCCTCACTCGCTAACATCTGCCGCTGGCTGGCCGGCGAGGCCGAGGCGCTCGGCGTCGAGATCTATCCGGGCATGGCGGCCTCGGAGGTCGTTTATGACGACAATGGGGCGATTAAGGGTGTCGTCGCGGGGGTCTTCGGCGTCGGCAAGGACGGCGCTCACAAGCCCGACTACCAGCCGGGGCTGGAATTGCACGCTAAATACACCTTGATCGCCGAAGGCGCGCGCGGCTCGCTCGCCAAGCAACTCCAGGCGAGGTTCAATCTCACCGAGGGCCGGGAGCCTCAGAAGTACGGCCTCGGCCTCAAGGAGCTTTGGCAGGTGCCGGAGGAGAATTTCCACCCGGGCTTGGTGCAACACACCGTAGGTTGGCCTTTGGATTCAAAGACGGGTGGTGGCAGTTTCATGTATCACTTTGGCGACCGCTATGTGGCGATCGGCTTTGTGGTCCATCTTAACTACGCCAATCCGTGGATCTCGCCGTTCGATGAATTCCAGCGCGTGAAACATCATCCGTCTATTCGCCAGTATCTCAAGGGCGGTCGGCGTATCGCCTATGGCGCCCGCGCGATCACCGAAGGCGGCTTTCAGTCCGTGCCGGCCCTAACGTTTCCCGGCGGCGCCCTGATCGGCTGTTCGGCCGGATTTGTGAACCTGCCGCGCATCAAAGGCAGTCACAACGCCATGAAGACCGGCATGCTGGCCGCCGAGGCCGCCTTCGCAGCGATTCAGTCCGGGCGTTCGGCCGACACCCTGGCCGAATATCAGACGGCCTATAATCGGTCCTGGGTGCGCAAGGAGTTGTACGTGGTGCGCAACGCCAAGCCGCTCTGGTCGCGTCTCGGCACCTGGCTCGGCAGCGCGGTGATCGTCTTCGATATCAACGTCACCAATCTTTTCGGCGGCCTCTCGTTCTTCGGCACGCTCAAGCATGGCAAGACCGACGCCGAGGCGACCGGTCACGCCGAGGATTTCAAGCCGATCGTCTATCCCAAACCCGACGGCGTGCTCAGCTTCGACAAGCTTTCGAGCGTTTTCCTGTCGGCCACCAATCATGAAGAAGACCAGCCGGCCCATCTGCGATTGAAGGACCCGGAAGTGCCGATCGGGGTCAACCTGCCCCTCTACGGCGAGCCGGCGCGCCTCTATTGCCCGGCGGGCGTCTATGAAGTGCTGTATGACGAGGCGGGAGCCAACCCCAGGTTCCAGATCAACGCCCAGAACTGCGTGCACTGCAAGACCTGCGACATCAAGGACCCGTCACAGAACATCGTCTGGACGACGCCCGAGGGAGGCGGCGGCCCGAACTACCCCAACATGTAACGCGCCCCGAGCGCGCCATAATCGCAAGGCCCTATCGCAACAGCTCATGCCCCCCATCCTCCGCCTCGTCCCCGTTCTGCCGGCGCTCGCGCTGGCGGCCTGCGCCACACAGGCGCCTCTGCCGCCGGCCGTGGCCGCGTCAAGCGTGCCGTCAGCGGTTTCTGGGCAGTCGGCGTACGGTCTGTTTCTCGCCGGACAATCGGCGATCAATGGCGGTATGGGCGGCGAGGCGGCCGGCTATTTCGCCAGGGCGGCCGACGCCGCGGACGGCGCGGACACGCCGCTCCTGCAAGGCCGCACCTTCACCGCCGCGCTTCTGGCGGGAGACGTGAAACAGGCGGCGGCGATCGCGCCGATCGCCGACACCGACCCGGCGACACGTCAGCTCGCCGGCCTGACCCTGGCGGTCGAGGACATGACCGGCGGCCAAGGCGGCAAGGCCCGCGCTCTTCTCGTCGGCGTGGGGGCGCCTCACGCCGCCGCCGCCGCCTTGCTCACACCGCTCGCGGCGGCGGAGGCCGGAAACGACGAAGCGGCGATCGGGCTTCCCGTGTTCGACGGCGATCCTGTGGCCACATTCTTCGCGGGGCTCGATCAGGGGATCATCTTCGAACACCTGCGCCGCTTCGATGAGGCCGAGACCGCGTTCCGCGCCCTGATCGAAAAGGGCGATCCTGGCGCCGTGGCGACCATCAATCTCGGCGCCTTTCTCGAACGCCGGGGTCGCTGGGCCGATGCGCTCGCCACTTATAATCAGGCGCTTGCGCGCGTTCCGGGCGACCCGGCGCTCCTCGCGGACAAGGCGCGGGCGGAGAGCCGGCGCGGCGCGCCAGCCCTGGCCGGTTTTCGCGAAACCGCCGCCGAGGCGCTGACCGGGGCGGCGTCTGTCCTGATTGTCAAAAAGGAAGAAGAGCCGGCATTGGCGTATCTGCGACTGGCTCTACGCCTGGATCCCAATCAGGAGTCCGCCTGGCTGCTGGTCGGCGACATCCTGTCCGACATCGGCGATAAGGAGGGGGCCAGGACCGCCTATCTGTCGCCCAAGCCAGGCGCGCCGGATTTTGTCGCCGCGCGCGGCAAGCTCGCCTGGTCTTATCAGGGCGACGGCATGAAGGATCAGGCGCTCGACGTGGCGCGCGGCGCTCTGGCCGCCGAGCCGGACAGCAGCGACGCGGCGACCACGCTCGCCGACCTGTTGCGCGCCGACGAACGCTACGATGAATCGGCCCAAATTCTCGACAAGCTGATCGCGCAAGAAGGTGAGGCGCCGGACTGGCGTCTGCTCTACATGCGTGCCGTGGACTATCAGGAAAGCGATCATTGGCCGGAAGCCGAGCGCGACTTGACCCTGGCGCTCAAACAGCGACCTGACGAGCCTGAGTTGCTGAATTTCCTTGGTTATTCGTGGATCGACCGCGGCGAGAAACTCCACGAAGCCCTGGGCATGGTGCAGAAGGCGGTCGACACAAATCCTCATTCGGGGGCGATGATCGACTCCCTGGGCTGGGGCTACTATCGGCTGGGCGACTACAAAACGGCAGTCGACAAACTCGAGCAGGCCGTGGCGCTCGAGGCCGGAGATCCCGACGTGAACAATCATCTGGGCGACGCCTATTGGCGGGTCGGGCGCCGGGTCGAGGCGCGGTTCCAGTGGAACCGGGTGCTGACCCTCGAGCCCGACCCAAAGCTCAAGACCGAGGTCGAAACCAAGATCAGGGACGGGCTGGGGCCGATCCCCACGCCGCTCAGCGGCTCCTGACCGGCGCCGTGAGCGTTCGACCGGGCTTTGCTCCGGCCAAGATCAATCTCTTTCTTCATGTCGGCGCGCCCGGGGACGACGGCTATCATCCGATCTGCAGCCTGATGACCTTCGCCGACGTCGGCGATGAGCTGACGGCAAGCCCGGCGCGCATCATGAGTTTCGCCGCGGACGGCCCGTTCGCCGAAGGGCTGGGCGAAACGGGGGACAACCTCGTCGTCCGCGCGCGCGACGCCATGCTGACACTGGCGCCGACGCCGCCGCCGCCTTTCAGCCTGCGCCTGACCAAGATTCTGCCGATCGCCTCCGGCATGGGCGGCGGTTCGGCCGACGCCGCGGCCGCCTTGCGCCTCGTCCGCGCCCGGCTCGATCCGGACCCCGAGGACGACGTGGTTTCAGGCGTCGCCCGCGCCTTAGGCGCCGACGTCACGGCTTGCCTCCGCTCTGTCCCCGTGCTCGCCCAGGGCAGGGGCGACACGCTGGCGCGCCCGCCGGCGTTTCCCGGTCTCGACGCCGTTCTGGTCAACCCGCTCACGCCCACACCCACGGCGGAGGTCTACCGCGCCTACGACGAGGCGCCGGCGCCGAATGGAGCCGACACCCCCGAGCCAGCCACTCCATTGCGGTCAGCTACGGAGATCGCCGCGTTTCTTCGCGGCTGCCGCAACGACCTTGAGGCGGCCGCCGTTCGTCTCCGGCCGCGAATCGGCGAGGCGCTTGGCCTGCTCGCCGCTCAGCCGGAAACGATGCTCGCCCGCATGTCCGGGTCTGGAGCGACCTGCTTTGCGCTTTGCGCGGACGCCGCCGCCGCCGCCCGCCTGGAGGCGCGCCTGAGCGCGCTCGCGCCCGCCTGGTGGGTCAGGCGGACCGTTCTGACCGGATCGAAAGGGCTATGAGCGACCTCATCCTGCACGATTACTGGCGCTCGACGGCCTCGTACCGCGTGCGCATCGCCCTCAACATCAAGGGCGTCGACTTCGATCGGGCGCCTCACGATCTGCGCCGCGGAGCACACCGTGACGCCGCGTTCAAGGCCATCGCGCCCCAGGGTTTGGTTCCGGCGCTCGACGGCGGAGAGGGGACTTTCACCCAGAGTCTGGCCATTCTGGAGTGGCTGGAGGAGCGCTTCCCGGAACCGCCGCTGCTGCCAAAGGGTTTGGCCGATCGCGCGATCGTTCGCGGCATGGCCGACCTCGTCGCCTGCGACATCCATCCCCTGAACAACCTGCGGGTGCTGGGGGCGCTTCGAGGCGACTTCCAAGCCTCGCCGGCCCAGATCGACGCATGGATCGCGGGCTGGATCGGCGACGGCTTCGCGGCCCTCGAAGCGCTGGTAGAGCGCCATGGCGGCGCCTTTTCGTTCGGCGAGGCGCCGACCATGGCCGACTGCCTGCTGGTTCCTCAGGTCTATTCGGCGCGGCGCTTCAACGTCGATCTCACGCCATTCCCGCGCCTTGTCGCCGTGGACCACCGCGCCTGCGCCTTGCCGGATTTCGCGGCCGCCCACCCGGACGCCCAGTCCGACGCCGACCAGTAGTTACGCACAGATTGGCAACCTTGGCCGCGCTCACGCGTATTTATTGAATGTCGGTCGCCCCCTTGTGCGCCCGCGCCCCTCGAAAAGGCATTTTGAGATGAAGAAGCTCGATACTCTCACTGTCCTCATCGCCCTGGCGATGGCCATCCCTGCCGCATCGCTAGCGCAGCCCGCGCCTGCACAGGACCCGTCAGCCATGCCTGCCCAGATGCCGGGCGCGCCTGCCCAACCGATGAGCGCACCCGCGGCGCCGCAGGCCGGCGTGACCGCTTCGACAGGTCCGATTCCGGCCGACCAACTGCCGCCAGGCCAAGCCGGCGCGCTTGCGGCCGGGGATAATCAAATGGTTACCAACGGTCCCGTTCCGGACACGCTGGCCAACCGCGCCAAGTATGGTGGCCCTAAGTCCCACGGCGGTCGAAAGACAAAGCCGGTGGGCAATTGACGAACGGCCGATCCTTCTGCAAGGGGGGCGCGTTACCTGGTCGCTAAGGAGTTTTGATGCGCCTCCATCGCCTGTTCGCCGCCGCCGCAATGGCCGCCGTTCCCTTCGTCGCCACGGCGCAGGCCGCCTCCGGGCCGGCCGTGGCGCCGCCGACCGCGGCTGCGTCGCCGCAATTGATGGCCAACGGCAATATGGTTACGACGCTCAAGGCGTCGCCCGATTTCACTATTCTCTCCAAGGCGCTCGACACGACCAACATGAGCGGCGTGCTGGCGGCAACGCCGGGGTTGACACTGTTCGCCCCCACCGACCAGGCGTTCAAGGCGTTGCCGCCGGCGCAGCTTGTCGCCTTGCTCGATCCCAAGAACGTCGCCATCCTGCAGCAGGTTCTGACCTACCACCTCGTGCACCTCGACCTAGATACGGCCAAGTTCAAAGGCGCCAAGGGGCCCGTCCAGAGCGTGGAGAAGGGTAATCTGTTGCTCGACGGCAGCGGCGCGGCGCCCAAGGTCAACGACGCCACGATCATTCAGGCCAACGTGCGGACGTCCAACGGCATTATCCAGGTCGTGGACAAGGTGCTCATACCGGCGGACGTCAATCTGCCGACCGCCAGCGCATCGGCGGGCGTAGCGTCCTCAACCGGCGACTGAGCGCGGCTTGAAGCGATGATCACCGCGCCCTAAGGTCGGCGCGCGTCAGAGCGCGCCGTTTTCCTCAGAGCCATCGCAACCCCAATGACGGCGTCGAAAGTCCTGTCATTTCAGGATATTATCCTGACGCTCCACGCTTTCTGGAGCGCGCGCGGCTGCGTGATTCTCCAACCCTACGACCTCGAGGTCGGAGCGGGCACGCTGCACCCGGCGACCGTTCTGCGGGCGCTGGGCCCCAAACCGTGGCGCGCCGCCTATGTGCAACCCTCGCGTCGGCCGTCGGACGGGCGCCACGGCGACAATCCCAACCGCCTGCGGCAATTCCATCAGTATCAGGTGATCCTCAAGCCCAACCCGCCCGACATGCAGGCGCTCTACCTCGCCTCGCTGGAGACGATCGGCATCGACCCCAAGCTGCACGACATCCGCTTTGTCGAAGACGACTGGGAAAACCCCACCGTCGGCGCGTGGGGGCTGGGCTGGGAGGTGTGGTGCGACGGCATGGAAGTCAGCCAGTACACCTACTTCCAGCAGGTCGGCGGCCTGGACGTCTCACCGGTCTCCGGTGAGTTGACCTACGGACTCGAGCGCCTGGCGCTCTATGTACAAGGCGTCGACAACGTCTACGACTTGGCGTTCAACGACCCACAGAGTCCCGATTTCAAGACCTACGGTGACGTCTTCCTGGAAAACGAGCGCCAGTTCTCGGCTTTTGAACAGGAGCAGGCCGACACCGACATGCTCATCCGCCAGTTCCACGACATGGAGGCTCTGGTTCCCAAGCTCTTGGCGAGCGTCAGTCGACGCGGCCAGCCCCTGGTGCTGCCGGCGTTCGATCATGTGCTTAAGGCTTCTCACCTGTTCAACTTGCTGGATGCGCGCGGCGCGATCGCCGTGGCCGAACGTCAAAGCTATATCGGGCGGATTCGCGACCTGTGCAGGGAATGCGCCTTGGCCTGGGTGAAACTCGAAGAGGCGGGCGCCTGACGCCATGCCTCAGTTGTTGCTCGAGCTGTTCAGCGAAGAAATTCCCGCGCGCATGCAGAACGGCGCCGCGCGGGACCTCGAACGCCTGGCCGCCGACCATCTCGGGCGGGCCGAGCTGACGTGCCAACGGCTGGCGGCTTTCGCCGGCCCACGTCGCCTGAGTCTGGTGGTCGACGGGCTGCCGGAGCGACAGCTCGATCGAACCGAGGAACGCAAGGGTCCCAGGGTCGGCGCACCCGAAGCGGCGCTGGCTGGATTCCTGCGTTCGACCGGCCTCATGCGCGAGGATTTGATCCAACGCGAAGGGGTCTGGTTTGCGCGCCTCGATCGTCCGGGCCGATCCACCGCCGAAGTGACCGCCGACATCGTGCCCCTCATCGTGTCCGGCTTTCCCTGGCCCAAATCCATGACCTGGGGCGCGGGCGCGCTGCGTTGGGTCCGGCCCCTCCATTCCATCCTCTGCCTCTTCGACGGCCATGTGGTCGAATTCGGCATCGACGGCATCCAGAGTGGCGACTTGACCGAAGGTCACCGCTTCATGGGACCGCAACGGCCGTTCCGAGTGACCAGTTTTGACGGCTATCGGACTGACCTCGAAAGTCACTTCGTCGTACTGGACGCGGACGACCGCAAACGGCGGATCCTGGCGGGCGCGCGGGCGGCCTGCGCCCGGCGCGGCCTCGTGCTCGTGGACGACGACGGCCTGCTCGAGGAAGTCGCCGGCATGGCTGAGTGGCCCACGCCCTTGATGGGCGACATGGATCCGGCGTTCCTTTCTCTGCCCCCGGAGGTCGTGCGCACCACCATGCGCTCACACCAGCGCTATTTCGCCGTCGCCGACGGGGAAGGGCGTCTGGCGCCGCACTTCATCGTTGTCGCCAATATCGAAGCGGCCGATGGCGGGGCCCTGATCGCGGCTGGCAACGCCCGCGTGCTCGCCGCCCGCCTGACCGACGCCCGGTTCTTCTGGAGCGAAGACCTCAAGCGGCCCTTGGAAACCCGGCTGGAAGCTCTGAAGGGCGTCACCTTCCACGCCAAGCTCGGCTCCATGTTCGAGCGCGTGGGCCGGATCGAGGCCCTGGCCCGGGCGATCGCCTCCTCGGTCGGCGCCGATCCGGAAAAGGCTGCAAGCGCAGCGCGCCTGGCCAAGGCCGATCTGGTCACGGCCATGGTCGGTGAGTTTCCCGAGCTACAGGGGATCGTGGGCGGCTACTACGCCAGGGCCGAGGGCGTCGATCGGGCGGTCGCGGACGCTATCCGCGATCACTATCGCCCGCAGGGGCCGTCCGAGCCCGCGCCCACGGCGCCGGTCACCATCGCCGTGGCCCTCGCCGACAAGATGGACACCATCTTCGCCTTCTTCTCGATCGGCGAGACGCCGACCGGCTCCCGCGACCCCTTCGCCCTCCGAAGGGCGGCGCTCGGCGTCGTCCGCATCGTGCTCGACAACGGCCTGCGCCTACCGCTCGGCGAGATGATCGCCGCCACCAGATTTGATGGGGCAGGGGTGATGGCGTTCTTCGCTGAACGGTTGAAGGTGCTGCTGCGCGATCGCGGTGCGCGCCATGACCTCGTCGATGCGGTGTTCGCCCTCGGCGACGACGATCTCGCTCGCGTGGTGGCGCGCGTCGACGCCCTGGCAGCCTTCCTCGCCAGCGACGACGGAACCAATCTGCTGGCCGCCTATAAGCGCGCCGGCAACATATTGAACGCCGAGGCGCGCAAAGGCGCGTTGCCGCAAGTTCAAGCCCGTCGCCCAGGGGGCCCAGCGGCAGAGGTCGGACTGTTCGACGCCCTCCAGGACTGCCGGCCACGCGTAGAAAAGGCGCTTGCCGGGGAGGATTTCGCCGCCGCCCTCTCCGCGCTGGCCCGGCTGCGAGCGCCGGTCGACGCCTTCTTCGATGGGGTCCTGGTCAACTCGCCGGTCGCCGCCGAGCGTGACAACCGCCTCGCGTTGCTGACCGAAGTGCGTGAGGCCATGGGCCGGCTGGCGGACTTCTCGCTCGTTTCAGGTTAGGAAGCGTCCATGAGCACCCACACACTTTCAAAGGCGAAGCGTGTCTACGCCTTCGGCGGCGGCGGGGCAGATGGCGGCGCCGCCATGAAAGAGTTGCTGGGCGGGAAGGGCGCCAACCTGGCCGAGATGTCGGCTCTGGGCCTGCCGGTGCCGCCGGGCTTCACCATCACGACCGAGGTCTGCAATCAGTATTACGCCGCCAGCGGCGCCTTTCCGGCCGGCCTGGAAGCGGAGGTTCGCGCCGCACTGGCGCAGGTCGAAGGTCTGGTCGGTCGGAAGTTCGGCGACCCCGCAAATCCGCTCCTGGTGTCGGTCCGTTCCGGCGCCCGGGCGTCCATGCCCGGGATGATGGACACCGTCCTCAACTTGGGTCTGAACGACCAGACGGTTGAGGGGCTGGCCGCGCTCGCCTCGGACCGGCGCTTCGCCTTCGACAGCTACCGCCGGTTCATCCAAATGTATTCGAACGTGGTCCTGGGCCTGGATCACCACATGTTCGAGGAGATCCTCGACGATCAGAAGGACGCGCTCGGGGTCACCGGCGACACCGCTCTCGAAGCCGACGACTGGCGCGCCGTCGTCTTGGCCTACAAGGCGGCCGTCCGCCAGGAGTTGGGCGCCGACTTTCCCGAGGATCCCTTCGATCAACTGTGGGGCGCGATCGGCGCGGTGTTCGACAGCTGGATGAACGACCGGGCCAAGTTCTATCGGCGCATGCACGGCATTCCCGAAGCCTGGGGCACCGCCGTGAATGTCCAGTCGATGGTGTTCGGAAACATGGGCGAGACCAGCGCCACCGGCGTCGCCTTCACCCGCGATCCGGCCACCGGCGAGCCGCGCCTCTATGGCGAGTTCCTGATTAACGCCCAGGGTGAAGATGTTGTGGCCGGCATTCGCACGCCGCAACCTCTGACCGCCGCCGCGCGCCGCCAGATGAACGAGACTACGCCGTCCATGGAAGAGGCGATGCCTGGCCCGTTCGCCGAGTTCGGCGAGGTGGTGAAGCGGCTCGAGGGCCACTACCGTGACATGCAGGACATCGAGTTCACCATAGAGCGCGGCCGGCTCTATGTGCTCCAGACCCGAAACGGCAAGCGCACCGCGCGCGCGGCGCTGCGCATCGCCGTCGATCTGGCCAGCGAAGGCGTGATTTCCAAGGACGAAGCGATCCTGCGCGTCGAGCCGGCGTCGTTGGACCAGCTCCTGCATCCCACCATTGACCCGACTGGCGAGCGGGACGTCATCGCTCAAGGCTTGCCGGCGTCGCCGGGCGCGGCCGTCGGCAAGATCGTGTTCACTGCCGAGGCGGCCGTTCGCGAGGCGGCCGCGGGCGAGGCGGTCATTCTCGTGCGCGATGAGACTTCGCCGGAAGATATCCGCGGCATGGACGCCGCCCGCGGCGTGATCACCGCCCGAGGCGGCATGACCAGCCACGCCGCCGTGGTCGCCCGGGGCATGGGCCGGCCGTGCGTATGCGGCGTGGGCGAGATCGACATCGACGCCGCGGCCGGGACTCTGCGCGCGCGGGGACGCGTCTTCACCGCCGGCGACGTGATCACCCTCGATGGCGCGCGCGGAGAGGTGTTGGCCGGCGCGGCGCGGATGGTCGAGCCTGAACTCTCCGGCGATTTCTCCACCCTGATGTCCTGGGCGGACAGCCGCCGCCGCCTCAAGGTGCGGGCCAATGCGGAGACCGCACAGGACGCCAGGACGGCGCGGCAGTTCGGGGCTGAAGGCATAGGCCTGGCGCGCACCGAACATATGTTCTTCGACGCCGGTCGGATCGACGTCGTGCGCGAGATGATCCTGGCCGACGACGAGGCCGGACGCCGGGTGGCCCTGGCCAAGCTCCTCCCGATGCAGCGGGGCGATTTCGTCGAATTGCTCAGGATCATGGAGGGCTTTCCGGTCACCTTCCGTCTGCTCGACCCGCCCCTGCACGAGTTCCTTCCCCATACCGCGGCGGAGCTGGCGGCGGTGGCCGCGGCGACGGGCCTCGACGCCGCCAAACTGCTGCGCCGCGCCGAAGAGCTGCGCGAGACCAACCCGATGCTGGGGCATCGAGGCTGTCGCCTTGGCGTGTCATATCCCGAGATCTACGAGATGCAGGTGCGGGCCATCATCGAGGCGGCGTGCGAAGTGGCAGCCGACGCCGCCACGCCGCCGGTTCCCGAGATCATGCACCCGCTGGTCGCCAAGGGCGAAGAGATGAACTATCTGCGCGCGCTCACCGACCGGGTGGCGCGCGAGGTCATGGCCGAGACCGGGGTCACCGTCGACTATCGGGTCGGAACGATGATCGAATTGCCGAGGGCGGCCCTGACCGCCGACGAACTCGCGAAGGGCGCGGAGTTCTTCTCCTTCGGCACCAACGATCTCACCCAGACCACCTTCGGGATCAGCCGTGACGATTCAGGGCGCTTTCTCGAAGCCTATGTGAATAACGGCATATTCGAGAAGGACCCGTTCGTGTCGCTCGACATTGAGGGTGTGGGCGCGCTGATCCGCATGGCCGCGGAGAAGGGCCGGTCCGTGCGGCCGGACATCAAGCTTGGAATCTGTGGTGAACACGGAGGCGATCCGGCCTCCATCGCATTCTGCGAGGCCGTGGGCCTCGATTATGTCAGTTGCTCAGCCTATCGCACGCCGATAGCGCGCCTCGCGGCCGCCCAGGCGGCGCTGGCCAGCAAACGCTGACTCCCGTCGCGGAAGCACTCGAAAACAACCCCTGTCCAGGCGTTTCCGCCTGGACAGGACCGTTACCTTTGGATCGGACTAGCGGCACCAACGGTGATGATGATGCCAGCCGCAATGCCGGTGATGATGGTGGAAGGGCTGCGCGCTCGCGGCGCCGGCCGCTAGCACTGAGATCGCCAAAGCGGCGGCGAGAATGCGGGTCATAGTTAGTCTCCCTAAGGAAAGAGCGTGGAATTACGCCTCGGTCCAGGAGACGACCCGGAGCGTGAGCGTTTGCTGAACGCTTCTGTCAGCCGATTGTCAGCTATCTAGCTTTCACGCAGCAATGGCAAGGAAAGTCCTCCCGCCGCTCGCGCCGCGAGTAGTTCTCGCCGGAAGCGAAACAATTCCGCCGGGCGGCCGCCGGTGCCCGGGTCGATGCGGCCGAGGCCCTCGACCATGCCCGACCTCTCCACCGCACGGCGAAAATTCTGTTTGTGCAGCGCCACGCCGGCGATGGTTTCCACCGCCCTCTGCAACGCGGAGAGGGTGAAGGCGTCTCCCATGAATTCATAGGCGACCGGCCGATACTTCAACTTCCCCCGCAAGCGGCCGAGGGCCGTGGCGAGAATACGGCGGTGATCGGAGATCATCGGCTCTCCGAGCGCGGGAACGAAGGCGTGCGGCTCCTCCGGCGCGCGGCCCACGACACGGTCGCGATCCCGGGCCGCCTCGGGCGCCAGACCGCTGTCGTAGAGCAGTTCGTAACGGTCGAGCACGCGCTCTTCATTCCAGCGCGCCCCCTCCATCGCAAACAGCAGGGCGGCGCGGCTGCGTCGCTCGCCCGATCGGCCCGCCCAGGTCTCCAGCGCCGGCCAGATCACCTCATCGATGATCTCGGGGCGCCCGCGACGCCAATCTTCCCACGGAAAGAATCGCGACCAGGACGACCAGGTTGTGTCTGGCGCCCGAGTGTCGACGGTGGCGGGCGCCAAGGCCAGATAGCCGACCGAGATGACCCGAGCCGCCCCCGCGCCGACGTCCGCGAGCGGCGCATCGCGACCTTGATCTCCGAAGGTGTAGAGCTGCTCGACGTAACCGAGATCGAATCGTGTCTGGCGGGCCACGAACTCGCGCAGCGCCAGTTCGAAGGTTCGGTGGCCGGCGGGATCAAACGGACCGAAGGGCAAGCCCTCGCGCGCCGAGCGCCGGTTGGTGTGCGCATCGTGCGGGCGCACCGTGAGGACGAAACCGTCGCCGTCCCGGAGCGCCAGGATCACGGCGGACAGGCCGATGACAACCTGCGTGCTCTGACCTTCCGACCTCATTCGCTGTCGAACGCCGACGGCGCGGGGGCGAACCCCGCCGCTTCGGAGAGCACATGAAAGCGTTGGAGGTAACGGCCCGCCGCTTCGTCAGCGGGAAGGGGAACCACGTGGGCATGGAATCCAACAGGGGCGGCGCCGAAGAGCGCCAGGGCCTCGGTCTGTTCGAAGCCCGCGAGTTGGGTCGCTTCCAAGAAGGCGCTGGCGCGGTCGGCGGCTTTGATCAACGACTTGATCTGGTCGGGTGTGTCGGCTGGAAGTCCGAAACGAATGTGGATGGCGTTTTCGAGCCGGGTCTCGAACGTGCGGTAATCGAGGCCCAGCGCCGCCTTGAACGGCGAGATCATGTCGCCGATCACATATTCGGCTGCGTCATGCAGGAGGGCGGCGAGCCGCCAGCGAGGGGCGAGTCCCGGGCGCAGGTGGGCGGCGATCTCCTCCACCACCACGGAATGCTGGGCCACCGAGAAAGCGTGGTCGCCGACGGTCTGGCCGTTCCAGCGCGCGACGCGGGCGAGGCCGTGGGCGATGTCTTCGATCTCTATATCGACGGGTGACGGGTCCAGCAGGTCGAGCCGCCGCCCCGAAAGCATTCTCTGCCAGGCCCGTGGGGCGGTTTCAGTGGCGCGGGCTGGTTTCGGAGATCTCGCCACGTCGCCTCCATACATTTGTCCGGCGATCATAGCACCGCCGCGCCGATGCGGGCGCGACGAACTAGGCGGTGACCGTCAAGGCGAGCGCGTGGCGCGCATCCTCCACCGCCTGGCGAATTCTGTCGGACCCGCCGGCGTACAGAATGGAGCGCGAGGCTGAGACCAGCAGTCCCTGGCCGTCGGCGCGGCGACCGGCGCGCACCACCTCTTCCGCCGATCCGCCTTGCGCGCCATAGCCGGGCGCCAGAATGGTAAGGCTTGGCGCAACCTTGCGCACCGCGGCCAGCTCCTTGGGTGCGGTGGCGCCGACCACCAGCATCACGTTTCCGAGCTTGTTCCACACGTCCTCCGCCCGGCGCGCCACCGCCAGATACAACGGCTCGCCGCCCGCGTCGGCGGTCTGAAATCGATCGGCGTCGGGATTGCTCGTGCGGCAGAGAACGACGACGGCGCGGTCCGCGCGCCCAAGGAAAGGCACGATCGTGTCGTCGCCCATGTAGGGATTCACCGTCACCGCATCGGCGTCATAGCGCTCGAACGCCTCGCGCGCGTACATCTCCGCCGTCGAGCCGATGTCGCCGCGCTTGGCGTCGAGAATCACCACGGCGTGCGGCGCCCGTTCGCGGATATAGGCGATGGTCTGGGCCAGATCGTCCTCGGCGCCGACGGCGCCGTGATGGGCGAACTGCGGTTTGAAGGCCGCCACCCGGGGGCCGACCAGATCGACCACATGGCGATTGAAGGCCAGCACCGGGCGGGTCGCTGTCGCGAACTCGGCAGGCATCCGCTCGATGATGGGATCCAGTCCGACGCATAGGCAGGTCCCGGCCGTCTTCCAGGCGCGGGCGAGCTTTGAAGGGAAATCCACAGGCGACTCCATCGCCGGCGTTCATACACCACCACGGCGGGGGTCGTTAAGGCGCATCGCGCGTGGAACCAATGGCCCCGGTCGTTCCTTGACAAATCGTCGGTGGAAGCAGGCATTTGGCCGGATCGGTCTGGGCATGCGGAGGAGATCGAGATGGATTGGGCGCGGATCATGGTTCCGCTCTCCGGTGGGGAGGGCGACGGCCGCCTGATCTCGGCGGCCCTGGCGCTCGCCGAGCCTTTCGGCGCGGAGCTGGCCTGTGTCTACGCCCCGGCGGACGTCGCCGATCTGATTCCGTGGATGGGCGACGGGTTCATGGGCGGCGTACAGGCGACGGCCGTGGAGAGTATCCGGCTCGCTGCTCAGGAAGGCGAGGCCGCGGCCAAAGCGATATTCGCGGCTTGCGCCTACGAGCGAAAGGCTTTCGTCTCTCTGAAATCGCCGGTGTGGTCGGGGCTGGCCATGGAGGGCCGTCTCTCCGACGTGCTGGTGTTCGACGACGCAGCGGCGAGGGGCAAGGGTTCGCTGGCCGAGGCTTTCCAACAGATCGTGGCTGGGGAGCAGAGGCCCACAGTGGTTGCGAGGCCCGGACTCAAGGTGGGTGGCGTCGTCGTAGTCGCTTGGGATGGCGGCAAGGAAGCCAGCCGCGCCATTCGCACCTCTCTGCCGCTCCTGCAGAAGGCGTCACAGGTGATCGTGCTCAGCGCGCCGACTTCCTCGTCGCGCAAATGCGACCCGCCGCGCCTCCAGGCCTTCCTGGCCGCGCGCGGCGTGGCCACCGAGGTGCAGGTGCTCCCGGCGGCCGGAGAAGCGGCGCCGGCGCTTATCGCGGCGGCCAAGGCCGCGTCGGCCGACATCCTCGTCGCGGGCGCATTCGGGCATCCGAGGCTTCAGGAATTCATCTTTGGCGGGGCGACGCGCACGTTTCTCAACGCCGACAGCCCGTCTCTATTCCTGTCGCATTGATCATTTGTCGGAGCCTGCCGTGGACCTGTCTCGAATCGTTATGCGCCTGGCGCGCAATCCAGGCACCGAGTTCGCCGGTGGCGACGATCACCGCGGCTACTCGCTGGTGGCTCCCCTGACAGGGGACGCGCGGCTCGACCCGGCCGCCTACGCGAGAGATCGCGAAGCTTGCACGGTCAGGCGGTTCGCGCCCGACGAAGACCCGGCTGACGGCCGTCTGGCGCGACGCGGGACGCGCTGGTTCTTCGACTATGACAACGCGGGCGATCTCGACGACGAACCCGTCTATCGGCTGGGCGACCATCGCTTCGCCGTCGGCGAATACGTCACCGTGACCGACGAGGATGGCCGGCCGCTCACCTATAAGGTGGTCGAGGTCTCGGTGGCCTGAGTCCGCTCACCAGCCGCCGCCGACGTTGAGCCGCAGCAGTTCGTGAATGTCGTCGGATAGACGATCATGGTCGTCCGTCTTGGCAAGTAGCGACGCGACCACCAGCGGCCCACCCTGCGGTCCGCGGGCGTCGTAGCCGGCCACCTTGTAGCCGTTGGGTCCGGGCGTCTCAGAGGCGAGGATGAAGTTGCGGCGGACGCCGCCGTGGCTATCGTCGACGCGAATCTCCGCGCCCTTGTCGTGCGCTTCGATGTCGACGCCGCCCGGACCGTTACCGGAGACCACGGTGTTGCCGCCGTCGATCTTCACAGAACTCGAACCATCGGCGTCCGTGTCCTTGCCGGCGGCATGAATGTGGATTCCGGGCAGGTCGATATCCACCCGACCTTCGCCCTTACCCCCGGCGTCCTTGCCCCCGGCGTCCTTGTCGCCCGAGGATGGGACCTCGGCTCGCAGCTTGGTCTCGACAGGCGCCAGGGCGGTGTCGGTGTCGGTTCCGGTGACCGAGATGAGCTGGAGCGCGACCACCTCGCCGTCCGGCCCGGCATAGTCACAGGTCTTGCCGTCGGCCGACGCATCCTTGCGCGTGAGCTCACCCTGGGTCTGGGGGCAGCTCAGGCTGGTCACCGTTTTGTAATCGCGATGGTGATGGCGAAACGGCGGATAGCAGCCGGCGAGCATCAGGCTCGCGCCGGCGGCGGTCAGAAGCGGCAAGGCGTGAGAGCGCATGGTGAAATCTCCCTCCAGGCGCCGCGAGATAGAGGCCAGTGCGAGACGTGGGTCCAGTGAATAAGCCGTAAGGCGCGCGGCTAGTTCTGCCCGGGCCTCGCGCCCGAACCTTCGCGGCGGGCGAGAAACGCCAGGCGTTCGAACAGGTGAACGTCCTGCTCATTCTTCAGCAGCGCGCCCGTCAGGGGCGGCAGCAGCTTGGTCGGATCGCGCTCGCGCAGCGCCGCATCGTCGATATCTTCGACCATCAGCAGTTTGAGCCAATCCAGCAACTCGGACGTCGACGGCTTCTTCTTCAGGCCCGGCACCTTGCGCATGTCGTAGAAGATGCGCAGCGCTTCGGAGACCAGTTTCAGTTTGATGCCGGGATAATGGACCTCGATGATCTCGCGCATCGTCTGGTCTTCGGGGAAGCGGATGTAGTGGAAAAAACAGCGCCGCAGAAAGGCGTCGGGCAATTCCTTTTCATTGTTAGAGGTGATGATAACGACGGGACGAATCTTGGCCCTGATGGTCTCGTCGGTTTCGTAGACATAGAATTCCATCCGATCCAACTCCTGGAGCAGATCGTTGGGAAACTCGATGTCGGCCTTGTCGATCTCGTCGATCAGCAACACCGGGCGGGCTTCCGAATCGAAGGCGTCCCATAGCTTGCCGCGCTTGATGTAGTTCGAGACGTCCTTCACCCGCTCGTCGCCGAGTTGGCTGTCGCGCAGCCGCGTCACCGCCTCATATTCATAAAGACCCTGCTGAGCCTTGGTTGTGGACTTGATGTGCCAGGTGATCAGCGGCGCATCGAGCGCCTTGGCGATCTCATAGGCCAGCACCGTCTTGCCAGTCCCAGGCTCACCCTTGATTAGAAGCGGCCGCTCCAGCGCGATCGCGGCGTTCACGGCGATCTTGAGATCGTCCGTCGCCACATAGTCGCTGGTGCCCTCAAATCGTTTGCTCATTCATATGACTCCGGGGAAGTTCGTTTCGAACAGTTGTTCAAATCGAGTCCGCCGTAAAGGGCGCGTCGGCACATTCAGGCGTCGCGGGCGACAATCATCCGGGCGCGCCGCCCTAGTCCGGGCCCGGAAAGATTGAGACGGGATCGCTGGCGGGAAAGGTCTCCTCCAGACCGGCGTCGAGCCTGGCTTCGCGCTGGGACCGCTCATCGGCGGTCATTTGCGGCGCAGCGACGGCGGGAGGTTCGCCGCGCCGGCGGCGACTCCGGGAAGTGGCGCGGTTCTGTGGCCCCTTGGCGGTCATCTCGCGCTCCTAATCCCCCAATCCAGTGAAGAGTTCCTCGCCACGAAAGAGACAAGCGTCGGCGGCGCGGCTAAGGAAGCCCTCGTGAACTTAGCATCTCGTCCGCGCCTCGTCCTCGCCAGCGCCAGTCCGCGTCGCCTCGATCTGTTAGCTCAGATCCGGCTCACTCCAGATGTCGTCGATCCAGCCGACATCGACGAAAGCCTGCACAAGGGCGAAGCCGCCCGCCGCGCCGCGTTGCGCCTCGC
>Ga0302314_10006343_pt1 | contig 21446 bp, 12 predicted proteins | sample III_Palsa_N2_3_FD_200533 | JGI IMG/M metagenome (GOLD analysis project Ga0302314, IMG submission 200533) | Peat permafrost microbial communities from Stordalen Mire near Abisko, Sweden - III_Palsa_N2_3 | ecosystem: Environmental > Terrestrial > Soil > Palsa > Peat permafrost | place: Sweden...
GGGCTTCTCGACTGTACCCGGTCGTTGCAGACGCGGCCTCGGTCGCAGGCAAGATCGCGTTCACCGTGCGTGCCAGGAAGAGCGACTTCGTCCATCCGTCGGGAGTCGCCAACGACTCCCCCGGGGTACGGCGCAACACGGTTCAGCGTTCCGATGGCAGTGAGGAACGCGACTACGGAAACAGTGCTGGCCCAGGCCTGGGAATCTCTGGCTTTGACGCCCAGGAATGGCTTGCCAAGGTCGACGCCCTCGGCGGGGATGTCGCCGTGGCTGTCCGCAACTGGCTTGTGGAAACGGGGCGGATCAGGCCGATTGCCAGAATCTCCCATCTCGAAGTTCGAGGCTGGCTACCGCGGCAGCAGCCCGGTAAGGACTCCTAACCAACGGACAGAATGGAATGACCGTCCGTCAGGTCGTGTTCCCCCAGGATCGGCGTGAGTTGGGGCAGGTCGACCACCGAGCACTGGCCTGGGCGGACAGCACATGGACAACACCCGCTGGCCGATGAGCTGCCTTACAGAGACGAAGATCCATCGATCCCGTAACACGAGCACCACCCTCTGCTGGAGGAGGTCGGCGCCGAGACGTCAGGATGGAGCGGCTCGATCACGGCGTATCGGGCGGCTTGCTCCTGCACCGATTGGATCAGCCACGGGACGGGGACTCCCAGGCGCAGGCCGAAGCCCCGAGCAACCGCATGACCGATGTGCAGGCGGCCGTGCACGAGCTCGCCCAGGAGGAGCCCGACGGCCTGAACCTGTCGGTAGCCGGGGGACCACGCTTAACGGTAGGCGACTCCGGAACGGGCCGACGGCCTGGTCACCGGAACCGTGGGCACCGTGAGCTGATGCAGGCACACTGCCTTGGGGAACGGCGCTGCTCACCAGGTGCGGAACAGGGGCATTTCAGGCACCCCCACCGGTTGTCACAGCCTCGGGCTACATTGGGCAGCACGTTGCTCCGCCCGCGCGGGGACGCTCCGAAGCGTCCCGGGCATCTCCGCGCAGGCAGAGGCTGACCAGCTGCTGGAACGGCTCCCCAGCTGGCCTGTTGTGTTGCTCTCCGCTGACGCGGAGGTGAGCCGGTACCTCTTCCCGCCCTGGCGACACGAGGTCATCCCCGCCGCTGCGGGGCATCCGCCGCCACCCGCCTCCGGAGACGTGATGCTTCATCACCCGCTTGCCCCGGTCCTTGACCGCATTGAGCCCGAACAGACCTACACCACTGCCGACCTCAGCGAGCTCCTCGACATGAGCACCGGCTCGATCCGCGCCCTGACCCACTCCGGCTGGCTCCCCGGATCCAAGGTCCAACCGCATGCCCGCGGCGGCCGGCGCTTCGTCTGGACCGGACAGGCACTACTGGAAGCAGCCGAGATCAGCGAACTGCCCGCACTGGACCACGACCGCTACCACCCGTCGACGCTGTGGCGGCTGGGCTGCGGATGCCACACCTGCCTGGCCTGGCACAACACCACCTCGCGGAAAACCCGCCGGCGCCGCGCCGAGCAGGCCCTCCCAGCGGACCTCCGGGCCAAGCTGCTGCGGCAGATCCGCGCCGGAACCAGCGTCAAGGACGCCTCACTGGCTCTCGGGACCACCCACCACGCCGTTTACGGCCTCGCCCGCACCAACGACACCTTCGCCCGGGAACTGGACGATGCCGCACAAACGCTCTGTGCCGCCCCCGCCGACAGCCGGTGCGGCACCGCAGCCGGCTACAGCAACCTTCAATGCCGCGCCACCCACTGCCGCCGGGCGCACGCCCCCACCACCTAGCCCCCACTGATCAACCGACCTTCCCACCGACCGGGCCACCACACCGGCCACGTCCAGGAGAACCACAGCCATGAACCAACTCGACATCCACATCCCCGACCTCTGCGAAGGCGCAGACCTCCACCGCTCGTGGCGACGTGTACTGACCGACTCTTCGCACATTGACGACGGGCAAGAGCTGGCCCCCGGCGCCACCGTCAGCGCTCCGGTGGGAACCCTCCTGCTCAGCGTGGACCAGACCCTCACCGGCTGGGGCACTCACTACCAGACCGGACGCAGCTACCCCTTGATGAGCGCGCAGGTCCGTTGGTACCTCGTCACGGACGCAGGAATCTCGCGGGTCGGGCAGAACCACTTCAAGGCTGCCAAGTCCGTCTACAGCGTCGGAGTCGCGAACAAGTCCCAGCGACTCCTCGAAAGGCACCCTGTCCCCAGCGGCGAGATCGCCGTCCTGACCGAGGGCCGCCGCCGAGCCAATCTCAAAGCCGGCGAATGCATGTGGTGCGGCGATGTCGTCGCCAAGGACAGTGGCTACGTTGTCGGCAGGGGCCCCGACGCTGAGATCGAACATCGTGAATGCCCCCGACGTACCGCTGACCGTGGATCCCACTGCGCACTGTGCGGAGTCGAGGTCGTCCCGAACCAAGCCGAACAGGTTCTCCTGCGCGACGGCAGCGGAACATGGCAGACACGGCACCGACCCCGTATCGGACATCGGCCCTGCACAGAAGAGTCCATCGCCACCCCGGAACAGCAGGAGCAGCTTCTCTCCGCTCAACGCGAGGCTGACCGCCTGCGTCGTGAAGCCGAACGGGCGGCCCAGGCGAAAGCTACCGCGCAAAAGGTGGCTGCCGCCGAGACGCGCCGCGCCGCCAGGGTTGAGAAGCGCCGCCTTCAGGTAGAGGAAGCAGAGGCCGTCCAGGCCCGGGTGGAGTCAGGTCGCGTCGTGTCGAGCACAGCCACCGAAGAGACCTCGAAGGGCCTCGGCGGCAATGCCCGAGCGCTCCTGCATCGCGTCGACGCGACCCTCGATGACGGAGGCCCGGCGTCCTGGTGGACAGTCACCGTGTCAGGGGACACGGACCAGTCAGGGAGCGACGCTCCGATCTACGACCACGAACGAGCCCGGGATCGCTATCGCGACCTGCACTTTGATCCCGCACCCCGCTATCGCGCACCAACGCGGCATTGGGAGCCCCCGCTGTACCAGGACCACGCCGTGAATGCCGAAAGCCGGCAGCCGGGCAGCTGGAGCCTGAGCCGCACCGTGGGAGCCAATACCCGCAGTGAGGCTGGCGCACCGGCCTTTCGGACAGGTGAAGCCCTGCGGGTCACGGTCACCGAGCGCCTCGATGACCCGGCCTTGGCCGACGCGCCCGGCCGCATCCAGGCCACAGACCTTGGCCGCCCCGCCATCAGCGCGATCTTCGTGGTGACCGCAGTCCACCCGGGTCGCCCCTACGACTCGGACGACGGCAATGGCAGCGGCACCGGCTACCCATGGGAGGCTAACCAGCGCGCCTTCCTGCGCCCCGCGGCCCACCACGAAGCCCTGCCGACTCTGCAACAGGAGGCCCGCACCAGAGAGCACCACCAGCTCGGGCATCGGCGTCGCGCACTCCTGAACCGCAGCGCCGCCGATGCCCTTCACCCAACGGCCGAGGAACTGAATGCCCTCCTCGAAGGAGTCGATCTCCAGCGGATCCGAATGGAGCACGACACCACGGGCTACCGGTATGAATCCCTGTGGCAGGCCGAGGGCTGGCCCTTCCTCCTGGCCGCAGTTGAAAACGGCGCCGACGGCGATGCCTGGGCTGCCAGCAACTACGGCGGCCGCATCGCCCGCCTCCTCCCGGTCACTCCTGAGCGCGCTGAGCTGGTCGCAGCACTGGCCAGGCACTTCGGTCAGATGACGGACGATTGCCCGTGACCCAGCAATCGGCACCCCGAACGCCGCGGAGGGGGATGGCCCGCCGGATAGTCGAGTTGACTGACCGCCAGGGTAGGGCTTGCGCGTGCACCGAGCGTGACCCCCTCCCGGCGGCTCTCGCTGCCGACGGCGAAGCAGCGTGCGCAGCCCGGCGGACGGACTTTCCAGGTCTGTGTACCTACCGCCCCGCGCGTTGAGGCGGAAGGCCGCCTGCAGGTGCTCCAAGTTGAGAGTCCGTCTGTCCAGCAGGTGGTGAGGTTGGACCAGGGGGACAACCGATGCCTGCCCAGGGCGTGGTATCCCCATTCGCCCAGTAGGCGGTTCGCACGCGCTGCTGGGCGAGCACCTGTTCCGTCGGCGCCAAAGTGTGCACCCACAGGGTGCAGGCGAGTGCACCGAGCACGATGGCCGGCTCGAGAGAGGGATGGTCCCGGTAGTTGGCGCCGTAGCCGCTGGCGAAGCTCTCGTAGGGGGCGCGGGGAGCGGCGAAGTGTCGCTCTTCGAGAAGTAGGGCGCCGTGGTCCCACAAGGCGGGGCCGATGGAGACGCTGTCGAGGTCCAGAACCCTTGGGCCGGCGCGGCTCTGCAGGAGGTTCCCGCTGTGCAGGTCGGCGTGGAGCACGCTGAACGGCCGGCTCTGCTCGCGTGCCTGGGCGGCGGCGACCTGTTTGAGGTGGCTCTCGATGACCACGGCGGCGCGTTCGGGGAGTCTTGCTCCTCGAACGGAGCGAAGGCGCGTTCGGGCTTTGTCCAGGCGGCTGTTGAACCAGTGGGGGGCCGTGATGTCCCCAAGGTCGCCGGGAGTCAGGTAGTGGAGTGCTCTGACCTGCTGTCCTGTGCCGAACCAGTCCGGCTCCGCGCTTGGATCGGCGTCGATCCATTCGAGGACGGTGACATGCAGGCCACCGAAGGGCAGAGTGCCGAAGACGGTAGGAACGGCGAGCCCGCCTTGGGCCAGCAGGCGATGCAGTCGGGGCAAAGTGTGGTTCGCGTCAAGGGTGACGCGCAGGGCGTACGGGCCGCACTGGTAGACGGCCGCGTTCGCCACGCGGATCAGGTGGGGGGCATCGCGAAGCTGGAGGTGGCGGGCTGCGAGGCGGGCCGCGTTGGCGTGGTCGCGGTATCCGATGCGGAGCAAGGCGATCCGGTCTCTTCGAGGGTATGCCCGTGGAGGGCGGCGGTGGTCGGGGTGAACTGGCGCTGGAGGCTGGCCTGATGTCCGCTCTGCGGTGCGGTGGGATCGTGCCCGCAGATCCGCGGTTCCGGATCGCTACGCACCGGAGTGTGCCGTAGGCACCGCGAGGGTCAGGCTGTGCGCAGGCGGCTTCGTGTTGAGACCACTTCGCCGATCTGGCCACGGGCCCCGGACAGGACGGGTTCGTGCCGGTACCTGTCCATCAGTTGCAGCAGGGCCTTGGCCCGGTGGCGGGGGCGGGTCGAGGAGGTGTGGGCGAGACCTTGGGCTGCCTGGGTGGCGTAGGCGTTCCCTCGATCGAGGTCCCCGGCGATCAGGCTGGCGGACGCCATCGAGAGCTGGTCGAAGAGGTGGGATCTGCACAGGCCGGGGCGCAGGGTCATCGCCTGTTCTGCATGGTGCTGGGCGAGGGGTGCGACCCGGGGATCCGTGTCCGCCAGGGTGCGGTAGATGAGGGCTTCCATTCCGTGTAGATCGGCTTCGTCGAAGAAGCCCAGCCATTTGGGGCCGGGTTCGCCGTTGTCGCGCTCGAAGTAGGTCTCGGCGGCGCGGATGCTGGTGGTGGTCGCTCGGTGGTTGCCCATGGAGGCGTGGGCCCAGGCTCGGACGGTCTCGAGCATGGCCAGCGCGCGCGGGATGCCCTGCGGAGTTGCGGCTGTTGCGACGCGCAGGTATTCGAGGGCGCTCTCGGGCTGTCCGAGATGGACGCGTTGTCGGGCGGCTCGTGAGAGTGCCTCGCCGGCACGGGCCCTGTCGCCGGCGACCTGGGCGGCCTTTGCCGCATAGAGGAAGTACCTCTCGGCGGGGTCTTCGAGGCCAACGTCGTGGGAGATCCAGCCGGCCAGCACGGCCAGGTCAGCCACAACGCCAGACAGGCGGCGCCCCAGATCTGCCCGTGCCGCAGAGTAGGTGTGGTCGAGGTAGGGACTGATTTCGTTGAGCTGCCCGATCACGGCCTTGCGCTGGAGCCCGCCCCCGCGCTCCGCATCCCAGGCACGGAATCTGTCGACCGAATGCTCCAATGCTTCGATCTCCGACAGCGTCAGCGGGATGGAGCCCAGCTGTCCGGTGGAAGCCGCCGGGTGGGGCTCGATCCCAACGACGCTCAACGAGTTCCCGCCGCTGTGAGGGGAGGTGCCATCGAGCAGCCAGGTACGCAGCCCCCTGTCCAGTACTGCTGGGCCCATCGTGGGCGCCGACTGCTGATACCCGTTTCGTCTGATCATGAGGTCCATTTCGGTGAACTTGGTGAGGGCCTCACCTGGACCTTGCTCGACGGCGGCGTCATCGTCCGACTGTGCCTTGAAACCCGGGGTCGACAGGCCGATGGCATCGACCGTGACGGGGCGTCCGAGTTTCTCTGTGAGCAATGCGGCCAGGATCCGTGGCACGGGATCACGGGGGCGTTCGCCAGCCAGCCAGCGACGAACCCGGGACGTGTCGGTCGACACATGCGCTGCGCCCATACGCGTCGCCTGCCGGTTGACTAACCGCGCGAACTCGCCCATGCTCCAGCCCGAGAGGTTGAAGTGCTCAACGAGCCGCTCATTCGGCGTTAATTCGCGTGCCACTACTGCCCCCAGGATGTGTCTGGTCTGATCCCGACATTAGGGCTTCACGACCACCCTGAGATAGAGCGGCCCTGCATTCGCCAGGATTCGCCAGGGGTCACTCGGCGAAAGCCCCCAGCCCCGAGCCTTTGCCGCTCGGACAGGGATCGGTGGCGGACCCCTTGCGGCCGGACCCCTTCCTTCCAGGGTGCCAGCGCGGTGGTTGCCGGCGCAGCACGCCGAGCAGGCATCCTCGGCTCCTGCGGCGCCGGACCCCAGAACTGTCCTGTCGACGGACGGGACGCCCGTCGCGCTGGCCGCCTACTAGGAGGAACGCCAGCTGTGTAGTACCGGCGGACCCGATTCGTCTTATACCCCGCCGCCAGTCCGCGCGAACCGTCGCGTTAGCCCGGTGCCCCAGAGCCGGCCAAGGTCTTCGAGGTGGGCGTGCCCCGAACCGTGGCGCCGACCCGGAGCCTCTTCGGAGACCAGTGCAGGCACTCGAACAGCTTGGTAGGGCAGCAAAGCCGATCTGTCTGGGGTCCTCAATGTCTATCAACAAGGCGCGACACAGCTGAACCATGGGATTGCGCAAGTGTGTGGCCCTGACGAGACTTGCGCCACTTCCTCCGCAGTACTCCTCGCCTGGCCGGTCTGGCTCGGCTGACGCCTGGCCGGAGGTCGAGTACCAGAGCGCCTGGCCTCGACTCCGCCAGCAGCCCCTGCGGCACCTCGAACACAAGGGAGCAACCTAAAGTGATTTCCCACGCGCAAACCTCTGAAGCAGCGGGATGCGCAGCGTTGCAATCCGAGCTTGCCTCGCTTGGTGTGACCGCAGCATGCGAACCCACCGGCGGTGATTGCTGGGCAGTGCGCGTCCCCCTGCCGCTGACACTCTTCATGGGGCCGGACGCAGATCAGGACGTGTCAGGGATCTGGCTCACCGCCAACTTCGCAGAGGGGTACGCCTTCCAAATCAGAGACGGCGACGGCACGGTCCTCGTCTCGAACACTTGGCAAGATCGGCACTACTCGCCAAGATTCGCCGCACTTCGAGTAATGGATCTCCTTGCCGGGCTGGGAGTCGAGAACCCCACCGTCTCCGATGTCGGCGCCCGGCCGGAGGGCGCGTGCACGCCGCGGCCTTCCGCTTCACCTCCAGCCGTGGGCTGCCCGGTGCCGCCCTTCGATCCACTTAGTGAGGAGTACCGCGAGGAGTTCGCCGCTGCCGCGTTTCGGGAGGCGTTGTGGCTGGACGGAGTCACCGGGGAACTCCCGCCCGGCGAAGAGCCTGCACCGTGGCGGGAAATGGAGCAATACGAGGTTGAACAGCTCGACGACAGCTGCCGCGAGACCTTCGTGGACCGCTGTCGGGCCTTCATCTCCGAAGCTGCTGGCGACCTGGTCGCCATAGGCCCGGAAGAAGCTGGGGCCCTCTTCTGGCGGGCTGCCAAGCACAAGAGGCAGCTGGGGAACGCCAACTATCTCTCCGGCGCGCTCCTGGCGTCGGCAGCCGGGCAGACCGTGATTGAGCGAGCGCAGCGCTACAACTTCGGGGATGTGGTCCGCCTGGACCAGTTCCTTTTCTCGATCGGCTGCGTCTGACCCATCTGCGGGCCGCCCCACGGCGAACCCGCAGCACCCTGGGTGGCCACGGGACCGCACATGCCCTTGCTGGACTGAACCTGTCCGGCATCACAATCAGGCAGGAGAAGAGAAGTGAAGATTCAGATACCGACCCAGGGCAACGACGAGGCAGAAGCCCCCGAGCAAGGCCTCACCGCGCGCAAGAGGCTCAGGCCCGCACCTTCCCGGGAGGTCGCGGCGTGGCTTCGCGCAGCACCGCACCTACCCGCATACAAGCCCGGCCGCAGCACGGGATTTCATGTGCGAAAGGACGGCGACGGCAATACGTGCGTCAATGTGGTGGGCAGTAGTTGGCGGAGCGCAACCCCCCGAGCTGACCTGCTCGTCGAGATCCTGGCCTCCATTGAGGAGGGAGAACTCTGGAACGCGAGGCCGCACCGGCCCCACCCGCTGGCAGACGTCGAACTTCGCGTCACCTTGCGCCAGGCCGGAACTGTCCACCCGTAGCCCGACTGCCGCACGACCGGAACCGCGCACACCACATCCCGATCCGATGAATGGGCCCCTCCCGGGGGCCCATTTGCGTTGCCGGATCCGATGCGTCCGCAGAAGCTCGGCGGAGGCATCGGGCGGACTGGCTCTGAGGGGTGTCCCGCCCCGCGGGACACCCCTCAGCACGAGCGGTTCTCCGACCCGCGACGCGGGACGCCCCCACCTGCAATCCGCCTGCGCTGCTTAGGTCAACCACGAATGTGGCGGGAACGGCAGGATCCGACGTCGGAGGTGGCAGCATGGCGCAAGGCGAAGTCTCCGACAAGAATCCCAGCCCGCCGCCTCCCAAAGCGCCTCCAACCGTCCGGAACCAGCAACCGCGCGTCCAGACTCGCTCGCTCACCCGATCTCCTCCCAGGAGCGACCCTGCCATGGGGGAGCGCCATGAAGGGCCGTCGGATGAGGGAACTGTCGCTCCCTACTGGAATCCCGATGAACCCGGCAAGGTTGAGAACGTGCTTGCCGTGCGGGTCCGCGATGCAGTGGCGCAACCCCAGAGCGAGGCATCCTTCCTCGAGTTGCTGGAGACGGCCGGCTCGATCATCCCCCTCGCCCAACTCAACGCGAACCGTGTTCACTTCATGAGCAAGGGCCACAGCGCCGGGGGGCTTTGGCACTGGCGTGAGCATGGGGACGAACTGGTACGTCAGGCAAACCTGATCGTGGACGACGCAAGAGCCGACTTCCTCACCCGCATCAACGAAGCCGGACACGCCCCCGATGCACTCGCCGCCGCGTACTGGGGCCAGGGAGGAGACCAGCCCGGCATCGTCGACGAGGACCGCTACCACGAAGCCCTGCGCGCTGAACTCGAGCAGCGCATCCAGATCGCTCGTGCCAAATGCTCTGCGGACCGCCACGACCCCGACGCGTTGGAGCGCTACCTCAGAAGGGTTGCCGGCAGCAACCCTGACCGACCTGGCTCCGAGCCGGTGAGCCTGTATGCGACCCTCGACGCCGCACGCCACGACGCGTTCGTCGCCTACGCCCAGGCGCACCTCAGCGAGGACGCTCCGGCATTCGCCGCGTACCTGCAAGAAGAGGATCAGCGGCGGCACGCCCTGCTAGCAGTACCGCCGGGCCCGCTGCCCCCGCATGCGGTCTGGATCCCCCGAGACGACGTGAAGCCCGGCGATGTTATCCGCACCTTCTATGGAGGCGAATGGGGGGCCGCCGACCTTGTACTCGCCAGCTTGGTGCCCCACCTGCTGGACTTGGAACAGGTCGGGCACCGTGCAGGGAGTCGCGGGAGCTGGAGCGGCGCGGAGCGCTACGCAGCGCTGGTCACGGGCGGCGCAGAGCGTGCCAAGGCGAATCGCCAACTTAAGTCCGACCACATGCGCCGGGACATTGCCCGGTGGCTCGCAGCATGGGAGGAGCACCGCGCGGCTGGCGGCTCCAAGGCGGCAGAGCAGGCCCGGGAGGCCAAGCGGGCTCGGCACTACGGCACAGGCCACAGCAGCGAGAAGTCCCGGAAGACCATGCTGCGCTCAGCGATAGCGATCGCTGCAGGACAGGTGCAACCCGCCCCCGGGGACGGTCAGGAGCCCTGGATCCCCGTATGGTGCCAGGCGTCCGACCTGATCGTCGGCAGCCGGTTCCGCGACCCCCACCGAACTCGGGACCGCGACACGGACACGGTCGAGTCGACCGTCCTGCTGCGCAATCTGGTGCAACGGGTGAAGCCCCGGGTAGGTGCCAACCGGTACTTCAGTCCGCGTCGGGACCTCACAGTGCTGATGCCGCACACAGCCCTGCCTCTCCCAGGCGAGCCACCCATCTCCGCAGCAGAGCCTGACGCGGCCTCGCGGCGGCAGCGTCAGCGGCATCGCCTTGCAGGCACAGAAGAGGGCCTGGTCCTGGACGACTACGGGTGCCGACTGGTCCAGCTGGACCTGGCCGAAGGCCACGGCATCGTGACTGGGGCCGACGACCAGGTCATCGGGTGGCTGAGGAGGCGTACCCACGAGGGCGCCGTACAGTGGTGGGCCCAGGACACGCGAGAGAACACTGCGATCGCTTACCGCTGGTCCGACCCTGTTGCAGCAGCCTGCTGGGTCGCCGCTCATACCAGGGAAGAGGCTGAGGCCGAGCCCCAAGGCTGGTCCGCACCGCAACTGCGCGAGTCGATGATCGCCCTCGCAGGCCCCCTGGTGCTCTCCTGGCGCTCGGGTCCGGACGCAAAGCTTGCGGCCGCAGCGGAAGCCTGGGCGGAGCAGTCCGCGCCAGGTCGGCCCCTCTCGTCCTGTGGTCGCTGAGCACCTGGTGGTGCTCAGCGCCGCGGCCAGACACGCGAGCAGCGAAGCCGACACGGAAGCAGCCCGGGCCGAACTCACAGACCTGGCCGACGCGCTGGACCAGACCGCGCGGTCGCTGATCGCCTCGCGCGCACCTCTGCCGCCCCCAGACCAGAACGACCCCCTGCGCGCCATCGCGACCGCAACCACGCTCCCAGGCACCGGCCGGCGCGATGGATCGCCCGCCTACGCCCAGGTACCGCAGCTCGGCCACGGCGACGCCATCCGAGTGCGCTTCCTCGAAGGCGGTGAACAGTCGTGGGTCGTTGGAAGATTGGCTCGCTGCACGAGAAGCACCAGAACGACCCGTGCCGGCGACCTCAGCGGACACGAACTGGTCGTCAGTGTTCCCTACCGTACGCACGACATACCGCCCGAGCACGCTGTCTTCGTGCCGGACGGCATGCCCGTTGAGATGCTCACAGATGCACAGCTGGCCGCGGATGACTACCGTGACCTGCGCCGCCGTGCGACGGTGAGGGACCAGAACAGAGCGTTGTCATCGACCGAAGTGCCACCGGGATGGGTCGTGCCCGAGTCGCCCCCAACCCGCCTCTACTGGGGGGACCGCGTTCGGATCACCTCGGGGTCCGGCCGCGACTCGACCTTCTCCGACGCGACAGTCGAAAGCGGACCGGACTTCGACGGCTACTACAACACCTCCACACCCGGCGGCCGCTTCCCCATCGCCAGCCTCGTTGCCCTCCCACAGCCCGACACCTGGGTCCTGACGCCCGACTCCGCCGCTGCGACGGCATCCGCGAAGCGCCGCACGGCTCCTGCGGCACGCCCACCACTAGCAGAGCAGGACACGCTCTTCGCGATCGATCCCGATCCCTCCTCGGCTGTCGGCGCGCCTGCTGAGGCCCGGCGAATCAAGGCCGGTTCAGCGCCAAGCCCCGTGTCTGCCCAACAGGCACCGCCGCCCGAGAAGAACCACAGTGCCCAGCAGCCCCAGACCGCCGCCAAAGACCTCGTTGAGGCCTACTTGGCACCACCCCCGCCCGCCGCCGGCGCCGATCATCAGACGCCACCGATCGGCCCCCTCCCGTCGGCGTCTTCCGACGACGCCTCCCTGGAATCCCCTCGGAGGGGGGAACCCGGCGCCCCCTCACACGCTGTGGGCACAGGCCACGACGACCATGGTCCACACGAGCGTCCGCAGGAGAACACCCGGCAGGGGATGCCCCTCGGAGCCGCTGATCCGGACGCAATCGCCAATGCGCCGCATCGCCCCGCCGACAGCCCGGCACGGCGGGCAGAAACCAGTAACACGATCGCGGAGATCCTCGAGAGGGCCGAACTCGACTATCAGCCGATGCCGCAGGCCCAGGTCAACCAGCAAGCAACAGCCTTGGAAGCATTTCGCACCGGACTCCCGGCCGCCCCAACGCTGATGCGGAAGGCTGCAGAAGACCTTCAGCAGTGGGCAACCCTGGCAGCTGGCGCGCGCCGCCCCAACGCTGCAACCTTGATCGAGCAAGCTGCCGACGCCTTCATCACCGAGGCCGCCAGAGCCGACAGCGCCACCGAACCAACCACTGAGGAGCGTCAGACCTCCGACATCAGCCCCGCCAAAGACTCCATCGCCCACATCACCTCGCGCCGACCAGCAGCACCGGCTGCCGCGCCAGGTCCGCGATCAGAAGGAGAGCCCAGCAGCCCCGCGCACAGTATGGCGGCGGCCCCAGAGCCAGGGCCCGGCAGCCAAGACGGGGCACCCTCCGCCTCGAACAGCGCTCCCATGCCTGTGCCAGATCGGGAGGACGAACTGGACACGCAATTCCCCGGTTGGCGGGACTTGCCTGTCTTCGTCGACGTTCCGCACGGCGCATCCGACAGCGCCGCCGCCACTCGACGCCGAGACGCCTGGTGGGCAGCGGCCGCACGAGTCCTTCCGGCAGGCTGGCTGGCGAGCGGCAGTCCCATCCGTGTACACGGCGGACCCGCGATCCACATACCTCGCACAACCCCTGCCCACGGCAGCGTCATCGCCACCACGGAGGCTGCCCACGTGCAGATCCTCCAGCGAGGCACGACCGCCGAAGCGGTGTTCTCCTCGTCTCGAAGAAGCGGGGCCCCAACCGACGCGGAGCAACTCCGCAGTTACTGGGAACACATACGCCCCCTGCACCCCGTAGCCAACCGCGCGACACTGCCCGCAGCGCGGGCCCGCAGCCTCACCGTGGCGCGAGGCGAAGCCTTTGCCTACTACCGCACGGCGGGCGCCGTGCAAATGCTCCCCGTCGGAGGCATCATCCCGGGCGATGCAGACCTCCTGCGGGTGGCCAAGGGCCGCGAAGCGGACTCGCTTGCAGCAAGTCTTACGGCACTGACTTACCAGCCGCCGTTCAACGCCCACCGACCCCGGCCCGACTGGACGTCCCCGAGTATCGAAGCGGACCTGCTTCAATGCCTGGCCGACGACACTGGCGAGCAGATGGCGCGCGAACGTCTGCATACGCTGCTGCTGCGCACTCGGGCCCGCTGGGACCGAGAACGCGGGGACCACCAATCGGCCGCAGCAAGTGCCTGGGCGCAGTACGAACCCGATGACGCCCAGCAGGCGCCTCCGGAACACCACCAGTGGGCCCACAAGCTCAAGGAAGGCGACTGGGTCCACATCGCAGTCGCGGGAGGCGAAACACCACAAGATGTCCAAGTTCTGGCCGCGCAAAGCGACGATGCCACCGTCGAGTTGCTGGTCGAGACCGGAGAAGGGCCGGCATACGCACTGCTACCCATCAACCGAGCCGTCGCGGAAGCGGAGGATAGCGAGGCCCCCGATCCCCGCGGAACCCGCAGCGGCACGCGAGTATGGACATCAGAACTTCACCCAGGGGACTGGATCCGGATCGACCTGGCTGCCGACGACCGACGGCTGCCAGCCTCCCTGCCGACGGTCGTGCGCAGCTCGGCACTGACCCTCGTCGGCCAGGTACGCACGGACCGCACCGAGACCGCGCTGGCAGACGTCGACGCCATCACGCTCCGCGGTCGCCGCTACCGTGTCCGCAACTGGCCACTGAACGGCACCCGCGCCATCCGACTCACCTCCGACGCCGTTGCCCGTGAGCAAGACGAGCGCGCCGCCGACTGGCCGACGTCTACCGTCGCTCCAGCCCTGGACCACACCGGAGAGGTCGTTGGAGCACGCGTCCCCTCCGCTGCGATCCGCACCGGCGACTCAGTCCTCTTGACCGCTCGAAAGGGTCTCTTCGGCCACGATCAGCCGTACAGCATCCCCATCACCGCCCGAGTCGGGCGACGGCGCGACGGGACCTGGAACCTCGTCGACGTGCAGCACGCCTACGGCTACAACGATGAGCTCGAAGGCCGAGCCCAAGTTCACTTCGGAGTTCCACCAGCCGACGTCACCCTCCTGTGCGAGGTCGACGAATCGGAGCTCCGCCCGCTGTACACCGCTGTCCTGCAAAGCGGTGATCTCATACAGGACCCCCTCGACGCCGAGAGCTGGCTAGAGGTCATCCAACCGAGGTGGACCCTCACCGACGCAGGCCGACCCGAAGTGGTCCTTGCACGCTCACTCGCCCGCGGCGGTGCCATCACGACACGCTCTCTCCCGCAGCGCACTGTCCTCGGGCTCCCCAACGGCGAGCGTCGGGCCGATCTCCTCCTTGCCACGATGCCCTACTCAACAGCCGTCGACGCCATCGAGGACCTGAAGATCCTGCGGTACCGGGCAGAGGACATCATCGCCCGAACTGCAGGGCAGAGTGATCCACCCTCGGACGCCTCCAGCGCCATGGACCGCGTCCTCGCACAGATCACGGAAGCCGATGATGCCTTTGCCCCCAACCAGCCGGCCGACATGATCCGAATCCTCGCGCCGATCCAACTACAGGTTCGCCAGCTCAAAGCCGCCAGCACCGACAGATCGAGCGACAGCCTCTTCGACGAACTTGTAGGCGCACTGGAACATGTCCAGCGACGCCTGCAGATCACCCTCACCGGAGAGAGATCCCCCGAGGGCACCCAAGACACCCTGGCAGCCCCTCACCCCATGAGACGACCCACCACGGAGCCAGAACAGGTACCGAACCCTGTCCCCGGGCGCTCCACGACCGCCACCACCGAGGGCGCGCCACCGCGCACCGACGCCACCCAGCATCGTCCGCAGAACCACAGCCCGGCCGGCATACAGGCGCTCCTCACAGATGTGAAGCAGGATGATGCCGCAGCAGGTATCCCGACCGGCCCGCGAGAAGCTTCTGCGGCACCAGCAGACAAGGACTCGCCTCACACCAGGCCGCCGAGCGGAGCAACTGCGGTCCCACCTCTCCTACGTCCTCACATCACCGGACCCGCTCACTCCATCGATCCGCTGCCCCCCGCAACCCACCCTGCCGCGGCGCAGGTCGTCCCCGCCCGGCAGCGCTCCGTCGATTCGAGCAGCGGACAACGACAGGAGGGCGGGGCGGCCGGGGCCGATCCGAGCCCAGAACTGACCGCACCCGCGACATCAACAGCACCTGGGGCGACGACGGGCAGCCGCAAGCCGTCGGCCGCGACGCCCAGTGCGGCAGGGAACTCAGCTGCTCCGGACCAGGCAAGCGTTCCCAACCTGAGCGTGTGGGGCAAGCACTACTCGGGGCCCACCGTTCCCCAGGAGCTGGTCAACGCACTGCGCGAGTACATCGCGGAATTCGAGGAGATGCGGGACACGGACGACGGCCTGGTCCAGCCGCTACGTACCTGGAGCGTATTCGCCCGTTTGGACGCCCGGACCCTGCACGCGAAGGTTGACGACGGCGATGGCCAGACCCAGCTGCTGCTGAGCATGCAGGATTCCCCCAGCGTGCCGGTGACCACCGTGACGGCAGCGGACCTCGACATGCCCGGCGCCCTGCAGATCCTCAACACCCTCCTCCCGGGACCCCGCAGCACCACTCCACCCCACGCCCCGAGAGCCACCCCCGACTCCCCTCGCCGGTCGGTGGCGAAGGCGGAGAGGGCACGAGCGTTGAACGCGACCACCGAGGGTGCCAACGGGCCCGCATCTCCCCGTCCGCCGAGGACCCGAGAGGTCCTCGCCCATGCTCAGCAGCTCCTGGCGGACTGGCGACGCTCACAGGAAGCGAGCTCCTCTCAGCAAGATGGCCCCGGAACCGACCACTCAACAGCCCACGCCCCGCGGACTCTCGCCGACTTGCGGGGCGACGGCGTCGCACCGACCGAACCAACGGCGCTGACAACAGCACTGCGCCAACGCGGCTTCCAGGAAAGCGAACTGCTAGCAGCAGGCGTCAGCATCCAGACCAGCACCGGTGTCCAGGACCGATTCAGCGACTCGAGGACGGCACCTGTCCTCAACGATGACGGCCACGTGATCGCGCTGAGCGCACAGCCCCGAGGGGAGACCGCCTGGCGTCTCACACACGACACAGACATCTTTACGCAGAACACCGTCCTACTGGTTCCCGGACACGATCGCGACACGGCCGTTACCAACAGTGCAGTAGTCCTGGCCCCCGACCTGGAGACTGCCCGCGCCTTGGATGCGGCCTTCAGATCCCAGCCACCACAGCACCGAGGTACCCCCGTGGTGGTCGCACCAGCCGGTCAGACCCTTACTGCGGAGCAGGCCACAGCACTCGCCAGGCTCGGCCGCAACCGCGACCTGGTCGTCGTCACCGACCGTACCCCCGCTGGCAATCACGTGCTGCACCGTGTCTGGGAGCACCTGCACGACTGGCAAGGCCGAGCCTTCGCGGCCCGGTTGCCAGCCCATCCATCCGAGCCGCGATCAGCCCCTGCTGAGCGCGCTGGCGCAGACCAGCTCCAGAAGATGCGGGATCACACCGAGCCGCTGTTGGAAGCCGTTCTGGACAGCCTATTCGACACTCAAGATCAACCATCGTCAAAGGCAACGACTGAGGCCATCCGGGCCGTCGCGACCGTGCTGCTCCACGCCGACACAGTGGAGGGCATCACAGGCGCCGTCATCCGACTCCAAAGCCGCCACAACCTGGACGTCGGAACTCTACTGCGCGCGCTGGAGGACACCTGCGCTGCGAACCCCGACGCACAGGACTACTCGACCGCCGTGCAGATACTACGTGACACGCAAGCCGGCACGGCAGGCACGGACACGATCGAGCCCCGACGGACACCACCCATCACCGCTGTTGTCCCGACGATTCCGGGCTCGGACTTCGAGAGCGAGAGCTCACCCCCAACACCCGAGTCCGCTTCTCCCCTGGACCCGGAACAAGCCCATACCAGCGGTCACCCCAGCGTGACGGTGGACACCGCCACAGACGTCATTGAGAATCCTGACGCGACCCACACACGGGAGTGGCCCGCCTTCTGGCTGCGCCGGTTGCCGCATGAACTGCCCACACGAACCGGCGCACTCTCAAGCCGCAGTTTCGTCTCGGCCATCACTCAGGACCTCGCCGCGTACCTCGAACCTGGGCCACGGCATGACTCCGAGCTCGTGGCCGCAGCTGCACAGGCCCTCTCCCACTTTGCTCAGAAGGACGCCGACCAAGCGCTCGAAACCCTGGAACGAGCCATCGCCCGGATACCAGCCGGGCCAGGTCGAATTCACGCCCTGCTCCGGATACACCTCCGCTCCCCAGACGGTTCCGCTGAGCTCCCGGGCCCACCGGCCGCTCAGAAGCAGGAGGACCGCCACCAATGGCACACGTGGACAGCAGCTGCCCTCGGATCAAGCCAGAGAGCGGGCACACCGGCAGGCACACGAGCCCACCCAGGCCGCGTCATTGCGGAACTCGACCGCCAACTCGACCTGAGCAAATTCGCGGCACGGCACAACCTCGCTCTGGCGTCAGCACCCGCCCCCGCCCCCGCCCTGTCCCACGTCGACGCAGCACTTGACCTTCTTCAGCGCACACCAGGACAGCACCACATGAGCCGCCACTGGGAGACCATCCAGGGCCTGCGCAGCCAAGTAGCTCTGCTGGAGGACGCCCTCGTGCCGACGACCGTCAGCACACACGAACCCGCGCGCCAGCTCGTCCTGCGGACGGTGAACGCAGCGACGTGCCAGCGCATAGCGCGCACCGCCTACGAGTTGGCCCAGCAGCTGTCAAACGACGGCGAGGGAGGAAGCCCAGCCTGGGTGGCGACCCGCGTCCTGTACCGACGCGCGGACGAGACCCAAGCCGACCTGCTTGGCACACAACTTCCGCCCGAGCTCGCCCGCCGCACCACCGAACTCGAGCACCAACTCATCGAACTTGCCCAAGAACTCCGCACCAGACGCGGCACAGCGATTTCGTCCACAGCCGAAGGCGTGGGCACACAGTCACCCGGGCACACCTGGTGGACGTCGTGCAACCAAGCACTCGCCGAAGCCCAGAGCACGGCCGGCCAATTTGCCAACCGCGCCACAGCCACCCTCTGGGCCCGCACGCAGCGCCTCTGGAGGGCACTAACACAGGCATGGCGAGGACTCGACGAATCTCGCAGCCCGGTACCGACATCGGCACCCCCTGCACCCTTCAAAGCCGTCTGGCTGCGCACGGTTGAGACCATGAGCGATTTGCTCGACACGGCCAGCGCCCGGCCCGGCGTCGACCCGACGATTCGTGACGTACTCCGCAGGGCCCGTCACCGCCTGGAGGCACACGCCGAGCACATCAGGGGAGGGCCACCGGCCGACCGCCAACTTCGGCCCGCCAGCACCGGTCAGAGGCCACCCCAGCGCGAGCAGCCCAGTACTGCCCGAGCACTCCGTGCCGAGCGCCGCAGGATCGAGGGCGAACTGGCACACCGTGACCTATCGCCTCGCGAGCGACGAAGCCTGCAGGAGGCATGGATCATGTGCGGCGACTCCGAGGAACGGCTCACCTTCGCCCCACGCAGCGGAACTCCCGCAGTCCTCCCCCTGACCCCACATGAAGGCTCCGGGGAGCCCCCTCACCTGGTCGCCGGCTCACCGCCTGTGCCTGACCCAGTCGCGGCCAGGACCGATCTGGCCCAGCACCTCGAGGTCCGCGCAGACCAGCAGAAGCACCTTTATCCAGAAACGGCGGATCTCTTCCGCCGCGTAGCGATCGCCTTGAGAATGGAGGTCTGCGGCTACCAGGTAAACGCACCCACCTCGGACAGTCGGCAGATTCTGAACCCAGAATCGCTTCGCGCCCTTCGTGTTATTGCCGAGGCTCCCGATCTCGTCTCGCCGCTGATACTGCGCGACCGTCTGGGTGTGGGCTACCACCGGGCCAACGGCATCCTGGCCAGCCTGGAACTCGTCAACGCCGTGAGCGCCATCTCAGCCGAATCTGGGGCCGCACCTACGCCGCGACGCGCGCGCCTCAATCTCCGCAGTCCCGCTTCGGCGGTCCAGCCTGCCTGCAATGGCACTAGTCCGGCTCCATCGCCCGAGACCTCCACCACCGGGCTCGCCGAACTGTCGGCCCGGCCTGGTGGCCGGGCCGTGGCCACAAGAGAGCGCCAAGCCCACAGCGGAACCTCAGGAGGCGCAGCTGAGGTCGGCCCAAAGCGGTGACCCACAGTCTCATTGACTGCCGCGCGTCGGTCCTCGGATGGTGCCGCTGGCACGCAGAACCCGGAGATCGACCTGCGGACCGCCATCAGCGCGAACATCACGCGCTGCGGTGACTCAGTCCTGGGTAGCCAGTCGGCATCTCGTTCGGATCGAACAACAGGCACTGGCTGTAGCACAGGGTGCAGAGCGCCGGGGCGAAGGCCGGCACGCTGCTGGGCCGTAAGGGGCGACCGCCGAGGGGATTGAAGGAACACTCCGCTTCCGAGAGTCTCATTCCAAGCCGAGGCGCAATGAGCACCACTTCCCCCGAGTGTCCCGCCGGGTCCTCGCAAAACCGGCAGCTCCCAACGGAGTTCACACGACCGACGCAGGCCCCGCGTCAGTCGATAGCCCGGAGGACGGTGCACGAGCCGCGAACTGGAGCCGAGCACGCCGCCCGGCACCCTGGCCGACCGGAACCGCAACATGAACTGTCCGAACAGCAGCACATCACCAACCACCCAGCCTCCCCTGGGCGTTCCCTGCGAGCCACAGCAGCGGAGACCCTTGAGACACAACGGAGCAATCCTGATGAAGGATCCCCAACTCCATTGGCAGACAATGACCCCGGAGCGGAAACGGTCCATGGACGAGCGGGACCTCTCAATGTGGACCGTGGGTCAACTCGACGCCGAGATCCGGCGTCGCCTCGAGTCGATGCCGCCGACCGCAGTCCGCGACTACTGGATCGGTCGGCTCCGTGATCAGGCAGTTCTTCTGCAAGTAGGTCGCGTAGTCCGCGCCCGACAGGAAGTGCCGAACAAAGGTCTGCGCGTAGTTCCCGACCGAAAGAGGCCATTCTGGTGGTACCGAGTAGTTCTCGGCTCTGACAACGCAAGCATTGTCGGCGACTATCCGTTCAGCGGCGAAGCGCAGGCTGCACGAGCCCGGCTGCTCCAGCGCGCGGATTGGAGGACCTCGCGGGACGAATGGGGGCCGGAACACTTCGCGGCGATCGCCGACGAGCAGCGGCGACTCATCGAGCTCGCCGGCGCATTGGTCCGCCCAGAGGTACCGGACTCGCTGTAGGGCTTCATGACGCCGGCCCCCGACGAGTGGCCGCACGACTCCTAGTTCGTGGCTGCATACTGTGACCGCGGCGTGCCGACCACGATGTGTCCGCCGTGCACCTCACATCACCAAGGCGCGTCGCGCTGGCCTGACACCCACGCGAGCGACTGCCAGTAGTGCGACGACGGGATTGAGTTACATCCCAGCGCTGTGAAGAGTCTGCTCACCGACCAACATCTCCTCCCGCTCCAGAAGGAGGACCCCGGGGTAGCGGAGTAGGAGGAGAGAGGATCCGGCTATAGACCGGTCAGAGGCGGCTTCCGGGCTTGGTTGACGGGTCGGCGATGCGGCGGCGGGCGTCGATGAGGGCCGACCGGAGGCCACACGGCCGGGCCTCATGAGGCAGCGATCCCGACGGCCGGCACATCACCCTTGTGAAGGTCTGAGCCGCAGAGCAGTAGAACGCCCTCGCTCCACCCACGCGCCCTCGGTGGACGACCAGAAGCGGGCATCCGCAACAAGGCGGAAGGAATCATATCCATGAGCTCTTCAACTAACCCCAGCGACTTTGACCGCGTACAGATACTTGGCTACATCCACCGTCTGGGTGACGAAGACCTCCTCCGGGACATCCTGGACTCGACCACGGAACGGCTCACGCAGACGTACCTGTCGCGCCTTGGACGAATGCTGCGCCCCACCATCGAGGCATTTCTGCACGAGCAGCTCGGCGCTGGTACAGCGTCACACCTCGTTGTGCGCGCAGCAACGTTCACGCCGACCCTCCGGCAGCCACTGACCGTCCGCTACAGCAGTCAATCGATCTACCTCAACGCCACTGCCGGTCCAACCCAGCAGTTCAGTGCCTGCATGCCCCAACTGGCGGTGCCGACGCAACTGGTCGAAGAGGTGGACGAGATAGCGGGGCTCCTCAGCAGCATCACGGGTGGAATCTTCCCGGGCCATGAGCTCTACCTGCGACTTCCCTGACCAAGCGGTGCCCACAA
>Ga0302314_10006344_pt1 | contig 21445 bp, 19 predicted proteins | sample III_Palsa_N2_3_FD_200533 | JGI IMG/M metagenome (GOLD analysis project Ga0302314, IMG submission 200533) | Peat permafrost microbial communities from Stordalen Mire near Abisko, Sweden - III_Palsa_N2_3 | ecosystem: Environmental > Terrestrial > Soil > Palsa > Peat permafrost | place: Sweden...
TCGGACGGCGGTCTGTTCGGCACCACCGGAATAAACCGCTGGCGCGGTATCGCCTGGAAGAGGACCATCGTGGCCGCGGGGAACCTTTCACCCGCCCAGCCTCGGCGTGAGGAGTTGACGTAAGTACTCAACGAAGGGGCCAAGGCTAGTGAAGGTGTTCGGGTAGACGTTCACGAGATAAGACCAGAGCATCACGCCTCCACCACCGACCGGGACTGCCTTTTCGAAGAGTGTACGGAACATCCAGGCAATGGCTGCCTCTGTGAGCACAACCTTGAAGCCGTGAAACACGTGTCTCCCGGCAAATCGAAGGAACTTGTCGATGCCATCAACCAGGTCGACAGCGAGGAGATCATACCCCGCCTTGATTTCGCCCGTTGGGTCATCGGGCGTCGCAACGAGTTCGCAGGCCTCGATGAGCTCGTTGAAACCGGCCGACACGCTTGGGTCAACGATCTGTCGGCCCTCCGGCGTTTCCATCTGTCCGACCAAGGCCCTCGCGGCCAGTGGGGCCACATGCATCTGTTCGGCGCTGAGCTCGGCGGCACGGGCGTTTCGTACAAACGCTCGCCAATCAGGGTGCTGAGCGGCCAGATCGGCCAGACGATCGGCTAAGGTCTCGACGTCGGCGCGCAAGCTCCCATCTAGTTCGCCGGGATCCAGCTTAGCGAGGAACGACCGCAAGACGTCGCCCTCGTGTCCAAGGCCGAACACTGCTTCGAGATCGAGGGGCGCAGTCGGAAAGCGAGCCAGAAGCCGTTTCAGCCGCGAGATCAGCCGTGGGCTCGCGTTGGTGCCATCTTCCAGGTCGTGAACCAGATTGGCCAGCGATTGCCGGAGCATGCTGAGCATTGCCGCGATTACGGCCGGTCGCGTGTCTGCCGGAACTGCCTCCTTAGAGAGGGTGATCCTCCCTTCTTGAAGTACGAAGTCCAGGGCTGCCGGGCCGCTCGCGTCGGGGATTTCCGGCGGCTGCACCACGTCTGCGATTATGGGGCCGGTTGCGTTGGTGACTTCGGCGACTCGGGGTTCCAGTGGGGACCCGTCCGAGTCAGTTATAGGGTTCCCGTCCGAGTCGGCGAGCTGGGAGGTTGAGAACACCGGAGCCGTGCCAACCTCCGGAGGACTTCCGCCATATGCGCCTTGTCCGTAGCCACCCCGACCAGAGCCGCCGACAGTGCCAACGGCGGTCACCGGCGAAATACCAGTTACCTCGGCGACACCGGCCGCCACACCGATTGCTGTCGCGGCTAACGATTGGGGCGCTGAGATGACTTCTCTAGCCTTGTCGATGAAGTAACGGCTTAGGGACTCATCCCTGATATACCGCTCTGCGCGCCGTTCTACCTCTTCCATGGATCGGTATTGGGGCTTGTCCAAGAGGTCCCGAAGGTATTGATCCGCCTCCGCTTCGGTCTCGATCGTAAACGGCTCTATTGAGCCACCGCCAAAGAGCGTTTGTGGTGCGGTCCCATCCCGCGCCGCCGCCATCATCCCCGCTCGAAATTGCATTACGCGTTCGAACTCTGGCTGGTCGTAGTATGTGACCCCGCCAAGCAACGAAGTCTCTCTCTCGAACGGCGGTTCGGTGAAGAAAACCCTATCGGGCGCGTCGAGGGGTATGAAGGCCGGCTTCGGTTGGCCGTTATCCCAACCCAAAAACTCAACAAAACTGAAGGCGCGTCCGCTGGGTGCTATCGGAACTTGATGATAGCGGGGCCTGTCGTCGCCGACGGGACGCTCTCCCGAGGCGCCGGCCCCCGCCGGGTATCTCCGATTGAAATCTTCGACCGCCGGCCGATCGTCTTCCGATAGGTGTAGACCGATCACGGGCGACCCCGCCTGGACCTGCTGGGCGAGCAACGCGTCGATTTGGCCAATCAAGTCATCTGCCATGGGGCACCGCTTTCCCGGCCGATCGCCCGTCCATGCCTAGATGACGCGCAAAGCATATCGCCGTAATGCTTCCAATGGCCATCTCCGTCAAACGCAGGCGCAGCGACCGACCCGGCGGCGAGCCGCAACGGGCCATGTGTCGAAAAATCGCCGCCCCTCAATTTGCAACTTGACAAATCGCAATATACCCGCTAAAACCTCCGCCATGCTCTACCGCTCCCTCGAGGACCCGGCCCCACCCATCGACGCCGATGTCGACACCGCCGCCATGGCGGAAACCGCGGCGGCCGTGGAGCGCGCGGCGTGGCATGTGAAGATCCTGGGGGAGGCGGCCGAGATCAGCCTGACGATGATGCGCTCGCTGGGCGAGCTGGCCATCGCGCGGGTCGAGGCGGCGAAGGCGGAGGGTCGCGGGCTGGCGCCGGACGATGACCTGACCCTCGCCGCCCTCGGCAAGGCCACCCAGACGCTTCGGCGCACGGTCGCTTTGCGCGACAAGCTCGACGCGCAGGCGAGCGCTCGCCGCGAAGGCCTGCTGGCCGAACGCGTCCGCCGCCGGGCCGAGCGCGCCGCCGGCCACGTCAGCGCCAAGACCGACGCCGTGCTCGATGGCCTGGCCGACGCCTATGCCGCGGATACCTCGGATGCGGAATACAACGATCACATCGATAACCTGATGGCGGACGCCCGGGAATATCTCGGCGACGCCGACGCCGACGAATTCCGCGGCTGGCTCGACCGCCCGGTCGGCGAGACGGTCGCGCGCCTGTGCGCCGCCGTGGATCTCGACCCCGACAGCTGCGCCCTGGTGGGCGAGACCTGGCGCGTGCGCCGTCCGCCCCGCGATTTCGAACTGTTCCTGGAGCGGCGAGACCGCGAAATCGCCGCGGCCTCCACCGCCTCGGGCGAAGGCGCGGTCGCCGAACGCGTCGGGGTGGGGCTCTCGCCGTAGGGTCCCGGGTGTATGGCCGAAGGCCGAAAGGTTTTTAACCACGAACCTCACGAACCTCACGAACGAGCATTTTCCGGCCGGAGCGATCACGCCGCCGGACGCCTTTACTGGTCCGTTCGTGAGGTTCGTGAGGTTCGTGGTTTAATTCTTGCCTTCGCCCGATCGCCCTGTCCGGATGCCGTCGGGCGGAATGGTAAGACATCCCCCAAGCGTTTCGCCGACAAGGAGCCCGCTCATGAGTCTTCGTTTCGCCGGCGTCTCACTGGCGCTCGCCCTGGCGGCGTGGTCGTCGTCGGTCGCAGCCTGCGCCGCCGTGCGCTATGTGCACGCCGGCCGCCTCGTCGACCCGGAGAGCGGCCGGGTGCTGAACAATCAACTCATCCGCATCGAGGGCGACCGCGTCGCTTCGGTGACGCCCTGGACCGTCGCGCCGACCGACGGGCCGGTCACCGACTGGTCGCGCTACGAGGTGCTGCCGGGCCTGATCGACATGCACGTCCATCTCGCCGACACCGAGGAGACCAGCAATCCCGCCGAGCCGCTGCTGCACTCGGAGGCGGAGATCGCCCTGCTCGGCGCCCGCCACGCCCGCGAGACCCTGCGCGCCGGCTTCACCAGCGTCCACGACGTCGGCTGCTATCGCGCCTTCGCCGATGTCGCCCTGCGCGACGCGATCAATCGCGGCGATGTCGAGGGACCGCGGATGAGCGCGGTCGGCGCCTACATCACCACGCCCGGCGGGGGAGGGGAGGTCACCGGCTTCGCCCCCGACGTCAAGGTCCCCGACGACATGCGCGTCGGTGTCGTCACCAGCCCCGACGATGTGCGCCTGAAAGTGAACTACCTGTTCCAGCACGGCGCCGACTCCATCAAGCTGATCGCCACCGGCGCGGTGCTGGCCGAAGGCACGGAGGTCGGCCAGCAGGAACTCACCGAAGACGAGATGCGCGCCGCCGTCGAAACCGCCGCCGCGCACGGCAGCTGGGCCACCGCCCACGCCCATGGGACGCAGGGCATCAAGGCGGCGATGCGCGCCGGCGTGCGGGCGATCGAGCATGCCTCGCTGATCGACGACGAGGGCATCGCCATGGCCAAGGCCAGGGGAATCTACCTCGACATGGACATCTACAACGGCGACTACATCAACGACGTCGGCGTGCGCGACGGCTGGCCGGCCGACTACTTGCGCAAGAACCGCGAGACCACCGACGAACAGCGCGAAGGCTTCCGCAAGGCGGCCAAGGCCGGGGTCAAGATGACTTTCGGCACCGACGCCGGCGTCTATCCGCACGGCCTGAACGCGCGCCAGTTCAAATACATGGTCCGCTACGGCATGACCCCGATGCAGGCCATCCAGGCCGCCACCGTCAACGCCGCCGCCCTGCTCGGCTGGTCAAAGGACGTCGGCGCCCTGTCGAGCGGCCACTACGCCGACATGATCGCCGTCGACGGCGATGCGCTGGCCGACATCACGGTGCTCGAACACGTGGCTGGGGTGATCAAGGGCGGAGAGCTGGTGCGGTGACCGCTGTTCCTTCTCCCCCTTGCGGGAGAAGGTGTCTGCGAAGCAGACGGATGAGGGGGCTTGGGGAAGGAGCGGTTGCGCGGTGAGATTGCGCGGGTGGACCGGGGGGCCCCCTCATCCGGCCCTGCGGGCCACCTTCTCCCGCGAGGGGGAGAAGGGAAGCCCTCCCGGCCGATGTCCGCGCGTCGGCAGGATCAACGTCCCTCCGCATCGAAGGCGATGTCCAGCGGCATTGCCAGTCGGCCATCGACGCGCGATAGATTTTCCAACGCTCGATACGGCCGCAAGAGCCGTGCGACCACAACCACACCCAGGAGGAAACCCGCATGGACCCCGTTCCCCATCTCAGCCGCTCGGTCGCCGGCAAGGTCGTCCTGGTCACCGGCGCCGCCAGCGGCATGGGCCGCGCCACGGCTCACGTGTTCGCGCGCGAAGGGGCCAAGGTCGCGGTCACTGACGTGCGCCTGGAGGACGCCCAGGCCGTCGCGGATGAAGTCAAGGCCGAGGGCGGCGATTGCAAGGCCTGGGCGTTCGACGTCGCAAACGCGGAGACCATCGCTCGGCTGGTGCCGCAGATGGCCGATCACTTCGGCGGCCTCGACGTGGTCGTCAACAACGCCGGGGTGTCGGGTTTCAACCGGATCGACGCCCCCGAATACGAACAGGAATGGGACCGCATGGCTCCGATCCTGCTCACCGCCCACGCCCGCATCATCCGCGCGGCGCTGCCTTACCTTCGCAAATCCACAAGCCCGCGCATCGTCAACATCGCCTCGACCGAAGCGCTGGGCGCGACGGCGGGCGACAGCATCTATGCGGCGTTCAAGGCCGGCGTCACGGGCCTGACCCGGGCGCTGGCCGTCGAGCTGGGGCGAGAGGGGATCACGGTCAACTGCATCTGTCCCGGGCCGATCCGCACCGGCATGACCGCGGCCATCCCCGACGAGCACAAGACCATCTTCGCCAAGCGCCGCACCGCCATGGGCCGCTATGGCGACCCCATCGAGGTGGCGCACATGACGCTCAGCCTGTGCCTGCCCGCCGCCTCCTACCTGACCGGCGTCACCATCCCCGTCGACGGCGGCCTGATGGCCCGCAACGCGTGAGGCCGGCATGGATGGCGACCTGTTAGCGCCTGCGAAGATCGAGGATTTCAGCCTTCTCCCCTCGCGGGAGAAGGTGGCCCGCAGGGCCGGATGAGGGGGCTCCCCGGTCCATCCGCGCGATATCGGCACGCAGCGGCTCCTTCACCAAGACCCCTCATCCGGCCTCCGGCCACCTTCTCCCGCAAGGGGGAGAAGGGATAGCTGTGGTCGGATCACATCATGCTGCTTACTCCACTCGACCTCCAGATAACCATTGCCGGCCCCGAGGAACGCCCGATCCTTGCTAATCTGCTGCAACTCTACATCCACGATTTCTCGGAATACTGGTCGGGAACCAGCCAGGGGGAGCTTGAGGACGATGGCCGCTTTCTCGACTACCCCCTCGACAGCTACTGGTCGGACCCTCGGCGCGTCCCGCTGCTGTTGCGGCTGGACGGCAGGCTCGCCGGGTTCGCGTTGCTCAACGACCACGCCCATACGGACGCGCCGGTCGACTGGAACATGGCCGAGTTCTTCGTCGCGCGGAAACATCGCGGGGCCGGCCTGGGCCGCGCGGCGGCCCGGGAGATCTTCAGCCGCTATCCCGGCGCCTGGGAGGTCGCCGTGGCACGCCGGAACGTCCGTGCACTGCCGTTCTGGCGAAATGCGATCGTCTCCCATCCCGCCGTCACCGACGTCGAGCAACGCGATGTCGCCACGGACGCCTGGAATGGCCCGCTGTTCCGCTTCCGCGTCACAGCTGCCCCAGCGTGAACAGCATCAGTCCCGTCAGCAGGATGGCGAACGCCGACACCGTGGCGGTCCACACGAACAGGGTCTTGAGCACCGCGCCGAGGATGCTGGAGCCATAGGCGCCGCGCAGGGTCTGGAACAGGTTGATCGGCGTCCACAGCGCCACCAGCACGAACCATGGACCCATCACCGGCAATGGCAGGATGAAGCCGACCGCGTTGGTGAGGAACGTGAACGACATCAGGTCCATCGCCACCAGCGTATGGTCATGGATGAAAAACCGCGGCTTGTTGCGATAGGCGAGCGCCAGGGTCATGGCGACGATCGGCAGCAGCAGGGCCGCCATCCTGTGGCCCCAGGTGAACAGCACCGTCAGGTAGTATTCGGGGTTTTCGGTGGCCTTGTGCAGCCCATCGCTGAACCATTGCTGTTTTTTCGTCGGAAGGCGGACGCCCGCATGCGCCGCCGCTTCCTCCGAGGATTCTGGTGGCAGGCCCTGTGCGACGCGGGCCGCCTTGTCCATCGCGATCGCGTAGCGGGCGTCGACTTTCGCTACCTCCTTGGAGTAGCGCGCCTCGACCTTTTCGCGATTTTCATCGGGGTCCTTGAGATCCGAAACGCGGTCCTTGGCGGCGTCGGCCAAATCGTCGGCGTGGTCTTTGGCCGCTTCGGCGCGCTCGCTCGCCGCCTCGGCGGCGCGGCCTTGCGGCGTCGCCAGCCTGGCGGCCGTTGCCTCCTTGCGCGCCGCCTCGCGGGCCAGTTCCTGGTGAACGGCGTATTCGGCGGCGAAGATGTACAGCAGCAGCGCCACCAGGAAGGTGCGGAACGGCGGCACGTGGCGCGCAATGCGCCCCTCCATATAGTCCTTGGCCAGCCGCCCCGGCCGGAAGAACAGGTCGGGCAGCGTGCGCGAAAGGCGCCCGTCCAGGTGGAACATGTCCCCGACCACCTCCCACGCCAGGTGGAAGACCGACCGCTTGTGATTGTCGCTGGTCTGGCCGCACTCGTGGCAATACGGCCCTTGCAGCTCGGCGTCGCAATTGGCGCACCGGGCGCCCGGCGCCGGCCTGTGGGGCGTCGGCGGAAGCTTGACCAGAGCGTCCGCCGCCGCCGCCTCGAGTTCGCTGGACACGCCTTGATCCCCGTCGCTGTCACGATCGCGGGTGATCGTTGCCGACGTTTCGGTTGGATGCAATATCTTCGGCCGCGCGCCGGCGATCGGTGCGCGGCCGAGGTCAAGACGTCCAGATGGTGGTAGCGGTCGAGCGGGCCTACAAGGCGATCCGGGAAGGCATCCTTGGCGGCGCCTACCGCCCCGGCGCGCACCTGAGGGCCCAGGACCTCGCACTGGCCAATGGCGTGAGCCGCACCCCGGTCCGGGAGGCGATGTTGCGGCTTCAGGCCGAGGGCCTGATTCGCGTCATTCCCAATCGCGGCGCCTTCGTCAGCGGCATGGAGGAGTCCGACATCGTCAAGATCTACGATCTGCGCATCATGCTGGAGGGCTACGCCGCCGGCGCGGCGGCCGAGGAGGCCAGCGAGAGTCAGATCGAAGCGCTCGCCACGCTCGCCCGGCGGATGGCCGATATCGTGGAGTCGAACTCGGCCGAGGGGGCCGTCGACATTCCGGCGATCAACAACGAGTTCCACAAGCTGATCGTCACGGCCGCCGCCAGTCCGCGGCTGGAGGTCGCCCTGGCGTCGATCGTCGAGGCGCCCCTGGTCCTGCGCACCTTCCGGCGCTTCAGTCCCGACGAGCTGCGCCGCAGCGCCAATCAGCACCTCGAACTGGTCGACGCCGTGCGCGCCCGCGACAGCCAATGGGCGCGCAGCGTGATGTCCAACCATATCCTCGCCGGTCGCAACGCCTTGCTGCGATCGATCGAGAGCCAGCTAGACGCGCCTTCGCCTCGCGCCCTTTCGCGGATATGAGCGACCTAGATCACGCCGGCCTCGGCCAAGGCCGCCAGTTCCTCGGGGCCAAGGCCGATCCGCGCGAAGACCTCGGTGTTGTCCTGGCCCACCGTCTGCGAAGCGGTGCGCCGCACCGATCCGGGCGTTCGCGACAGCTTGGGGAAGGCGTTCTGCATCGGCAGGCTTCCCCATCGGGGGTGCTCGACCTCCACGATCGCTTCCCGCGCCTTGAAATGCGGGTCGGCCAGCATCTCGGGCGCACGGTAGATGCGGCCGGCCGGCACGCCCGCCTCGATCATTGCCGCCTCCACCTCGGCGACGCTGCGCGTGGCGGTCCACGCCTCGACCAGCGCGTCCAGCTGGGCCTGGTTCCGGCCCCGGGCCGTGTGCGTGACATAGCGCGGGTCTTTCGCGAATTCCGGACGCCCGATCGCCTGGCAGAGGCGTTCGAACACCGAGTCCTGGTTGGCCGCGATCAGATAGTCGCCGTCGCGGCAACGATAGACGTTCGAGGGCGCCACGCCCGGCAGGATCGAGCCCGAACGCTCCCGGATGTGGCCGGCCAGTGCGTAGTCGGGCACGAGACTCTCCATCACGTGCAGCACCGATTCATAGAGCGAGCTGTCGATGACCTGGCCTTGCCCCGTGGCGTCGCGATGGCGCAGGGCGGCGAGGGCGCCGACGCAGCCGAACGTCGCCGCCAGGCTGTCGCCGATCGAGACGCCCATGCGCGAAGGCGGCCGGTCGGCGTCGCCGACGATGTGGCGCCAGCCGCCCATCGCCTCGCCGATCCCGCCGAACCCGGCCCGCGTGGCATAGGGACCGGTCTGGCCATAGCCGGACACCCGCACGATGATCAGGCCCGGGTTTTCCGCGTGGAGAGCGGCGGGCGACAGGTTCCAGCCTTCCAGCGTCCCCGGTCGAAAATTCTCGATCAATATGTCCGCCTGGGCGATCAGGCGCCGCGCCAGCGCCTGGCCCGCCTCCACCCGCAGGTTGAGCGACACGGTGCGTTTATTGCGCCCCAGGATCTCCCAGAACAGCGGATAGCCGGGCTGTCCCCATTGGCGCATCGGATCGCCAGGTCCCGGCGCCTCGACCTTCACCACGTCGGCCCCGAGATCACCCAGCAGTTGCCCGCAGAAGGGACCGGCGATCAGCTGCCCCATCTCCACCACCTTCACACCCTGCAAGGGGCCCCGGTGGCTCGCCTCCTCGGTTTGATCGGTCGTCAATTCGCTGGTGCCCCCCTTGCCGCGTGTCTAAAACTAGATTGCATGGAATACTGCGTTCGTCGCGGAATGAAAGCGGGAATTCGGCGAAATATGTATACAAAAATTGCCTCCTGCCTGGTTCGACATGTCCGATTTCGTTTCGCTGGCGGGGCGAAGGGGGCCGAGCGACCGTCTCTCGACGACGGCCTTGACATGATATCTTGATATAAAGATACTCTTCATCAAGATAAAAACGTGAGTGGGCGATTTTGGAACCCTCGGATCCCACAACCTCGACGTCGCCCGCGGATCGTGTCGACGCGCTGCTGGAAGACTGGGCGAGAGAACGTCCGGACCTCGACGCCACGCCCATGGCCGTGGTGGGCCGCATCCTGCATCTGGGCAGGGTGCTCGAAGCGCGGGCGAACGAGGCGCTGCGGGGAACAGGCTTGAACTACACGGACCTGGACGTGCTGGCGACGCTCAGGCGGGCAAGCCCGGCCTATCGGCTGACACCGACGGCTCTGCGCCGCTCCGTCCTGATCACCTCAGGCGCCATGACGGCTTGCCTGGATCGGCTGGAGGGGGCGGGTCTGATATCGCGGGCCGCCGAGCCCGCCGACCGGCGATCGGTGACGGCCGAACTCACTGCGCTCGGGCGCGAGCTGATCGAGCGCGCCATGGGCGTTCGGTTTGAGGAGGCACGCCAGGCGGTGTCCAGCCTCGGGGCGGCCGATCAGGCCCACCTCGCCGGCCTCCTCAGGACTCTGATCTGTTCCTTGGCGTCATGAAACCCGGAAAGTCATCGTCATGAGATTTGGATCCGCCATCGTCATCGCCCTCATGATCGTGAGCGCCGTCGCGACCTCGTCCAGATCCGCGCGGGTCCTCTGCCCAAGCCAGGACCGCCCCACCCAACCGTTGCCGCCGGCCCGGTTCGAGGACGGTCCCGTGATCGCCCAGGCCGATCTGGTCAGCGACTTCGACGGATGGATCGCGGGCATGCGTGCGACCAACCCCGACCTCTCGATCCGCGTCGATCCGGCCGCGCTCGATCGCAAGGCCGCCGAGATCCGACGCTCTCTGAACTCGCCAATGAGCCGTCGCATCGCCTGGGAACATTTCGCCCTGCTGAACCCGGTCCTGCGCGACGCCCACGCCGGGGTCCAGATGCCGGACTACCGCGAGGCGCTGCAGGCCCATATCGCCGCCGGCGGACGCATCGTTCCCATCGAGGTGCGGTTTGGGCGCGATGGCGTCCTGCGGGTCTTCGCCGTCGCCCCCGGAACCGTGGGCGTTCAACCGGGAGATCAGGTCGAAGCCGTCAACGGTCACTTGGCCTCCGAGATGGTGCGGGAGATGTTGCTCAGGTCCATCGGCGATTCGGACCTGGGCAGACGCGCATGGGTCAGCCGCCGATTCGCGATGCTCTACTGGCAGCTTTACGGAGATACCGGCCAATACGATCTCACGATGCGGTCCGCGTCCACGAATTGCCGACGCGTGATCAGGATGGAAGGCGGGACCAGTCTGCCGCCCGCCCTTCAGCCCGACCCTCCCGCCAAGGATCAGTTCGGCTGGCGCATTCTGGACGGCGATATCGGCTATCTGCGCGCCGACGGGTTCGACCCGCCCTTCAAGGACGCCCTGGCGTCGTTCGCGAAAACCGCGTTCACGGCCTTCAGCCAGGCGCACATCAAGGCCCTGATCATCGACGTGCGGGAGAACGGCGGTGGTGACGATCCGCTGTGGCAACAGAGCCTGATGGAATACATCACCACCAAACCCTACGCGCAGCTCTCCAGATACGTGCAGCGGATCACCAAGGCTCATGCCGATCCCGGTGATGTGGTCGGAACGGTGAGGCGAGGGGACTTCAAGGACCGTTTCACACCGACGCCTGTCAACCCGATCCGCTTCGCCGGACCGGTCTATATTCTGGACGGTCCGTACAGCTACTCCGCGACAATCCAGTTCCTGGTGGCGGCGCAGGATTTCGGGATCGCCAAGATTGCCGGCGAGGAAACCGGCGCCCTGTCCTGCCAGACCGGCCAGGTGGCGCGCCTGGAAATGCCCAGGACAGGCCTCAGCGCCTCGACGCCGGCCATCGCCTATACGCGCCCGTCAGGTGTCGGCTGTCGTCGCGGCGTCATGCCCGACGTCGTGGTCCCCATCGATCAAGTGCGTCCTGACAACACCCTCGCGGCCCTTGTCTCACGGATTGCCCGCTAGTCGCGCTCTGGCGAGGGAAGATCGCGTGCTCGCCGCTTGCGCCGGCGCCGTGATGCGGACAAAGGGGGGCGCCACAATCCCCGCCATGTCGAATCTGAACGCCGTGCGTCCCTTCATCCCGCTTCGAACACTCACGGCGGCCGCACTCGCCATCGCCCTGATCCACGGGCCCGCGTCGGCGCGCGAGCTGACGCCCGAGGAGACAGTGCAGGCCACGGCCGTGCTCGCCGCCGCGCCCGATCACGGGCTGCCGGCCCCTGACCTCTCCAAGGCGCCGATCGAGGACGCCATCGTCGCCTACGCCGCGGCACAGCGTGGGGGCCGCATCGATCCGGTCGCCACCGACGCCGACTGGGCCCTCAAGCCCGAGCCGTTCGACGCCGAAGCCGGGCTCGAAAAGGCGCTGGATGCCAATGGCCTGGCGGCCTGGCTGGCCGCGCTGCCGCCCGACCATTCCCGGTACGGGGCGCTCGTCGAGGCGCGCCGCCGATATGCGCGGCTGGCGGCGGCCGGAGGCTGGGCCTCGCCGGCGCCGACACTGGGCCTCAAGCGCGGGCTGACGGGGAAAGGCGTGATCTATCTGAGACGGCGGCTCGAGGCGGAAGGCTACGGCGCCGTCCCCGACAAGGCGCCCAATTTGTTCGACGCCGGCCTCGACCAGGCGTTGCGGCTCTTCGAACTGCGCCATGACCTCAAGCAGGACGGCGTCGTCACCGCGCCCGTACTGGCCGCGCTGGCGACGACGCCACAGGCTCTGCTGGCGGTGATCGACGCCAACCTCGAGCGGTGGCGCTGGACGCCGAGGGACTTGCCGGACCAGCGCATCGAGGTGAACATCGCGGCGGCGCGGCTGACCTTGTTCCAGGGTGTCACGCCGGTGTTGGACATGCGCACGGTGGTCGGCGACCCCGCGCACCGCACGACGATGTTCGCCTCCCAGGCGACCGGAGTGGTGATCAATCCGCCGTGGAACGTGCCGGCCGACATCGCGGCGAAGGAACTGTTTCCACGCGAGGCGCGGGAGCCGGGCTATCTGGCGCGCAATGACTACGTCGTCGTGAACGGCATGATCCGCCAGAAGGCCGGTCCCCTGAGCGCGCTCGGCCACGTGAAGGTCGAACTCGACGATCCTTACGAGATCTATCTGCACGATACGCCGGAGCGCACCCTGTTTGCGCACAGCGATCGGGCCCTCAGCCATGGCTGCGTGCGTCTCGAACATCCGGTCGAACTTGCCGCCGCCCTGCTCGCGCCCCAGGATCACACCATCGACGATCTGCAGGCGCTGATCGCCGCGACGGCGACCCGTCATATACCCCTGAAGACTCACGTGCCGACCTATCTGTTCTATTGGACCGCCGTGGCCAATGACGATGGAACGGTCAGTTTCCATCCGGACCGCTACGGGTGGGATGCAAGGCTGAACGCGGCGTTGGCGGCATTGTAGTTCGGCGGCGCAAAGTCACCTTAACGCTTGCTTCACGCGATTTGGCTCATACAACTGACCCCATGCGGACCGGGCGTCGCGATCTTCTGAGACAGGGACTTGCTCTGGCGGGCGGTGCGGCGGCTACGACCGTCGGTTTCCCGGTCCTGGCGTTTCCAGAGCCCGACGTTCGCCGCCTGGCGTTCGCCAATCTACACACCGGTGAGACCTTGGACGCGGCCTATTGGCAAGGCGGCGCCTACATCCCCGACGCCCTGGCCGCGGTGAACTACCTGCTGCGTGACTTCCGCACTGGTGAGGTGCATCCGATAGAACCGACGCTGCTGGATCTGCTTGTCTCGTTGTCGGGCCAGACCGGCGTGCCGGCGCCCTATCAGGTGATCTCCGGATACCGTTCGCCTGCCACCAACGCGATGCTTCACGCCGAAAGTGGACAGGTCGCCGTCAAGAGCCTGCACATGGAGGGCAAGGCCATAGACATCCGCATCGCTGGCATGGACCTCGACTACCTGCGTGACGCGGCGCTCAGCCTGTCCTCCGGCGGCGTCGGCTACTATCCGATATCCGGCTTCGTCCACGTCGATGTCGGCGACGTAAGGCGCTGGAGCGGAACGTAGAATCCTTTGGAAGGGAGGTTGATCACCGATTGACCTTTGTCGACAGCACCACCGAGCTTGTCGTGCGTTCGACCCCGTCGAGGGCGCCGAGCGTATCGATCACCGCGTCCATTTCCGCGACGCTTGGAGCCACGACCTCGGCGATCAGGTCGAACGGTCCGCTTACGGACTGAAGAAGCCGGACGGCCGGCAGGCGGCGCATGGCGCTGACCACCGCCGGTGCGTTCTTGGGCGTGACGGTGAGCAGGATGTAGGCGTGGATCTGCCCGCGCTCATGGGCTTCGGAGAGGCGGACTGTATAGCCGGTGATCACCCCGGTGCGCTCCAGGCGCTCCAGCCGGCTCTGCACCGTCGTGCGTGACAGGCCGAGCGCTCGGGCGAGCTTGGCGGTGGGGGCCCGGGCGTCTTCGCGCAGGGCTTCGAGCAGGCGTCGGTCGGTGTCGTCCATCTGTCTGATACCTTCGGCGATACGCCATAAGATGGTCGGCGTTTCGTCGGTCTGGCAATGTGAATCGACGGCGGTCTTTACGACATTGTTTCGAACACAGCCATCGGAGTCATGGAATCATGAAGGACGTCGTTGTCATCGGCGCGGGCCATATCGGCTCGACGATCGCCCAGCTGCTCAGTGAGAGCGGCGATTACACAGTCACGGTCGCGGATCGTTCGGCGGACCAATTGGCCGAGATCGGCGCGCTGCCGAGGGTTCAGCATCGCGTGCTGGACGTCAACGACGACGCCGCACTGAAGGACATGCTGGGCGGCAAGTTCGCGGTGCTGTCTGCCGCGCCGTACCACCTGACCTACAAGGTCGCCGAAGCCGCCAAGGCCGCCGGCGCCCACTATCTCGACCTCACCGAGGACGTCGCCTCGACCCGCAAAGTCAAGGCCCTGGCGGCCGACGCCAACATCGCCTTCATTCCGCAGTGCGGCCTGGCGCCGGGCTTCATCTCGATCGTCGCCGCCGATCTCGCCAAGCATTTCGACGTTCTGCATGACGTGCGCCTGCGCGTCGGCGCGCTGCCGAAGTATCCGTCCAACGCGCTGAACTACAACCTCACCTGGTCGACCGACGGCGTCATCAACGAATACTGCGAGCCGTGCGAGGCGATCGTCGACGGCCTGCCGCGCCAGACCCACGCGCTCGAGGAGCTGGAAGCCTTCGCACTCGATGGCGTCACCTACGAGGCCTTCAACACCTCCGGCGGCCTCGGCACCCTCTGCGAAACGCTGGAAGGCAAGGTGCGCAACCTCAACTATCGCACCATCCGCTATCCCGGCCACGCCGCGATCATGAAGGCGCTGCTCAACGACCTGCGTCTGCGCGATCGCCGCGAGCTGCTGAAGGACATCCTGGAAAAGTCAGTCCCCGCGACCATGCAGGACGTGGTGATCGTGTTCGTCACCGTCTCGGGCCTGAAGAACGGCCACCTGGTGCAGGAAACCTACGCCAACAAGATCTACGCCCGTGAGATGGGTGGGCGCATGGTCAGCGCCATTCAGATCACCACGGCCTCCGGCATCTGCGCCGTGCTCGACATGCTGGCCTCCGGAAGGCTGTCGGCCACCGGGTTTGTACGCCAGGAAGAGATCGGCCTGGGCGAATTCCTCGCCAACCGCTTCGGGTCGGCTTACGCGACCGCCGAGACGGCAGCCTATCCGCTGGCGGCCAACGCATGAACGCCCCCTTCTCGACCCCGATCGCGGTGGAGACCGCGGCTCTTTTGGCGCGCGTCGGCGTTCCGGCGAAGGCCTTTCATGGCGGCGACCGCGCCGTGCGCTCGCCGATCACCGGCGAGGTCATCGGCGAGGTTCACGACCAGAGCGCCGCCGACGCCGATGCGGCCATAAGGGCCGCCCGGGCGGCGTTCCTGGCGTGGCGCAAGGTTCCCGCGCCCCGCCGCGGCGAGCTTGTGCGCCTGCTGGGCGAGGAACTGCGTGCGGCCAAGGCCGATCTCGGCATGCTGGTGACCCTGGAAGCCGGCAAGACCATCTCCGAGGGCCTGGGCGAAGTGCAGGAGATGATCGACATCTGCGACTACGCGGTCGGCCTGTCGCGGCAGATCTTCGGCCTGACCGTCGCCACCGAACGCGCCGACCACCGGATGATGGAAACCTGGCATCCGTTGGGTGTCGTCGGTGTGATCAGCGCGTTCAACTTCCCGGTCGCGGTGTGGTCGTGGAACGCGGCGCTGGCGCTTGTCTGCGGCGACGCCGTGGTCTGGAAACCCTCCGAGAAGACCCCGCTCACCGCCCTGGCCGTGCAGGCCCTGTTCGACAAAGCCGCGGCGAAGTTCGCCGATGCGCCGGCCGGCCTCAGCAGCGTGCTGATCGGTGATCGCGCTGTCGGCGAGGCGCTGGTCGCTTCGCGCGAGGTGGCGCTGGTCTCGGCCACCGGCTCGACGGCCATGGGTCGCGCGGTCGGCCCGGTGCTGGCGGCCCGCTTCGCCCGCGCCTTGCTGGAGCTCGGAGGCAACAACGCGGCGATCGTCGCCCCCACCGCCGACCTCGACCTCACCCTGCGCGGCGTGGCCTTCGCCGCCATGGGCACGGCAGGCCAGCGCTGCACGACGCTGCGGCGTCTCTTCGTGCACGAGAGCGTCTATGACGGGTTCGTCGAGCGACTGAAGCGCGCCTACGCCTCTGTCAGCGTCGGCGATCCGCGCAAGGCGGAAAACCTGGTCGGTCCGCTGATCGACAAGGCCTCGTTCGAGGGCATGCAACGCGCGCTCGACGATGCTCGCGCGGCCGGCGGCAAGGTCGTCGGCGGTGAGCGCGTCGAGGCGGCGGGGGAGGGGTGGTACGTCCGTCCCGCCCTGGTCGAAATGACCGCCCAGTCGGACGTGGTGCGCCGCGAGACGTTTGCGCCGATCCTCTACGTCATGCGTTACCGCGACCTCGATGAAGCCGTCGCGCTGAACAATGACGTGCCGCAGGGCCTGTCGTCGTCGATCTTCACTAACGACATGCGCGAAGCCGAGCGGTTCATCTCAGCGACCGGGTCCGACTGCGGCATCGCCAACGTCAACATCGGTCCCTCGGGCGCGGAGATCGGCGGCGCGTTCGGCGGCGAAAAGGAAACCGGCGGCGGCCGCGAAGCCGGCTCCGACTCCTGGCGCGCCTACATGCGCCGCGCCACCAACACCCTCAACTACGGCACGACTTTACCGCTGGCCCAGGGCGTCAAGTTCGAGATCTGAACATACACCCCTTCTTCCCTCCCCATCATCGGGAGGGAAGTCTCTACGTCTTGGTGTTCGAGAAAAAGCCCTTGGCCTTCTCGATCAGCCATTCAAGGGCGTCCTCCGCCGCCAGGCCGGCGAATATTCCCAGCGACGCCAGCGCCGAGGGAGACAGGTTGTTGACCGCGGTCGTCGCGTCCGCCGCCGTCGGCTGAACCAGAAACGACGCACCCGCCGAAATCACGAAATAGACGATGAACCCGGCCAATGCGCCGAGCATCGGGCGCACGCCGAAGCTCTGCCACGATGTCTCGGTGATCTTCTCGTTCTTCATCACCGGATTGAGCATGTTGAACAGGGACCGGACGGCGGCGCCGATCGAACCCATGACGCCGGTGAACAGCGCCACGATGACACCGGTCGGCATTATGAAGATATATCTGAAACCGGGAACGATCTCTTTCAAGGCGATATAGACATGCACGACGGACGATCGTGGGTCATCCGACTTGGCGCCGACCAACGACGTTATCTTTTCGGTAAGAGCCTTGATGTCCTCCTGAGGAAAATTCTCGAACGCGATCGTCCGCATCAGGTTGTTGTTTTCGTCGATCCACTTGCCGTACGAGCGATTGCAGGTCTGGATGTCTTTGAAGAGTTCGGCCTTCTGGTCCGGCGAAGCCTTTTGCATCTGGGCCTCGGCCTGGCGGATCGCCGCATTATAGCATTTTACCAGCTGATCGGAGCCACTTTGGCAGACGTTTGCATCCATCTCGCCTGGCATGATGCTGAAAATCGACAGGAGAGATTGGATAAGGTCTGCTTGATCTGTATTCAACGCCGCTTTCGTATTAGTTTCGTTGGTTTGCAGCGTTCGCAGATAGGTCTGCTCCTCATGCAATTTTGATGACAGACTGTCTCCGACACTGGCAAGATTCTCTATTATGTAACCGGAGGTTCTCGGGTCGATGTTGGGGATGTTTTTCGCGGACGATTGCACCTCGATCGTCACGAACAAAACCACAAACAAAATCGGGATGATCGCCAGCCAAACCAAGATCAGTATGGCGCGCTCTAGCCATTTGACGACCTCGCTCCCGATCATGTCGCGTCCCCTCCAGAATATATGTGATGAAATCCAATAATCATCTGATGCGGATAGCCGACTCCGCCCGGCTTGGCCGCGAAATGTCATGGTCAGGCGTCGAGTTATGTGGGAGTCTGATCGGCGTATTTCCTAAGCTGCCCCGCGCGCCGGCGTCACTCGACGTTGTACGTGATCCAGGCGGCTGTAAAGCCTTTCCACGCTCGGCCATGGCGCGCACATACGAATGCGCCTTCGTCCCCCTGAGCATTGGCCCCGCGTTCTAGGGCGAACTCGCCGACGTGGTCGCCAGGGGCGTTGCCGGGATCGATGAAGGGGCGATGCCGCATTTGTGACCTGCAGGCGCCGACGTTTCGCCTTGACGTTGCTTCGGCGCCGACGATAGCCTCCACATCGGTAGCTACCGCCTTGGGGCGCGGAGCTCCCGATCGGCCACCCGACGCCAGTCGCAACGATTAACGCCGCGTGGTTGCTGTCAGAAGGAAATTCTCCATGAGTCTTGTCCAGACGCTGCTCACCGGTTCGGCGATCTGCGCTCTTTGCACCGCGCCCGCCCTCTCTGGCGAAGCGCCCAATATCCATGTTGCGAGCGCGCAGAGCCCGCTCAGGATGAAAGTCGGCTCGGCTCTCCACCACAAGACGGTCGGCGCCAATCCCGACATCCAGTCATTGACCGAGACCCTGACCTTCACGGGTTCGCTGTCATTCGCCGCGGACCACGATGTTCCCATCATGCTCTGGGCCGAGCTCATCTACAATCAATCGACCTGCATGCAGCCCGCGAAGGAAAAGCTTGTCCTTCCCAAGAAGACCGCCGTGGCGAAGATTTCGACCGGCACAGTCACTGGCACGATCGCTGGTTGCGGTAGCAAGGTCTTCACCTACTACGGTCCGATTTACGACTTGAAGAGGCGAGCAGCTTCGGACGCCTTCACGGGCACCCTCATCGCGAAGAAGTTCGACGGCTACAATATCACATTGATTGCCAATACTGATCTGACCATCACGAAATAGGCGCGCGCGCCGTCCCGTGACCGCGTCCCACTCGAAAAAGACCTCGCTGATCTCTGATTGCTATAGTGTGGGCGCCATCGCCGATGGCTCTTTCTCGGGTAATCACTGCCGCCGCCGCCTTGCCAACGCGACGCTCCTTCACCGCGCCAGGGCGGCGGCTCTCCGTCACGGCGCTCGTTCCAGTCCACCGATGATCATGGTGGCGATGTCGCGCGCGATCCCCTCGGGCGACATTCGCCCAGGCTTGTACCAATCCGCCGCCCAATTCAGCGCGCCCATGATCGCCATTCGCGCCACCGACAGGTCGATGTCGTCGCGGATCGCACCGGCCGCCTGCGCCCGCGTCAGCAGATCGCGCCAGAAGCCGCCATAGGCGCGCTGTTCGGTCAGCACCTTGTCGCGCAGCTGCTGCGGCACCTGCCAGATCAGCTTGATCGTCGCCGAGGTGTTGTCCTCCTGCGCGATGACCATGACCAGATGGGTCTCGATCGCGGTGCGGATGATGGTCAGGTGGTCGGCGTCCGCCGGCAGGGCCGCGATCTGCTTGATCATGCGCGCGTGAGTTCGCCGGGTGCCGATCTCCATCACCGCCTCGACCAGGGTCTCGCGCGAGCCGAAATGGTAGTAGAGCGAGCCCGCCTTCATGCCGATCTCGGCGGCGATGTCGCTGAGCCGCGCACCCGAATAGCCGTCGCGACGGAAGATGCGGGCGGCGGCGTCGAGGATGGACTGCCGTGTCGCCTCCGCCTTGCCGAGGTCCTCGCCGCCCTCGTCAGCCGGCCGCGGCGATGCAAGCCCCATGGGCGCCGGTTACTCCGCCGCCACGTATTGCCGGCTGGGCTCGTAGGTGACGCCCAGATCGCCGCCGACATCGTGCGCCTTCAGCGCCGGCAGGATCTTGCTGGCGATCAGGTCGTAGTTGGCCTTGGCCTCGGCGTCGGGCATGCCGCCGTAACTGGGCAGCAGCAGGAGTCCGCCCGCCTGGGCCAGGTCGACATAGCCCTTCAGTTTCTCGACCACCTGATCGGGCGTGCCCCACACCTGGAGGTCGGCGAGGAAGCCGTTGAAGGTCTCCAGACCGTGCTTGGCGATGTTCCTGGCCAGGCCCGCGTAATATTCGTAACCCTCGATGTCGGCGAACCCGACGTTGTCGAACTCGTAGTGTTCGACGGTCGAGCGGGCGTAGCGCTGGATGTAGATGTCGCGCATGCGTTGCGCCTCTTTTTCATCCTCGTGGGCGGCGATGAAGACGGCCAGGATCGGCTTGGGCGCCTCGACGCCGTTGATCTCCAGGAAGCGCTTGCGATAGCCGGTCAGGTCCTCGACCACCTTGTCCCAGGGCTTCTGGGCGATGACCATCAGACCCACGCCGAGCCGCGCCATCAGGTCGATGGAGGTTGGCGAAATGGCCGAGGCGAAGGTGCGGCCCTTGAAGCTCGCGTAGGGGGCGGGCCGGATCTTCAGTGGCGGCTGCTTATAGAGCTCGCCGTCGTACCGCATGACCCCGGTCTCCAGGCCGGTGAGGATGGCGTCGGTGTATTCGGTGAAGCGACGGCGCGACTCGCTCATCGGCGTGCGGAAACCGGTGAACTCGATGCGGCCCAGCCCACGGCCCAGACCCACGATGGCGCGGCCCTGGGACAGGTGGTCGAGCAGGATGAAATTCTCCGCCACGCGCACGGGGTCGTGCCAGGGCAGGACGGTGACCATGGTGCCGAGCTTGATCGTCTTGGACTGGCCGGCGACCCAGGCCAGGAACGCCGGCACGTTGGGGGTCATCTGGTAGTCGGAGAAGTGGTGCTCCGGCGTCCAGATCGAGTCGAAGCCGGCGTCTTCCGCTCCGGCCGCCAGGCCCAGCTCGAATGCGTAGACGGCTTTGTCGTCGGCGCCGTCGAGCGACTGGAAGCAAAGTCCCAACCCTACGTGCATGATCGTTTCCTCCCTCTTCGGCTCAGCGCATGGCGAAGCCGCCGGCGACGGTGATCAGCTGTCCGGTGATCAGCCGCGCGGCGGTGTCGGAAGCCAGGAACCCTACGGCGCTGGCGATGTCCTCGGCCTTGGGCAGGCGGCGCAGCGGCGTGTTGCGCACCACATAGGCGACCTGGCTGTCGTTCATGATCGACTCGCGGTCGCGCCACAGCGACTCTTCGCCGACTGAGGCCATGTCCTCCGGCAGGGTCAGCCCCGGCGCCACCAGGTTGGCCCGCACGCCGTGCCGGCCGTATTCGAGGGCGATGGTGCGGATGAAGGCCACCACCCCGGCCTTGGCGGCGGCGTAGACCCCCTGGCGCGGCTCGCCGAAGGCGGCTGTCGAGGCGGTGGCGACGATGGCGCCGCCGCCCTGTTCGACCATGGACGGCAGCACCGCGCGCGTGCAGGCCATCACAGCGGTCATGTTGACGGCGATCAGTCGGTCCCAGGTCTCGGGCGGGGTCTTCAGGAAGAAGTCGGGGTGGTTGTAGCCGACGTTGGTGATCAGCACGTCGACGCCGCCTAGCCTGGCCATCGC
>Ga0302314_10006345_pt1 | contig 21444 bp, 18 predicted proteins | sample III_Palsa_N2_3_FD_200533 | JGI IMG/M metagenome (GOLD analysis project Ga0302314, IMG submission 200533) | Peat permafrost microbial communities from Stordalen Mire near Abisko, Sweden - III_Palsa_N2_3 | ecosystem: Environmental > Terrestrial > Soil > Palsa > Peat permafrost | place: Sweden...
CGCGCCGCCGGACGGCCCGGCGGCCAGTCCGGCGACCGGCCCGCCGACCAGTCCGGCGACCCGCCCCGCGACCGGCCCGCCGACCAGTCCGGCGACCGGCCCGGTGACCCGCCCCGCGACGGCTCCGAGAGCCACGTGAGCACCGGCGAAACACCCACGTCTCACGGGGTACACCGGCCACCCGCGCCGAGTTGTGAGCTGCCGATGAAAACCAAGGGCCAGGTCTGAGGTGTCCGCAGCGGCAAGTACAGTCGTCGGCATGACGAATGCCCGTTCACGCCAGATCACCAAGGCTGTGATCCCCGCCGCCGGTCTGGGTACCCGGTTCCTGCCGGCGACCAAGGCCACTCCCAAGGAAATGCTTCCGGTCGTGGACAAGCCCGCGATCCAGTACGTCGTGGAGGAGGCGGCCTCGGCTGGGCTGACCGACGTTCTCATGATCACGGGTCGCAACAAGCGCCCGCTGGAGGACCACTTCGACCGCGCGTACGAGCTGGAAGAGCTGCTGGTCCGCAAGGGCGACCAGGCCAAGCTGGACCGGGTACGTGAGTCCAGCGACCTCGCCACCATGCACTATGTCCGCCAGGGCGACCCCAAGGGCCTTGGCCACGCGGTGCTCTGCGCTGAGCCGCACGTCGCCGACCAGCCCTTCGCGGTGCTCCTCGGCGATGACCTGATCGACCCGCGTGACCCGCTGCTGGCGAAGATGATCGAGGTCCAGCGGGAGCTGGGCGGCAGCGTGGTGGCGCTGATCGAGGTCGACCCCTCGCAGGCGCACCTGTACGGCTGCGCGGCGGTGCGGCCGGCCGAGTGGCACGGCACCCTCGGCGCGGACGACGAGATCGTCCGGATCACCGACCTGGTGGAGAAGCCCGCCCCCGGCGAGGCGCCGAGCAGCTATGCGGTGATCGGCCGCTACGTACTCGACCCGTCCGTGTTCGAGGTGCTGCACGACACCGCGCCCGGACTGCACGGCGAGATCCAGCTGACCGATGCGCTGCGGGTGCTGGCCCAGCGCACCCCGGGCCGGGGCGGCCCGGTGCACGGCGTGATCTTCAACGGCCGCCGCTACGACACGGGTGACCGGGGCGACTACCTGCGCGCGATCGTCCGTCTGGCGTGCGAGCGTGAGGACCTGGGGCCGGACTTTCGGGCATGGTTGAAGGACTTTGTGGGCAGCGGAGAACTGGACGGCCGCGAGCGGATCGACGCCGAGCCGGTCACTGCCGAGCCGGTCAACGCCGAGCTGGTCAACGCCGAGCAGGTCAACGCCGAGCAGGTCATCGGGGAACCGGTGCCCGCCGAGGTCCCGGTGGCCTCCCTGGCCGACTAACGGCGGCCCCGGAACCAGCACGGACAGCAGGCACAGCAGCACGACCGAACGGCAGGGGGAGCGAGCAGTGAGCGAGCAGAGCCACAGCGGCGCGGCGGCGGACAGCGACGGGGCGGCCGCGCGGAAGGCCGACCCCTGCGACACCGACCACGGCGCCGAGCGCAGCTGGTCGGTGGACGAGCACCTGGACGACATCCTGCGCATCGTCGTCCCGCTGCCGCCGCTGGAGCTGCAACTGCTTGAGGCCCAGGGCTGCCTGACCATCGACGAGACCACCGCTCCGGGGCACCTGCCGCCGTTCGACAACAGCTCCATGGACGGCTACGCGGTCCGGGTGGCGGACCTGGCCGGGGCCACCGACCAGTACCCCTCGGTGCTCAAGGTGGTCGGCGACATCGCCGCCGGAGCCGCGAACCTGCCGGTGATCGGCCCGGGCCAGTGCGCCCGGATCATGACCGGCGCGCCGCTGCCGCCCGGCGCGGAGTCGGTCGTCCCGGTGGAGTGGACCGACGGCGGCAGCGGCGGCGAGGCCGCGGTCACCATGGCCCCGCTCAGCAGCGACCCGCAGGGCGCCTCCGGTGAGGTGCGGATCTTCCGTCCGGCCGAGCTGGGCGCGTTCGTTCGGCGGATGGGCGACGACGTCGCCGCGGGCCGGGTGGTCCTCCCGGCCGGGTCCCGGCTGGGCCCGACGCAGATCGGGCTGCTCGCCGCGATCGGGATGGACAGCGTCCGGATCCGCCCCCGGCCGCGGGTGGTGGTGCTGTCGACCGGCAGCGAGCTGGTCCAGCCCGGCACCCGGGTCGGCCCGGGGCAGATCCCGGACTCCAACAGCTTCGCGCTGACCGCCGCCGCCCGGGACGCGGGCGCGATCGCCTACCGGGTCGGCGGGGTACCCGACGACCCCGAGCGACTGCGCGAGGTGATCGAGGACCAGCTGATCCGCGCCGACATCATCGTCACCAGCGGCGGCGTCAGCGTCGGTGCGTACGACGTGGTCAAGGAGGCGCTGGCACCGGTCGGCGGGCAGCCCCCGCTGGGTGAGATCTCCTTCCGCAAGCTGCGGATGCAGCCGGGCAAGCCGCAGGGCTTCGGGCTGCTGGACGGCCGGGTGCCGCTGTTCGCCCTGCCGGGCAACCCGGTCAGTGCCTACCTGTCCTTCGAACTGTTCGTCCGGCCCGCGATCCGGGTGATGATGGGCGTCGAGCCGGTCCACCGGACGGTGGTCCGGGCCCGCCTGACCGAGCCGCTGAGCTCGCCCGAGGGCCGCCGCCAGTTCGCCCGGGCGCGTTATCTGGCAGGTCACGGCGGCGAGCCGGGCACTGTCGCCCCGGTCGGCGGCGCGGGCTCGCACCTGCTCGGCCCGCTCGCGCAGGCCAACGCGCTGGTGGTGGTGCCGGAGGACGACACCGCGGTGGCGGAGGGCACGCTGGTGGACGTGGTGCTGCTGGACCCGCTCCCCGGGGACGAGACGATCTGACGTGTCGCGCGCGCAGCGGTAGCCTGTGCCCGCAGCGCCATCGGCCACAGGAGACGACACGTTGAACAGCGCACCGGGGAACAGCGCACCGGGCGACCGGCTGACCCACGTCGACGAGACGGGTGAGGCCCGGATGGTCGACGTCTCGGAGAAGGCCACGACCGTGCGCACCGCCCGCGCCAGCGGCCGGGTGCTGGTCTCGGCGAAGGTCGTGGAACTGCTGCGGGGGGAGGGCGTGCCCAAGGGCGACGCGCTCTCGGTCGCCCGAATCGCCGGGATCATGGGAGCCAAGCGCACCCCTGACCTCATTCCGCTGTGCCACCCCATTGGCATCTCCGGTGTGACCGTGGACCTGTCGGTGACCGACGAGGCGGTGGAGATCGCCGCGACGGTTCGGACCGCCGACCGCACCGGCGTCGAGATGGAGGCGCTGACCGCGGTCGCGGTCGCCGGGCTCACCGTGATCGACATGGTCAAGGCCGTGGACAAGGGCGCGCGGATCGACGCGGTCCAGGTGGAGTCCAAGACCGGTGGCAAGAGCGGCGACTGGCACCGCACCCAGCTCGCCGGGAGCACCGGGGGCGGCACCGGGAGCACCGGGGGCGGCGCATGAGCGGCCACCGGCGGGCCTTCGTGCTCACCGTCTCCAACCGCGCCTCCGCCGGGGTGTATCCGGACAAGGGCGGTCCGCTGCTCGCCGAGGGCCTGCGGGAGCTGGGCTTCGACGTCGAGGGACCGCTCGTCGTCCCGGACGGACGGCCCGTCGCCGACGCCCTGCGCCGGGCCGTCGCCGAGGGCTACGACGTGGTGCTGACCACCGGAGGCACCGGGATCAGCCCGATGGACCTCACCCCGGAGATGACCGAGGGCGTCATCGACCGCCCGGTCCCCGGCATCGCCGAGGCGATCCGGGCTCACGGCCGCGCCGCCGGGGTGCCCACCGCCGCGCTCTCGCGCGGGCTGGCCGGGCTCGCCGGGACCACGCTGGTGGTCAACCTCCCCGGCTCCAGCGGCGGCGTCAGGGACGGCCTGGCCGTGCTCGCCCCACTGCTCGGCCACGCCGTCGACCAGGTCCACGGCGGCGACCACCCCCGTCCGGAGGGCAACGCCTCCGTCGGCGGCACTGTGTCAGGAGGCCCACGCTGAACGCCTTCTGGCCGGTCGAGCTGAGCGAGGGGCCGATCGGCCTGCGCCCGATCCGGGTCCGCGACCGGCGCGACTGGCAGCAGGTCAACGCCCGCAACCGGGACTGGCTGCGGCGCTGGGAGGCCACCGTGCCGCCGCCCGCCCCGGGCAAGCTCTCCGGGCCCCGGCCGACCTACCGGCAGATGGTCGGCTTCCTGCGCTCCGAGGCCCGGGACGGACGGATGCTGCCGTTCGTGGTCACCTACCAGGGCCAGTTGGTCGGACAGCTCACCGTCGGTGGCATCACCTGGGGTTCCATGTGCTCCGCCAACATCGGCTACTGGGTGGACGAGTCGGTCGCCGGACGCGGCATCATCCCGACCGCCATGGCCCTGGCCGTGGATCACTGCTTCCGCACCCTGGGCCTGCACCGGATCGAGGTCTGCATCCGCCCGGAGAACGGACCCAGCCGCCGGGTGGTGGAGAAGCTGGGCTTCCGCGAGGAGGGGCTGCGCCCGCGCTACCTGCACATCGACGGCGGCTGGCGGGACCACCTGGTCTTCGCGCTGACGGCGGACGAGGTGCCGGAGGGCATGCTGCGGCGCTGGCGCGGCGTCAGGCAGCACCTTGAGCACTGAATTCACATCTTCGTATTCACGTCTTTGTTCGATGCGACTCCATCCTGTCGTTCAAAGCGACAAAAATAGGGTGAGATGAGGATGAGTGCGCGACACACCGGCCGAAGTTGCCGCGAGGTGTTCCCTCTCGCCCGTACGGTGTGAAGCGTGAGCAGTAGTGGCCTCATCTACGCCGTGATCGTGGGGGCCTGGGCTGCCTACCTGGTGCCGATGTGGCTCCGCAGGCAGGACGAGCTCAACGAGGCCCGCCCCACCGAGCGGTTCAGCACGGCCATCCGCCTGCTGTCCGGGCGCGCGGGGCTCGAACGGCGTGCCTCCCGAAGCCTGGACGGCGAGGAGCCCGACCCCGGTTCGGACGACGCACCCGCGCCCCCGTCCGCCACCCGAACCGCCGCGCCGCAGCCCGCCGCACCGCAGGCCACCCCCGCTCCGGGCCCCGCGCGCGCGCCGGAGTCGCAGCGCCGCGCGGCCGTGCTCGCGCGCCGTCGGCGGATGGTGATCCTGCTGTTCGTGGTCTTCACCGCGGGGATGGTCACCGCGGCGGTGGGCGGGGTCGGGCTGCTGTGGGTCCCGGCGATCCCCGCCGTGCTCTTCTCCCTCTACATCTCCCATCTGCGCCGCCAGGAGCGTCGCCGGTTCGAGGTGAAGCTCGACCGCCGCCGCGCCGCCGAGGCCGCGCAGCGAGTGCGCGAGCGGGAGCGGGAACGCGAGCGCCGCCATGCCGCCGCCGTCCCGGACACCGCGGCGATCGCGCAGCCGCCCGACTTCAGCTACCCAGGCACCCGGACCGCGCCGGGCCCCGGCCCGCTGGTCGAGGCCGCCGACTCCGAGGAATGGGCGGACGGGCAGCAGGAGCAGGCGTCCGAGGCCGAAGCGGGCTCCTGGGAGCCGGTGCCGGTCCCGCTGCCGACCTACGTCACCGCACCGGTGGCACCTCGCCGCACCAGCGGCCTGGACCTCGGCGGCCCCGACACCTGGAGCGCCGGCCGCGCGGTCACCCCACCCGCGGCCCCCGCCCCGCCCCGTCCCGCCCCCGCCCCGCCCCGTCCCGCCAGCACCCCGCTCTTCGATCAGTACGCCGCCGACGACGCCCCCCGCCCCCGCGCTGCCAACGAGTGACCAGGCCCTCCGACCCGGGCCCCAGCCCAGGCCCTGGACCTGCGCCGAAACCGTGCACAACCACTCCTGCCGACCTGATAGAGTTTCTTCTCGTTGGGGCTGTGGCGCAGTCTGGTAGCGCACCTCGTTCGCATCGAGGGGGCCAGGGGTTCGAATCCCCTCAGCTCCACCAACGACCCCTCTGACCTGCGGAAAAGCGGCCACGAGGGGTCTTTTTGCTTAGGTGGGCACGTGGGGGATGTACCGGGGGAGAGGGCAGGATCTCTCCCGAGTAGGGAGGCGTGCCGCCGAGCGTCTGGGTTGTCGAGTGCGCTGGGTCGGGGGCCTCCGGGGGGATTGGCCACCTCTGCCAGGTGGACGTCCGAGGTAGGAGCCCTATCCCCTGGTCTCGCAACCCAGGTACCCGGGTGCCCTCGGAGCCGTCCGGGCGGCTCCGGGGGCACCTAGGTTCGGCGAGTCAGGGGCGGCCGAGGGCGCGCAAGGTCCAGCCGGTCCGTGCCAGCGCTCGGCGTTGAGGGTGCCTCGGGCGTCGATGACCCGGGGGGGCAATGTGCATAAGGGCAATGTGCATAAGGAGGTCCGCCGGGTCGGCCTCGGCGTACTGGGGCCAGTCGGTCAGGTGCAGCAGCAGCCCGTCGCCGATGACGGCCGTGGTGAGGTCGTCGGCGTACTCGAGCGCGAGGTAGGCCCGGCGGGCGTTCTCCGTCGCGGAGGGGTCGTGGACGGTGACCTCGGCCCCGGTCCGGTGCAGCGCGGTGGCGACCGCGAGGGCTGGGGAGTCGCGGATGTCGTCCGTGTTGGCCTTGAACGCGGCGCCCCAGACGGTGATCCGCTTGCCGGTCTGGGTGCCGCCGAGGGTGTCGCGGGCGAGTTCGACGGTGTGCTCGCGCCGCTGCTGATTGATTGCCGCAACCTGGCGGAGAAGGATGGCGGCCTGGTCGGCACCGAGTTCCTCGGCGCGGTGGGTGAAGCCAGCCAGGTCCTTGGGCAGGCAGCCGCCGCCGAACCCGAGGCCGGGTCGCATGCCCCTGGCGCCGATCCGCTGGTCGTGGCCGAGGGCAACCCGCTGGACGTCGGTGCCGCTCTTCTCGCACAGCTCGGCCGTCGCGTTGATGAACGAGATTTTGCTGGCCAGGAAGGCATTCGCGGCCGTGCCCGTCGGCACCGTCGCCGAGCTGCGGCAGACCCTGGACGGGCACGCCCGCGCCGGGGCGAACATTCGCCTGGCCTGGTCGCCGGAGTTCCTGCGCGAGTCCTTCGCCGTCGAGGACACCCTGCGGCCGGACCGGATCGTCCTCGGCATCGAAGACGGCGACACCAGCTGCGAAGCCGTCTTCCGGGCCGTCTACGCCGACATCCTGGCCGCCAGGATGCCGCTGATCGTCACCGACATGCACACCGCCAACCTGATCAAGGGTATCTCTGCCTCCCTCGATCGCCGGATCTGCTTTCATTCATTCATGACCTCTCTGACGGTGCAGGTGGGAGTGGACCACCTCGCAAGGCTCATCAAGAGCCCGCGAGCTGGCCTGACCGAGCTGATCTGGAACGCCCTGGACGCGGATGCGGATCTCGTCGATGCGGGAGTCGAGTTCAGTCCACTGGGCGCCATTGAGACCGTCTTGGTCAAGGACAACGGCCACGGCATGTCACTTGAGGACGCCAAGCGCGGCTTCGGTGCGCTCGGCGACTCTTGGAAGAAGATGGCCCACGTAACACGGGGCCAGGGGCGTCAGCTTCACGGCGAACAAGGCAAGGGACGCTTCGCTGCGTTCGCCCTTGGGGATTGCGTGACCTGGCAGACCATAAGCCGCGATGACAATGGCTTGGTGGGATTGACCATCGCCGGAACTCGCTCGAACCTCAGCAGTTTCGATCTGGCCGAGGTGACTCCGGAGCGCGGGGAACCTGGCACGCACGTACGAGCAACGAACGTCAGTGAGACCGTTGCGAAGATCCTCGACCGCGACTCCCTGATCGACACTCTGGCTGCCGAGTTTGCGATCTATCTAGAGTCCTATGGGCATGTCCAGATCACCTGGAGGGGCCGGCGGCTCGATCCCGCGTCGCTTCAATCGCGTCGTAGCGAGTACGCACTGGACGTGACCGGCATCCTCGAGACCCCCCGACTTGTGATCATCGAGTGGGAGCGCCAAGTGGATCGCGCGCTCTACCTCTGCAACGAATCTGGGATGGCCCTCCACGAAATCAAGCCTGGAATTCAGGCCGCAGGCTTCGAGTTCACCGCCTATCTCAAGTGGGATGGCTTCCGCGGTCATGATGTACTCCTGGCCGAACTAGGAGCCGAGCCGATGAGCTCGGTGGTCGACGCCGCCAAGGAGAAGCTTCGAGATCACTTCAAGGTCCGCAGTGGAGAGAAGCGCCAGGAGACTATCAAGAAATGGGTCACCGAAGGTTCATACCCGTTTAGGGGCGAACCGGCGACTGCCATCGAGAAGGCGGAGCGCGAAGCGTTCGACGCGGTCTCTTTTACTGCAGCCAAGTCGGTGAATGCTGGTGACTTCAGCTCGCGGAAGCTTTCTTTGAGGCTTCTGCGAGAAGCTCTCGAATCCAACCCTGGAAATCTTCACAATGTTCTTCGGAGTGTCCTCGAACTGCCCGAGGATCGGCTGATCGAACTCGACAGCCTGCTCAACAAGACCTCACTTTCATCCATCATCACCACATCAAAGCGAATCGGTGACAGGCTTTCATTCCTTTCCGGTCTGGACGCTATTCTGTTCGACAGCCAACCTCGACGAGAGACCCTTGAGCGGCGACAGCTTCATCGAATCCTGGCCAACGAAACATGGATTTTCGGCGAGGAGTATGCGATGGTCGGCGACGATGTGGCACTCACCAAGGTGCTGGAGAAGTACCTCGCCCGCCTGGGTGATGACGTTGACCTTGCTGGGGCTTCACCGGTACTTCGCCATGACGGGACGAATCCAATCCCAGACTTGGTTTTCTCCCGGACGTGCGAGATCGCTCAGGACCGCGTAGAGAACCTGGTCGTAGAACTGAAGAGGCCGAGTCAAACCATCGGCTCGAAGGAGCTCACCCAGATCGAGGAGTATGCGCTCGCGGTCACCCGGGATGAGAGGTTCAACAAGCCAAACGTCACTTGGGACTTCTGGATCGTTGGAAACTACCTCGACGAGTTTGCCGAATCCCGCCGCGATCAGGTTGGACTCCCCTTCGGCTTCATCCAGAGGTCGGCAAGGTACAGCGTTCGAGTTCTCTCCTGGGCCGAGGTCATCAACGCAGCCCGGCACAGGTTGAAGTTTGTCGAGCGAAGTCTCAATTTCAGGGCAACGCACGAAGACGGCGTATCGTATCTCCAAGAGACGCATGTAGAATTCCTCCCGCCGTCCTTGTCTGGCCAGCGGTAGGACGGTTGAGGAAAATCCTGGAAGTCCTGCGCGGACTGCCTGCGACCCTCAAGCCAACTGGCCGCTGTGTTGGCTGACGCCCGACCCAGCCAACGCAGCGAAGCGGCCACGGATCACCCCCCGTTCGATCGACTCGATCGTCCGGGTGTTCTGATCGACTCGGCACGGCGAGTCGGTGACGCGGGGCTGGCGTACGGGCTGGACAGGGCCCGGCCCGGGGGACGCACGGCCTAGCGAGGGCCAATCGGCAACTGGCGGACGTTGTGCCGCTGTCGGCCAGGCGCTTCCGTGACCGCTCAACCTCCGCATGTTGGGCGGCCGGCCGGGACAGGGTCAGGGTCTGGAACTCAGTCAGCTCCTCAATCCGCCCATTCCGCGCGGCCAGGCGCTCGCGCAGGGCCTCATTCTCGGCCTTGAGCCTGTCGATCTGGGCATCCCTCGGCTCGACAGTCTTGCCCGCCTCCTGGAGAACCTTCAGCCGCCGCTCGAATTCCTCCGCGAGGTGCTGGTAGGGGCCAGGGCGCTCGGTACCATCGTGGTTCCTCTTCGAATAGAAGCCGGTGCGGGTCACCCCGGCCTCGGCGGCGAGGGTCTTGAGATTGGCCCTCCCACCGGGGGTAGGTCGCCGCGCAGGAGCCGGCCCATGGCGGCCTGGATCGCGGCCTCGTTCCGGGCCTTGGTCTTGCCGGTGATCCAGGCCATCAGTTTCCTCCTGCGGCCAAGGCCGCGTCGATCTCGTCAACGACTCGTTGGGAGCGGTCCAGGTCCGCCTGCACGCGGGCGCGCGAGTCCTTCTGAGGTCTCGGGATGCTCCCCAGGAACGTTCGCGTACTGGCCGCGCTCTCCGCCCACACGGGCCGGTGGCACGGGTGGTGGGTTGCCTGCGGACAGCGGGGGGGTCTGTACAGCCCTTCACCGCACAGACCCAGGGCGCGCAATCGCACCACTGCCCACGGGTTGAACCTGCTGCTACGGCATACGTTGGAGACGTTTCAGGGGCTCTCACTATGCTTCTTCTTAGGCATCCCCGCGCCTGAGTCACGAGCCGTGCGGGACCCGCTATGGTGGCCCAAAAGGCTGTGCCCACGTGTGGGCACAGCCGTCGGATCGAGTCGGATCCAATGGGATCAAGCAGGGTGGAACGAGGGTTGTTTGTCCGGTTTCTGGGCAAACTCGCAGCTCGGCACTGTAACGGTTTTGGGTTCGAATTCCCTCAGCTCCACAACGAAATGCCTCCTGAGCTGCAGAAATGCAGGTCAGGAGGCATTTTTGGTGCCCACCTACGGTCGGCGAGCGCGGAGCGGAGCCGCTGGTTGCAGCCCGCGCGCTGCGGCAGGTGCGGGAACATGCCGGTCAGGTGCTTGTTCGCGTAGCGCAGCCAGCGAGCCTCGGAGTGGTAGCCCAGCAGGGCCTGGGCCACGGCCAGGCGGACGAGTTCGGAGTCGCTGAGCAGCGGCGGTCTGCCCATCCAACGCGTTCCTCCGATCTCGTCGGTGAGGTAGGCCCGTGGGCACGGTGCCGACGTCTCCGTCGGTCGTCTCCCCCGGGCCCCCTCCCGCACCCGGCGTGCGAATTTCTCCGCACCGGGCGCTCCACGTGTCTTGACCGTTGTTCAGCCGCCTGCCGTGGCGACTGCTGCTTTCGAGGTCCACGGGGTCGGGATGTCGCTTCCGCGGTAGCGGTAGCGTTCCACTGCGACGCTGGATGCGCCGGTGAAAACGACGCCGTTGTGGGCGAACCGCCACCCCTTGTCACAGAAGCGGTTGCGGAGTTCCTTCATCCCGAGCCGGTGTTTCCCTGCGTACTTGGCGCGGATCCACCGCATCAGCCGACACCAGGTGTGGGAGGCGACTGCGGTGAAGATCGCCTTTGACACCCCGTGTCGGAAGAAGTTCGCCCATCCCGCCAGGCTCCGGTTGACTCTGCGAAGCAGGTCGTCCAGCTCCATGTGGCGGGTCGATCTGTACGTCTGCTCCCGCACCTTGTCCTTGATCGACGCGATGGCCTTCTTGGACGGCTTGGTGTAGACGCAGTGCTTCGCGGTTCCTCGCTTCCGTTGGCGGCGGATGTTGTGCCCGAGGAAGTCAAAGCCCTCGTCGATGTGGACTACCCGGGTCTTCTCCGATGCCAGCCGCAGCCCCAGCGGGGCGAGTACGGCTGCCACCTCCTCGCGCAGGCATGCGGCGTGGTGGCGGTTTCCCGAGACCACCAGGACGAAATCATCCGCGTAGCGGATGATTCGCCAGTTGCCGAGGCCGTCCTTCTTGCGCTTGGATCGCCGATACGGTGTCCCCATGTCGCGACGCCATTGCTGGTCGAAATGATCGTCCAGCGCGGACAGTGCGATATTGGCGAGCAGCGGCGATAGGATCCCTCCCTGTGGAGTCCCTGTCAGCGACTCTTCCCGATTTCCGAGTTCGGTAAGGATCCCGGATTTCAGGAATGCCTTCACCAGCCCGCAGATACGCTTGTCCTTGATCCTCACCCGGAAGCGATCCATCAATGCCGTGTGATTGATCTCGTCAAAACAGGCTTTGATGTCGCACTCCAGTATCCAGTGGTAGTCCCTGGAGCCGGAGGCCAGATAGTGGATCTCGGCGATGGCGTCGTGTGCGCGCCGCTTCGGGCGGAACCCATACGAGCACGGTTTGAAGTCCGCCTCGAAAATGGGCTCAAGCACTGCTTTCAGGCTTTCCTGGACCACTCGGTCGGTGATGGTGGGGATACCGAGTTTCCGGAACTTCCCTGTGCTCTTCCCTTTCGGGATCATCACCTGCCGTACTTCGGCTGGCCGGTACTCGCCAGACTTCAGTGAGTCCCGGAGCCGGGCCAGGAAGGCATCGACCCCGACCCAGATCTCGACCATGGCCGCATTGACCTTGTCGATCCCTGCCGTCTTGGCGCCCCTGTTGGTGGACACGCGTTCCCACGCAGCCATCAGGAACGCCGGGTCGCAAACGAGGTTGAACAGATCGTCGAAACAGCGACCGGGATCTTCGGTCGCCCAGCGGTGCAACTTGCTCTGCATCCTCCGTACCGCGATCTCGGCTGAATCTGCATCCGGCCAGGATGCGGCACCGGTATTCACCGGTGCGTCTCCGGACATTACATCCACTCCTTGTCTGACACGCTGCCGCCCTTCCCCATGTGCACGGGCTTTCCCCGGCGCGGAGTACTACGGCGGCTCCGCCCCATCCGCTCCTTCGGCAGACGTCGCGCCTATCCCACTGTCCGGCCCTGGAAGGGCTGGACAGTGGGAGTGGATACGGATGGTTCCCACGTTCCCTGTTGTCCGATTGACGGGTTAGGCACCCGGCTTTGCCCCTGCGGCATCGTCACGGATACTGCCGTAGACAATTCACCATGACCTCCCGGGTCGAACATCGAAGACCCTCCCCAGGAGTTCCCCGCCGCCAAGGACGGCGAGTGCGCACCGCAAACCAGCCCGAATCCACCGGGTTAGAGCTGGCACGTGATCAAGAGGCGTAACGCAGCCGGTTCCTCGCGTATACCTTCCCGTCTCGCTCACCGCGCCCGATCCATCCGGCAGTCCTGGATCGTCGCGACTTCGTCGAGGCTGCTCCCACCCTCCCCGGCGACTCCCGGGTCCGGCTGCCTCCAGCTTCACCCCGCCGCTACGGCGGCAGGGAGATGAAGGTCTTCCACCCCCATTCGGTACAACAACAGAGCCTCGTGGCGCACTCGATCTTCACGTGAAGTGCGGTGAGGGGGTGTCCAGGTCGTTCGTCACACAGTGACCAAGTCGGCAGCCACCCCGCAGGATCTGGCCGGACGCGCCCCAACTACCAGCCGACGCCGGTCTCGTGCTGAAGCGGTCAGTAAGAGGGGTCGTCGGACAACGGCCGCCGCCCGGCGTCCAGCGCCCGCTCCAGCTGCTCGTGGGCCCGGCGCTGGATGCCCTCGCTGTCGTGGAGCAGTCGCTCGCTCTCCTCACCGGTGAGCGGAACTGGTGGCTGCCCCTCGTCGGTCAGCCTGGCGTAGAGATAGCGGCAGGCCTGGTTCTCGTCCGGGAACCGCTCCAGTACCTCACGCCGGCCACGTTCGTGGACGCCCACCGTCCACTGGTCGTCCTGCTCCTTGAGGTAGAGGCGGTCCGCGGGCCACGGACCGCCGGGACAGTCGGCGATCTCGTACCGGCCGGCCGGGACCCCGGCCGCTCGCAGTTCCTCGCACAGCTGGTACCTGTCCATGTCCCCAGTCTCACTCTTCTGGTGCTCAGTTCGCCCGTTCGAGGTTGCCGCTGCGCACCAGGCTGTTCACGGTCATTCCCGACGGGAGCCTCGGGCAGGAGCTGCTTGAGGTCACGTACTGCACACCCTGGCCGGGCTGCTCGAACGCCGGGGCCTCACGCCCGGCGCACACTGTGGTGTCCTTCTTCACCCGGTACAGGTGGTAGTCGTACGGGTACCGGGGGTCCGATGTGTTGAGGTTGGACGGCGGGAGCGCCCGCTCTCCGAACTTGGCCCCGGCCGGCGAGAGGAACCGACCGAACTCGTCGCCGAAGCGGTCCACGAGCTGGCCTGGGCGGAGCGTCACCGGGGCTGCGATGGCCTGGCCGCCGGCGGTGCGGTCAAAACCGTCGTCCGGGGGGTACTTCCAGTCGCCCTGTCCGAAATCACGCGTCGGGTCCCACCACGTGTTCAGGAACTCCACCGGAGTGAGGTCGCCGAACCGCCGGTAGCCACTGAGGATGCCGCCGAGGATTCCGGTATGCGGCAGCAGGGCCGGCCCGAACCGCCAATCGCCGCACACGAAGGGCGTGTGCTGCGCGTAGGCGTACGGTGGCGGCACCAGTCCCAGGCAGGGCGACGACGGCCCTTCCGGCAGCCGCGGGCCGGACGCGGCCGACGCCGAGGCGGGGGCGGGCGTCTGCGCGCTCGCGGGGGTAGCCGAGGAGGAGCCGAGCAGTACAGAACCGACGAGCCCGGCCGCGGCGGCCAGGCTCGTGCACCATCGAAGCGATCTCAACGAAGCCTCCAGAAGTTCGAGTTCAGCGGGACACACGAGGATCCCGAGACCCATTCAGAGGCCGGGGCCGGAGGGGCGGCAACCGGTGTACGGCCAGGCGGCCGACCACGTGGCCCGTCAGTGCGCCAGGGCCACAACCCGGCGAGCCCGCCGCCACCCGCGTCGAACACACCGTCAAGAGGCAGCTCTCCCCGCAGGAACGCGTATGCGCCGGTCAGCTGGGTCGACGGCGGGGTCCAGGAGGGTGGTGGCCGGGCGGTAGCGGCCGCTGACGCGGGCGCCGTCGGCCAGGTGGCAGGTGACGTCGGCCTCGATGATGCGCACCATGACGAAACCCGGGCGGCCCAATGAACTCTGAGGACTCGCCAGCTTCGAACGGGCTGGTCGGAGGGACTGGCGTGACGGACCGCCGGCGTGCTCCTGTTGGTAGTGGCCGGCAGGCTTGGTTCTTGATCGTTCGTCGGTGTGGCGGAAACGCGGCCGGGAGGGTCCTTTTCTATTGGTGGGCGGGCCAGAACGACCGTCCGCAGGTCGCCCGGCTCGCAGCCGAGGCCGCGGATCGCCGTCGCGAGAGCGGGGCCGTCGCCGGTCACGCCCGTGGGGCCATCGGCCGCATGTCACGGGTATTGACGGGTCGGCGGCCGATCGTGGTGGCCGCCCGGCGGCCGCAGCGGGGCTGGGGTACTCATCGGCGCTCGGCGACCAGCGCCTCCACTCCCGCGATCACCCTCTCGATTCCGAAGCGCAGGGCACTGTCACGCGTCCCGCCGTCCGATCGTGCGAAAGCCGCCGCTGTGAGCGGATACGCCTGTGCGTGTGCCTTCAGTACGGGTGCGAGCGCCTTTGCCAATTCGTCCTCGGCCGCCATGCCGCCGGTCTCCTGCCTGACGATCGAGAGCGTGTGGCCGACCAGCAGCACGAGCACGTCGAGCTTCTCTCCGCCTTCCAGCGTCAGATCCCGCATGGTCCGCAGGCCCGTCTCGATCCACGCGAGCTCGCTCGGTCCAGGCACGTGGGAACGCTGGGCGAGTTCGACGGACCACGGGCGCGCACTCGCGCGTTCGTACAGCTCCGTCGCCCACTGCGCGAGCGTGGACCGCCAGTCGCCTTCGCGGGGCTCGCCGGGCTCGCCCAGTGCACGATCGAGCATGACCGCGTCGAGTTCCGCGCGTCCGGGCACGTACCGGTAGAGCGCCATCTTGGTGGCTCCCAACCGGTCGGCGACGCTCTGCATCGTCACGGCGGCCAAGCCGTTCTCATCGGCGATCGCGATGGCGGCGTCCGCAATCTGCTCCACGGTGAGCTTGGGCTTCGGCCCTCTTCTGCCCTGTGGCGAGGCGTGCCACAACCACGCCCCCGCACCGCCGCCCGTTGCCTGAGCGCCGGCGTCCGACTGCCCTGCGGCCATCACGATCTCCTCGCGAACTCGAATTGCGTCCAGGGTACGCGATTCGCTACTGTGTCTATTGGACGCAATAACTGCCAACGTGGGGAGCATCATGGCGGGAACCAAGGTCCTCATCTCCGGAGCGAGCATCGGCGGACCGGCCCTCGCGGGGTGGCTGGGCCGCAACGGCTTCGACGTCACCGTCGTCGAGAAGGCGCCCGCCGTCCGCCCGGGAGGTCAGGCCGTCGACTTCAAGGGGCGCACCCACCGGGAGGTGCTGACTCGGATGGGCATCCTCGCGGAGGTCTACGCGAAGCAGACCGCGAAGACCGACTGGCGTCTGATCGACGGGACGGAGCGGGTCAAGGCGGTGATCCCGGGCGAGTTCCTCGGCGGAGACGTGGAGATCCTGCGCGGCGACCTGGCCGGGATCCTGCATCGGAACAGCGCGGAGGTCGCCGAGTACGTGTTCGGCGACGAGATCACCGCGGTGCGGGAACTCCCCGCCGGAGTCGAGGTCGAATACGCGCACCGGCCCGGTGAGCGCTTCGACCTCGTGATCGGCGCGGACGGCGCGCACTCCGCCGTACGGCGTCTGGCGTTCGGTCCGGAGAGCGGCTGCCTTGAGTCGCTTGGGTACTACTACGCCCTCGCGAGCGGAGCGGTGCCCACCGACGGCCTCGACACGCGGCTGCCCGACGGGCGCGCTGTCGCCTACGCCTACAACACGCCGGGCCGGCTCGCCGTGCTCGGCGGGCAGAAGGCGCCAAGCCTGTTCGTCTTCAAGGCCGACCGGCCGGACTACGACCGGCACGACACCGCATCGCAACTGAGATTCCTGGAGGCACACCTCACCGGGGCCGGCTGGCGGGTGGAACGGATGCTGGAATCCTGCCACGGGGCACCGGACTTCTACCTCGACGCGTTGGCGCGCACCCGGATGTCCTCGTTCACCCGTGGGCGGTTCGCCCTGGTCGGCGACGCCGGCTACGCGAACACCCTCGGCGGCTTCGGCACCGGGCTCGCCCTGATCGGCGCCTACGTGCTCGCGGGTGAACTCGCCGCCGCCCGTGGCGATCACGCCGCCGCGTTCGCCGCGTACGACGACCGGATGCTCAAGCCCACGAAGATCGCACGTTCGGGGAACGCGGGGCCGTTCCTGGCACCGCCGACGCAGCGGCGCATCCGAATGCGCGACTGGTCGTTCGCGAACGGGCCGGCGTCTCGCGCCATGACGTGGATGGCGCACTCGTTCGCCACCGACCCGGCGATCCCCGACTACCGACTGCGCTGACTGCGCTGACCGCGCCGCGGCGGTACACCTGGCCGGCAACCGCCTGCTGCGCCGCCTCCCGGAGGTGCCGGCCGCAGTCGGCCGCCGGTGAGCGAATACGGCCATGATCCGCTGGTGACCCAGTGGCTGGTAACCCGGTGACCCGGTGGCCCGGCAATGGTTCGGCTCAGGCGTTGGCGAAAGCCACGACCGCCGCCGGCCCGGGGCGGTAGCCGTCCGTGGTGTCCACCTCAATCCAGGGGGCGTCGAACGAGACCCGGTCGAACGCGTGGTGGTCCCGTGCGTGCGCTGCCGCGTCGTCCGGTCGCGGGTCCGCATGTGCCCGGCGCAGCGGGTGCTCGTCCTGGCGGCGCAGTTTCCGTGCCAGCGCGATGTCCGCGTCGACCGCGCAGTGCACGATGCGGATCCGCGCCATGGCGGAGAGGGGCTCCAGGCCCGGTCGCCACAGCCGGTCCTGGAACGCGGCCTCCGCCACGGTGGTCACCCCGGCTCGGAGCAGCAGCTCCAACACGCTGAAGAAGGTCGGCAGCGCGCGCATGGTCAACGCGTCACCCGGCCCGGGCACGAAGCCCGGGGAGGCGTGCACCATCCCCTCCTTGATCTCGTCCCGGCAGATCGCCGGACACCCCACCGCCCGCGCGAGCTCGTGCGCGAGGGTGGTCTTGCCCGCTCCGGGGGGACCGCTGACGACGATGAGGGTGGGAGGCGTAGTCACTGCACAGGTATAGCCAACGAGGGACGTGGGGGGTCACCCGGTCGGCTGGTGGGCCTTCGACTCGGGCGCGGACCTGCTGTCCGGTTCCGGTTCGGGCCGCGGTTCGGGGTCCGCGGGCAGGGGCTGCTCCGACCAGACGGTCTTGCCCCGGGCGCCGTAGCGCAGCCCCCAGTGGCGGCTGCAGTGCCGGACCAGGAACAGGCCCCGGCCGCCCTCGTCGGAGTCGGCGGCGAGCCGTAGGTGCGGGGCGCTGCTGTTGCCGTCGGACACCTCGCACCACAGGCTCTCGGCCCGTACCAGCCGCAGCGAGACCGGTCCCGAGCCGTAGCGGATGGCGTTGGTGACCAGTTCGCTGACGATCAGCTCGGTGTTGTCCACCAGGTCGTCCAGCTGCCAGGCGGCCAGCTGCCTGCGGGTCAGCTCGCGGGCGGTGCGGACCACCTCCAGGTCGCTCGGCAGCGTCCACACCGCCACCCGGTCCTCGTCCAGCACCGTCGTCCGGGCCAGCAGCAGCACCGCGTCGCGCGGCGCGTCGTCGTTCACCAGGGCGTAGGTGGCCGCGTCGCAGAGCTCCTCCGGTTCGCGGTCGGGGTGTCCCAGGACCTCCGCCAGCCGGGTCGGGTCCGAATGCGGCTCGGGGTCGCCGTCCGCCTGGTGGGGGTGGAGCATGCCCTCGGTGTAGAGGGCGAGCAGGCTGCCAGGTTCGAGCCGCCGCACCTCGCACTCGTACCCGCCGTCGCCCGCCCCCAGCGGCGGTCCGACCGGCAGCGGCCAGCTCCGCGCCGCGCCGCGCGGGCCCACCACCAGCGGCCCCGGGTGGCCGGCGCTCGCGGCGGCACAGTCGCCGGTGACTGGGTCGTAGACGGCGACCAGGCAGGACACGCTCCGCCGCTCGGTGTCCTCCTCGGCGATCCGGTCCGCCACATCGTCCATCCGCTCCAGCAGCTCGTCCGGCGGCAGGTCGAGCGCGAGCAGGGTCTGCACGGCGGTGCGCAGCCGGCCCATCGCGGCGGCGGTCTCGATTCCCCGACCGGACACCTCGCCCACCACGAACGCGGCCCGGCCGCCGGACAGCTGGATCACGTCGTACCAGCCCCCGCCCGCCCCGGCGGTCAGGCAGACGGCGGCGCTGGACACGGCCGGCAGCGGCGGCGGACGCCGGGGCAGCAGGTGCCGTTGCAGGGTGGTCGCGACCATCCGCTCCCGGGCGAAGCTGTACGAGCGGTCGATGTTCAGCGCGGCCCGGTCCGCCAGCTCACCGGCCAGCCGCAGGTCGTCCTCGGTGAACGGCTCGGCGCGTTCGCTGCGGTGGAAGCCGACCAGGCCGAGCAGCGTGCCGTGGACCGCCAGCGGCGCGACCACCAGCGAGTGGGTGCCGTCCGCCTCCAGTTGGCCGGCCGCCAGCGACTCCAGGTACGGCCACTCGTCGCTGGAGGGCAGCCGGTTCACCAGCCGTGGCCGCAGGTCGTCCAGGCTGCGGGTGAACGGGGTCGGGAACGGCAGGGTGATCAGGCCGCCGGGCGGCACCGGGCCGACGCCCCCGGACCGGGAGCGGTGCGCCGTCCGGCGCAGCGGCAGGTCAGGGGAGACCGCCCCGGCCGTGATCGGCTCCCCGCGCAGCGCGTCGTCCCGCAGGTCCACCACGGCGGTGTCGGCGAAGCGCGGGACCGCGACGTCCACCAGTTCGGCGGCGGTGGTGGCGGCGTCCAGGGTGCTGCCGATGGCGCGGTGGCCCTCGTGCAGGATGTCCTGCCGCTCGGCCGCGGCCTCGTGCTCGGTGACGTCCCGGACCGACGCCGCCAGCCCGAGCGCCCGCCCGTCCTGGCCGCGCAAGCGGAAGATCGAGACCGAGAACGCCATCTGCGGCCCGGAGTCCGCGTACGGCGGGCGGCCACGCAGTACCTGGTCCAGCGCCGGGGTGCCGGTGGCCAGGACCTCCTCGGCCAGGTCGGTCAACGAGTCCAGGTGCAGTCCGGGCGCGAAGTCCCGGGCCCGGTGTTGGAGCACCGCGTCGTCCGGCAGGCCGTGCATGCGCTCGGCGGCCTCGTTGAACCGGACCACCCGCAGGTCGGCGTCCAGGATGTACAAGCCGGTCGGTGACTCGGTGAACAGCGCCTCCAGCAGGGCCGCGTCGAGTTCCGCTGCTCGCGGTTCACCCTCCATGCTCCGCCCTCACCTCTCCGGCCCGGCCGCGCGGTTTCCTGCCCTTCCCACTCTGGTGCCGATTCGCTGCCGCCGCCACCTGTCCGGATCGGTCCCGCCCGGCGGGTGGCGGCCCGGGAGCGGAGGCAGTGGGAATGATTTGTAGGATGATTGGTTGATGGGGGAACACGATCAGGATCAGACCACCCCGGGGGGACACTCGATGGCAACCGCGCGTCCCGCGCACTCCGCGCCCACCGGCTCGGCGGCCCCGCGGCCGTCCGCCGCCGACCCGTCCGTCGCCGACCCGGTCATGGAGAGCCGCCTGACCCGGCCCACCACCCTGCTGCTCTCGGTGGCCACCGGCCTGTCGGTGGCCAGCCTCTACTACGCGCAGCCGCTGCTGGCGGACATCCGGCAGACCATGCACCTCAGCTCGGTGGGCGCCGGGCTGGTTGTCACCGTCACCCAACTGGGCTACGCGCTCAGCCTGCTGCTCCTGGTCCCGCTCGGCGACCTGCTGGAGCGCCGCCGTCTGGTGACGGTGATGTGCCTGCTCAGCGCGGTGTCGCTGGCGGCGGCCGGGCTGGTCGTCGACGCGCCGCTGCTCTACGTCTGCGCGCTGGTCATTGGCTTCTTCTCCACCACCGCGCAGATGCTGGTGGCCTTCACCGCGATGCTGGCCGGGCCCGCCCAGCGCGGCCGGGCCGTCGGCACGGTGATGAGCGGACTGCTGCTGGGCATCCTGCTGGCCCGCACCGTCGCCGGATACCTGGCCCTGCTCGGCGGCTGGCGCACGGTCTACTTCGTCGCCGCCGTGCTGATGGCGCTGCTGGGCTTCGCCCTGCGGGCCTGGCTGCCGGTCTCCCCGCCGACCGGGACACTGCGCTACGGCGCGCTGCTGCGCTCGGTCTTCGCTCTGCTGCGCGAGGAGCGGCTGCTGCGGCTGCGGTCCGCCTACGGAGCCCTGGGCTTCGCCGGGTTCAGCGTGCTGTGGACGCCGATCGGCCTGATGCTGGCGGCTCCGCCGTACCACTTCTCCGCCTCGACCATCGGGCTGTTCGGCCTGGCCGGGGTGGCCGGGGCCGGGGCGGCCGGGTTCGCCGGGCGGGCCGCCGACCGGGGACAGGTGCGCCTGGTCACCGGCGCGGGCGCACTGCTGCTGACCGTCTCCTGGCTACCGCTGGCCCTCGGCGGCCACTCGCTGACCGCGCTGGTCATCGGCATCGTCGGCTTCGACCTGGCCTGCCAGGGCCTGCACATCACCAACCAGAGCCAGATCTACACGCTGCGCCCGGAGGCCCGCAGTCGGCTGACCGCGGCCTACATGCTCTGCTACTTCGTCGGCGGGGTGGTCGGCTCGGCGCTGGCATCATTGGTCTATACCAGTGCGCACTGGGGCGGGATCTGCGTGCTGGGCGCGGCCCTGGGCGGGCTGGCCTGCCTGCTCTGGCTGCTGGAAACGCTCCGCGGGCGCTGAGCTGCCGGACGCCGGGTGCTGTGCTGGGGGTCAGACGCCCGGTTGCCGGGTGGCGCGGGGTCAGTGCAGGCCGACGCTGTCGCTGTCCCCGGCCGGAGCGGGTTGGCCGGGTTGGGCCGGCAAGTCGGACTGGGCCGGTAGCTGGGCGGTTGCCGGGACGGCCCCGCGGACCCGCTCCAGCCGTCCGCTGTGGACGGCGACGGCCAGGCCGAGCAGGGCCAGGGCCGAGGCGACCGCCGCCGGCGCGGTGTAGCCCAGGCCCGCGGCGATGACCAGTCCGCCCAGCCAGGCGCCCAGCGCGTTGGCCACGTTGAAGGCGGCCTGGATCGCGCCGGAGGCCAGATTGGGCGCGT
>Ga0302314_10006351_pt1 | contig 21436 bp, 15 predicted proteins | sample III_Palsa_N2_3_FD_200533 | JGI IMG/M metagenome (GOLD analysis project Ga0302314, IMG submission 200533) | Peat permafrost microbial communities from Stordalen Mire near Abisko, Sweden - III_Palsa_N2_3 | ecosystem: Environmental > Terrestrial > Soil > Palsa > Peat permafrost | place: Sweden...
CCACGCGGAAGTGCGTCCATCCCAGAGGCCCGACGCTCGCGTGCGTGAGGTGCTTGTAGAACTCCTCGTACTGCGCGTCGGTGATGTCGCTCTTGGGCCGCTGCCAGAGCGCGCTCGCCTCGTTGACCTTCTCGCCGCCCACCAGGATGGGGTGGCTCACGTAATCCGAGTAGCGACGCACCAGCTCCTTCAGCCGCCAGTCGTCGAGGAACTCCTTCTGGTCCGCCCGCAGGGTGAGCACGATCGACGTCCCGCGCGTCGCTCGCGCCTCCGGCTCCACGAAGAAGGTGTCCTTGCCGTCGCTTCGCCATCGCCACGCCTCGTCCTGACCGGCCGCGCGCGACACCACCTCGACCCGATCGGCCACCAGGTAGGCGCTGTAGAAGCCCACGCCGAACTGGCCGATGAGCGACAGGGCCTTCCCCTCCCCCTTGGCCTGGAGCTGCTCGAGGAAGGCCTTGGACCCCGAGCGCGCCACCGTCCCCAGATCGCGCACCAGCTCCTCGTGCGTCATCCCGATGCCGGTGTCCTCGATGGTGAGGGTCCCCTTCTCCTTGTCGGCGACGATGCGGATCTCCAGCGGGACGTCGCCGGCGAGGAGCGAAGGGTCGGTGAGGGCGCGGAAACGCAGCTTGTCGAGAGCGTCGGACGCGTTGGAGATGAGCTCGCGGAGGAAGATCTCCTTGTGGCTATAGAGCGAGTGGATGACGAGGTGGAGAACCTGCGAGACTTCGGCCTGGAACGGGTGCGACTCGGGCATGGCCAGGGACTGTCGTAGCCCTCTCCTCACGGCAGTCAACGGTCTCGTCCCCCAGCCGGGGCGCCCGGGCTCGAGCGTCTGCGCCGGCCACCCCGGAAGGGCTGGCAGGTTCCTTGCTCGGGTTCGGACTCATGACCTTGGGCTGGCACCTGGAGCGGCGCGCCCCCACACCGGTACGCCAGAGTGCCACGAACGGGGCGCCCTTGCCGCCAAGCGGACCGATGACCCGACTCCGGAGGATACTTCGCGTGGCCGGCGAGGAGCTCGGCTTCGACCCGCGCCGGGCAGCCTCCCACACCATCTCTCGCATATTGCCTCAGAACAGCTTCAACCGGGTGCGCACCGTGCTCCTCCGTGCGCTCGGCATCCGGATCGCCGCTTCCTCGTGCTTCGCCGGACCGGTGGACATCACCGGCGAGGGGTCCTTGCCGGATCTCCTTTCGATCGGCCCCGGCTGCCACTTCACCGGGCCCCTGCACATCGACCTCTCGGCGCCGGTCAGCATCGGTGCTCGCGTGTACATGGGCTACGGCGTGATGCTGGCCACCGTCGACCACGAGTTCGGTCCGCCCTCGCAGCGCTGCGGCCGCCAGCTGCATCGGCCCATCTGCATCGAGGACGGCGTCTGGATCGGCTCTCACGCGGTGATCCTTCCGGGTGTGCGGATCGGGCAGGGCTCGGTGGTCGCGGCCGGCGCCGTGGTGACCCGGGACGTTCCTCCGCACGCTCTGGTCGGTGGCGTACCCGCACGGTGGATCCACGACCTCGACGACGCGGTGACGGCGGAAGCACGACGCCAGCGAGCGCTGGCGGGCTAGGGCCCGTCGGGCTTTTGCCAGACGGCCGGGCTAGCGCAGCTCCGCCACCTGCTCGCCGAAGATCTTCTCGATGCCCGAGAGCAGCGCGTCCGCGACGTCCACACGCCACGCTTCTCCCAGCGTCAGCGTGGCCTCCGCGCCGTCCGGGAAGCTGACGTAGAGCGCCACCGGGCAGGTGCCCTTCGCCCCCGCCAGGACGCGGGCCAGGGACGCCAGGTCCGCCGGGCGCGTGCGATCGGAGCGCACGCGGATGGCGATGGACCGCGTGTCCGCGCGCACCGCCTCGGAGAGCGGCCGCACCGCGTTCAGAAGAATGGTGGGCTCGCGTGGAGCCTCGGGTTCCTCAGGCTCGTCCTCGCCGCGCTGGGGGAAGCTCACCTTGCCCTCGACCAGCACCGGCTCGCCGCTGGTGAGCATGGAGGCGTACTGGTCGATCTCGCGACCCCGCACCTTCACGTTCACGCGACCGGTCAGGTCCTCCAGCTCGAAGAAGGCGATCTTGCCGCCCCCGTCCTTGAAGATGCGCTCCCGGTAGCCCTCCACCATGCCGGCGATCTTCACCGCCGCCCAGTCGTCCATCTTCGCGCAGTCGGCCAGCGGCGAGGCGCCGATCTTGGCCAGGCCCGCCTCCCCCTTCACGTAACGCTCCAGCGGGTGGCCGGAGACGTAGAACCCCAGGGACTGGCGCTCGCGCACCAGCAGCTCGCGCCGGTCCCAGGCCTGGCACTCCGGGTAGTCACCTGCGCTCGGTGCGCGCAGCGGGGGCGCCGCGCCGTTTCCCGCCGGCGAGCTGGGCGACGTCCACCGGGCCTGCGGCGCGGCATCGAAGAGACCAAAGAGGTTGGTCTGCCCGGCTTCGCGATCGCGGCTCGCCGCCCGTGATCGCTCCAGCGCCACGTCGACGCCGGCGAAGGCGCGGGCGCGCGACACCCCCCGCTCCTCCAGCGTGGCGTCGAAGGCCCCGCACTGCACCAGCGCCTCGAAGACCGCCTTGTTCACGCGCTTGGCGTCGACGCGCGCGGCGAGATCGAAGAGATCGCGGAACGGCCCGTCGCCACGGGCCTCGAACACCGCCTCCAGAGCCGCGCCGCCGAGCCCTCGCACCGCGCCGAGGCCGAAGCGGATCTGGGGGCCCAGCGCGTCGCTGATGTGATCTCCGCGCCGGCGGGGCCTGCTCCCGTCGGGGTGGGTGTAGACCACCTTGAAGTCGGTGTCGCTCTCGTTCACGTCCGGCGGGAGCACGGTGACACCCATCGCGCGCGCGTCGGCGATGGTGCGCACCACCTTCTCGATGCGATCCTTGTCGCTGGTGAGAATGGCGCAGAGAAGCTCCACCGGATGGTGCGCCTTGAGCCACGCCGTCTGGTAGGTGATGAGCGCGTACGCCGCCGAGTGGCTCTTGTTGAAGCCGTACCCCGCGAAGTATTCGAGCAGGCCGAAGATACGGTCGGCGTCCTCCTGCGTGACCCCATTCTTCAGCGCTCCGTCGACGAAGATGCTCTTCTGCTGGGCCATCTCCTCCGGCTTCTTCTTCCCCATGGCGCGGCGAAGAAGATCGGCGCCCCCCAGCGTGTAGCCGGCGAGCTTCTGCGCGATCTGCATCACCTGCTCCTGGTAGACGATGACGCCGTAGGTCGGCTCGAGCAGCTCGTCGATGAGCGGGTGGAGGGACAGGATGGGAGCCAGGCCGTGCTTTCGCTTGACGAAGTCCTCGTGCATCCCCGCGCCCATGGGGCCGGGACGGTAGAGCGCCACGGCGGCGACGATGTCCTCGAACTGGTCGGCCTTCAGCCCGCCGAAGAGGCGCTGCATCCCGTCGGACTCGAGCTGAAAGACGCCCTTGGTCTCGCCGGAGGCCAGCAGCTTGAAGGTGGCCGCGTCGTCCATGGGAAGGAGCGCGAGATCGAGGGTCTTTCCTTCGCGCACGAAGTCGGGACGCGCGCGGATGAGGCGCACGGCGATCTCCAGGACGGTCAGCGTCTTGAGGCCGAGGAAATCGAACTTGACGAGGCCGGCCGCCTCGACGTCGCTCATGTAGTACTGCGTGACCAGCGCGCCGGTCTTCTCGTCGCGGAAGACCGGCACGTGATCCCACAGCGGCCCCTCGCTGATGACGATGCCCGCCGCGTGCTTGCCGGCGTGCCGCGTCAGTCCCTCCAGCTTGCGCGCCTGGTCGAGTAGCTCCTTGACGCGCGGGTCACGATCGTAGAGCGATTTGAGCTTGGGCTCGATCCCCAGCGACTCGGTGATGGTGTACGTCTCGGCCGGCGTCTTGCGCGGGATGAGATTGGCGATTCCCTGCGCCTCCACGGGCGTGATGCCGATGCAGCGCGCCACGTCCTTGACCACGCTCTTGCTCTTGAGCTCGGCGAATGTGGCGATCTGACCGACGCTGGTCTCGCCGTACTTCTTCTGGACGTAGGCGATGACTTCGTCGCGACGCTCCATGCAGAAGTCGACGTCGAAGTCCGGCATGCTGACGCGCTCCGGATTGAGGAAGCGCTCGAAGAGCAGGTTATAGGGGATGGGATCGAGGTCGGTGATGCGCATGGCGTAGGCCACGATCGACCCGGCCCCCGAGCCGCGCCCCGGTCCCACCGGGATCCCGCTCTCCTTGGCGTGACGGATGAAGTCCCAGACGATGAGAAAGTAGCCGGGGAACTTCATCGACGCGATGACGCCGAGCTCGGTCTCCAGGCGCCGGGAGTACGCGTCGCGGTCGACGCTCTTGCCCTGCGCGCTCAGCTCGTCGAAGCGCCGGAGGAGACCCTCACGCGCCACGTGGCGGAAGTAGCCCTCGGTGTCGTACCCCTCGGGGACCTTGAAGCTCGGGAGCATGGGCTCGCCGAGCTTGAGCGACAGACGGCAGCGTTCGGCGATGGCCAGCGTGCTCTCGAGGGCCTGCGGATGCGCGGAGAAGACCTGGGCCATCTCGGCCGGCGACTTCAGGTACATCTCGCTCGACCCGTGGTGGCGCTCCTTGGCCTCCTCGTAGGAGCGACCGGTCTTGATGCACGACAGGTAGAGGTGCGCCTCGGCGTCGGCGCGCTCGGCGTAGTGCACGTCGTTGGTCGCCACCAGGGGCAGCGCGAGCTCGCCGGCGATCTTCTCGAGAATGCCGTTGAGGACGGGCTGCTCCGGCAGTCCGTGGTCCTGGAGCTCGACGTAGAGGCTCCCCGGCTCGAGCGCGTCGCGCAAGGCGGCCAGCGCGTCGCGCCCCCGTCCTTCTCCTTCTTCCAGGATGGCCTGTGGCACCAGTCCACCCATGCAGCCGGTCATCACCACCAGACCGCGGGCGTGGCCGGCGACGTCCTCCAGGGAGAGCGGCGCCCCCTTTACGTGAGCCCGCGAGCAGAGCCACACCAGGTTCGAGTAGCCCTCGTTCGACGCGGCCAGGGCCGGCAGATGCACCGGGTGCCCGCCGCGCCCGAGCACCTCGAGCTCGCAGCCGAGGATGCCCTGCACCTGGGCCTCCTTGGCCGCCTTGTAAAGAGTGAGCGCCCCGAACATGTTGCCGTGATCGGTCACCGCCACCGCCCTCATGCCCGCCGCGACGACGCGCTTGACCAGATCCCTGACCTTCACCGCCCCATCGAGCAGCGAGTACTGCGAATGCACGTGAAGGTGGACGAACTCGGCGGGCATCGCGCGCTAGTCCAGGTGGCTACCGGCGACCCGGGCCGGACGCAAGGCGCGAGGGCGCGCCTCGGCGGTTCCCTTCTTGCGTGCCTCGATGGCTGGACACCGGGCTTAGGGATTCACGCTCGCGTCCGTACGTCGCGTGGGGGTTTCCGGATGGGTCTTCCAGAGAGGGGCGAGGGGCGATGACACTTCCTCACGGTCAGACCTTCATCGAGGCGCTGGCCAGCAGCCGAGCACGCATCGGCGAGCTCGAACGCGAGGCCATCGATCGGACCGGGGACGCCGAGGCGGGCTTGCGCGAGCATCTCGACCGCTATCGGTCGCTGGTGCTGGCCATCGCCCAGGTCATCTGGACGCACGACTCCAAGGGGTCGATGCTCGGCGAGCAACTGAGCTGGAGCACCTACACCGGGCAGACCTTCAGTGACTACCGCGGCCGGGGCTGGCTCGATGCCGTTCATCCCGAGGACCGCGTGGCCACCGTCGCTGTTTGGGCGCGCGCCGTATTCGCGCTGGTCCCGTACGAGCTCGAGCACCGGCTGCGGCGCCACGACGGCGAATACCGGTACTTCTCCGTCCGTGCCGTGCCGGTGATCGGCGACGACGGTACCGTTCGCGAATGGGCGGGCATCCACACCGACATCACCGAGCGCAAGCGCACCGAGCAGACCTTGCGCGACGGCGAAAGGCAGTTCCGGGAGCTCGCCGACTCCATGCCGCAGATCGTGTGGGCCGCCGGTCCCGACGGTCATTTCGATTACTACAACCGGCGCTGGTACGACTTCACCGGGCGCCCCGAGGGGATCACCGGCGACGAGAGCTGGACCGACGTGATCCACCCCGACGATCAGAAGGAATGCCTGGCGCGCTGGTATTCCGCCACCCACACGGGGGATGCCTACGAGATCGAGTACCGCCTGAGACAGAAGACGGGGACCTACCACTGGTTTCTCCGGCGCGCGCTCCCGGTCCGCGATCCCGCGGGGAACATCACGCGATGGCTCGGCACCTGCACGAACATCGACTCCGTGAAGCAAACCGAGGAAGGGCTGCGGCGCGCGAACGTGGAGACCGACGCCGCGAATCACGAGCTCGAAGCCTTCAGCTACTCCGTCGCCCACGATCTCCGCGCGCCCCTGCGCAGCATCGACGGCTTCAGTCAGGCTATCCTCGAGGACAACGGCGACCAGCTGGACGCGCAGGGAAAGAGCTACCTCGTCCGCGTGCGCGCGGCTGCGCAGCGCATGGCTCGCTTGATCGACGACCTTCTCTCGCTCTCGCGCGTGAGCCGCGCCGAGATCCATCGAGGCTCCGTCGACCTCACCAAGGTCGCCCGCGAGATTGGCGCGCGCCTCCGGGAAGCCGACCCGGGGCGCGACGTGGAGTTTGCAGTCGAAGAAGGGTTGCGGGTAGAGGGGGACGCCGACCTGATGGCGGCGGTCATGGAGAACCTCCTCGGCAACGCCTGGAAGTTCACCGGACGGCAGGCCAAGGCGCACATCGACGTGGGCCTCACGTCGAAGGACGGGCAGGCGGTTTATTTCGTGCGCGACGACGGGGCAGGGTTCGACATGGCATACGCCGACAAGCTCTTCGGCGCGTTCCAGCGACTCCACTCGACCGCCGAGTTTCCTGGAACCGGCATCGGTCTCGCCACCGTTCAGCGCATCGTTCGCCGCCACGGCGGACGGATCTGGGCCGAAGCGGAGCTCGCTCGCGGGGCGACCTTCTCTTTTACCCTCGGCATCGGAGACCGTTCATGACCGACAAGATCATCCTCCTCGTCGAGGACAACGGCGACGACGAGGCGCTGACCCTCCGCGCTCTCAAGAAGAACAACATCAAGAACGAAGTCGTCGTCGCCCGCGACGGGGCCGAGGCGCTCGATTACCTCTTCGCCCGGGGCGCTTACGCCGGCCGCGATGCCTTCTTTCTTCCGCAGATGGTCCTGCTGGATCTCAAGCTGCCCAAAGTGGACGGCCTGGGGGTCTTGCGGGCCATCCGCGAGGACCCGCGAACGAAGCGCTTGCCCGTGGTGATCCTGACCTCGTCGAAAGAGGAGAGCGATCTCCTCGACGGCTACGAACTCGGCGCCAACAGCTACGTGCGCAAGCCGGTGGACTTCATCGAGTTCGCCGAAGCCGTGCGCCAGCTGGGTCTCTACTGGCTGGTCCTCAACGAATCCCCCCCGGAGCGCCGGTCCTCCTAGCCATGGCGCTGCCGCTCCACGACGAGGGCCCGCGAGACCCGCCGGAGCCGCCCAAGGCGCAGCCGGGTGGCGATTCCGTCCAGCCGGGACGGAGCCTGCCGCCGCGAAGGCCGCTGCGCGTGCTGCACGTGGAGGATTCGGAGGACGACTCGGCGCTGGTCACGCGAGAGCTCCGGCGAGGGGGTTACGATCCCAGCGTCGAGCGCGTGGACACCCAGGCCGCCTTCACCAGCGCCCTTCGAGGGCGGGACTGGGACGTCATCATCTCGGACTACACGCTCCCTCGCTACAACGGGCTGACCGCGCTCGCCGACAAGAAGGGGGTGGGAAAAGACATCCCCTTCATCCTGGTCTCGGGGACCATCGGCGAGGGCAGCGCCGTCGACGCCATGAGGGCCGGCGCGCAGGACTACGTGCTCAAGGGGTCGCTCGGCCGCTTGCCCCTGGCGGTCGAACGAGAAGTGCGGGACGCCCAGGTACGGGCCGCGCAGCGCAAGATGTCCGAGCAACTCGCCATCTCCGAGCGCATGGCCTCCGCCGGCATGCTGGCCGCGGGGGTGGCGCACGAGATCAACACCCCGCTGGCCGTGGTCATGACCAACCTCGATTTCGTCACTGACCGCCTCGGACAGCTCTCCGCCGAGGTGCGCGCGCTGGTTCTCTGGCGCCGGGAGCGGGAGGGGAGCGCGGGAGAGGCCGAGGGTCTGGAGGGACGGCTGAAGGATCTGGGCGGCCCCCTGAGTGACGCGCGTGAGGCCATCCAGCGCATCCGAGGGATCGTCCGCGACGTGAAGCTCTTCTCGCGACCGCACGAAGAAGAGCGCGGCGCCCTGGACGTCCGCGAAGTCGTCGAATCGTCGATCCGCCTGGCCTTGACCGAGATCCGACACCGCGCCCGGCTGGTCAGAGAGTTCGGCGAGGTGCCGCTGGTGGACTCCAACGAGGCCCGCCTCGGTCAGATCCTCCTCAACCTTCTGATGAACGCCGCGCAGTCCATTCCGGAGGGGCGGGCGGACCGGAACGAGATTCGCATCGTGACCCGGACGGCGGAGAACGGGCGCGCCGTCATCGAGGTGTGCGACACCGGGGCGGGGATTCCCAGGGACATTCTCCCTCGCATCTTCGACCCCTTCTTCACCACCAAGCCGGTCGGGGTGGGGACCGGGCTGGGACTGTCGCTGTGCCACCGGATGGTCTCGGACCTCGGCGGGGACATCGCCGTGGAGAGCGAAGTGGGAAAAGGATCGGTCTTCCGGCTGACCCTCCCCGCGGCGAAGAGCGAGCGGCACGCCCTGGCGCCGGCGCGCGCGGTCGGGGAGCCTGCGCGGAGATCGCGGGTCCTGGTCCTCGACGACGAGGTCGCCTTCGGTCGCGCACTCGAGCGGAGCCTGGGCCGCTACCACGACGTGGTGACGCTGACGAGCGGCAGCGAGGCCCTGGCGATGATGGCCGCCGGCGAGCGCTTCGACGCCATCCTCTCCGATCTGATGATGCCCCAGGTGACCGGGATGGACCTCTACGAGGAGCTCGGTCGGATCGCCCCCGACCAGGCCAGGAAGATGATCTTCGTCACCGGCGGCGCCTTCACCGAACGAGCGCGGGAGTTTCTCGAGGGGCTGGCCAATCCTTGCGTGGAAAAGCCTTTCGAGCTGGCCAATCTCCTGGAGCTCATCGCCGACGCCTCGCGCCGGTGACTCGGTCCGGGCGAGCGCGCCGGCGTCACCGCGCCATGGCCGCCTTTCTCGCCGCCTCGAATTCGTCGCCCGGCGTCCAGGCTGGGAGCGCGGGGGCATTGGCCACGCGGAGGCCCGAGACCAGGAGAAGCGTCACGTCCTCCACCGCCCCGCGGAGATCCCAGGTGGGATCGTACTGGTCGGACGGCTGGTGATAGCGCAGCATCTCGAACTCCTTCTCGCGCTCCTCCCCCCAGCCCGCGGGTCGTCCGACGTACGACGGGCCGCCGCGAGCGTAGATTCCCGGCACGCCGATCTTGGCGAAGCTGAACTGGTCGGACCGGTAGTAGCTTCCCTTCTCGGGGAAAGGATCGCCGTGCACCGTGCGCCCTTGCGCCGCCGCCACCGAGACCACCACGTCGTCGAGCGATGATTTGCCGAGGCCGGTGAAGCCGACGTCGGCCGTCCGCCCGTCGACGTTCAGGCCGTCGATGTTGATGTCCGCCGCGATGTCCGCGGACCGGAAGGTGGGATGCTCGCAGTACCACTCCGAGCCGAGGAGTCCTTGCTCCTCGGCGGTGACGGCCATGAAGAGCAGCGTGCGCCGCGGACGCCTGGCGAGGGTCGCCGCCCGGGCGATGGTCAGCAGCGCCGCCACGCCGGAGGCATTGTCGACGGCGCCGTTGTAGATCGCGTCGCCGTCTTTGGGCAGACCGACGCCGAGATGGTCGTGGTGCGCCGTGTAGATGACCGCTTGCCGGGCCAGGGCGGGATCGCTCCCCGAGAGCACGCCGAGCACGTTGGCGCTGTCGATCCGGCGGAGGTCGGCATCGACATGGAAGGCCACCTTCACGCCGAGGGGCGCGGCGCGAAAGGATGCGGTCTCCGCCTCCTTCCTCAGCGCGTCGAGGTCGCGGCCCCCGAGCGCGGCGATCTTGCGGCTGGCGTCTTCGGTCGCCCACATCTTCGCCACGAGGCGAGGCTCGCCGTGCGCCGGGAGCTCGAACTTCTCGCGAACGTTGGACGTGACCACCACCTGCCAGGGGTACGCGGCCGAGGGCGTCGTATGAATGACGATGGCGCCGGACGCGCCGTGCTTGGCTGCCTCCAGGTACTTGTAGTCCCAGCGTCCGTACCAGAGGCGGGTTTTTCCGCCGAACATGGCGGGATCGTCGGAGGGGTCGTTGTTCATGACCAGGACGACCTTGCCGCGCACGTCGATGCCCTTGTAATCGTCCCAGTGGTACTCGGGGGCGACGATGCCGTAGCCGACGAAGACCACGTCCGGCGCGTCGAGGACGGCGTGCGCATCCTGCGTCCCGGCGACCACCACCAGATCGTCGGGCACCGAGAGGCTGAGACGAGAGCCGCCGGCGCCGGTGAGGGTCACGCGCGGCGGCACGTGGACGGTGACGCCCACCAGCGGGACGCGCTGCAACCAGCCGCCGTCGTCGCCGCCCGGGGTGAGGCCCATCCCCTCCATCTCGGTGGCGACGTACTGGATGGCCAGGTCGCTGCCGCGGGTGCCGGGGGCGCGGCCCTCCAGGAGATCGTCGGACAGAAAACGCAGCGGACCGGTGATGGCGGCGGCGGTGACGTGCGCCGCGGCGTCCTTCTCGGCGCGCCAGAAATGTGTCGGCTGGGGGGCCCGGACGGCCGTGGCCCCCGGCTCGTCGGGCGGTGGCGCCGAGGCGTCGATCCGGCCGCACCCCGGGAGGGCGACGAGGGGCGCGAGGAGGGCGACGACGAGGAGCGACCGGGCATTCGCGCGCATCGGCGGCATCCTAGTCGAGGCTCAGCGCGCCCGCGCGATCATGTGCGGCGCGAGGTGAAGCGCGAAGGCGTAGATGCTGATCTGCGGCGGCCCTCCCAGGCTGGTGGGAAAGAGCGACCCGTCGGCGACGAAGAGCCCGCGCAGCTGGTGATGCTCGCCGGTGCTGGAGACCACGCTGGTCCGCGGGTCTTCGCCGAGGCGCAGCGTGCCCATGGGATGCACCGCGGTGAGCGGCACCGCGTGGGGGCGCACGAAGGAGAGATCCAGCGCCTCGAGCTGAGCGACGGCGGTGAGGCGGCGCGGGGGAATGGCGGGAATGGTCACTTCGCGGGCGCCGGCGGCGAGGAGCAGGCGCGCACACGCGGCAAGGCCCTTGCCGAGCTGGACGCGATCGCTTTCGCCCATGGCGTAGCGAAGAACGGGACGACCGTCGTCGCCGGCGAGCACCTCGCCGCTCGTCTCGTCGTGCACCATGGCGGTGAGCACCGCGAGGTTGGGGTAGGCGCGCATGGAGGTCATGTGCGCCGCGCCGAAGCCGGGCAGGGACGCCGCGGCGCCGATGGGGTGGGCGAAGGCGGGGACGATCCACACGCGGCGGTCGCTCCCCTCTTCGAAGGACAGATGCTCGGTGCACTCGTAGCTTTGCGGGATGCCGTGCCATCCCTCGATGGCGCGGTCGAACCGCCCCGCCACCACCGCGCCGGGGTGCATGCGCAGCCCCCGACCGAGCTGCGCGTAGGGGTCCGGCACGTCGCTACGCCGCGCGAGGGCGGCGCTCCCTACGGCGCTCCCCGCCAGGACCACGATGCGCGCGCGCACCTCGACCGCGTGCGCGGCTCCTCCCTCGGATCCGCGCGCGATCCCCTTCACGCCGATGACCTGCCGTCCGTCGTGGAGCAGGCGGGTCGCCTCGACGTCGGAATAGACGCGTGCGCCGGCGTCGACGGCGTGCGGCAGCAGCACCTTGAGGGCGTTCTCCTTGGCGTCGTAGGTGCACCCCAGCTCGCAGTAGCCGCTCTGCCGGCACCCCACGCGGTTGTGCTTCAAGGGCCCGCCGGCCCACCCCAGCGCCGCGCATCCCTCGCGAAGCACCTCGTTGTTGGCGTTGCGCATCGGTCCGCTCATCTCGGTGACCGAGAGATCGCGCTCGATGGCCTCGAAGGCGGGCCTCATGTCGGCCACCGACGCCCCCGCCACGCCATACTTGCGCCCCCACAGATCGAGGATGGCGTCGGGCGTGCGCTTGCAGAGGTTGGTGTTGTGCACCGTGCTGCCGCCGACTCCCCGGCCCTGGAGGACGCGGATGGCCATGTCCTCGGTGGACCGGCCGCCCATGTCCTGGAAGAGCCGCGGCAGCATGCGGTCCTCGCGCTGGTCGAAGTCGCGCGAGGTCAGCCAGGCGCCTTCCTCCAGCGCCACCGCGTCGAGCCCGGCGCGCGCCAGCTCGCGCAAGGCGACCGAGCCCCCCGCACCGGTGCCGACGACCACGGCGTCCACGTCGAGGGAGAGGTCGCCGCCGAGATCGCGCCCACGAAGAAAGGCGCCGGTCACTTCCATCCCCCCGCCGGTCGATGGATCAGCGGCCCGTCGTAGCCGACCAGGCTCCAGGTGCGCGGGTCGCGGTAGTAGCCCATGAAGACCAGCGACCGCAGGCCGTCGAAGCCGGCACGCAGGAGGTCCGTCGACGACGACTCCACGGAGGCGAGGACCTCGTCCTGCGCCGACGGGGAGAGGCGCGTGAAACGCGAGCGGTGACCGGCTGCGACGGGGGCGAGGTGCTCCAGGTAGGCGAGAAAGCGCCGCAGATCGCGGCGCACCCGCGCGTCCATGCGGGCGACCCAGGCGTCGACGAAGCCCGCCACGTCGAGCAGGTCCGCGCCGGGGATGGACGGGTCACCGGATCGATCCGGGGCGGCGATGCGCCGGGCAGCGTGCTGCACCACGATGAACTGCCAGGGCGCGAAGGCCTGGAGGGCGCGGTCCGCCGGCAGGTCGTACCCGCGCGTGCGGACGAAGGCCACGGCCGAGCCGCCGAGGACCAGGGCCGCCGCGACGCCGGCCTGGAGCACGCGCCGCCGCGAAGGCCTCGCCTGGGTCGACGCTCGCATCGGATGGCCAGCGAATGTATAGGGCAGAGAGCCCTCGGTGCACCTCTTCGGATTGACGGGCGGGATCGCCTCGGGAAAGAGCACGGTGGCGGCGCGTTTCCGTGCCCGCGGGCTGCCTGTCATCGACGCGGACGCGCTGGCGCGCGAGGTGGTGACGCCCGGGAGCGATGGGCTGGGCGCTCTGGTCGAGGCCTTCGGCGCGCGCGTGCTGGGACCGGGGGGGGCCCTCGATCGCCCGGCCCTGGCACGCCTGGTTTTTTCCGATGACGAGGCGCGCCGCAAGCTCGACGCCATCACCCACCCGCGCATCGCGAAGCTCGCCATGGAGAGGGCCGCCGGCCTGTCGCGGTCGGGAGAGCCGCTGGCCTGCTACGAGGCCGCGCTCATCGTCGAGAATGGCGCGGCCGACGCCTTCCGGCCGCTGGTGCTGGTCGCCTGCCCGGAGGACGCGCAGATCGCCCGCATCCTCGCGCGCGGCGGGGCCTCGCTCGAAGACGCGCACGCGCGCATCGGTGCGCAGAAGCCGCTGGCCGAGAAGGTAGAGGTGGCCGACTTCGTGATCGACACCGGCGGGACGCTGGAGGACGCCGCGCGCGCGACCGAGGACGTACTCTCCAAGGTGTGCCGCACGCTGGGCATCGACGGCGCACGGTACGGACTGCCGGCGCCTTGATCTCCGGCGCGCTCCGCGGTGAGGACGCGGGGGTCTTGCCGCGGGCCCTCAGCGATCGTCGATCTCGCCGTAGGCCGAAACCTTGTACCGCCCGTCCTCGGGACGGAGGAGAAGGACCATCACGTCGCCGAACACCCTCTCGTTGGAGATGTGCGTGACCTCCAGCGGTGCGCGGACGTAGAGCTCGTCGGGGCGCATGTCGGCAGGTCGCGCGGGTCCATCGGAGGAGCCCAGCTCGTCCCAGGTCCAGCGCTCCACGCGCTCCGGGCGGAACAGGTCGACGCCGGCCAGGCGCGCATACTCGTGCGCGCGCAAGCGCTGGCGCCACCCCTCGGCGAGAGGGCCACGACCGCGCGCACGGGCCTCGATGGGTCCCGCGTCGCCGGTCAGCAGCGCCAGCAGTGCGTCCAGCGATCCGAGCTGCCAGGCCTCGGCGACCTGCTCCATCACGGCGCGAACGGCGTCCCCCGCCATCGGCTCGCGCAGCGCCACCACCCCTCGCCCGGCCGCGCGGGCGGCGACGCCGGGCATGGCGGACGGAGGCTCGATCACCACGGCGTCGGGTCGCCGCGGGGGGCTCTCCGCGGAGGCTGCCGCGCCGGGGGACTCGACCACCGCCGACCGGGTCCCCCCGCATCCGAGGACGCACGCGAGCACCAGGCACCCTGCCGCGAATGACGGAGCCGCCGATCCGGCCGTCGGTCTTGGGCCGGCTCTACAGCGCCTCGATACCCGGGTCGTCGTCACGCGTCATGGTGACGATGGCACGGTCGGGGACGGCCTTCCAGCGGCCGCTCGGCAGCGGCTCGTCGAAGTCGCTGGCCGCAAGCGTGAAGTGCATGCGCCCCAACTCGGGGATCTTTCGCCGGAGCTGCGGATCGTCGCCGATGACCGTGTCGGCGTCGGTCTTGCCGCTGAGAACGCGGAGACCCATGGCCATGTCGCTCCGGTGGACGGCGATGAGGCGATCCCCGTCGGACACCAGGATGTTCAGGTTCGCGACCGCCGAGCCGACTTCGGAGGTCAGCCCGTCGACCACGGCCAGGGTGGAACGCAGCGCCTCGCGCAGCAAAGGCCCCTCCACCAGGCCGTCGTTGAGACGTCCGGCGTCGTGCAGGAACGAAAGGAACACGTGGAAGAGCACCTCGGCATCGGTGTCCCCGCGGATTCCGCTGCGCAAGAACTCCGGCACGCTGGCGATGAGCCGCTCGCGCACCTGATCGAACTCGGACACCGTCCCGGTCTCGGCGAAGAGCCACTGGCGGTAGCGGAAGGGGTGCGTGTTCTCCGTGCGCAGCGGGCCGATGGTGGCCTGCCGCACGTGTCCCACCACGAGGTCGGCGCGCACGTCGCCCGCCAGCTTGGCGACGTCGATGTCCGGCCGCTCGTCGATGGGACGGCGACGCATGAGCACCTCGCCCCCCTGGTAAAAGCCCAGGCCCCAGCCGAGGGGCGCCCCCTTGGAACGCGCCCGCAGCGGATCGGCCTCGAAAGCGAGAACGCGCGCTGCGAGATCAGGACGGTTGCCGATGATTCCGAAGAGACGTGCCATCGATCCTCATCCCGAGCGGCCACTTCCGCTCTGTTGACGTCGGGCCACGAGGGCGGCCCCGCAAAGATTGCACAAACAAAGGTGCGACAGTCGTGCTTGCCGGGCTCGGGCCGGGCTGCCTCGACGCGTTCGCGGCCGGAACATCGACCGTCGCCGAACCCTGCCGCATCGAGGGTGCAGCCTTCGTACCAATAAGTAAGGCGTCGGCGCAGGCGATCAAGGCTTCCCTCGTTCCCCTTCCGGAAGCGCCTTGGCCAGGAGGTCGAGCGTGCGCCGGCGAACGCGGCGCTCCACGACGAGCTGGAGAGCCCGCGCGCTCCACGGCGCGAAGGCGGCGACGACCAGGGCGACCATCCAGAGGGGGGGCGGGCTCACCTCTCTGACGCCTACCGTCGACGGACCCCGGTTGCAACGCATCCGACTCGCTCGCTGGGCTAGGTTCGACCCCCATGAGACCGCGCGTGTTGGTGAACATGGCCCCCAGCCTGGACGGCAAGATCGCCCCGGCACGAAAGTACGGACCGCTGACGATGTCGCGCGGCGCCGAGGACGCCATACGCATGCGTGCGCTGCGAGCGCGCGCCGATGCGGTGGTCATCGGGGCCAGCAACCTGCGCGCCGACGATCCCGACCTCGCGCCCGGTCGTCTGCGCGTCGTGGTGACGCGCTCGGGGGAGCACGTGCTGCCGTCGGCCCGGATGTTCGGCGCGGCGCTGGGAGGCGAAGCGGTGGTGGCGCACGCGGCCTCGATGCCCGAAGAAAGACGGGCCAGCCTGCGGCCTGTGGCCACGTTGGTCGAGCTTGGCACCACGCAGGTCGAACCGCTCGGACTCCTGGAGTGGCTAGGCCACGAACGCGGCTGCCGCGTGGTCCTCTCCGAGGGCGGCGGGGTGCTCAACGCCGCCCTCTTCGCCGCGCGCGCCGTGGACGAGCTGCACCTGACACTGGTCCCACGCATCCTCGGCGGCGCCCTCGCGCCCTCGATGGTGGCGGGAGAGGGCTTCGAGCCGAACGCCGTCCCGGACGGCCGCATCGTGTCTTGCGACCAGCTGGGCGACGAGCTGTTCCTCGTCTACGAGTTCCTCTGGGCCTGACCGGGCCAGCCGCTCGATTCAATGCGCGCGCGCAGTCGTCTCCGGCGCCACGAGGAAGGGCACCACGTGCTCCCGCGCTTCGAAGCCAGCGCGGTACTGCGTGGCGGCGTTCTTGGTCTGAAACGGGCCGATGCGCACGCGAAACCAGGTGCCGCGGCCGGGCACGTGGGCCTCCAGGACGTAGGCCTTGTGACTGCGAGCGCGCAGCTGATCGGCGAAGGCCTGGGCCTCGACCTGGGTGCGGAAGCTACTCACCTGGAGCTGGTAGGCCCCCTCGTGACCGGCCGGCGCCGAGTCGGCGGAGGAGGGAGGCGAGTCGATCTGCGCGGCGTCGCTGGCGGCCTTGGTGAGGGCGTCGCGCGGACGGGTGACCACCGGCGTCGCCTCGAGCACCGCTTGTGCCGGCAGCGGCACCACCGTGAGGCGATCGGTCGCGGGCGGCGGCTGCGTCGGGACGGTGGGTGCCGTCGGGCCTTCGCTCCCGTTCGAGGAGCGCACCGCGGCGAGCGCGGTGGAGGGCTTGTTGTCGTCGCTCAGCATCTGCGGAAAGGTGACGTCAGTCGGCGAGAGGTCCGTCGCCGGGCGCGCGCTCGAGCTCGGCGTCGGCGCGAGGCGCGAGCGCTGCGAGACCAGGTCGCCCAGGGGATCGCTCTTGGCGACCGGCGGTTGGGCCGTGCGGCCGCCGAGGGACAGACCGGCGAACACGACGCACGCGCCGCCGAGGACCAGCAGCGCCACAGTCACGCCGCGCGGCATCCTGGGCGGGTCGTCGTCCTCTTCGAGCTGGTCGAGATTGCGGATGCCTCCGGGTTCACTCATCAATGGCCTCCGCCATGCGTATCGCGCAGCGGCTCGCGTGGCCAACCTTTTTGTCCCCGAGAACCCGGCGGCTATTCATCGTCGGTCTCGACCTCGACCGGCGGACGCTCCATCCGCTCCGGCGCGCTGACCCCCACGAGCTCCAGCGCTGCGGCGTAGACCCCGCGAATCGCGGCGATCCAGGCCAGGCGCGCCGCCGTCTTCTCGAAGTCCCAGGCCGCCTGCCAGCCGCTCTGCTCGCGCACGCTCTTCGGCGGGACGACGGGATCGTTCTCGGCCTTGAGGCGCGTGTAGTAGCTCTGGAAGTCGCGCGCCAGCTCCTGCACGTAGAAGACGAGGCGATGCGGCTCGCGGAGACGCGCGGCCTCGCCGACGATGTCCGGGAAATCCCCGAGCTTCTGCACGATGGCCAGCTCGTCGGGGTGGACCAGCTTGCCCCAGTCCGGTCGCGGGCGGAGGTTCAACGCGGCGGCGTTGGAGAGGATGGAGCACAGGCGGGCGTGGCCGTACTGGACGTAAAAGACGGGGTTGTCGAGGGAGGCCTTCTTGGCCAGGTCGATGTCGAACTCGACGTTGGAGTTCGCGGTGCGCGAAAGGAAAAAGAAGCGCAGCGCATCCGCCCCCGCCCCTCTCCGGCCCGCCGCGTCGTCGATCTCGTCCATCACCTCGTCGACGGTGATGACATTTCCCGCGCGCTTGCTGCTCTTGACCGCGATGCCGCCCTTGTTGATGAAGACCAGCTGGTAGAGGATGGCCTCGAAGCGCTCGGCGGGCAGGCCCAGCGCGGCGATGGAGTTTCGCACGCGCGTGACGTACCCGTGGTGGTCGGCCCCCAGAACGATGAGCAAGCGGTCGTAGCCGCGCGCGATCTTGTCGGCGAAGTAGGCCACGTCCGAGGCGAAGTAGGCCCACGTGCCGTCGCTCTTCTTGACCACGCGGTCCTTGTCGTCGAGGGTCCCCTCGGGCGCCTTGAAGAAGAGCGCGCCGTCCCTGGCGACGAGAAGCCCGGCGGCCTCGAGCTGCCGCATGACGGCGTCGACCGCGCCCCCGCGGTGAAGGGCCTCCTCGCTGGACCACACGTCGAAGAAGACGCGAAGATCGGCCAGGCTGGGGCGGATGCCGGGAAGCGTGCGCGACGCGGGAATGCCGCGCAGCATCCAGGTTACGCAGATGCGCCCCAGCGTCTCCAGGTCCCCCGCCAGGAGCCGCGGGTCGATGCGCTGGAGCCACGCCGCGAGCTCGGCGACGTACGCGCCCCGGTAGCCCTCGGCGGGCGCATCTCGCCCCTCGGCCGCGGCGCGCACGCTCTCGGCGAAGAGACGCACCTGGTTGCCTCGATCGTTGACGTAGTACTCGCGGGTGACCCGGCAGCCGGTGGCCTCCAGCAGGCGCCCGATGGAATCGCCCAGGATGGCGTTCCTCCCGCTGGCCACGGTCACTGGCCCGGTGGGATTGGCGCTGACGAACTCGAGATTCACGCGCTCGCCGGTGGCGGCGGGGGCGCGTCCCCAGCCCACGCCGGCGCGCGTGATGTCCGCCAGCTCGGCGTGAAAAGCCCAAGGACGGAGGCGAAGGTTCACGAATCCCGGGCCGGCCACCTCGGCGGAGGCCACGACGTCGCTCCCCTCCAGCGCCTTCACCAGCACCTCGGCGAGGACGCGCGGCGGCTTGCCGGCCCTCTTGGCCAGAGCCATGGCCAGGTTGGTGGCCAGATGACCGTGCTCCGGCCGCTTGGGACGCTCGACGACATAGCTCACCCCGCGCGCCATCTCCTCCATCCCCATCGACACGAGCGCAGAGCTCAGGGATGCGCGCACTCGATCGGCCAGGCTCATCGCCGACGTTCCTTATCGCGAAAAGGCCGCGCTGGGTACGCCAGGCTGCGACCTCAGGGATCGCCGAGCCGCTCCAGGTGGGCGGCCTTCCAGCGCGTCTCCTCCAGCTCTCGCTCGGGCACGCTGTCGGCCACGATCCCGCCGCCGGTGAAGTACACGGCCTCGGCGGTGCTCACGACGCGCGCGCGCTTTTCCCATTGCAACGTGCGGATGGCCATCGCCAGCTCCAGCCGCCCGTCGCGTCCCACCCAGCCGAAGACCCCGGTGTAGACTCCACGCCGCCAGGGCTCCAGGCGCGCGATGACCTCCATGGCCCGCACCTTGGGGGCGCCGGTGATGCTGCCGCAGGGGAGGACTGCCCGCGCGACGGCTTGCAGCGTCACCCCTTCGGCCCGCAGCGCGACCACCTCGGCCACGCGGCTCCACACCGTTCGCCCCGGCAAGACGCGCGGCTCACCGAGGACGCGGACGCTCCCGGGGACCGCCACGCGCCCCAGATCGCTGCGATGCACGTCGACGGCCATGGTCAGCTCGGCGCGCTCCTTGGGATCCGTGTCGAGCGCGGCGGCGAGGCGCGCGTCGCTCTCGGCGTCGATCCCGCGCGGGCGCGTTCCCTTCACCGGGCAGGTGCGAAGGATCGCCCCGCGGACCGAGAGGGCCAGCTCGGGACTGGCGCCGCACACCACGTTGTCGCCCAGTTCTTGAAGGAATCCCCAAGGGGACGGCGCGGCCTCGAGAAGCGACGCGAGCAAGGTGAGCCCATCACCACGCAGCTCCAGGCGAATGCGACGCGCGAGGTTCACTTCGTAGAGGTCTCCCGCGGCGATGAGACGCAGCGCCGCCCGCACCCGCTCGAGGTGCGCCTCCTCTGGTTCATCGGGGGGGAGCGCGCGGACCTGGAGAGCGGGTCGGCGGGCGCCCCGTTCCATCCCCGAGCCCAGCGCCGTCACCAGGGTGGCCGCGCTCTTCGCGTCGTCACCGATCACGGCGACCTCGCCGGTCTCGTGGTCGATGCGCACCACCGCCGCGTACCGGCGCCAGGCCGGTCGGTCGTGCGGGGAAGAGGGGCGGCGGTCGGGATCGCGCGTCCAGCCGGGGCGCTCGAGCGAACGCAGCGCCTCGTAGGGGACCACACCGATCCACCGGGGTGCCGGTCCGGCGACGGGATCCGTCGCGACGTGCGGCACCAGGTCGTCGCTGGCCTCGACCGGATCGCTGGCGACGAAGCTCCACCGCGCGTCCTCTCGACGCGGCGCTCCTCGTGGCCGGCTGGCGAGGACGGCGAGCCCGGGGCGCTCCGAGAGCGCACGCGCCAGGACGAGAGCGTCTGGCGGGAGGCGAACGATGCGGACCACTGTCACGGCGCGGCTTGCTCTACACGGGCCGAGCGGGGGCGTCACGGGCCCGGGAGCCTCGCCGGGGTGGACGCGCGCCGGTCCTTGGCGGCGAGGGCCCTTCGGGGGTAAAAGCCCGCCTCGTGCGTCATCTCGGCTTCCTTGCTTACCCGCTTCTTCTTTCCTGCAACTCGGCCGCGAACGGCACCATTCAGATCATCACCGGCGAGGAGACGGACACCTTCACCCAGATTCCCGTCCCCACGACCCTGCTCGTCCAGGCCGAGGATCCGACCACCTCCGACAAGACCACGCTGGCCTCGGTTCCCTACCCGACCGACACCATCGACCTCGGCAATCAGGATCAGGACGCGGTGGCCTCGCTGCTCGTGTCGGCGATGGTCGGGACGAACGGCCCCGAGCTCGTCTACGGCGCGTCCATCCCGCTCCAGTACGGCGCGCTCGACGGCGAGACGCTTCCTATCTTCGTGCAACGCGTCGGGCAGAATGCGCGCCTGCCCAACCCGCCGGCTGACACCCGCCAGGCGCCGACGCTGGCGGTGCTGAGCGATCGCTTCCTCATCATCGGCGGCGGGTCGGAGGCGAGCACGTCGTTCACCACCCAGGTCTACGACTTCGCGCAGTTCAGCCTGCTCGACCCGCCGCCGGTCTTGCCGGTCGTCCCGGCGTCCATGCCTCTCGTCGGCACCGTGGCCTTGCTCCTCGATTCCCTGGGGAACGCCTCGTACTACGACTTCTCGCAGGACGTCGCGCAACCGGTGACGGCCCCGGTGGACGCGACCGGATTCACCTTCGCCGACGTGGCGGGCGGCGAGACCATCTACGACGGCACCGACGGCACGGGCTACGTCTTCGTGGTCGGCGCGACGCGCACCACCGGTGCCATGACGAAGGCCGTGCTGATGATCAACCCCAACGACACCAGCAACGCGGCCTACCCGACGGGCGCCCTCACCTGGCTGTCGCTCTCGGCGCCGCGGCTGGGCGCGTCGGCGGCATGGGTGGGAGGGGAAGGTCTGGTGGTGGCGGGGGGCAGCGCGACGGCGAACGGCGTGGAGGTCCTGGCCATCACGGCATCCCAGACCCCGGGGGTCGGTACGGCGCTGGATTTTCCGCCCGATCCG
>Ga0302314_10006354_pt1 | contig 21429 bp, 17 predicted proteins | sample III_Palsa_N2_3_FD_200533 | JGI IMG/M metagenome (GOLD analysis project Ga0302314, IMG submission 200533) | Peat permafrost microbial communities from Stordalen Mire near Abisko, Sweden - III_Palsa_N2_3 | ecosystem: Environmental > Terrestrial > Soil > Palsa > Peat permafrost | place: Sweden...
AGCTAGCGGGGCGTTTTCGCAGCGTGTGGCAGGTGTTGGGTTCGAACCAACGTAGGCTGAGCCGACGGTTTTACAGACCGTTCCCTTTGGCCACTCGGGCAACCTGCCGTGTGCTGCCGCGTAGCGCGGCGGCAGAGAGAAGAATAGCGGACATCGCGAGCAGTTGCGACGCGGAGGCGCCCTCCGCCGCCCGGGACGTGACGCCAGGCTCCTTACCCGTCTACCCTGTGGGTCATGCCCAGCGAGTCCAGCTTTGACATCGTGTCAAAAATCGACCGTCAGGAAGCCGATAACGCGCTTAACCAGGCGGCAAAAGAGATCAGCACCAGGTTCGACTTCCGCGGCGTCGGAGCCTCCATCCAGTGGTCCGGTGAGGACGGGGTGGAGATCCGCGCCAACAGCGAGGAGCGCGCCAGCGCGGTCCTCGACGTGTTCCAGGAGAAGCTCGTGAAGCGCGGGATCTCCCTCAAGCACCTGGACGCGGCCGAGCCGAAGGTGTCCGGCAAGGAGTACCGGATCGCCATCGCCATCAAGGAAGGGATCTCCCAGGACAACGCCAAGAAGGTCTCCAAGATCATCAGGGATGAGGGGCCCAAGGGCGTCAAGGCCCAGATACAGGGCGAGGAACTGCGCGTGAGTTCCAAGAGCCGGGACGACCTGCAGGCCGTGATGGGCCTGCTCAAGTCCAAGGACTTCGACTTCGCGCTCCAGTTCACCAGCCGCCGGCAGCTCACCAACCGCCGGCAGCTCACCAGCCGCCGGCAGCTCACTAGCCGACGGCTAGGTCACCAGCCCGCCGCTGGCGAGATTGCCCGCCAGGCTCTCCAGACGGCGGACGCGCTCGCCGGTCGGCGGATGGGTGCGCCCGCCGGCCGGGAACGGGCAGGCGATCATGAGGTAGCTGGCGGCGGTCAGCGCGCCGCGGGGCGCGAGCGGCGCCACGACGGCGCCCGAGTCGATGATGCGCAGCGCGCTGGCCAGCGCCAGGGGGTCGCCGGTCAGCAGCGAGCCCGCGATGTCGGCGCCGTACTCGCGGTCGGGCGGGGCGGCGACCCGCAGCAGCAGCGGCGCCAGCGGCCAGGCCGCGACCAGCGACGCGAGCCCGGCCGACCAGGACGAGACCGCGACATCGTGGCGGGTCACGTGGGCCAGCTCGTGCGCGACCACCGCCCGGAGCTCGGCTGGCGTGAGCACCCGGAGCAGCCCGTCGGTGCAGCACACCGCGGCCGAGCGCGGCCCGTACCCGACGGTGAGGATGTTCGGCTGCTCAGCCGGGGAGACGAAGAGCCGGGGCACCGGCAGCCGGGCCGCGCGGGCGAGCTCCCGCACCAGCCGGTGCAGCTCGGGATGCTCCACCTCGCTGACCTGGCGGGCGCGGAGGGCGGTGAGCACGGTCCGCTCCGCGTGGAAGTAGATGATCCAGCCGAGCGCGATGACCAGCGCGCTGACCGTGGCGGCGCCGACGAGCCCGAGCCAGAGCGAGGCCGCCGCCAGCGGAACCGCGCACAGGACCGCGGCGCACAGGGCCGCGCGCAGCCGGTAACCGGGCACCGCGGCTCCTTCCCCGCTGCGTCCGCCAATGTTGGTACATCAACGATGCGTCCATCACATACGTGCGTCTCATCCTGTGAAACGGCCGGGCCCGGCCGAGAGGTTCCCGCGACCGCGAACCCCGGTCGAGACTGCCGTTGTCATCCGCGAATTTTTAGACTTGGTTCAAGGTAATGAAATGGAAATCACCCGGAATGTGGCGACTACCACACCCCTGGGCCGGGTCCTGCGGCACTCTATGACGCATAGAATAAATCTAGTCCTGAACTTACGCCCCGGCCGTTGGGGTTGGTGCCGCATGAGGCACCCGGTCTGGCGTGCGGAGGAGGCTTCAAGCTGTGACCAAGCAGGTCCAGGAGCTCGACCACGTAATCATCCGGTTCGCAGGTGACTCGGGTGACGGTATGCAGCTCACCGGGGACAGGTTTACCCAGGAGACAGCGGTCTTCGGTAATGACCTGTCAACACTGCCGAACTTTCCCGCCGAGATCCGCGCGCCCGCAGGCACGCTGCCCGGGGTCAGCAGCTTCCAGCTGCACTTCGCGGACCACGATATCCTCACGCCGGGCGACGCGCCCGACGTGCTCGTCGCCATGAACCCGGCGGCGCTCAAGGCGAACCTGAAGGACCTGCCGCGAGGCGCGGACCTGATCGTCAACACCGACGAGTTTACCAAGCGCAACCTGACCAAGGTCGGGTACGGGACGAACCCGCTCGAGGACGGTTCCCTCGACGGCTACAAGCTGCACCCGGTGCCGCTGACGTCGCTGACGGTCAAGGCCCTGGAAGACCAGAACGTCCCGCGCAAGGACGCCGAGCGCTCGAAGAACATGTTCGCGCTCGGGCTGCTGTCATGGCTGTACGGGCGGCCCGCCGAGGGCACGCTGTCCTTCCTCGAGGCGAAGTTCGGCAAGAAGCCGGAGATCTTCAAGGCCAACGTGACCGCCTTCCAGGCGGGCTGGAACTATGGCGAGACCACCGAGGACTTCGCCGTCCGCTACGAGGTCAAGCCGGCCACGATCGCCCCGGGCAAGTACCGGAACATCATCGGCAACACGGCGCTGTCCTACGGCCTGGTCGCCGCCGGCCAGCTCACCAAGCTGCCGATCTTCCTGGGCTCGTACCCGATCACCCCGGCCTCCGACATCCTGCACGAGCTGGCCAAGCACAAGAAGTTCGGCGTCCGCACGTTCCAGGCCGAGGACGAGATCTCGGCCGCGGGCGCCGCGCTCGGCGCGGCGTTCGGCGGCGCGCTCGCCATCACGACGACGAGCGGCCCGGGCATGCTCCTGAAGGCCGAGACCGTGGGCCTCGCCGTCTCCATGGAGCTGCCGCTGATCATCATCGACGTGCAGCGGGCCGGGCCGTCCACCGGCATGCCGACCAAGACCGAGCAGGCCGACCTGCTGATGGCGCTGTACGGCCGGAACGGCGAGTCGCCGGTGCCGGTGGTCGCGGCCGCCACCCCGTCGGACTGCTTCTTCGCGGCGATCGAGGCGGCGCGGATCGCGGTCACCTACCGGACCCCGGTCATCCTGCTGTCCGACGGCTACCTGGCCAACGGCTCCGAGCCGTGGCGCATCCCCGATGTCGCCACGCTGCCCGACCTGAGCAAGGACTTCGCCTTCGCCACCGCCGAGACCGCGCCCATGGACGGGACGGACTTCCTGCCGTTCCGCCGGGACCCGGTGACCCTGGCCCGGCCGTGGGCGATCCCGGGCACCCCCGGCCTCGAGCACCGCATCGGCGGCATCGAGAAGGCCGACGGCGCCGGGACCATCTCCTACGACCCGGACAACCACGACCTCATGGTCCGTACCAGGCAGGCCAAGATCGACGGCATCGCGTCGATGATCCCGCCGCTCGAGGTCGATGACCCGTCCGGCGAGGCCCGGCTCCTGGTGCTCGGCTGGGGGTCGACCTACGGCTCCATCGGCGCGGCCGTGCGCCGCGCCCGGCAGGAGGGCCACGCGGTCGCCCAGGCGCACCTGCGGCACATGAACCCGTTCCCGACCAACCTGGGCGACATCCTGCGCTCCTACGACAAGGTGCTCGTCCCCGAGATGAACCTCGGCCAGCTCGCGCTGCTGCTGCGGGGCAAGTTCCTGGTCGACGTGGTTTCCTACAACCGCGTGAACGGCCTGCCGTTCCGCGCCGCCGAGCTAGCCGAGGCGATCGAGGAAGTGCTCGCGCATGAGTGAAAACCAAGTTCAGGACCTGGGGAACGGACCGTCCCGACTCAAATCCCTCACGCTCGTCCCGCACGAGTCGGGCCTGAAGGCGAAGGACTTCAAGTCCGACCAGGAGGTCCGCTGGTGCCCGGGATGCGGGGACTACGCGATCCTCGCGGCCTTCCAGGCGTTCCTGCCCGAGCTCGAGGTACCGCGGGAGAACCTGGTCGTCGTCTCCGGCATCGGCTGCTCGTCCCGGCTGCCCTACTACGTGTCCAGCTACGGCATGCACTCGATCCACGGGCGCGCGCCCGCGATCGCGACCGGGCTGGCCGCCTCACGGCAGGACCTGTCGGTCTGGGTGATCACCGGGGACGGCGACTCGCTGTCCATCGGCGGCAACCACCTCATCCACGCGCTGCGCCGGAACGTGAACATCAAGATCCTGCTGTTCAACAACCGGATCTACGGCCTGACCAAGGGCCAGTACTCGCCGACCTCGGAGCAGGGCAAGGTCACCAAGTCGACACCGTTCGGGTCGCTCGACCAGCCGTTCAACCCGGTGTCGCTCGCGCTCGGCGCGGAGGCCTCCTTCGTGGCCCGCTCGGTGGACTCCGACCGCAAGCACCTGATGTCGGTGATGCGGGCCGCGGCCGACCACCGGGGGTCCGCCCTCATCGAGATCTTCCAGAACTGCCCGATCTTCAACGACGACGCGTTCGCCCCGATCAAGGAGCCGAGCGCGCCCGGCCTCATCCGGCTCGCCCACGGCGAGCAGATCCGGTTCGGGCCTGAGGGGTCGATGGGGCTCACCTACGGCCCGTACGGGACGCTCGTCCCGGTCGAGGCGGCTTCAGTGCCCGAGTCCGAGCTGGTCGTGCACGACGCGACCCGGTCCGACCCGTCCTACGCGTTCGCGCTGTCCCGGCTGGACTCAGCCGACTTCGCGCACACCCCCATCGGCGTCTTCCGCTCGGTGGAGCGCCCGTCCTACGACGAGCTGATGGCCTCCCAGCTCGAGCAGGCCCAGGCCGGCGGCGTCGGCGACCTGGCCAAGCTCATCGCGGGCAACGACACCTGGGAAGTCGTCTAGCCGCTTGCGCAACCAGTAGTCATCTAGCTACATTAAGTAATTGCCAGCTATCGCCGCTACACCAGCGATAGCTGGCATTTTCTTTGCCCGAGAAGCCCGGGACCGTTCATTCCCATCTTTGTACCTATGCCGTACCCCCAAAAGGCGCAAATCGGGCACAAAAGTGGTCAGCTCAGGTACAAAGATGTGAGTGCGGTCATCTCACGTACAAAGATGAGGCCGCCGCCGCGCGCGGGCGGGTGGCGGTGGAGGTAGGGGTGCTGTGGCCGGACGGGCGGGCGGCTAGGCGGTGCGGGTGATGACGAAGTCGCAGAGGGACTCGAAGGCCGTGCGGGCGGGGACGTCGGGGAGCTTGGCCAGGAGGGCCGTGGCGCCGCTGATCCAGGACCGTACCGTCTCGCGGGCTTCCTCGAGGGCCGGGGACTGGCGGAGCAGGGCGAGCGCCTCGGCGTGCAGCTCGGGGTCGGCCAGGTCCCCGTCGGTCAGGAGCTCGCGCAGGCGGGCCGCTTCCGGCGTGGCCACGTCGCCGCGCAGCGCGTAGAGCACGGGGAGGGTCCTGACGCCCTGGCGCAGGTCGGTGCCGGGCTCCTTGCCCGACTGGGTGGACGTGGAGGCCACGTCGAGCACGTCGTCGGAGAGCTGCCAGGCGATCCCGATGCGCAGGCAGGCCTCGGCGATCAGGTCGGTCATCTCGTCGGAGACGCCGGAGAACATGGCGCCGAAGCGCCCGGACGTGGCGATCAGCGATCCGGTCTTGCCGTTGATCACCCGCATGTAGTGGTCGAGCGGGTCGTCCCCGGGGCGCAGGCCGACCGTCTCGAGCAGCTGCCCGTCGACGAGCCGCCCGAACGTCTCGGCCTGGATCCTGATCGCCGCCGGGCCGAGATCGGCGAGGATGCGCGATGCCCGGGCGAACAGGTGGTCGCCGGCCAAGATCGCGATCGAGTTCCCGAACTGGGAGTTGGCCGACGGGTGACCGCGCCGGATCACGGCCTCGTCCATCACGTCGTCGTGGAAGAGCGTGGCCAGGTGGGTGAGCTCGATGGCGACCGCCGCGGGGACCACGCGCTTGTCCCGGCTGTCACCGAACCGGGCCGCGAGCAGCACCAGCATGGCCCGGAACCGCTTACCGCCGGCGGTCATCATGTGCCTGGAGACCTCGGCGAACATCTCGTCCCCGCCGAAGGAGGCGTCTTGCAGGGCCAGCTCCACGGCAGCGAGGTCCTCGGCCATCTCCGCGGTAAGGGCCGCATCGTCGAAATCGACGGGAACAGTGATGGTCACACGAACTCCATGTCGTCGGCGTGCTTAACGGGCCTGCGAACACATCAGCATACGAAATCCGCCGGCGCCCGTATGCCACCAGGGTAGGCGAATGGCCGCCGCGCACGCTGAGCGCACGACGGCGGCCATGACCGTGACCGACTGAACGGACGAGCTTAACGGACGAAAAGCTGGTTGGCCGCGTGGCTGGCCAGGTTGAGCACCGGCCCGGGCACGATGCCGAGGACGATGGCGGAGAGCGCGCCCACGGCCACCGCGGTGCCGGTGAACAGGCTCGGCACGGCGACCTCGGGACCGTCGGGCACCGGGTCGCTGAAGAACATCAGGACGATCACCCGGACGTAGAAGAAGGCGGCGATCGCCGACGACACCACGCCGATGATCACCAGCGGCAGCGCGCCGCCGGCGATGGCCGCCTGGAACACGGCGAACTTCCCGACGAACCCGCTGGTCAGCGGGATGCCCGCGAAGCTGAGGAGGAACAGCGCGAAGATGCCGGCGACCAACGGCGACCGCTTGCCGAGGCCGGCCCAGCGGGACAGGTGGTCGGCCTCGCCGCCCGGGTCGCGGACCAGGGTGATCACCGCGAACGCGCCGATCGTGGTCAGCCCGTAGCTGGCGAGGTAGAACAGCGAGCCCGACAGCCCGGCCGCCGAGGCCGCGATCACCGCGGTCAGGATGAATCCCGCGTGCGCGATGGAGGAGTAGGCGAGCAGCCGCTTCACGTCGGTCTGGGTGATCGCGATCACCGCGCCGATGACCATGGTGAGGATCGCGACCACCCACATGGCCGGGCGCCAGTCCCAGGTCAACGTGCCGAACGCCACATAGAAAACTCGCAGCAGCGCGCCGAACGCGGAGACCACGGTGCACGACGCCATCAGCGCGGTGATCGGCGTCGGCGCGCCCTGGTAGACGTCGGGCTTCCAGGAGGCGAACGGCACCGCGCCGATCTTGAACAGCAGCCCGACCCCGATCAGCGCGATCCCGGCGAACAGCAGGGTGTCGCTGCCGGTGCCGGCCGAGGCGGCCGAGGCGATCGTCGCGAGCGAGACCGAGCCGGAGTACCCGTACAGCATGGCCACGCCGAACAGGAAGAACGCCGAGGAGAACGCGCCGAGCAGGAAGTACTTCATCGACGCCTCGTGCGACAGCAGCCGCCGGTGCCGGGCCAGCCCGCACAGCAGGTACAGCGGCAGCGAGAGCACCTCGAGGGCGACGAACATCGTCAGCAGGTCGTTGGCCGCGGGGAACAGCAGCATGCCGCCCACGGCGAACAGGGTCAGCGGGTAGACCTCGGTGTGCACCAGGCCGGCCCGCAGGCCCGCCCGCTCCTCGGCCGAGCCGGGGGTGGCCGCGGCCGACCCGGCGAACGCCGACACGTCGTGCGACGCGTCCGCGATCAGCAGCACGGAGACGGCCGCGAGCACCAGGATCGTGCCCTGGATGAACAGCGTCGGCCGGTCCACCGCCACCGCGCCCATCGCCGCGACGTGGCCGGCGCTGCCCTTGGCGAACAGCGTCGAGGACGCGGCGATCACGCAGGTCCAGACGAAGGCCGCGACCAGGCTGCCGAAGGTGAGCAGCAGGTGGACGGCGCGGCGCAGCTCGCGGGGCACGAAGGCCTCCACGATCACCCCGAGCACGGCGGCACCGAAGACGACCAGCATGGGCGCGAGCTGGCTGTACTCGATGCTCGGGGCCTTGATGGCCCCGGGAACGGCGGCGGCAACGACAGCGGCGGCGGCGAGGCTCACGGCTGAATTCCCTTCTGGGCGACCGCGGGAACGGCAGGCACCGGGTCGGTCGCGTGCACCTGAGACATCGTGGACTTGACCGCCGGGTTGATCAGGTCAAGCACCGGCTTGGGGTAGACGCCCATCGCGATGATCAGCGCGACGAGCGGCACGACCGCGAGCAGCTCGCGCGGCCTGAGGTCGGGCATGGTCGCCACCGAGTCGGCCACCGGCCCGTTCATCGTGCGCTGGTACATCCACAGGATGTAGATCGCGGCCAGGATGATCCCGGCGACCGCGAACGCGCCGGCCACCTTGTAGCGGGAGAACGTGCCGACGAGCACGAGGAACTCGCTGACGAAGGTAGACAGGCCGGGCAGCGACAGGCCCGCGAGACCGGAGATCAGGAACAGCCCGGCCAGCACCGGGGCGACCTTCTGCACGCCGCCGTAGTCGGAGATCTTGTCCGAGCCGCGGCGGACGATGAGGAAGCCGGCGATCAGCAGCAGCGCGCCGGTGGAGAACCCGTGGTTGACCATGTAGAGCGTCGCGCCCGACTGGCCCTGGGAGGTCAGCGCGAAGATGCCGAGCACGATGAAGCCGAAGTGCGAGATCGAGGTGTACCCGATCAGCCGCTTCATCGAGGTCTGCCCGATGGCCACGATGGCGCCGTAGATGATGCTGATGATGCAGAGCACCAAGATCAGCGGCGTGAAGTAGTGGAACCCGTCGGGGAACAGCTCCAGGCAGTACCTGATCATGCCGAACGTGCCGACCTTGTCCATCACGCCGAGCATCAGCACCGCGGCGCCGGGCTGGGCCGACGCCGTGGCGTCGGGCAGCCAGGTGTGGAACGGCCACAGCGGCGCCTTGATCGCGAAGGCGATGAAGAAGCCGAGGAACAGCCACTTCTGCACCGTCGGCGACAGGGCCAGGTGGGCCAGCGAGTAGAACATGAACGTGCCGTGGTGCCCGGTGGCCGCGGACTGGCCCGCGTAGACGTAGAGCGCGATGACCGCGACCAGCATGAGCAGGCCGCCGAGCAGGCTGTAGAGCAGGAACTTGACCGCCGCGTACTGCCGTGCCCCGACCCCGAACGACCCGATCATGAAGTACATCGGGATCAGCATGGCCTCGAAGAACACGTAGAACAGGAAGACGTCGGTGGCCGAGAAGACCCCGATCATCATCGTCTCGAGTACCAGCATCAGGGCGAAGTAGAGCTTCGGCGACCGCTTGCGGGTGACCGCCCCGGTCGCGTCGGCCACGTCGTCGGCGTCATGCCAGGAGGCCAGCACGACCACCGGCATCAGCACCACGGTCATGCCGATGAGCACGAGCGCGATCCCGTCCACGCCCAGCGCGTAGTGCACGCCGAACTGCGGGATCCAGGAGTACTCCTCGGTGAACTGGAACGTCGGCCCCGAGGTGTTGAACCGGACGGCCATCACGATCACCCAGACCAGCGTGATCACCGAGAACGCCAGCGTCACCAGCTTGGACAGGCGAACGGGCCCGAGCGCGACCACGATCGCGCCGAGCAGCGGAATCGCGCCGGCGACGGTCAGCCAGGGGAAGCCGTTCGCGGCTGCCACAGCGATGTTCATTTAGAGCCTCACCACCAGAAGGCCGGCCACGAGCAGCACGGCGCCGATGAGCATGGAGAGCGCGTAAGAGCGCACGAGACCGGTCTGCAGCCTGCGCAGCCGCGCCGACGTCCCGCCGATCGTGGCCGCGAGCGTGTTGACGAGACCGTCCACGCCGCGGCTGTCGAAGAAAACTGAGAGCCTGGTCAGCCACTGACCCGGCCGCATCAGCACGGACTCGTTGAACGTGTCGCCGTACAGGTCGTTGCGGGCGGCCACGGTGAGGATGGAGCCGTGCGGGGCGACCGAGGCGACCGGCACCCGGCCGTACATCGTCCAGGCGAGACCGATGCCGAGTACCACCAGCACGAGGGCGATGATGCCGGGCGTGCTCCAGATGCCGTGCAGGGTCGGCGGCGAGCCGACGACCGGCGCCAGGAAGTTGGAGAACCGGGAGTCGACGATCAGGAACCAGCCCGCGGCGACCGAGCCGATGGCCAGCAAGATCATCGGGATCGTCATGGTCAGCCCGGACTCGTGCGGGTGCGGGATCTTCGGCTCGGTGAAGGCCGGGTGCGCCCCGGCCCCGCCGAGCACCCCGTCCTGCTTCCAGCGCGCGGTCCCGAACCAGGTCATCAGCATGAGCCTGGTCATGTAGAACGCGGTGATGCCGGCGCCGATGATCGCGCAGGCGGCCAGGATGTACCCGTGGGTACCGCCCGCGTCCCAGGCCGCGTCGATGATGCCGTCCTTGGTGAAGAACCCGGAGAACGGCGGGATCCCGATGATCGCCAGGTAGCCGAGCCCGAACGTCGCGAACGTGACCGGCAGGAGCTTGCGCAGCGCGCCGTAGCGCCGCATGCTCACCTCGTCGTCCATGCCGTGCATCACCGAGCCGGCGCCGAGGAAGAGGCCGGCCTTGAAGAAGCCGTGCGCGAGCAGGTGGGCGATCGCGAACACGTACCCGGCCGGGCCGAGGCCCGCGGCTAGCGTCATGTAGCCGATCTGCGACATCGTGGACCCGGCCAGGACCTTCTTGATGTCGTCCTTGGCGCACCCGATGACCGCCCCGAAGAGCAGGGTGACCGCGCCGACGACCGTCACCGCGAGCTGCGCGGTGGGCGAGGCGTTGAAGATCGGGTTGGAACGGACGATCAAGTAAACGCCAGCCGTGACCATTGTCGCCGCATGGATAAGAGCCGACACAGGGGTCGGGCCCTCCATCGCGTCGAGCAGCCAGGACTGGAGCGGCACCTGGGCCGACTTGCCGCACGCGCCGAGCAGCAGCAGGAGCCCGAGCGCGGTGGTGATCCCGGTACCGCCCGACCTGGCCGAGGAGAACACCCCGGCGAAGTTGAACGTGCCGAACTCGGAGAACATCAGCATGATCGCCAGCGACAGCCCAACGTCACCGACGCGGTTGGCGATGAACGCCTTCTTGGCCGCGACCGCCGCCGTCGGCTTGAACTGCCAGAACCCGATCAGCAGGTAGGACGCGAGACCGACGCCCTCCCACCCGGCGTACAGGCCCAGGTAGTTGTCGGAGATCACCAGGAGCAGCATCGCCGTGATGAACAGGTTCAGGTAGGCGAAGAACCGCCGCCGGTCGCTGTCATGGGCCATGTAGCCGATCGAGTAGATGTGGATCAGCGAGCCGACGCCGGTAATCAGCAGCACGAAGCTGATCGACAGCGGGTCAAGGAGGATCCCAATGTTCGCCTGGAACCCGCTGACCGGGATCCAGGAGTACATGTGCAGGTCGCGGCTGCGGTCCGGCGCGGAGTAGCCAAGCAGCGTGAAGAACGCGATCACGCCGTAGGCGAACGACGCGAGGGACATCACGCAGGCGAGCAGGTGTCCCCACTTGTCGGTGAACCGCCCGCCGATCAGCAGGACGGCCGCACCGAATGCCGGGAACGCGAGCAGCAGCCACGAGGCACGGAGCACCCCTGACGCGGCGAGCGTCGTCATCGTGTCAATCCCCTCAGTACTTAAGCAGGTTCGCGTCGTCAACCGACGCGGACTTGCGAGCGCGGTAGATGGCCATCAAGATGGCGAGCCCGACGACCACCTCAGCGGCGGCGACGACCATCACGAAGAAGGCCACTACCTGGCCATCCAGGTTTCCTTGCATCCGCGAGAAAGCGACGAACGCCAGGTTGCACGAGTTCAGCATGAGCTCGATGAACATGAAGATCAGGATCGCGTTGCGCCTGACCAGCACCCCGACCGCGCCGATGGCGAAGAGGACGACGGCGAGGAACACGTAGTGGGCCGGGCTCATGCCTCGTCCTCCTTCGCGCCCCGGGCGCCGGCTTCGATCTGACGCTCGGAATCGAGCCGGCCTTCCGCCGCCTCATCCGAGGTGAGCTCGGCCCGCGGGTCGATGCCGAGCTCCAGGTCGCGCTGGACGATGACGTTGGACACGGAGCGATCCGAGGTGGTCCCGTCCGGCAGCATGGCGGGCATGTCGACCGCGTTGTGCAGGGCGTAGACCCCGGGCGGGGGCTCGGGCGCGACCTGGCCGCTGGCGATCTTGCGGCGGGCCACCTCGCGCTGGGTCGGCTTGGGGCCGGTCAGCTCGCGGTGGGCCAGGACCATGGCGCCGAGCGCGGCGGTGATCAGCAGGGCGCTGGTGATTTCAAACGGGTACACGTAGGTGGTGAAGATCAGCTGGGCCAGGCCGGTCAGGTTGCCGCTGCTGCTCGCGCTGGTCGTCGCGGCCGCGGTCCCGATGGCCGCGTGCCCGATGCCGACGACGAGCAGGACCACCAGGCCGAGGCCGGCCAGCGCCGCCCACAGCCGCTGGCCCCTGATCGTCTCGGTCAGCGACTCGGCCGAGTTGATGCCGATCAGCATGACCACGAACAAGAACAGCATCAGCACGGCGCCGGTGTAGACGATGACCTGGACGAACGCCAGGAAGGGCGCGCCCTGCATCGCGTACATGACCGCCAGCGAGAGCATGACGACGGCGAGCATGAGCGCGCAGTGCACCGCGTGCCGCACGAAGATCATGGCCAGGGCCGCGCCGACCATGAGGACGGCGAGGATCCAGAACATGGACTCGTCAAAGAGCGGGTCAAGGTTGGTGCCGCCCGCACCGCCGTTAGCCAGAAACAGCTGGGTCATTTGTCGCTCCCCAGGCCCACGATGCCGGCACCGCCGAGGCGGTAGTAGGCCTTCTCATCCTGGCCGAGCCGCATCGGGTGCGGCGGCGCCTCCATGTTCGGGAGCAGCGGGAGAAGCAGCTGCTCCTTCGTCCAGATGAGGCTTTCCCGGTTGTCGTCGGCCAGCTCGTACTCGTTGGTCATCGTGAGCGCCCGGGTCGGGCACGCCTCGATGCAGAGGCCGCACAGGATGCAGCGCAGGTAGTTGATCTGGTAGACGTGACCGTAGCGCTCACCCGGGGAGAAGCGCTCCTCGTCGGTGTTGTCCCGGCCCTCCACGTAGATCGCGTCGGCCGGGCAGGCCCAGGCGCAGAGCTCGCAGCCGATGCACTTCTCAAGACCGTCCGGCCAGCGGTTGAGCTGGTGATGACCGTGGAACCGGGGCGCGGTCGGCCGCTTGTCCTCCGGGTACATCACGGTATCGACCTTCCGGAACATCTCGCGGAAGGTGACCCCGAACCCCTTGACGGGGTTGAGGAAGTCAAGCACCGGTGACCTCCTTAGTCACGACGAGCTCGGTGTCCCCGGGTTCGGCGTCGCGGGCGATGAGGCCGTGGTAGTGCGGCAGGTTCAGCGGGGGAACCGGGAACCGCGCCTCGGGCTTCTCCACCTTCACCAGCTCGCCGTCCTCGTCGTAGTCCCACTCGTCCTCGTCGGGCGCGGGCGCCTCGGGCTCGAGCCGGGCCAGCCATTTCTGGTAGCCGTTGTCCCAGAACGTGATCAGCGCGACGAACAGCACCAAGACCAGGCCGGCGACCACGTAGACGACCGGCGAGTGGTTGTCGGCGCGCAGCGCCCGCACCGTCGCCACCAGCAGCAGCCAGATGATCGAGAACGGGATGAGGATCTTCCAGCCGAGCGCCATCAGCTGGTCGTAGCGGGTCCGCGGCAGCGTGCCCCGGAGCCAGACGTAGCCGAAGAGCAGCAGCATGACCTTGACCAGGAACCAGAGCACCGGCCACCAGCCGCTGTTGGCGCCGGACCAGAGCGAGATCGGCCACGGTGCCCGCCAGCCGCCGAGGAACAGCGTCGTCGCCAGCGCGGATGCCGTGGTCATGTTGATGTACTCGGCCAGGAAGAACATGGCGAACTTCATCGAGGAGTACTCGGTCATGTGGCCGGCCACGATCTCGCCCTCGCCCTCGGGGAGGTCGAAGGGGATCCGGTTGGTCTCACCGACCATCGTCACCAGGTAGATGAGGAACGAGGGCGCCAGTACCCAGGCGTACCAGAAGTGCGCCTGGGCGTTGACGATCGCGGTCGTGGACAGCGACCCGGCGTCGAGGAAGACGGCGACGAACGACAGGCCCATCGCGATCTCGTAGCTGATCACCTGGGCGGTGGAGCGGAGCGCGCCGAGCATGGAGTACGGGCCGCGGGAGGCCCAGCCGGCCAGCACGATGCCGTAGACGCCGATCGAGCTCATCGCGAGCACAAGCAGCACCGCGACCGGCAGGTCAGCGACCTGGAGCGGCGTCTGGTGGTGGAAGATCGACACCTCCGGTCCCCACGGGATGATCGCGAAGGCGACGAACGACGGGGCGACCGCGATGATCGGCGCGACGAAGAACACCAGCTTGTCCACGCCGGTGGGGACGATGTCCTCCTTCAGCGGCAGCTTGAGCGCGTCGGCGATGGGCTGCAGCAGGCCGAAGGGGCCGGCCCGGTTGGGGCCCGGCCGGTTCTGCATCCGGCCGATCACCCGGCGCTCGAACCAGATCATGAAGATCGTGACGAGCAGCAGGAACACGAAGACGATGGCGACCTTGAGCAGCACCATCCACCAGATGATCTGGTTGAAGTCGCTCAGCGTCGAGTCCGCCGCGAGCACGCCGTTCATTCAGCCCTCCTCAGGGTCACTCTGCCGCCGTGGCCGGCGCCGAGCTCGGCGCGGACCGCGGAACCGGGGCTGTTGGCGGGCAGCCAGACCACGCCGTCTTCCATGGCGGTGACGTCAAGCGGGACGGTCACCGAGCCGATAATCGTCGCCACCGTCACCTTGTCGCCGCTAGCCACCCCGGCCGCGGCCGCGGTAGCGCGCGAGACCCGGGCCACGACCGGCCGCGCGGTCCCGGCCAGGTACGGCTCGCCGTCCTGCATCCGGCCCGCGTCGATGAGCTGGTGCCAGGTGGCCAGAACGAGGGCGGTGTCGCCCTGGGGGGACGACCCCCCGGGACCCCCCCGTCCCGACAGCACCGCGGGTGCCGCCGGGCGGGCGCCCTTCCAGGCGCCGAGGGCGGCGAGTTCGGCCCGGGCGGCGGCGGCGTCGGGCAGCCCCAGGTGAACGTCCATCTCGTCGGCGATCGCGCCGAGTACGTACTGGTCGGTCCGGACTCCGGGCACGCTCAGCGCGGGGCCGAACGTGGCCCCCCGGCCCTCCCAGTTGACGAACGTGCCCGCCTTCTCGGCCACCGCGGCGACCGGGAACACCACGTCGGCGCGGTCGGTGACCGAACTCGCCCGCAGCTCGAGCGAGACGATGAACGGCGTCGCGTCGAGCGCGTCGAGGGCGGCGTCGGGATCGGCCAGGTCGGCCGGGTCGACGCCGGCGATGACCAGCGCGCCGAGCGCGCCGCGGGCCGCGTCGGCCAGCAGGGCGTCGGCGGAACGGCCGGGGGCCGACGGCAGGGTGGCCTTGTTCCAGGCCAGCGCCACCTCGGCCCGGGCCTTGGGGTCACCGACCCAGCGGCCGATCGGCAGCAGGCCGGGCATCGCGCCGGCCTCGATGGCCCCGCGCTCCCCGGCCCGGCGGGGAATCCAGGCCAGCCGGGCGCCGGTCGCGTCCGAGAGCCTGACCGCCGCGGCGAGCGCGCCCGGCACCTCGGCCAGCCGCTCGCCGACCAGGATGATCGCGCCCGGCGCGGCCAGCAGCGTGCCGGCGTCGGCCATCTCCAGGCCGCTGCCGCCGCCGGCCGCCAGCGCGGTCAGCGCGTTGGGCTCCTCACCCGGCACGGTCGGCAGCAGCGTGCCGCCCATCTTGGCCAGGCCGGGCGAGGCCAGCGCGGCGATGGAGAAGACCCTGATCGCGCGGGTCCGGGCGGCCTTGCGCAGCCGCAGGAACACGATCGGGGACTCGTCCTCGGGCTCGAAGCCGGCCAGCAGCACCGCGGGCGCGGCCTCGAGGTCGGCGTAGCTGACCTCGATGTCGCGGCCGGCCACCCGGGCGGCGAGGAACTGCTCCTCCTCGGCCGAGTGCGGCCGGGCGCGCATGTCGATGTCGTTGGTGTTCAGCGCGACCCGGGTGAACTTGGCGTAGGCGTAGGCGTCCTCGAGCGTCAGCCGGCCGCCGGTCAGCACGCCGACGCCCGACGGGCCCTCGGCCGCGTCCCGGGCGGCGGCCAGGCCGCGCGCGGCGGCGGTGTACGCGGCCGCCCACGACGCCGGGCGGAGCACGCCGGCCTCGTCCCGGACCAGCGGCGTGGTGAGCCGGTCGGACTCGCTCGCGTAGGTGAAGGCCCAGCGGCCCTTGTCGCAGTTCCACTCCTCGTTCACCAGCGGCTCGTCGCCCGCCAGGCGGCGGAGGACCCGGCCCCGGCGGGTGTCGGTGCGCTGCAGGCACCCGGACGCGCAGTGCTCGCAGACGCTCGGCGTGGACACCAGGTCGAACGGGCGGGACTTGAACCGGTAGGCCGCGCCGGTGAGCGCGCCGACCGGGCAGACCTGCACCGTGTTGCCGGAGAAGTAGGAGTTGAACGGCTTGCCGGTCGCGGTGCCGATGTACTGGCTCGGGCCGCGCTCGAGGAACTCGATGAAGTCGTCGCCGGCGATCTCTTCCGAGGTCCGGACGCACCGGGTGCAGGAGATGCACCGCTCCCGGTCGAGCAGCACCCCGGTGGAGATCGGCACCGGCTTGTCGAACTCGCGCTTTTCCTCGAGGAACCGGGACTCGCCCTGGCCGTTGGCGACCGCCTGGTTCTGCAGCGGGCACTCGCCGCCCTTGTCGCACATGGGGCAGTCGAGCGGGTGGTTGACCAGCAGCAGCTCCATCACGCCGCGCTGCGCCTTCTCGGCCACGGCCGAGGTGAGCTGGGTCTTGACCACCATGCCCTGGGTGCACACGGTGGTGCACGAGGCCAGCGGCTTGCGCTGGCCCTCGATGTCGACCAGGCACTGCCGGCAGGCGCCGATCGGGTCGAGCAGCGGGTGATCGCAGAACCTCGGGATCGAGATGCCGATCATCTCGGCGGCCCGGATCACCAGGGTGCCCTTGGGCACGGCGATCTCGAGTCCGTCGATCGTGACGGTCACCGTGTCGGTGGTCGTCTGCACAGTCATGAAGTCACCTATTCCGCCCAAGCCGTGGAGGCGGCCGGGTTGAACGGGCAGCCGCCTTCCTTCTGGTGCTGGATGATCTCGTCGCGGAAGTACTTGATGGCGGAGGTAATCGGCACGGGCACCGCGTCGCCGAGCGCGCAGAAGGCCCGCCCGATGATGTTGCTGCCGACGTCGAGAATCGTCTCCAGGTCGGCCTCGGTGCCCTCGCCGTTCTCCACCCGCTCGAGCGTCCGGACCATCCAGTAGGACCCTTCCCGGCACGGCGTGCACTTGCCGCACGACTCGTGCTGGTAGAACTCGGTCCAGCGCAGCGCGGCCCGGAGCACGCAGGTCGTCTCGTCGAAGAGCTGCAGGGCGCGGGTGCCGAGCATCGACCCGGCGGCGGCGACCCCCTCGAAGTCGAGCGGTACGTCCAGGTGCGCGTCGGTCAGCAGCGGCGTGGACGACCCGCCGGGCGTCCAGAACTTGAGCCGGTGCCCGGGCCGCATGCCCCCGGCCAGCTCGATCAGCTCGCGCAGCGTGATGCCGAGCGGCGCCTCGAACTGGCCCGGGTTGGCGACGTGCCCGGAGAGCGAGAAGATCCCGAAGCCGTTCGACTTCTCGCTGCCCAGGTCGGCGAACCACTCGGCGCCGTTGTTGATGATCGACGGGACCGACGCGATCGACTCGACGTTGTTGATCACCGTCGGGCTGGCGTACAGCCCCTCGACGGCCGGGAACGGCGGCCGGTTACGCGGCAGCCCCCGGTAGCCCTCGAGCGAGGTGAGCAGCGCCGTCTCCTCGCCGCAGATGTAGGCGCCGGCGCCCGGGTGCACGACGAGCTCGAGGTCGAAGCCCTTGCCGAGGATGTCGGTGCCCAGGTAGCCCGCCTCGTACGCCTCGGCCACGGCGAGCTGCAGCCGCCGGATGACGTGCAGCGCCTCGCCCCGGACGTAGATGAAGGCGTGGCTCGCGCGGATCGCGAAGCAGGCGATGATGATGCCCTCGATCAGCACGTGCGGGTTGGCCATCATCAGCGGGATGTCCTTGCAGGTCCCCGGCTCCGACTCGTCCGCGTTGACCGTGAGGTAATGCGGCTTGCCGTCGCCCTGGGGGATGAAGGACCACTTCATGCCGGTCCCGAACCCCGCGCCGCCCCGGCCGCGCAGGCCCGCCGCCTTCACCGCGGCGATCACGTCGTCGGGCAGCATGGCCAGCGCCTTGGGCACCGCCAGGTACCCGCCGGTCCGCTTGTAGCCGTCCAGCGTGAACGAGTCGGCCTGGTCCCAGTTCGCGGTCAGGACCGGGGTCAGCGTGTCGGTCACTTCGTTCCCCCCGTGCGCTTGGGCGCGGTCTTGGCCGGCGGCTCCGGCGCCGAGTCCCGCGGGGGCTCGGGCGCGGTCCAGCCGTGCTCCTTGGCGATCTTCAGGCCGACGAGGCTGGCCGGGCCGGCCGACGGGCCCTCGTGCGCCTGGCCGTCACCGAACCCGGCGAGGATGCGGGAGGCTTCCTTCCAGGTGCAGAGCCGGCTGGGTCCCCGGGTCGGCGCGGGCGGGTTGCCGGCCCGCAGGTCGTCGACCAGCTGCCTGGCCTTCGCCGGCGTCATGTTGTCGTAGAACTCCCAGTTGACCATGATCACCGGGGCGTAGTCGCAGGCCGCGTTGCACTCGACGCGCTCGAGGCCGACCTTGCCGTCCGGGCTGATGATGTCGTGGTGCCCGTCGCCGTGGGCGTCGCCGCCGAGGTGCTCGGCGAGCTCGGCGTAGATCTGGTCACCGCCCATGATCGCGCACAGCGTGTTCGTGCAGACGCCGACCTGGTACTCGCCGACCGCGCTGTGCTTGTACATGGTGTAGAAGGTGGCCACGCCGCGCACCTCGGTCTGCGTGCAGCCGAGAATCTCGGCGCAGAACGTGATGCCGTCGTCGGAGACGAATCCCTCTTCCGACTGCACCAGCTGCAGCAGCGGCAGCAGCGCGGAGCGGGCCTTGGGGTACCGGCCGATGACCTCGGCCGCGTCTGCCTTCAGCCTTGTCAGCGTTTCCTCACTGAACGGCATTACCGGTCAACGCCTCCGATCACCGGGTCGATTGACGCGATCGCGGGGATCACGTCGGCGAGGTTGCCGCCCTCGCACAGCACCGACACCGCCTGCATGTGGTGGAACGAGGGGTCGCGCAGGTGCGCGCGGTAGGGCCGGGTGCCGCCGTCGCTGACCACGTGGCAGCCGAGCTCGCCCTTGGGCGACTCGATTGGCACGTAGGCCTGCCCGGCCGGCACCCGGAAGCCCTCGGTCACCAGCTTGAAGTGGTGGATGAGGGCCTCCATGGACTGTCCCATGATGTGGGCGATGTGCTCGGGCGACGGGCCCAGGCCGTCGGGGCCGAGCGAGAGCCGGGCCGGCCAGCCGATCTTGGCGTCCTGGATCAGCCACGGGTCGTTGGCCACGCTGGCCCGGTCCGAGAGCCGGTCCAGGCACTGCCCGACGATCTTCAGCGACTCCTCGATCTCGTTGACCCGGATCAGGTAACGGCCGTAGGTGTCGCAGGTGTCCGCGGTCGGGACGTCGAAGTCGTAGGTCTCGTAGCCCAGGTAGGGCTGGGACTTGCGCAGGTCCCAGGGGAGCCCGGTCGCGCGCAGGATCGGGCCGGTGACGCTCAGGGCCATGCAGCCCTCGAGGTCGAGGTAGGCGATGCCCTTGGTCCGGGCGATGAAGACCGGGTTCGCGTCGATCAGCGTGCGCAGGTCGTGGATGAGCTTCGGCGCCTCCCGCAGGAAGTCGCGGATCGCCTCGATGCCGCCGGGGGGCATGTCCTGGGCCACGCCGCCGGGCCGGATGAACGCGTGGTTCATCCGCAGCCCGGTGATCAGCTCGAGCAGGTCGAGCATCTTCTCGCGCATCCGCACGCCCTGCAGGAAGATCGTGGTCGCGCCGAGCTCCAGGCCGAACGGGCCGAGCCCGCCCAGGTGCGAGGTGACCCGGTTCAGCTCGAGCAGCAGCACCCGCATGATCTGGGCCCGCTCGGGCAGCTTGTCCTCGATGCCGAGCAGCCGCTCGATCGACAGGCAGTAGGCCGCCTCGTTGAACAGCGGCGTCAGGTAGTCGGCCCGGGTGACGAAGGTGGTCCCCTGCGTCCAGGTCCGGTACTCAAGCGACTTCTCGATGCCGGTGTGCAGGTAGCCGACCGACGCGCGGGCGTCGGTGACGGTCTCGCCCGCGAGGGTCAGCACCAGCCGGAGCACCCCGTGGGTGGACGGGTGCTGCGGGCCCATGTTGACGACGATCTGCTCGTTGTCCGACCGCTCGGTGTCGGCGGTGACTACCTCGTCCCAGTCGCCGCCGGCCACGTTGTAGACCCGGCCCTCAGTGGCGTCGGCGTCGTCCGCGTCGGCCGCGCCCGGGGTCGCGTGCGTAGTCTCCGTCATCAGGAGTACGACCTTCTTTCGTCTGGCGGCGGCACCTTGGTGCCGCGGTACTCGACCGGGATGCCGCCGAGCGGGTAGTCCTTGCGCTGCGGGTGACCGAGCCAGTCATCCGGCATCTCGATCCGGGTCAGGGCCGGGTGCCCGTCGAAGATGATGCCGAAGAAGTCCCAGGTCTCCCGCTCGTGCCAGTTGGCCGCGGGGTACACGTCGGTCACCGACGGCATGTGCCGGTCGGAGTCGGGGGTGGACACCTCGAGCCGCAGCCGCCGGTTGTGGGTGATCGACAGCAGGTGGTACACGGCCCGCAGCTCGGTCCCGGGCTGGTCCGGGTAGTGCACGCCGGACACGCCGGAGAAGATCTCGAAGCGCAGCGCCGGGTCGTGCAGCAGCCGGTCCATCACCGCGACCAGGTGCTCGCGGCGGACGTGGAAGGTGAGCTCGCCGTACTCCACGACGACCCGCTCGACCGCGCCGGTGAAGCCCAGCCCGGAGGCCTCGAGCGCGCTGCCGAGGGCCTGGGCGACCTCGTCGAAGTAGCTTCCGTAGGGCGGCTCGGCCGACGGCAGCGGCAGCTGGTGCACCTGGAGGCGGCCGTAGCCGGAGGTGTCACCGGTGCTGGTCACGCCGAACATGCCGGTGCGGACCACCGGCTCGGCGATGCGCTCTTCGCCGAGGCGGGCCGGCAGGCTCTGCTGGTCTTCCACCGGCGGGTCGCTCGCCGGCGCGCCGGCCGGCGGCTGCTGGCCCGGAACCTGCACTTCCGACGGCGTCTCCTGGCCGTCGGTCACGCCACCGGGAGTGCCGGCGGGCGCGCCCTCGGGGGGCGTGGTCACAGCTCGCTCCCTGGGTTGTTGATCCCGGCGGTGACATGCAGCGGGAGCATGTTCAGCCGGGCCTGCTCAAGCTCGGTGATCTCGCTGTCGCGGTTCGGCCCGAGCGTGGAGTTGAGGATCTTGTCGTGCAGCTTGAAGATCGCGTCCATCAGCATCTCCGGGCGCGGCGGGCAGCCGGGCAGGTAGATGTCCACCGGGACGATGTGATCGACGCCCTGCACGATCGCGTAGTTGTTGAACATGCCGCCGCTCGACGCGCAGACGCCCATCGAGATCACCCACTTGGGCTCGGGCATCTGGTCGTAGATCTGCCGCAGCACCGGGG
>Ga0302314_10006355_pt1 | contig 21427 bp, 19 predicted proteins | sample III_Palsa_N2_3_FD_200533 | JGI IMG/M metagenome (GOLD analysis project Ga0302314, IMG submission 200533) | Peat permafrost microbial communities from Stordalen Mire near Abisko, Sweden - III_Palsa_N2_3 | ecosystem: Environmental > Terrestrial > Soil > Palsa > Peat permafrost | place: Sweden...
CGGTGTGTGCAGCGCTCTGGGGCGGGATGAACACTGATACAGGTGCCCATCCCGTCCGAGCGCTTTGCTTGATCGCGTGACTCAGACCTACGGCGGTTCCGCTTTCGGTCATCACGCAGAGCTTTTTGTTTGATCGCGTGATCCAGACCTGCGGCGATTCCGCCTTCGGTCATCACGCTTTGACCAACGGCCCGGATTGCTGACCGGTCGGTCAGCAGTCGGCCGAGGGTCAGGGTGCTCGCTTGCCGCGCCACCACCACCATGCGCGGCGGCAACGTGCGCATCTCGAAACGATGCGCGTCGATGGCGTACGTGACCGGCTGTGGGAGAGCGCGTGAGTGCCCTGCCCCGGCCGGAGTGGTTGCGAACTTTGATTATGATTCCGCAATCACTCCGCCGCTTTCGCCGGCGCCTGCTCATCCAGATGCACCTGGTCATGCAAAAACACCCCCTGGCCGCGCAACACGCGCTGGAGATCGGCCAGCGCGACCGCGCGAGGCTGCACCCCCGCATCGGCCGCCAGTGCCGCCGCGACCCCGGCTGCCTGGCCGGTCAGCCAGCATTGCGGGATCTCGCGCATGAAACTGTGGCTGGTGGCATCGCATGCCAGATGCCGGCCCGGCGCGAGCAGCCCGTCGAGCGTTTCGGGGATCAGCGATCCGTAGCCCACCGACACATTGGCGAATTTCGGCGACAGTGACGGCGACACGCCAATCTCGTCCGCCCGCACGCGCCCATCCCATTGCTCGCGCAGCACCGGACCCACCCCCACCAGCCGCCTCGTGTGGCGGACGCCCAATTGCGGCGCCGACAGCATCAGAAACGCGTTCGCGAATCCCGGCGCGTCCGCTCGGTAGATATCCAGGTGCTGGGCCATTAAACGGTGCGAGCGGATTTCGACCTCGGCCTGGTCCTCGATGTCGAGCGCGTTGAACCCCACCATGCGCGGACCCATGAACAACGCCACGTCGTCGCGCCAGCTGACGAAGGCCTTTTCGAACAACCCGATCTTTGCCTTGCCCTGGGCCAGGAAGGCGCCGTACTGGTCCGGTGCTTCGGCCCGCCAGTGCAAATATGCGGTCATGTCGACGCCGCCGAACATCCAGGCGGTGTTGGTGCAGTGGTGGATGTCGCCCAGGTTGATGTCCGCCTCATGGGCAGCGCCGGCGCGGGCGAACAGATCGCCGTCGCCGGTCGCGTCGATCACGACCTTGGCCAGCACCGCCCGGCGGCCCTGCTTGCTTTCGAAGATGGCGCCGCGCACGGCACCTTGCTCCAGGATTGGCTCGGCGCCCCAGCAATGGAACATCAGGGTGGCGCCGGCTTCCAGCACAATTTCCTGCGCGGTGAGCTTCATCCATTCCGGATCGCAGGTCGGCGCATAGGTAACGATGCCGTGGAAGGCCGAGGTACGCAGTTGCCACCAGGCCGCCGTCGCGGCATCGCGCGATCCCCAGGCTTCGCGCGGCGGCCCGCTGACCGCTGCTTTCGGCAGGCGATCGAGATATTCCTCCGCGAACCCACAGATGACCCGCTGGCCGGACCAATCGGTCATCCGATCGATCCATATCACCAGCCCCCCGGTGGATAGCCCCCCGAGATGGTTGTGGCGTTCGAGCAGAATCGTGCGCGCACCCATCCGCCCGGCGGAGACCGCCGCCGCCGTGCCGGCGGGCCCACCGCCCACCACCAACACATCGCACTCGGCATGGACCGGGATGTCACGCGCTGCCTCGCGGACGGTTGGGCGTGCCGGCGTTCGCGTGCTCCGCGCACGGCGATTGCCGTCGAAGCCATCGGTCTGGAACATGTCGGCTTCAAAGAACAATCGCTCACCGCGAGTCTCGCTCATTCGCTTGCTCTCCGATTGATGCCAGCCAGTCAGGAACCCCCGCATGGTGCAGCCGGTTTGCCGGTTCCGCTATCGTCACCTGGCACCGCCTGTAGCGCGCCGCTCTCGCGCAGCTTGGACGCCGGTTGGTCGGTTTCGTATTGCTCGGCGCCACCGGGTTCGCCGAACCACGGCGCGGCCTTGCCCTCCTGGACATAGATCGCCTGCGTCACGCGATACACCGTGTAGGCCATCCTGGTGCAGACATAGGGCAGCGCGCGGGCGTCGAAGCTCTCGCCCTTGCCTATCCGGTTAACGCAGACACCCACTAAATGTGGGGTGCACCCAGTCACCGGAGTAAAGCTCGGCGTAGGTTGGCGATTCAGCGCCACTCGCGAGTCCGAGCAAGGAACGGAACGCGTTGAACGGGTAGAAGCGCCGATTGAAGCGGAACGTAAACTCGTTGAGGTAAGCTTGTAGATGCTTTGCGCTAACGCCGTGATGGGTGCCGAGCAGCCACGTCTTGAGGTTGGCGAATATGAGATGGATCATGGGCAGGAAATCGTCGGCCACTTCCGGATCGCCGCATTCGGCAATGGCCTGGTGGTTGTAGCCCCGCTTGCTCAATCCAATGTAGCCGCGCCAATCATCCGTCACGACGAGCGTGCCAGGAGCAACAGCCGTCTCGACAAACCCACAGAGCGAATTGCCGCTTCGGTCTGGGGTGACCGCAAGCCGGACGCGCCCGGCGTATCGGCCATCCTTCCGCTTGTCCTGGGCAGTCCCCGGTTTGCGGTGCCGAACTTCGACAGCACAGGCCACGAGGATTTTGTGATGGACGCCCCGACCTTCGCCACGGGTCCGGCCGCCGACGTAGGTTTCATCGGCCTCGACATGCTCGTCGGGCTTGCCGCCGATGCGGTCCTGATCGGGACGCACCATGCCAGCGCGCAGTTTGTGGAGAATGCCAAAAGCTGTCTCATAGCGCGACAACCCGAGTTGCCGCTGAAACTGAACGGCGGAAATTCCTGGGGTATGGCTCATGACCAGATAGGCCGCCCAGAACCAGATATTCAGCGGTGTATGGCTGCGCTCCATGACAGTGCCAACCAGAAGGCCGGTCTGACGGCGACATGTTCGGCACTCCAGTATGCCGGGCCGCGTCGCGATACGAAAAGGCTCCGCCACAACGCCGCAGTATGGGCACACAAAACCGTCAGCCCAGCGGGCACCCTCCAGATAGCCCGCGCAAGCGGCGTCATCCGGGAAAAGTCGCTGAAATTCAGGAAGAGACTTCGGAAATGCAAGATCGCTCCTTCGATGGATATCCATGCCGGTCATAGAGCGTCTGGCCAGTTTCGTTCGTCGGTTAAGTTCCGCGAATTTTCCATAGACACCCACTAGCCCTGGTGGGTGTCTGCGTCAACCGGATAGGCAAGGGCTGAACCACCGCTTCGCCAGTCCCATCGTGTCAGGTGGCCAATACTACGAGGATCATTTCAATCCGGCGGACACATTCCCGTTCTCCTACGCCTGGTCGACCGATCACCTGACCGGCCGGCGCGACGCCATCCTCAAGCGCTCGGAAACCGATCCGCTGGTGATCCATACCCAGACCGGAACGGAATACTGGGCACGCCGGGGATCGCTGGTGCACACCGACACACAGGGCAACGACCTGGCGCAACCGGATACAGTGCGGGTGTTCTGCTGGTCCAGCTCGCAGCACTTCGCCAACCCACTGTCCACGCCACCCTCCCGCGCCCCGTACCAGCAGAACTTTTCCAACGTCGTTGCGACGTCGATGTTCTTCCGTGCCATGATCGACGCGATGGACCGCTGGGCCTCCGACGGCACGCCCCCGCCCGCCAGCCGCATCCCCTCCCGAGCGCGCGGCACGCTGGTCAGCCACGCCGAGTGGTCGCGCCAGTTCCCCGCGATCCCCGGCACAATGACCCCGCGGTCGGCCACCGAACTCCCGCTGATGGATTTCGGTCCCCGCTTCGAACAGGGCATCCTGGACACCGAACCGCCCGACCTGGTGCCCGGCAAGAACTACGTCATCGGCGTGCCCGCGGTCGATGCCGACGGCAACGACATCCCCGGCGTGCGCGCGCCCATGGTGTCAGCACCACTCGGCACCTACACCGGCTGGAACCCTCGCGCGCGCGGCTTCGGCCTCGGTGCGCTACTCCGTTTCGAGGGCAGCTACATCCCGTTCCCCGAAACCCCGCAGGAACGCGCCGAGACACGCGATCCCCGCAAATCGATACTGGAACGTTACCCCGACAAAGCCGCCTACCTCGCCGCCATCGTCGCCGCCGCGCGGGAGCTCGTGGCACAGGGGCTGATGCTGGAGGAAGACCTCGAACGCTGCGCCGCCGCGGCCGCCGACTGGGGCCGGCCGCGCCACGCGATCACGCTGACTTAACGCGCGGCCGTAACGCGGGGCCATAACCGGAGCCAACCATGCCCGACACCACACGCCTGTTCACCCCTGCCCGCCCCCGCCGCCCCAACGTGATGGCGCACCGGCATGTGGTGGTGTCCGGACATTACTGGGCCTCGCAGGCCGGGTTCCAGATACTCGAGGCCGGCGGCAACGCGATCGACGCCGGCGTTGCAACCGGTATCGCAATAGACGTGCTGGAGAGCCAGTTCGTCGGCTTTGGCGGCGTGGCGCCGATTATGATCTACCTCGCCGAGGCCAACCAGGTCGTCACCATCAACGGCGTTGGCCCCTGGCCACGCGCCGCCAGCGCCGCTATGTTCCGCGAGCGTTACAACGGCCGCATTCCCGACGGTCTCCTGCACACCGTGGTACCGGCGGCACCGGCCAACTGGATCGCCGCCCTGGCACGCTACGGCACGATGTCCTTCGCGGACGTCGCGGCGTCGGCGATCCGTTTCGCCCGCGACGGGTTTCCCACCTATCCGTTTCTTACCGAGATCATCACCGCCAATCAGCGGGAAATCCGCGCCTGGCCGACGACGGCAGCCATCTTCCTGCCCGGCGGACAACCGCCTCGCGTCGGGGCGACCTTCGTGCAGGCCGACCTCGCGCGCAGCCTGCAATACATGGCCGATCAGGAACGCGCGCATCCCGGCAACGGACGACTGGACGGGCTGCGCGCCGCGCACGACGCGTTCTACCGCGGCGACATCGGCGCCGCGATCGTCCGCCACCAGCAGGCGAATGGCGGCCTGCTCGCCGAGGCCGACCTGTCCGCCTTCCAGGCCAGCATCGAGCCGCCATGTCACACGCGGTTCGGCGACTTCGATGTCTACGGCTGCGGCGCCTGGTCGCAGGGACCGATGGTGCTGGAGGCGATGAACATCCTGGAACGGATGGATCTCAAAACGATCGGCCACAACACGCCCGGCTATATCCACGCGGTGACCGAGGCGCTGAAGCTGGCCGCGGCGGATCGCGAGGCCTATTTCGGCGATCCGAATTTTGTCGATGTGCCGCTGGATGTTCTGCTGTCGGAATCCTATGCCGCGGATCGGCGCGCGCTGTTCGATCCCGCGCGAGCGTGGCCGGGAATGCCGCCGGCCGGACAGGCCACCGACAAACCACTAGCGCCCTGGCAGCCCGATCCGTCAGCCGTCCCCGCAGCGTCCCTAGCTGCCGCACCCGCCGCCGAGGTCGTGGAGACTGCGACCTCGTTCCTCTGCGTCGCCGATGCGGGGGGCAATATCTTCGCGGCCACGCCCAGCGACGGCACCATCGGCGGGCCGGTCGTCCCGGGCACCGGCATCATGGCCTCGATGTGGGGCTCGCGCGGCTACACGGGCGAGAATCACCCGGGAAAGGTCGGCCCCGGCCGCCGGCCGCGCATGTCGGCCAACCCCGCGATCGCGATCAAGCCGGGGGCGTGTGTGCTGCCGTTCGGCTCGCCGGGGAGCGAGGTGCTCGGCCAGGCGATGCTGCAGGCATTTCTGAACATCGCGGTGTTCGACATGGATCCGCAATCGGCGGTCGAGGCGCCGCGCTTCGCCAGTTATTCCTGGCCCGAATCAACCCTGCCGCACACATATCGACCGGGCCAGCTCAACCTTGAAGCCGATCTCGGCGCCACAACCGGTGCGGCGCTGGCCGCGCTGGGTCACAAGATAGAATGGTGGCCGGAACGAAAATATGCCGCCGGCTCGGTCTGCGCGATCCTGTCGGATCTCGCAACGGGTGTGAAATGGGCAGGCGCCGATCCACGGCGCACCGCCTACGCAGTGGGGTGGTAGGGCGGCACCCGCTGTTCGCGTTGACCAACAGGCCCGGCTATACCGCAACCAATCGCCCCTCGCGGCCCGCGCCCATCCCGACCGCGCAACCGATCGTTACAGAGACCGAGCTTCGCTGGCCGCCGGCGCACCACCGTCATGGCCGAAACAAAACCCATGATGGACCCAGGTCCGCGGAGTGCCGAGATGCCCGAGAAGACGGATAGTCCGCCCCACAGCAAGGTCCTGAACGCCACTGCCGCGAACCCGGACACGGCCGCGCCGGCCCTCGCCTGGGCGCAGGCCGCATCGCCCCCAAACAAATGGCACAGCGAAGCGGATGTCGTCGTGATCGGCTCCGGCGCCACCGGGCTGCCGGCGGCAATCGTCGCGCGCGAGGCCGGCGCCTCGGTCATCGTGATCGAGGCGGAGAAGGATATCGGCGGCCACGCCATCACCAGCGGCGGCAACGTGCCCCTGGGCGGCGGCACCAGCGCGCAGCGGCGACACGGCATCGAGGACTCGCCCGACCTGCTGTTCCACGACCTTACCGACTGGTCCGTTGTCGAACCGAACGGCTTTCCCGACTACCGTTACAATGACCGCGAGATCGTGCGCGCCTTCGCCGACCACAGCGTCGCCACCTACGAATGGCTGGTCGGGCACGGCGTGATCTTCATCGACCAACCACCGGACGCACGCGGCGGCAACGCGGTCGGCAATTCGGTCCCGCGCGAGATGCACACCGCCGCCATGCACTGGCCCATGGTGCAGACCGGCAAACCGGCCGATCCGGCCGTGCAGGCGACCACGTCCTCGGGCAACGGGCTGATGCGCCCGCTGGAGGTCGCGGCCCGCCAAGCCGGCGTGCAGATCCTGTGCGGGCACAGAATGGTCGCGCTGTATCGGCAAGCGCCACACGCCGGCCGCGTCCTCGGTATCGCGGTGGATCACCACGGTAGCCAACTCGCCATCCGCGCGCGCAAGGCGGTGATCATCGCCACCGGCGGCTCGACCGGCAACGTGAATTTCCGCCGCATGGCCGATCCCCGCCTGACCGAGGAATACTGTGGCCTGTCCGGCATGCCGTGGTCCGACCAGGACGCCAGCGGCGAGCTGGCGGCCATGGCGATCGGCGCCTCGCTATGGGGCTTTTACAATCAGACCGGCGAGTTCGGCTTCAACCTGACCAAGCCCGGGTCGATCGGCTGCCGGTATGGCTACCAGAACCTCCGATGGATGCCCGGCAGTCCGGTGTTCGACCGTGCCGGTGCCACGGGTTTGCGTGTGCAGGACTGGCAGGACGCGATCATGGTGAACATGCTGGGACAGCGGTTCTACGATGAGACCGGCCTGGCGTTCACCACCAACAACTACAACTCGATCGATCCCTACACCCACGCCCTCTATCTGAACGCGAAGAACATCGCCTACAACCCGAACAACTGGCTCAACGCCGCAATGGCGGGGATCGGCGACGGACATAACGGCGGCGGTCCGATCTGGGCGATCTTCGATGCCGACGCGGTCGGTCGTGAAAACTGGCACCCCGAACCACCCAACGTCGATTTTGCCGGAGGATTGTTCCACCGCGCCGACACCCTGGCCGACCTCGCCCGCAAGATCGTGATGCCGCATCAACGCGTGCCAATGCCGCCCGGCAATCTCGAACAAACCGTGGCGCGCTACAACACGTTCGTGGCGTCAGGCACCGACGCGGATTTCGGCAAACCGAAGCCGCTGCACCGGGTTGCGACGCCACCGTTCTATGCCGCCTGGGCGACGCCGGTGATCCATGACACCCGCATGGGCCTGCGCATCAACGCGCACTGCCAAGTGCTGGACATGAACGGCCAGATCATCCCCGGGCTTTATTGTGGCGGCGAATCGGCGGGCGGCTTCAGCCAGCACGGCCTTGCCCGTGCCACCTGCCAGGGCTACATCGCCGGGCATCACGCGCTGTCAGGCTAGGCCGCACAGAAAAAACCTCTCCCCCTCTCCTTGAGGGTTTGGGCTGCGAAGCGGATCAAGCGGGGCTGCGCGACCGTCAGTGCCAATCCGCCCCCCTCGCCCGCCGCTAAATCCAAGTCGCGGCGCCAGCCGCCACGCCGAGCAGAAGAAATTCACCAGCCACCCGGTCATTTCCCAAGCCCCAGGCGAACAACGCATCTCGCGTTACCTTTTTACACATGCCCCTCTGGATACCGACGTGGGCCGATCGATGTAGAACCCCTCGATGCAGCTCTCGGCAAGAATCCGTGGGGATATGGGTCACGCGCTCAGGCAGGTCCGGTTGCCCGCCGGATCGCCCGGGCGATCGCCCATGGCACGTCCGCCCGGCCGCACTCGCCCGCTCGGCCCGACGCTGACCGCGTCGCTGGCGCTGCATCTCGGCATTCTGATTTTCCTGTTGATCACCATTAACCGGTCCCCCAGCACCCCCGAGCAGGAGGCCCCAGCGAATTTTGCAATGGTGTTCCAGGGCCATTCGCCGGTGAGCGACACGGGCGCCAGACCGAATCCCAACGAGCCGAAGCCGTCCGGCTCGCCCATACCTGGCGTCAGAATACCTGGCGAGACCGCCCCTGCGGTCGCGCCCACGCCATCCGCGCCGCCAATGCCGCAATCCGAGGCATCTCTGCCGCCGCCTCCCCCACCACCGCCACCGGCGCCAACAGCGACAGCGGCCCGCCCGGCGACCCCAGCGCCACCGGAAGCCCAGCCTTCCCCCGCCGCGCCGGCCCCAAGACAGACGCCGCTGGCGATGGTGATTCCCCGCCCGCCGCCAATTCCTGCCGCCCCGTCACGCCCGGAGGCGCCACGCGCGCGGCCTGCCAGCCCGGCGCAACGGCCGGAACGCGCGCCGGCGTTCCCGACGCCGTTGAATTTCTCGCTCGGCATACCTGGCGCGACCGGGTCGCATCCCAGTACAGCGTCCCAGGCGCCTGCCATGGCGGCACCTGCCATGCCGACACCTGCCATGCCGGGGCGGCCCGGGCGGCCGGGCACCATCGACCTGTCGTTCGGCCCGATCGAGGGCGGCGCGCAAACGCCGTCCTCGGCGGTTCAAATGGAGGGCGTCGCGGTCAGCACCGACTGGCTCAACGAGGTCCAAGCCTGGTGGAACCGGCATGCTTACTATCCCCCGCAGGCCGGCATGAACAACGAGGAGGGCGACGTGACGCTCCACATGCAGGTTGACCATGACGGGCGAGTGGAGCGCCTGGAGCTGATCGAGAAGTCGGGCTCACAGTGGCTCGACCTGGGGGCTCTCTCGACGTTCCGCGATGCGTACCTGCCGCCGCTGCCCTCCGACATGCCGGAGGCGCAGATCCCGTTCCACGTGACTGTCCACTATATCATCGTACGCTGACCAGACCGCTGGTGCCCCGACCGATGATGCACTTGCCGATCCTGCCCTGGCCGATCGTGCCCTCGCCGGCCGGGCACTGAGCAACGGAAGGCCCGCCGCCCTTCGCCGATTGCCGCGGCCCCTTCGCCGGGCGCCCTGCCCCGCCGATACGTCGCGCCATGACCAGACCGCCACCAGCCAAACGACCGCCGCCCACACCGCCACCGTCCGGCATGCCGCCATATCATCATGGCACCCCGGCGCCCGACTGCCTGGACAGGCGGCTCCCGATCGGCCAAACGCGCGCATCACACCCCCATCCATCGGCATGACCCTCGCGCGCTTCAAACACCTGCTGCCGCTCGCCCTACTCGTCGCGGGCCTGGCCGCGTTGTGGTCACTTGGCCTGCAGCGCGACCTGTCATGGGACAGCCTGTCGCGCCACCAGGCCGAGCTGCTCGCCATCGTCGCAGCCCGACCGATCGAGGCCCCGATCGCCTATGTCGTGATCTATGCCTTCCTGGTCGCGTTCTCCGTACCCGAGGGGGCGCTTGCCACCATCGCCGGCGGATTGCTGTTCGGCGTCGCATTGGGTGGCGCTCTGGCCGTCATCGGCGCCAGCATTGGCGCCGTGATCCTGTTCCTGGCCGTGCGTTATGCCCTTGCCGACCTGGCGGCCGCAAAGGCGGCGCGGTTGATGGCGCGGATCCGCCCGGGGATCGAGCGTGACGGGTTTCTGTACTTGCTTGCCCTGCGGCTCATACCGCTGTTTCCGTTCTGGCTGCTCAACCTGGCCGCGGCGGCGTGCGGCATACGGCTGGTCCCATTCGCTGCGGCGACACTGTTAGGCATCATTCCGGGCACACTGGTGTATGCTTCGGTCGGCGCAGGCCTGGCCGACGTGCTGGCTGTCGGTGGGGCGCCCAACTTTGCGGCGGTGTTCTCGCCGCGCATCCTGCTGCCGCTGCTCGGCCTCGCTGCATTGACGCTGGTCCCGGTGATTTGGCGCGCGTTCAAGGGGCCAGGCGGTCAAGCGCTCGACGTCCAAGGACGGAACGCCAACGGGCTGCAGGCGGATGGCTGCGACGCCATAGGCGGCAATACCAAAGGCAGCGATGCCATGGAATGCAAGCCCGAAGGGCACAATGCCGCTGGGCACAATGCCAAAGGGCGTAACGCCAAAGGGCGAGATACCAACGGGCCAGATGCCTGAGTTCGACCTCGCCGTGATCGGCGCCGGCGCAGCCGGCCTGTCGGTCACGGCGGTTGCGGCGCAGCTCGGGCTGAAGGTTGTGCTGATCGAGCGCGACCGCATGGGCGGCGACTGCCTCAACACCGGCTGCGTGCCGTCCAAGGCGCTGCTGGCCGCCGCCCACGCCGCGCAATCCGCGCGTGGCGCCGGCCGGTTCGGGGTCCGCCTGCCGGAGCCGGTGATCGACTGGGATGCAGTGCGCGCCCACGTCGCCGGCACCATCGCCGCGATCGCCCCGATGGACTCCGAAGCCCGCTTCCGTGCGCTGGGGGCCACGGTCCTGCGCGGCGAGGCGCGCTTTCTGGATCCGGACACGCTCGGCGTCGACGGACGACGCGTGACCGCGCGGCGCACCATCATCGCCGCCGGCAGCCGCGCCGCGATTCCACCGATCCCGGGACTCGACGTTGCCCCCCACCTGACCAACGAGACCCTGTTCACATTGCCATTCCTCCCAGCACATCTGCTGGTGCTGGGCGGCGGGCCGGTCGGACTGGAGATGGCAATGGCGCATGCCGGATTAGGCTGCCGCGTCACCCTGATCGAGGCCGAGCACATCGCCGCGCACGAGGATCCCGAGCTGGTGGATGGCCTGCGCCGCGCCATGATCGCGCAGGGTGTGACGCTGATCGAGGGCGCCACGGTGACCGCCGTCGCGTCCGATCCGGCCTCCGCCCCCGCCGCCATGGCCACGATCCCCGGCGCGCTCGCCGGTCCGCCCTCCGGCCCGCCCGCCAGGGTAACCCTGATCCTGGCGGACGGCAGGCGCATCGAGGGCAGCCACCTGTTGGTCGCCACCGGCCGCCGTCCGAATCTGGAGCGGCTGGCGCTCGACGTCGGCAACGTGCGCGCCGGCCCAGCGGGGATTGCCACCGATCGCGGCCTGCGCAGCCTGACCAACCGCCGCGTCTTCGCCATCGGCGACATCGCCGATCCCGTCGGCCTCGGACCGCGTGCGTTCACCCATGTCGGCAGCTACCACGCCGCGATCGTCATCCGCCGCGCCCTGTTCCGCTTGCCGGCGCGGCTGGACTACGCCGCGCTGCCGCGGGTGATCTACACCTCGCCCGAACTCGCCCAGGTCGGCCTGACCGAGGCCGAAGCGCGTGTGGCCGGCCACCGCGTCACGCTGCTGCGTGCACCGCTCGCCGAGAACGACCGCGCGATCGCCGAGGGCGACGTGACCGGCCTGGTCAAGCTGGTCCTCGCGAGCAACCGAGTCGTCGGCGCCGGCATCCTGGCACCGCACGCCGGCGAGATGATCGGCCAGTGGACCCTGGCGATCGCGCAGCGGGTGAAGCCCGCCGCGCTGGCCGGATTGATCGTGCCTTATCCCACCCGTGCGGAGGCGGGTAAACGCGCACTGGCGGGGTTGTTTGCGCCACGGCTGTTTGCGGCACGCACGAAATCGCTCGTCAGGATGCTGATTCGATTGCCGGGATAATTCGCTTTCCCGGATGATTTAGTGACACGCACGACATTGCCCATAATTCGGTTGCCCTTGGCGAGCCAATCGCTCACGTTACCCAGATGACGAAATCGTGCGTGCCCAAACCGGGATCAGGGCGCGATCCAATGCGGGGGGCCGCACTGGCGTTACAAGGGGGTGGCGCGCATGGCGCCTTCACCTGGGGTGTGTTGGATCGGCTACTCGAAGACGAGCTACAGGTCGACGCGATCTGCGGCGTGTCGTCGGGCGCGCTTATCGGCGTCATGCTTGCGCAGGGGCTGGTCCGCGATGGTCAGGTCGGCGCTCGCGCTGCGATGCGCGAACTGTGGCGCCGGTTCGCCCAGGCCCACAGGCTCAGCCTCTTACAGAATGCCCCGCTCGAGCGCTGGCTGTGGGGTTGGGACATGTCCAACTCGTTCGTCTGGCGCGGGCTGGAAGCGACGATGCGAATGTTCAGTCCCGCGCAACTCAATTCGGCCCTCGGGTCCGCCCTCTGGCCGTTCGGCCATCTCCCCCCGTTCGGACACCATCCTCTGCGCGCGCTGATCAGCGATCTGATCGATCCCGCGCTGCTCACCGATCCGGCCGCGCCGCGGCTGATCGTCTCGGCGACCGATGTCGAAACCGGCCAGGCGGCGCTATTCGAGAATGCCGCGATCACCGTCGACGTGCTGCTCGCGTCCTGCTGCCTGCCCTTCGTGTTTCCTGCGGTGGAGATCGGCGGGCGCGCCTATTGGGACGGCGGGTATTCCGGCAATCCACCGCTGCGCCCGCTGCTGACGCCGGCCGCGCCGCGTGATCTGCTGCTGGTGCGCGCGCAACCGGGGCGCCGCCCGGGCACGCCGCACACGCCGCTGGAGATCACCAACCGGCTGAACGAGATCGCCTGCCACAGCGTGCTGGCCGCGGAACTGGCTGCGCTGCCGCGGAGCGTGACGCTGACCACCTACGACGCCGACGACACGCTGCTCGACCTGCCGATCTCATCCAAGTTCAGCGGTGAGCAGGAATTCCTGTCGCTGCTGTTCAACGCCGGGCGGACGGCGGCCGCCGCCCAGGGCCTGCCGCGCTCCGCAGCCGAACGATCGCGCGCACAGGCCATGCCGCGAAGTGCGGGAATCACACCACCGTGATCCAACTCACACCCCATACGACACCTGGATGCTACGACCGCATCGCATTGTCGCCTGCGGTCGCAAGCCGCGCGGGTATCAGGAAGCCGACGACGTCATGCGGATAGGCACCCCAACGCCCACGTCCCCACCACTCTCGTCGTCGCCCGGGTCGGCGTTGCGCGGGTCGCCGTCGCCCCGATCGCCGTCGCCCGCGTCGCCGTCGGCCACATCGCCGTCGGCCACATCGGGGTCGACGGCCGACTTGCCGGATCCTCCCCGGCGCCCGAGTCGCCGCCACAGTCTGGCGCTGAGGCTGCTGCTGATCACGGTGACCTTGGTCTTGGTGGCCGAAATCCTGGTGCTGATCCCCAACATCGCCCGCGACCGCCGCATGATCCTGCGCGAGAAGACGCTGGAGGCCTATATCGCGGCGCTGTCGTCCACCGCACCCGCGGAGGCTGCGGCTTTGGCGCAACGCGACGAACTGCTGCACGCGGCTGGGATCGACTCCATCCGGCTGCGCGACCCGCGCGGTACCACGCTGATCCTGACCGGGGATCCCAACGCGCAGCCCGCCAAGACCTTCGATCTTCGCAAGGAAACCACCATCGAATCGTTGTGGCGCAGCATGGTGGCGATCCTCGCCGATCATGACGTCCTGGTTCGGATCATCGCCGAGGACCCTTTGAAACCCAGCATAGAGATCGAGTTCGTCATGCATCGAGCACCGCTCACGCGGGCGCTGCGTGAGCTCGACGCGCCGGACGCCTGGCTCACGCTTGCGTTGGTCAGCGCCGTCGGCGGGTTTCTCTACCTGGCGTTGCTGATCCTGCTGGTTCGCCCGATGCGGCGATTGACGTCGTCGATCACCGCTTTCCGCGCCGATCCCGAACACGGCGTCCCGCTCGATCCGCGCGCCATGTCGATGCTGTACGACGATGAGATCTCCGCGGCCGGGCGCGAGCTCGCGGCGATGCAGCGGGAATTGCGGGCCGCGCTGTGGCGCAACAGCCGTCTGACGGCATTGGGAACGGTGGTAGCCAAGGTCAGCCACGACGTGCGCGGTGCCTTGACTCCCGCGTTGCTGCAGGCCGACCGGCTGGGCAAGCACGCCGATCCGGCGGTTCGCCGCGCCGGCGAGACGCTGGCGCAGGCGGTCGAACGAGCGATCGACCTGGTGCATCGCACGCTGGATTTCGCGCGTGACGGGCCACCGCCACCGCAGCTTTCCCTGATCGGGGTCCGTACATTGGTGAGCGACGCCGCCGAGAGCGTGCGCGGTACGGTGGCGGCGTTCGAGCTCGACAATTTCGTCGCGCTCGACCAGCAGGTCGAGGCCGACCGGAACCATCTGTTTCGCGTCCTGGTGAACCTGCTGCGCAACGCCGCCGAGGCGGGAGCCAGCCGGGTGCGCGTGCGCGTGCGGGCGATCGGCCACACGCTGGCGATCGAGCTTGCGGACGACGGTCCGGGGCTGCCGGATGTCGTGCGCGAGAATATGTTCCGCCCCTTCACCAGCACGCGCCGGACCGGCGGGTCCGGTCTCGGCCTGGCGATCGCGCGCGACTTGATGCTGGCGCATGGCGGCGACATCGACCTGATCGCGACCGGTCCAAACGGCACCACGTTCCGCCTGACCCTGCCGCTGACCGAGCGCGCCGATCGCGAGCCGCAGGCGGCCGATTCGGTCTAGATCAGGATGATCGCTCCTGTCGGCGCGCCTCCTGCTCTGGCCGAACGGCTGGGAACCGCGCAGACTCCAGCTAACGGCAAGGTCCGGCGCGGAGATCGCAGTGAAAACGCATGCGGAAAGCAGGTTGGCGGCGCGCGCGGCGTGCGGTAATCGCGACCCGCAGAGACACCGCACCCGTTGCGCCGCGGGACTGGTCCGCCAATCCTCACGCCCCCCGGTGCGCGGAAACAGGGTGCCCTACCCGAGACGTTGACCGTCTCGGCCAACGGCGATGGTGGCGAGCCCAAAGGAGAGAAAAATGTCGCTGAAGCAATGGTTGCTGCTGCTGTTGACGTGCCTGGTCGGTATCATGGGGCTGTTCGTCACCTCCAGCTCGCCCGACGGCCCCGGTTATGTCATCGGGCTGCTGGTCTTCATCGGCGCCGTCGTCTACGGCATCGTCCAGGTGAAGCTGTACTTCGATCGCCTGGATGCCGGGCGACATTGACGTGGCGAAGGCTCCCCCCGGTTCCACCACAACCAGTGGCGACCCACAACGTCCGACCGCCACGTGGGATCCCGCGCAGTATCTTCGCTTCTCCGACCAACGCTTGCGCCCGGCGCTGGACCTGCTCGGCCAGGTGCCGCTGACCGCACCCCGACATGTCATCGACCTCGGCTGCGGCGCAGGCAACGTTACCACGATCCTGCGGCAGCGGTTTCCGTCAGCCGAGGTAACCGGCGTCGACGGTTCCGCCACCATGCTGGCCAAGGCTCGCATCGCGGCACCTTCGTGCCACTTCGAGCAGGGAGATTTCACGACCTGGAAGCCCTCGGACGGGTCTGCGCCCGACCTGATCTACTCGAACGCCGCGCTGCAATGGGTCGGCGGTCACGCTGCACTGTTTCCCCGTCTGGTGTCGGTGCTGGCCCCACACGGCATCCTGGCCGTGCAGATGCCGGCGATGCACGACGCACCGCTGCGGCGGTTGCAATACGCGGTGGCCGCACAGGGCCCCTGGGCCGAGCGCCTCGCCAGCCACGTCTCCGCGCCGCCGATCCTGGACGCCGCCGGCTATTGGGACCTGTTGCGTCCGCTTACCGCCAGCCTGGATATCTGGGAAACGGTCTACCTGCACCCCCTCACGGGCGAGGACGCCGTGGTGGAATGGGCTGCTGGATCGAGCCTGCGTCCGTTCCTGGAACCCCTGGCGCCGGCCCAGCAGGCCGCGTTCCGCATCGCCTACGCCGAGGCATTGCGTCCGCACTACCCGCGTCGCGCGGACGGCACGACATTGCTGCCGTTCCGCCGGTTGTTCCTGGTGGCGGTGGCCTGACAGCTACCGTTCAATGTGTTTCAACAATGGATGTGCCGCCCGCGGCCTCCAAAGCGAAATCGCAACGGACCAATCGCCCCGACGGGTTCAGTCCTTGATTCCGCCCGCCTTGATCCTGCGTGGCTGCATGGCCGGCCTCAAGGTTGGGGGGGCGTTCGTCGTCCTCATATCGCATCACGCTCCTGGCCGAACTCCACGTCCCGATGCACATGCACCGACATCAGCAGGCCAAACCCGACCATCACAGTGAACATCGCCGACCCGCCATGCGAAACCAGCGGTAGAGGCACCCCGCCCACCGGGATCACGCCCATCACCATTGCAACATTCACAAACACATACATGAAGAAGTTCATCGCAATTCCCAGCGCCAGCAGCCGCCCATACTGGTGGCGGCAGCGCAGCGCGATCGCCATGGCGCCCAGCATTATGAGACAAAGCAGCGCCATCACCGCCAGCCCGCCGACCAGGCCGAACTCCTCACCGATCATGGTGAAAATGAAATCCGTCTGCTTCTCCGGCAGGAAATCCAGATGCCCCTGCGTGCCCTGCAGGAACCCCTGCCCCCACATCCCGCCCGACCCGAGCGCTATCTTCGACTGAATGATGTTGTAGCCGGCGCCCAGGGGATCCTGCTCCGGATGCATGAACGTCAGAATCCGCGCGCGCTGGTAATCGTGCAGATGGGCATAGACAATCGGCGCCAGTAGCGGCACCGGCGCGGCGACCAGCAGGAACTTCCACCATCTCACGCCGGCGGCGAAGAACATCGCGGCGCCCAATACCGCCGTGATCACCGCGGTGCCAAGGTTCGGCTGCTTCAGGATCAACGCCACCGGCACCAGCACGGCGATCATCGGCGGCAGCAGGAACAACGGGTTGCCGATCCGCTCCCATGACGCGCGGTGGAACCATGAGGCCAGCGCCATCACCAGTGCCAGCTTCATCAATTCCGACGGCTGCACCTGCAACCCGCCGAACTCGATCCAGCGCTGCGCGCCCTTGCCCACGTGACCGTAGCGTGCCACCACCAGAAGCATCGCCAGCGACACGAAATAGACCGGCCACGACGCCTTCGCGAGCACGCGGATGTCGATCAGTGCAATCGTCAGCATCAGGCCCACGCCGATTGCGAAGCGCATCACATGGTGGGAGGCATAGGGCTCCGCGGACCCGCCGGCGCTGTATAGCGCGACGTAACCCACGCCTGCCAACGCGCAAAGCAGCAGCACGTAGATCCAGTTGACCTGCCAGAGCTTGCCGGTCAGGTCGAACGAGGCCTCGCGAATCAGCCGCCGGTCCATCATCGCTGCCTCCCCCCGCCCGAGGCCGCTCCCAAACCTACCGCCGCGCCAGGCCCCGTGACCTGCGACGGAGCCGGTCCGAGCTCCGGTCGTCCCGGCGTCGGTCCGGGCATCGGTCCTTGGGCGACCTCGGCGCCCGGCGGATGCGTCCGGTTGGCTGGATCGCGCCCCAGCGTATCGATCATGATGTCGCGCGCCACCGGCCCCGCGGCCGCCGCACCGGCGTTGCCATGCTCGATCACCACCGAGACCGCGTAGCGCGGCGCATCATACGGCGCGAACGCGACGAACAAGGCATGCGGGCGGAATTCCCATGGCAGTTTCGCGCTATCGTAATTACCGCGCTCGCGCACCGCGCGCGACACGTCACGCACCTGTGCCGAACCGGTCTTGCCGGCAAGCTGCACCTTCGGATCGGGCAGCCGTGCCTGCGGCGCCGTGCCGCCTTGCTCGTTCACCACCGCCCACATCCCCTCACGCACCATTTGCAGGTCGCGTTGCGGCATGGGCAGGCTCGGCCAATCCTCGGCCCGCGCCCCGGGCTGCGGCGTCCCACCGAGGCGGCGCGTCAAGTGCGGCTCCACGGCGCGCCCGGTCGCCACCCGCGCGACATAGGTCGCAAGCTGCAGCGGTGTCACCTGGACGTAGCCCTGGCCAATGCCGCTGACCACCGTGTCGCCGATATTCCAGTGCCCGCCCTGTGCGATGCGCCACTCACGCGTCGGGATCAGCCCGGTCCTGGCGCCCGGCAGGTCGATCGGCAGATCGGTTCCCAGGCCGAACTGGTGCGCCACCGTAGCGATATTATCGATGCCGGCACGCCGTGCCGTTTCGTAGAAGAACACATCGCAACTGTTCTTCAGCCCGCCGCGCAGATCCAACGATCCGTGGCCATACTTCTTCCAGCAATGGAACCGCGTATCGCCTATGTCCAGATAGCCGGGACAATCGATCCGATCGGTCGGCGTTATCGCCCGCGCCTCCAGGGCAGCGATCGCCACCGCCATCTTGAACGTCGATCCCGGCGCATATACCCCGGCAATCGATTTGTTGATCAGCGGCGCACGGCGGTTCTTCGTCCACTCGACCCACTGCGCCTGCGAAACACCCGAGTTGAACAGCGACGGATCGAACGACGGCGTGCTCGCCATCGCCAGCACCTCGCCATTGGTGCAGTCCAGCACGACCGCGCTGGCGCTCTCATCGCCCAAGTGCCCAAGGACCGACTGCTGTAGCTGGGCGTCAAGGGTCAGTCCGACCTCCTCGCCCTGCACACCCTCCTGGCGGTCAAGCTCGCGGATCACCCGCCCGTAGGCGTTGACTTCGTACTGTACCTCGCCGGCATGCCCGCGCAGCGCCAAATCGTGCTGCTTCTCCAACCCGGCGCGGCCGACGCGGATGCCCGGCAGCGCGAGTTGCGGGTCAGCCGCCACATCCTCCTCGTTCGGCGGCGCCACGTAACCCACCACATGCGCAAGCTGGTCGCTGAACGGATACACCCGCGTCGTGCCGACATCGATCATGATGCCCGGCAACTCAGTGGCATTCACCTCGATACGCGCCATCTCATCCCAGTCGAGAAAATCGCGCACCAGCACCGGAATAAAACGGCGATGCCGGCGCACGTCGCGTATGATCCGTGCACGCTCGCGATCGTCCAGCGAAACGATCCGGTCGAAATTATCGAGCGTTGCCTCAACATCGCGCGTCTGCTCCGCAACCAGCACCGCACGCCAGTTCAGCTTGTTGCCCGCAACCGTGGTGCCGAACCGATCCAATATCCGCCCGCGCGGCGCCGCAATGGCGCGCTGGCTGACCCGGTTCGCCTCAGCCAAAGTGGCATACCGCGCCCCCTCCAGAATCTGCACCTGGTATAGCCGAGCCGCCAACCCACCCAACACCGCAACCTGCCCGCCCATCAACAACAAGGCACGCCGCGTAAACACCCCCGTCCGCCGCGTATCCCGCTTCATCACGCACCACTCTCGACGCAGGGCATATCAGACGCGCTCCGGGTCGGCGATGGTGCGGTGGGCGCGTATCAACAGGACGGACAGGGCGGGGTAGAGGGCGGCGGTGAGCGTTGCCTGGAACAAGGCGGGGCCGATGGGCATCAGGTGCAGCGACAGCAGCGAGGCCAGCACCCAGATCAGGGCTGCCGCGCCGGTGCCGACGCAGATCAATGCCAGCCAGACCATGACGAAGCCTTGCTGGGTCAGCCACCGGCGCCAGCGCCGCGCCAGGCCGTGCACCAGCAGCAGCGTCAGGACGCTGGTGCCGATCGGCAGGTATCCCAGGAGGTCCAACAGCATGCCCATTACGAAGACGATTGGTGGAGGCACCGCGGCAGGTCGGTAGAGCGACCAGAAATACACTGCGCCGATGGTGATCGCGGGTAGCAGTACGGCTTGGTCGGAGAAGCCGAACGGCAGGCCGCACAGCAACATGAGCAGGACGGTACTGGTGGCTGGGAAGCTATGGCGCGATATGATGTCGAGCCGACGGCCGAGTGACGGGCGGGGGCGGATACCGGGAAGTTGCTCGTCGCGTGCCATTGCCACGGAGCTCAGTACGGCTGCTCGGCGGCCGGCCGCCGCGCTTCAGGCGATGCCATGCCGTGCAGCCCGTAGTCGAAGATGCGTAGCGCCTCCAGCTGATCGAGCTGAGCCGCCGGCTGTACCTCGGGGACGTTGGCCGCGTTATAGCGCACGGTGCCGACTGGCAGGTTGGCCGGGAACGCGTCCGCTTCCGCTGAGGTCACCACGCGCTCGCCCTCGCGCGGCGGCGTGCCATCGGACCAGTATAGCAGCCGCGGGCGCGGCCCGTTGGTACCCGTCATGATGGCGTGGCCGCCGCTCGGCTCCAGGATGACAGGGATTCGGCTGTTCAGGTCTGTGATCAGCAGCACCCTGGCGGTGCGGGCTCCTACATCGCTCACCCGTCCGACCAGGCCGCTCTCGTCCAGCGCGATCTCGCCGCGGCGGATGAAATGGCTGGGTCCCACGGCGAGCAGTACCGCCTTGGCATAGACCCCGCCGGCGTCGGCGACCACGCGCGCGGTGACGAATGCGGCGGCCGGATCGGGAACCCAGTGCAGTTCGGCCTTGAGCTGCCGGTCCTCGGCATCCAGCGCGAGCGCGGTCGCCTGCCACTGCCGCAGGCGCGCATTCTCGGCCCGCAGACGCGTATTCTCGGCCCGCATGTCCCAAAGATCGCCGATTCCGCTGACGGCGGCGCGAACCTGGGCCAGCGGTCCGGACAGTACCACGTATATTGGGACGAGCGAGTCGCCGAGCGCCAGGCGGGCGCGTTCCTCCAGCAGCGTGTCGGCCTTGCCCACCAGCAGGAGACCGAAGGACGCGGCGATCAGAACCGGCAAGGTCAATTTCGACAAGACCTGCCGGGCCGGGATCGACAGCCGGATCACGTCCGTTCAGTCCTCCTGGGTGAAGATCCCATCGTGTTCGACGCCATCACCATGATAGCCGATCCATCGCCGTGATCGATAGCGGAACTGCGGCACGACGGCTTGACGGGAGGGGCCGGCCTGGAATGTTGGTCAGCTTAGCACGTCGATCGACCCAGTGGTTGATCGACCCAGTGGTTGATCGACCCAGTGGTCGATCGACCCAGTGGTTGATCGACCCAGCGGTCGATCGGCCTCATTAGTCGATCGGCCGAAACGTCGATCGCTCTAGTACATGCTGGTCAGAACATTACGCAGTCGCCGCATTTCCTCTAGCGCCCGGCCGGTACCCAGCGCGACGCATTGCAAAGGGTCCTCGGCCACCGCCACGGGCAATCCGGTCGCCTCGCGCAGCACCTGGTCGAGACGATACAGCAGCGCCCCGCCCCCGGTCAGCACGATGCCCTTATCGACGATGTCCGCGGCG